>ERZ1026868.114-NODE-114-length-65409-cov-18.184916_pt1 | contig 65409 bp, 97 predicted proteins | sample MGYA00380164_ERZ1026868 | MGnify/ENA primary metagenome ERZ1026868 (study PRJEB33269, sample SAMEA4719800) | human gut metagenome | biome: human-associated habitat; feature: organic feature; material: feces | place: Cameroon | collected 2013-10 ...
GAATTTTTTCAAAAAGCATTTATATTCTCGGTTGGGTACTTAGAAGGGTCTATGAGGTTGAGGTGCGTCCAGGCCAGCCTCCTGTGTCATTTTTAACTTTCTCCTTTCAATGACTCTCCCGCACTTCCTTCATAGATCCCTTTAAGTGCCCAACCGAGAGACATACAAAACTGTATGAGAGGAGGCAGTAAGTATGGCAAAAGTCAAAGCAACTAGTTCCTCTTCGACCAGAAGTTCTATGAGACCCGCCCTAACTCCAGAAGCTCGAGAAAACCAACTAATTTCGCTGGCTACGGATTTAGTTGAGAAGCGTCTGAGAGAAGGAACTGCCTCGTCTCAGGAGACCACACACTTTCTTAAGCTTGCCTCTACGAAAGCTAGGCTTGAGAAAGAGATTCTTGAGAAGCAGGCGGAGCTTATTACAGCTAAAACTGAAACACTCAAGTCTCAAAAGAGAGTCGAGGAGCTCTACACCGAGGCTATGAAAGCCTTTAGAAATTATAGTGGGCAAGGTGATCCAAATGAGTATTAAGACATATTCAGAGTTGGTCCGCCTCCCCACTTTCGAAGAACGCTTTGAATACCTAAAACTAAAAGGGTCTGTCGGTAAAGATACATTCGGACACGATCGATATTTGAACCAAGTCTTCTACACATCACAAGAATGGAGACGACTTAGGGATGAGATTATCATTCGTGACAACGGTTGCGATCTAGGCATTGAGGGCCAAGAGATTGGTGGTAAGATCTACATCCATCATCTCAATCCTCTTGGGGTAAACGACATTCTCGCGCACAGCGAGTATCTAACCAATCCCGAGTACCTGATCTGCACCTCATTCGAAACTCACAATGCCATCCACTATGGAGACATCAATCTTCTGCCGAGAAACCCTATCGAGCGTAAGCGAAACGACACTTGCCCTTGGCGGCGATGAAGGAGGGAAACCATGGAAAGTATCTTGACATCGATTAAGAAGCTGCTCGGCATCGATGAAGAGTATACTCATTTCGACGCTGACATCATCATGCACATCAACTCGGTGCTTATGATCCTGACCCAGCTTGGCGTCGGTCCGGAGACGGGGTTCGTAATCGAAGACGATACTTCTACTTGGGCCGAGTTCGTTCCCGAAGTGAATGCGGCTCAGCTTCACGCTATCAAGAGCTACATTTACATGAAGGTAAAACTGATGTTCGATCCCCCGCTCAGCTCGGCCGTCATCGAAGCCATGAATCGGCAGATCGCTGAATTCGAATGGCGTCTGAATGTGGCGGTTGATCCTAAAGCTTGAGTGGAAAGGAGGTACGTCAAAATGGAAAATGAGTTAACTCACTGGGGCATCAAAGGTATGCGCTGGGGTATCCGGCGTTACCAGAACAAAGATGGCACCCTCACCACAGCAGGTAAAAAACGGTATGCCAAGGAAATGGCTAAACTCAAAGAGGAAGAGCGGGTCGCTAAGAATAAGCAGCGGACTCAAGCCAAGCTCGATAAACTCGACGAAAAGAGAAGAGAGATCAAAGCAATTAAGAGTGGCAAGCCTGCCCCCAAGCCGGCAGAGAAGCAGACGCACAAGACCAGTGTTAAGGACATGTCTGACGAAGAACTCAGAGCAGTTGTCAATCGGCTTAACATGGAAAAAATGTATAAGCAACTTAAACCCGAGCAGGTATCTGCCGGCAAGAAGTTTGCCGATAAGGTCATGAAAGATGTGGTTGCTCCTGCCGCTACCGAAGTCGGCAAAAACATGCTTAAAGACTACATGATGAATGCAGTCAAGAAGGCAAGTGCCGATGCTGCAAAGAAGAAAACGACTTAAGTAGGTGAATTACATATGGCGTTATCAAACACTGCCACGCCAAAGTATTATGGCATGTTCCGTGACGCCGTAATCCGAGGCGAAATCCCTGTATGCGAACAGATCTCGATGGAGATGAATCGAATAGATGCGCTCATTGCAAACCCTGGAATTTGGTATGACGACCAAGCTATCCAGGGTTTTATTAATTTCTGCGAGAATGAGCTCACCCTGACTGATGGCGATGACCTTCGGCTACTCGATTCATTCAAACTGTGGGCAGAGCAGATCTTCGGTTGGTACTACTTTGTTGAACGTAGTGTCTACGAGCCAGACCCCGAGGGTCGCGGTGGGCACTATGTGACTAAGCGTATCAAGAAGCGCTTGATTAACAAGCAGTATCTCATCGTGGGTCGAGGCGCTGCCAAATCCATGTATGCTTCCTGCATTCAGGCTTACTTCCTGACTGTGGATCCGGCTACTACTCAGCAGTCTACTACTGCGCCGACCATTCGACAGGCCGAGGAGGTCCTGGCGCCCATCAAGACCGCGCTTGCTAGAGCCAGGGGTCCGTTCTTTCAGTTCCTAACTGAAGGGTCCCTGCAGAATACAACTGGCTCCAAAGCCGACCGCGTGAAACTGGCAAGTACCAAGAAGGGCATCCAGAACTTCATGACTAACTCCTTGCTCGAAATCGTTCCTATGAGTATCGATAAATACCAGGGTCGAAAAGACAAGGTCGTGACAGTCGATGAGTGGCTCTCTGGTGATACTCGGGAAGACGTTGTGGGTCCTGCTGCTCAGGGCGCAGCGAAGAATGAGGAGTATCTCATCATCGCCATTAGCTCTGAGGGTACTGTCCGTAATGGACCCGGCGACACAATCAAAATGGATTTGATGAACGTCCTTAAGGGCGATTATCCAGACATCCACACATCCATTTGGTGGTACAAGCTGGACTCAATTGATGAGGTGGGCGACCCAAGAATGTGGGTTAAAGCCAACCCCAATCTCGGTCGGACTGTCAGTTACGAGACCTATCAGTTGGAAGTGGAGAAGGCGGAAAACAACCCGGCTGTTCGCAATGATACCCTTGCTAAACGTTTTGGTATTCCGATGGAGGGTTACACGTACTACTTCACGTACGAAGAAACCCTTCCGCATAGACGTCGCGACTATTGGCAGATGCCTTGCGCACTTGGCGCTGACCTTTCTCAGGGCGACGACTTCTGCGCATTTACGTTCTTATTCCCACTGCCGAAAGGCGCTTTTGGAATCAAGACACGTAACTATATTACCGAGCTTACTTTAGCCAAACTCCCTTCGGCCATGCGTTATAAGTATGACGAATTCGCCAAGGAGGGGAGTCTCATCGTCATGCCGGGCACTGTTCTCGACATGATGGAGGTCTATGATGACTTGGATAACTATATCGCCGAAGTCCAGTATGATGTCCGTTGTTTTGGTTATGATCCCTACAACGCGAAGGACTTCGTGGCCCGTTGGGAGACCGAAAATGGTCCCTTCGGTATCGAGAAAGTCATCCAGGGCGCAAAGACTGAATCTGTTCCTCTTGGTGAGCTGAAGAAGCTCGCTGGCGAACGACTCCTCCTATTTGATGAGGAGCTCATGACTTATACCATGGGCAACTGCATTGCGATGGAGGATACAAATGGTAACCGCAAGCTGCTTAAGAAGCGCTACGATCACAAAATCGATGCTGTTGCCGCAATGATGGATGCCTATGTGGCATACAAACTCAACCGTGATGCTTTTGAGTAAAAGAGGTGATCCAAGTGGTAATTACCGGCAATGCGAATTCTGACCAGCAGTATTATCTAGCCCATTATGGTGTCCTTGGCATGCGTTGGGGTGTCCGAAGAGGGCGCTCTAAAGAGGCTTATGCTAAGGCCCAGAAGAAGATGGCGAAACTCGATCGCAAGGTCGATAAGACGCTGAAGAAGAAGTACAAGCACGCCAATCCGATCATTCGGACTGAGATCAGCGATGGGCTGTATAAGAGTGCAACGAGAAAGCACGACAAGGCCGTCGCTAAGGCAATCAAGTGGTATAAGAACTCCGCAAAGGTCCTCGGCGAGGAAAAGGTCAGCAAATTCACGAATAGTGAAGGCGTCGCCGTCGGACGGAAGTATGCGGAGATGCTCAAGGACCGAAAAATCTAATCTAGCGTCAAAATGGACGCAAAGGAGGTGAGCAGATTCAGATGGGAATTTCAGATAGACTTCAACACGCATGGAATGCGTTCATGAATCGAGATCCTACGTATGGATACCCGAATATCGGCACCAGTTATTCGGTTAGACCCGACCGGCCTCGGTTCACAAGGGGAAACGAAAAGTCTATCGTTACCTCCGTCTATAATCGGATCGCACTGGATGTCTCCGCGATCAACATTCAGCACGTTCGGCTGGATGACAATGGCCGATTTAAAGAGCAGATCGATAGTCCGCTCAATCGTTGTCTCACACTTAGTGCAAATACTGACCAGACTGGACGAGCATTTATCCAGGATGCAGTCATGTCTATGCTCGACGAGGGCTGTGTGGCCATTGTTCCGATCGAAACCAACATCGACCCCGCGGTCAGTGAGTCATATGACATCTACTCGATGCGGACCGCGAAGATCGTGGAATGGTATCCCCAGTATGTCAAGATTCGGGCATATAACGAATTAGCAGGTCGACAAGAGGAGAAGATCGTCCCTAAAAAGATGGTCGCCATTGTTGAGAATCCGCTGTATGCCGTGATCAATGAACCGAACTCGACCATGCAGCGTCTGGTTCGGAAGCTTAGTCTGTTGGATGTGACAGATGAGCAAACTGCCTCCGGTAAACTGGATCTGATTATTCAGTTACCGTACATAATCAAGACAGAGGCAAGGCGTCAGCAAGCCGAAGAGAGGCGTAAAAACATTGAAATGCAATTGGCCGGCTCGAAGTATGGTATCGCTTATACCGATGGTACTGAGCGTATCACACAGTTGAACCGTTCTCTCGAAAACAACCTCATGAAGCAGATTGAGTATCTGACGAGCATGCTATACAGCCAGTTAGGTATTACTCAGACTATTCTTGATGGTACCGCGGACGAGAAAACGATGCTTAACTACTACAGCCGCACAATTGAACCAATCGTTTCGGCTATTGTTGACGAAATGAAGCGAAAGTTCTTAACTAAAACCGCCCGTTCTCAGAAGCAAACGATTTCGTTCTTTAGAGATCCGTTCAAACTCGTCCCCGTGAATGACATTGCGGAGATCGCAGACAAGTTTACACGGAATGAGATCATGACAAGTAACGAAATCAGACAGGTCATCGGCATGAAGCCGTCTGACGATCCGAAGGCAGACATGCTCATCAACAGTAACCTGAATCAGCCCGAAGAAGGAATGGGTAAACAACATCAGGAAGGAGATAACGGTCAAAATGGAAACTAATTTTGATTTCTGTGGGTGGGCAACCCGAAACGACCTGAAGTGTTCTGATGGGCGTGTTATCCGTAAGGATGCGTTCAAGCACAATGACGGTCAGAAGGTCCCCCTGGTGTGGAATCATCAACACAACAGCCAGGACGAAGTTCTTGGCCATGCGATTCTTGAGAATCGTGAAGAGGGCGTCTACGCCTACTGCAGCTTTAATGACAGTGACTCTGGCAAGACTGCGAAGATTCTTGTCCAGCATGGTGACATTGATGCCCTGTCCATCTATGCCAACCAGCTTCAGCAGCAGGGCCCCAATGTTATGCACGGTAACATCCGTGAAGTGAGCCTGGTGCTCGCTGGCGCTAACCCCGGCGCCTTCATCGAGTCTGTCCTCAAGCACGATGAGGAATCTGATGAGGAATGCATCATCTACACGGGCGAGAACATTGATCTGGCGCATGCCGACAAAGAGCCCGAGAAGAAGGAGGATGAAAAGGTGGATAATAAGGAAGATAAGACCATTGGCGAAGTGTTTGAGACCCTTACCGAGGAGCAGAAGACTGCCGTCTATGCGATGCTTGGGCAGGCTCTGAAGCATGGCGATGAGAAAGAAGACCCCGAAACCAACAACAATGATGAGGAGGATAACACTATGAAGCACAATCTGTTCGACGACGAGACCAAGAAGGACGAGAATGTCCTGAGCCATGACGCTATGGAGACCATCATCGCTGATGGTAAGCGCTATGGCAGCCTGAAGGAGAGCTTCCTGGCCCACGCCCAGGAGTACGGCATCGAGAACATCGATTACCTGTTCCCCGAGGCTAAGTCCCTGAATACCCCGCCCGACTTCATTAAGCGTGAAATGGGCTGGGTCCAGAAGGTCATGAGTGGCACTCACCACACTCCCTTCTCCCGCATCAAGTCCATGTTCGCTGACATCACCGAGGATGATGCCCGTGCTAAGGGTTACATCAAGGGTAAGCTGAAGAAGGAAGAGGTCTTCAGCCTGCTCAAGCGTACGACCACCCCGACGACCATCTACAAGAAGCAGAAGCTGGATCGCGATGACGTGATCGACATCACCGACTTCGACGTGGTTGCCTGGCTGAAGTCTGAGATGCGTATGATGCTGGACGAGGAAATCGCCCGCGCCATCTTGGTGGGTGACGGCCGTCTGGCTTCCAGCGACGACAAGATCAACGAGTCCAACATTCGTCCCATCTGGAAGGACGAGGACCTGTATAACATCAAGTCCACCATCGAGGTCGACGCCGCTGCTACCGCCGATCAGAAGGCTAAGGCTTTCATTCGTGCCTGCATCAAGTCCCGCAAGAACTATAAGGGCTCTGGCGATCCCACTCTGTACACCACTGAGGATGTGGTCACTGATTGCCTGCTTCTCGAGGACATGAATGGCCGTGTCATCTATGACACCATGGAGAAGCTTCGCACTGCTCTGCGCGTTAAGGAGATCGTGACCGTTCCCGTGATGGAGGGTCTGACTCGCGCCAACGACGAGGGCGAGACTCTGAACCTGATGGGTATCATTGTTAACCTGACCGATTACAACGTCGGTGCCGATAAGGGTGGCGCCATCAACATGTTCGATGACTTCGACATCGACTACAACCAGCAGAAGTACCTGATCGAGACCCGTTGCTCCGGCGCTCTGATCAAGCCCTTCTCTGCCATCTCTCTGGAGATGAAGGTCAAGGCCTAATAAGTCGAGGTGAAAATTCAAAATGGCGAAATACTTCGGAAAAGTCGGCTACGCTGAGCAAGTAGAAACCACACCTGGTGTGTGGGAAGAGAACATTACGGAACGTCAATACTATGGCGATGTGGTCCGTAATATCCGGAAGCTCGAATCTTCTGGAGAAGTTAATGACAACATTAACGTGTCTATGGAAATCAGTATTGTGGCCGATCCGTACGCCATTCAGAATTTTCATGCGATGCGTTACGTCGAGTACCTGGGTAGTTTATGGAAGATCTATCATGTGGAAGTAAACTATCCGAGACTAGTGCTGACGATTGGAGGGTTGTATACAAATGGGCAGCAGACTTGAACTGCATGAGATCCTTTGTGGGATTCTTAAAACAAAGAGTTGTTATTTTCAACCCCCTTCCTCAGTACGAATGCAATACCCGGCAATCGTATATTCCAGAAAAGACGTCGAGAAGAGATCTGCGGATGATATGGCTTACCGAAAGCTCCCCAGTTACGAGTTAGTTCTTATTGACAAGAACCCCGATAGTGAATTTGTCGATAAACTTCTCGATCTCCCTTACTGCAGCTTTGACAGGCACTACGAATCCGACAATCTCAATCACGACGTCTTCACATTATACTTCTAAAAGGAGGACAATAATATGTCTAAACTTGTTTGGGACAAGACTGGCGAGCGTCTGTATGAGACTGGCGTAAAGCAGGGCGTCCTGTATCCTCAGGCTGCTGGTGGCACCTATCCTAAGGGTGTGGCTTGGAACGGCCTCACTAACATCACCGAGACTCCTTCTGGTGCCGAGGCTACCGCTCTGTATGCCGACGACATCAAGTATCTGAACCTGATCTCCACCGAGGAGCTTGGCGGCACGATCGAGGCCTACACCTATCCCGATGAGTTCGCTGAGTGTGATGGCTCTGCTGCTCTTACCGCCGGCGTGTACATTGGTCAGCAGAATCGTAAGACCTTTGGTCTTTGCTACAGAACTACTCTGGGCAACGACGTTGACAGCAACGCCTATGGCTATAAGCTGCACCTGGTTTATGGCGCTCTGGCGGCTCCTTCTGAGAAGGCCTACTCGACCATCAATGATAGCCCTGAGGCCATCACTTTCTCTTGGGAGTTTAGCACTACTCCCGTGAACGTGGCTGGCTTTAAGCCCACTGCCAACATCGTCATTGATTCCACCAAGGTCGATGCCGAGAAGCTGGCTGCTCTCGAGAAGATCCTCTATGGCGACATTGAGGCCGAGGCTCGTCTGCCTCTGCCTGATGAGGTTGCTCAGGTCATGGCTACCGCATAAGTAAAAAGAATTCATTTATGGGGAGTCGTACTCAGTTAGGCTGGCGGCTCCCCTCTTTTTAATTTGAAAGGAGAATAGCACTATGCTTAAGAAGACTATCACCTACACCGACTACAACGACGTTAAGAGAACCGAAGACTTCTACTTTAATCTGTCCAAGGCCGAGCTGTCTGAAATGGAACTCAGCGTGGACGGCGGCTATGCCGAGATGGCCAAGAAGATTGCCGAAGCTCAAAATGCTCCTGAACTGGTGAAGCTGTTCAAAGAGCTCATTCTTAAGGCTTATGGCGAGAAGAGTGCCGATGGTAGACGTTTCATGAAGGTCGACGAGAAGGGCAATCCCCTGTCTATTGCTTTCTCTCAGACTGAGGCGTATTCCGAGCTGTTCATGGAGCTCGCTTCTGACGCCGATGCCGCTGCCACCTTCTTCAAGGGCGTCATTCCTGCTGATCTCAGCAAGCAGGTGTCTGCTCAGATGGGCGCCTAAACCAAAACTAGGAGAGATGATAAATGTTTCAGCTTGAAATTGAAACTGCCCCAGAGGGCTGGGACCCCATAAAAGAGGAATTTGTTCAAGCCAAAACGACAACCTTGCAATTGGAGCATTCTCTTGTCTCTCTGTCAAAATGGGAATCTAAATGGTGCAAACCATTTCTTATGAATTCTGGTCTGACTGATGAAGAGAGCCTGGATTACATTAAGTGTATGACAATCACTAAGAATGTCGATCCGAGCGTATATCTTCATCTGACCAAAGAGAACGTCGAGGCGGTTATCGCCTATATTAATGCACCGATGACCGCTACGACTTTCTCTAAAGACCCCAACGGAAAAACCAACAAGGAAATTGTGACCGCGGAACTGGTCTACTATTGGATGATCTCTTATAACATCCCGTTCGAGTGTCAGAAGTGGCACTTGAATCGACTGTTGACTTTAATCCGCGTATGTGGCATTAAGAATGCTCCGCCCAAGAAAATGAGCAAGGGCGAAATCATGCGAAACAACGCCGCACTGAACGCTGCTCGTAGAGCGAAGATGCATTCTAAGGGGTGACTTATGGCGGCAAAACTAACACCAAAAGCACTTCTGCTTTTGGAGAATGCAAGAGAGGAGAAAAACGAATCTCCCACTGAATTCGAGGTTGTTAAAATGAAAGACAAAACTTATCAAAAGTGGCTTACCACTTTCACCAAAAGAGCAGTGGCAATCATTCTCATTGTGTCGCTCATCGACCTACAATTGTCCTATGTTTTGGCTTTTCTTGGACGAGAAGAGATAGCTGAATCGCTGTCTAGTGAGATTGCTACGACTGTCATCGGCGTTATGCTCGGCTACTTCGTGAAGGCGTTATTTGAAACGTTCTTTGAGAAGCGAGAAGAGCGTTTAAACAAACTGATTGATCAATGTGAAAACGAGGAGGAATAACAATGCCTATTTCTTTTATGACGACTGCGCTCCTTGCGGTTTCTCTGCTGACGAATCTTACGGTCGAAGGCATTAAGAAGCTGCTCGACGGAACAACTGCAAAGTACTCTTCTAATGTCTTGGCCGCCGTCATTTCGACTCTGATTGCTGGGGGAGCTTGTGCTGTCTACCTCATCATGGGGGACATTGCATTCTCCATGAAGATCGGAGTTGAGATTATCATCCTTATGTATCTCAGTTTCCTGGTATCTACCGTTGGATACGATAAGGTGATTCAGGCCATTAAACAGATTCAGTCATCTAAGTGAGGAGGAATTCATATGGCTGTTACTATCAATGCTTATTCGAAAACTAAGGATGGAGGCAAGAAGCTGTCTGCCAACTTCAAAGTCGAGGAGTTTGCTTGTAGCGACGGCTCCGATCCCATCTTCATCGCCCCGAAACTCGTGACGATCCTTCAGAAGATTCGTAAACATTTCGGCAAGCCCGTTATTATCAACAGCGCTTATCGAACAGTTGGTAAAAATAAGGCCGTTGGTGGCGTGACTCGCTCTCAGCATCTTTATGGGACTGCAGCAGACATTCACATCGTTGGTGTCACCCCCAAGGAGATCGCTAAGTATGCTGAGACTTTGCTCCCTACTTCCGGCGGAATTGGCATTTACAGCACCTTTACTCACATTGATGTGAGAGAAGTGAAGAGTCGCTGGAACGGCTAAACAGGAGTGATGATATGATAACGTTCAGACAAAGGGGCGACTTCTCTAAACTCACCCGCTACCTTGAACGAGTGAAAGAAGTAATTCGTCGAGGCGATCTCGATAAGTATGGTCGAGCTGGAGTTGCCGCCCTTGCGTCTGCAACGCCAATCGACACAGGACTCACTGCTTCCTCGTGGTATTACGAGATAGAGAATACCAATGGGTCGGCGGTGATTTCATTTCACAACTCAAACATTCAAAATGGAGTTCCAATCGCCATTATTCTGCAGTATGGCCACGGAACCGGCACCGGTGGCTGGGTGGAGGGGAGAGATTACATCAATCCCGCCATCCGGCCTATTTTTGATGCCATCGCAAATGATGCATGGAGGGAGGTTACTAGACTATGAGCAAAACAGTTGACGAGAGAGTCGTAGAAATGCGATTTGACAATCGTCAGTTTGAACAAAATGTCGCAACGACGATGTCTACTCTGGACAAGTTCAAGCAGAAGCTGAACTTCAGAGGCGCTACTCGCGGTCTTGATGAAGTTGGCGCTGCTGCCTCTAAGGTCGACATGAGAGGCCTTGGGTCTGGAGTTGAGACCGTCACTGCTAAATTCTCCGCTCTTCAGGTCATGGGCGTAACCGCCCTCGCGAACATCACGAACTCGGCCGTTAACATCGGCAAAAGAATCGTCTCAGCACTCACCATCGACCAGGTGAGGAAAGGCTGGGAGAAGTATGAGCAGAAGACCGCATCTGTTCAGACCATCATGAACGCCACAGGCAAGAGCATCGAGGAAGTTAACGGCTATCTCGATAAACTGATGTGGTATTCGGATGAGACCAGTTATGGCTTTACCGATATGACTCAGTCTCTGGGCCAGTTGACCTCTGCGGGTGGTGATATCGAGAAGCTTATCCCGATGATCGAGGGTATTGCCAACGCCACGGCGTTTGCAGGTAAAGGTGCTGCCGAATTCAGCCGAGCCATCTATAACCTGAACCAGTCTTATAGTGCAGGCTATCTGCAGTATATGGACTGGAAGAGCCTCGATCTGGCGGGCGTTTCCTCCAAGCAGCTTAAGCAGGTCTTTATCGACACTGCGAAGGCACTTGGCAAGTTGGACGCCGAAGGTCGAACTGCTGGCGGAACGTTGGTTGAGCTGAGCAACTTTGGTCAGACACTCCAGGACAAGTGGGCCGATACCGAAGTCATGGAGGCAGCATTTGGTAAGTTCTCCGAGTTAACTGAAGCCGCATACAAAGCCGTTCGATCTGGCGAATACGACACTGCTAGCGAAGCAATCACTGCGTTAGCTGATAAGTATGACGAGATCTCGGTCAAGGCTTTCGCTTCTGCTCAGGAGGCCAAGAGCTTCACGGAAGCGATTGAAGCTACCAAGGATGCTGTTAGCTCTGGCTGGATGAATACTGCTGAACTTATCTTCGGTAACTATGATGAAGCTAAGAAGCTTTGGACTGACATGGCGAATTCCCTCTGGGACATCTTCGCCAGCGGATCGGAATCCCGCAACGCCATTCTTGGAGACGCTCTAAATTCAAAATGGGACGTTCTTCTCGAAAAGATGCAGGATGCTGGCGTGTCGGCCGAAGATTTTCAGGATAAACTCAAAGAAACTGCTAAAGAGCATGGCGTCGCCATCGACGATCTGATCGACGAGTATGGCTCCCTTGGCAAGGTTATCTCTGCTGGTAAACTTTCTAAGAATGTCATTGTCGACACTATCAAGAAGTTTGCTGACAACGTTAAGACCGTTGGAAAAGCGACCGAAGTAACGACGGAGAAGCTCGAGCACTTCCAAAGTATCGTCAATAAAGTCATTCGAGGTGACTTTGGTAACGGTGCGGAGCGAATGAAAAAGCTCGCAGAGGCGGGCGAAAACTACGCTACGGTTCAGGGGCTTGTCAATAAGGTCTGGGAGAGAAACGGCAAGAACTGGTCCGATACCACCATTAAGGCTGAGGATTTGGTGGGTGTCATTAACGACCTCTCCGAGAGTGAGCTCAAGAGCATGGGCTACACGGATGAGCAGGCTAAGGCGCTCAAGGCATTGGCTAAGGAAGCTGAAGAAACAGGGACACCGCTTAACGAGCTCATTGACAGCCTCAATAAACCCAGCGGTCGTGAATTATTCTTTAGCTCCATCAGCAATGTGCTTGAGGGCGTCAGCAAGCTGGTTCAGACTTTCCGTAATGCCTGGGGCGAGATCTTTACCAGCGAAAGAATGTCTGCCGGCATTTACAACTTCCTCGATGGGCTGAATCATCTGTCCGAGAAGTTGATTATGTCTGATGAGACGGCCGACAAACTAAAGCGAACTCTTAAGGGTCTCGTTGCAATCTTCGACATCATCCAGATGACTCTTGGCTGGGGCATTCGGATCGCATTTAAGGTTCTTTCAACGGTCCTTGAAGCATTTGATCTCGACATTCTCGACGTAACTGCTGCAATTGGCGATTCTATTGTTAGGTTCAGAGACTGGGTCGATTCAGTTCTGGATGTAAGTGGTGTGCTCAAGAAGGCAGTTCCCTATATCACCAACTTCGTTAAGAAGATCAAAGAACTCTTTGCATCGCTAAAAGATTCGAAGGTCGTTAAGAAGTTCGTTGAGTATCTCAAGCAGGTAGTCAACTGGTTCAAGAAACTCGCTAAGCTTGACCCGTCTGGCTGGTCTTTCGATAAGATGTTCTCCGGCATCAAGGATGCATTTACATCTTTGCCCGACAACATGAAGGAGATTGGTGAAAACATCGTCGAAGGACTTCAAAATGGATTTGGTGACAGGTTCACTAAGATCGTCGATAAGGCTAGAGAGCTCGCCACCAAGATCATTGACACCATCAAAGGTGTTCTCGGGATCCATTCTCCTTCAACAGTTATGTTTGAGATCGGACAGAACATCGTCGCTGGTTTGGTCAACGGCATTGCCTCCGGCATCAAGTTCGTCATTGAAGGTGTCGCTAGTCTCGGAAAGAAGATTATTGACTTTGTCAAGGGCATCGACTTTACCCCACTTGTTGACGCCATTAAAAGTGGTTTTGCCAAGATCAAGAAGACGGCCGGTAGTTTCGATTGGAAGAAGCTCCTTGCCATTATCCCTATCGGCGTTGTTCTGCTCGTCGTAAAGGAAATCTATGATTTCTCACAAGCTGTGAGTAAGGGCATGAGTAGTATCAGCGACGTCATTGACGGATTCACGGACATCGAAAAGAGCTTCGCTAAAGTTCTCAATGCAAAAGCGTTTGAAACGACCGCTGAAGCTCTTAAGAAGATCGCCACATCGATTGCCATTCTGGCGGCATCAGTCGTCATTCTTACTCAGGTTGATGCCCAGAAGCTGTATACAGCGACTGCGGTTATTTTCCTTCTTGCAATTGTATTGACCGGACTCGCGAAAGCGATGACGCAGATGCAATCTGCCGCAGCAAAGATCGGCAAGGATGGCTTTAAGATCACCGGCGTAAAGACTGGCTTGCTGACCCTTAGCGCTGCAATTCTTCTTCTCGCAGCTACGGTCAAACTCATTGGTGGATTGGATCCGGAGCAAGCAAAACAGGGTTTCCTTGGGCTTGCTGGAGTTATTCTGGCGTTGGTTGTGGTATATGCTGCTATCCAAGCCATTTCAATGATCCCGGGCAAGAATATCGACCTTGTTGGATCAATGATGTTGAAGATGGCAGTTGTCATCGGAATCATGGCCATGGTATGCAAACTCGTTGCACGCCTTTCTCCTGATGAAATGAAGCGCGGGGCGATCTTTGCTGCTGGATTCTTGGTGTTTGTAGCATTACTGAATACCATTGCTTTGCTCCCGTCTCACAACATTAGTAAGCTTGGTGGCATGTTGCTCAAGATTAGTATTGCTATCGGTTTGATGGTAGCAGTGTGTAAACTCACCAGATTGTTGACCCCGGAAGACATTGCATCGGCAGAGCAGTTCCTCGTTCGATTTCTCTTGTTTGTTGGTGGTCTGGTAACTATGACCAGTATGGCCCCTGACAAGAAAATCGCTAGTATTGGTGGATTGCTCATCTCGATTTCTTTGTCGATGATGTTGATGGTTGGCGTCTGTAAACTCGCCGGGCAGCTTAGTTCGGAAGAAATCGGTGCTGGCGTAGCATTTATGGCTGGGTTCCTGGTATTTGTGGCTCTGCTGGTCGCCATTACTCAAATCAGTAATGAAACCAAAACCGCCAGGATTGCAGGAACTCTATTGGCGATGTCTGCTGCTGTTGCTATCCTTGCTGGCGTGGCGGTTCTTCTCAGCATGCTTGACCCGGCTGGTCTTGCAAATGGCGTCATGGCTGTGGTTATGTTGAGTCTCGGCATGGCTGCTATGGCCGCCGCAGCAAAGGGTGCTCAGAAATGCGTTGGCAACATTGTCGCATTGGCGATCGCTGTGGGCATCATGGCTGGAGCCGTTGCTGCACTCACGCTCATCGACCAAGACAAGCTGGCAAATTCCGTGATTGCGATGACGATCATGATGGGCATGTTTGCTTTGATCATGAAGATGACCGATAGCATGCCGAAAGTCACGTTTACTCTGCTTGCCATGGGTATCGCTATCGGCATTCTTGGTGGCGTCCTGTACTTGGTCGGAACTCTTCCTGTGGAATCGAGTATTGGCGCTGCTATCGCTTTGTCGGCAGTGATGTTGGCATTCGCTACGGCCATGCGAATCATTTCTGGCATGACTGCTCCTTCCGGAATGGCTCTTGTTGCGATCGGCGTCATGGCGCTCGTGGTTGCTGCTCTTGGCGGCGTCCTATATTTGCTGCAGGACCTTAACCCGATCCAAGGCATTGCGACTGTCGGTGTTCTTACTGCATTCCTTGCAGTTCTCTTGGTTGCCGTCATGGCGATTCAGTTCCTTCAGGCGCCCTCGCTTCTCGGCATTGCGGCACTGGCGATTGTTACTCTTCTGGTTGGCGCACTTGCTGGTGTTCTTTATCTGCTCCAGGATGTTGATCCGACGCAGGCCATTCAAATTGTCGGTGTAATCGGTGCTTTCTTGGCCGTCATGATGGTGGTCTGTCTGGCCGCCACTACCGTAGGAGCGGTTGCCGCACTGGCTATTCCTGGTCTGGCTATTCTGGTTGGATTTATTGCTGTTCTTGGCTTGGTCGTTGCTGGCCTTGCTGCATTGGCAATGGATGTTATTGCTGGAATGCCCAAACTTGGTTCTGATCTTTCGGCATTCATGACGAATGTCCAGCCGTTCATTAACGGTGTTCAGAATATTCCGGATGATATTTCGGATAAGATCGGAAAGCTGTCCTCCGCAATTCTCAAACTGACCGGAACTGAGATTCTGGACGCCATTGCGAACTTCCTCAGTGGCGGTAGCTCCATTGCAGATCTCGGCAACGAGCTTAAGACCTTTGGTGAAGGCATGGCTGCATTCTCCGCGAGCATGGTGAATATTGATAGCGCTATCGCGTCCATGTCTAAGGTCAAGGACCTTCAGAATACAATTACGGATGTTGATCTGAGTCAGTTGTCCACCATTGCCTCGGCTTTGGAGAATTACTCACTCAAGGTAAGCGCTCTGAACATCAGTGCAATTACTATGTCTATCGCTGTCGTGAACAGGCTGTCTGATGTGGTGACGTCTCTTAGTTCCATGGACTCTAGCGGTATTGCCAACTTCGATGTTGCTCCGCTTGGACAGAAGCTCGCGTCTTACAGCGCCTCTGTGTCTGTGGTGAACCTTTCTGCGGTTTCGGCGTCCATTGCGTCTGCCATTCGCATTAGAAACTTCATCAACAGCCTTGCCAACTTCAACGGAAGTGGCGTGGAGAGCTTTAAAGCCGCGGTCAATCAGCTTGGAACCATCTCGATCAATGAGATTATCTCCGCATTTAAAAGCGGTGTGCCTCAGTTGACCAATGCTGGTTCTGATCTGATTAACGCCGCCGTCAAGGGCATGCGTTCTGCCCAGGGCAGTATCGCCCAGACGGTGCGTGACATCGTTTCGGTGATTTATTCCGCGTTCATCAGTCAAAATGGAATGTTCATTAACGCTGGCAAGAGCTTGGCTTCTGCTTTCATCAAGGGTCTTGGCTCTAAGAAGGCAGAAGTCAATTCTACTGCGATATCCTTGGTCAGTTCTGCTGGCAGCAAAATCCGCTCAGAGTATAGCGAGTTCTACAACGCCGGCACCTATCTGGGCGATGGACTCGTTAACGGTCTTGACGCCAAGATTGCTGATGTTACAGCGAAAGCTACGGCTATGGCTAAGGCTGCTGTCGAAGCCATTAAGGAAGCGGCCAAGATCAACTCTCCGTCTAAGGTCACCGAGCAACTCGGCGAATTCTTTGGCGAGGGCTTTGCAAACGGCATTAACTCCTATGCGGATGCGGCATCTGACGCCGGTTTTAACATTGGCGATTCTGCCAAGCAGGGCTTAAGCACTGCAATGAAGCAGATCGAATCAACTCTGAGTGCCGATGTCGATAACCAGCTTACCATCACCCCGGTTCTCGACATGGATAAGATGAAGTCTCAGGCTGCCACAATTGGCGATCTGTTTAACAACGGATCTGCCACGGTGTCCGGAAAGCTGTCCGGCAATGTTAACGAGCGTCTGAATAAACTTCAGTCCCTGGTCGATAAGATCTGGAATGGCGAGTATGGCAACGGCGAAGATCGAAAGGCAAAACTGACCGGCGAAGGATACGACTACAAGCTTATCCAGGACTTGGTCAACAAGACCTCCGATGGTCGCAAACTTACCATCGACGACATTCCGTCCGAACTTAGAGACAGTCTTGGCGCGATCAACAACACGGCCACCGCTGTAACGTCCATCAGTACCGCTGTTAATGAAAAGCTTCAAAATGGAAACAAAACCGGAGAAATCATCTCTTCTATTGACAAGCTTCGTGGTGACATTAGCAAGATTAGTCAGCCGTCCTACGTCATTAATGGCATTACTTATGATGATGGTAGCGCTATTTCCGACACCGTCAAGGCTTTGATTCGTGGCGCAATGATTGAAAGGAGGGTGTAACCCATGGCAAATACCACTTACACGGTAAAGAAAGGAGATACACTCTCCGGGATCGCAAGAAAATATGGTACCACTGTCTCGGCATTGATGAAACTCAACCCCGATATCAAAAACGCAAACCTCATCTATGTCGGTCAGGTGATCGTAGTCAGTGGTACTGCCGCGTCTGCATCTACTTCCAGTGGTAATCAGGCCGTGGTTAATCGCCTCGGTCTGGTTACTACTACCAATCGTACGGTCTATGCCGGTTGGACTTGGGGTAAGCATAGTACAACTGATCATTACGAAGTCATCTGGAGTTATTCCTGGGGCGTTGGTATCGAAGCCAAAGAGAAGTCTACTACTGAATTCCAGTATAGTACTTTCACCCCTCCGGACTATGCTACTCATGTCACAATCATCGTAACTCCTATCGCAAAGACTAAAACAGTCAATAACAAAGAGGTGGCTCTCTGGACGGCCAAGCCTTCGACTAGGAAGACATACTGGTTCAAAGACAACCGTCCGGAGACTCCTCCGGCACCTACCGTAACGGTCAAGGATTATACCCTTACAGCTGAGCTTACTAACCTCGATCTCGAAAATGCTACCCACATTCGATTTTGGGTGGCGGAACAAGGATCGACGACTGCTTACAAAATCTCTGGCGATATTCCGATCATCCAGGGTCGAGCAGCATACTCTTGCACGGTTGCCCCCGGAAAGACTTACGTCGTTCAATGTAAGTCAATCGGCCCATCCGGCGAAAGCGATTGGTCTGGGAATTGGTCTGACGAAGGTGAAACGAAGCCTGCTGCTCCAAAAGGCATCTCGACATGCAAGGCCATGTCTGAGACATCCGTTTATCTCGAATGGGATGCGGTGGCTACAGCTACTGGTTACGACATCGAGTATGCCACTAAGCGCGAATACTTCGATGAGTCAAATGCTACGACTACGGTTAGCAGCTCGACAAATAGTTATACTTTGACCGGCCTTGAGTCTGGTCAGGAGTATTTCTTCCGTGTCAGAGCCTCCAATAATTCTGGCGATTCCGAATGGACCGGGCTCAGGTCGGTCATCGTGGGCGCTAAGCCTGCTGCTCCGACGACTTGGTCTTCCACCACAACCGCTATTGTCGGCGAGACTCTCAATCTGTATTGGGTTCATAATTCTGAGGATGGGTCTAGTCAGACCTATGCCGAATTAGAGCTCACAATTAATGGTACTGCGTCAACCAAGACGATCAAGAATTCGACAGAAGAGGATGAGAAGGATAAAGTCAGCGTCTATCCGATTGATACTTCTGTCTATACCGAGGGCACTCAAATCCTTTGGCGCGTTAGAACTAGGGGCATCCTCAATGAGTACGGTGACTGGTCCATCCAGCGTAAGGTAGATGTCTATGCTACCCCGACGCTGTCTCTTAGTCTGACCGATTCATCCGGAGCCACAATTGAGCAACTGACCGCGTTCCCGATTCACGTTTCTGCCACCGCGGGTCCGAATACTCAGACTCCGATTGGCTATCATCTCGAAGTGATTGCTCAGGAAGCTTACGAGACTGTGGATCACATCGGAAACGTCAAAATGGTTAGCAAGGGCGAAACCGTTTGTTCTAAGTACTACGACATCAATACTGCACTCAGTGTTGATCTTGGCCCGAGTGACCTTGATCTGGAGAACAATATTTCTTATTCTGTTGTGTGTACAGTGTCGATGAATTCTGGTCTCACAGCAATCGATTCGGCTACTTTCTCTGTCGCATGGACCGAGGAAGAGTATGCGCCAAATGCCGAAATTGGCATCGATGACGACACTTATACTGCGATGATCAGACCGTATTGCGAAGATGCACATGGAAAACCAATTGAGGGTGTACTGCTCTCTGTTTATCGGAGAGAGTATGATGGAAGCTTTACTGAAATCATCAAAGACATTGAGAATGTCAAGAACGCCTACGTTACCGATCCGCATCCAGCACTCGACTATGCTCGATATCGAATCGTGGCAACAAGTCAGACCACTGGTGCAATCAGTTACTACGATGTTCCTGGCTATCCGGTTGGAGGCATTGCGATTATCCTTCAGTGGGATGAAGCGTGGTCCGACTTTGATGTTGGAACAGACGAATCTATTGAACTCGATGAGGTTCCTTGGACCGGATCTATGTTGAAGTTACCGTATAACATTGACGTGACAAATTCCCATAAACCCGATGTTGAGTTGGTCGAGTATATTGGGCGTTCGAATCCAATCAGTTATTATGGCACTCAGCACGGTGAAACAGCTACCTGGAGCGTCGACATAGACAAAACGGACGTGAATACGCTCTATGCACTCCGACGTCTGTCCAAATGGATGGGCGATGTTTATGTCAGAGAACCGTCCGGAAGCGGATACTGGGCTCAGGCCACGGTGTCTTTCAAACGCCAGCATCTGAAAACTGTAATTCCTGTCACGTTAGAAATCACAAGAGTCGAAGGAGGTGTATGACATGATAGACTGGACAGCTTCAATGCAGCAAACATTTGAGTATTACATCGTCGATCCGGCCACCTGGAAAGACATGAAGCTGATCGAAAATGTAAAGTCATGCACCATCCAGCGAGATTCCGAAGCCGAAACACTTGGCTCAGCCACAATCGATGCGGCGGAATCCCTTGGTGAATGCTACATTCGAGTATACCTCGTAACAATTCAAAATGGATTGCGAGAAAGGCATCCGCTTGGTACGTTTCTCGTTCAGACGCCATCATTAGATTTTAATGGTCGACGTCAAACCATCTCGATGGATGCATATACACCATTGCTCGAACTTAAAGAAAGTCCGCCTGCTCTCGGGTATTCGATATTCAAGAATGTCAACATCATGGACATTGCATATCGTCTTGCTCGGGAGCGTGCGCGGGCTCCAGTTGTTAAAGCCGAGTGCTCAACGCCTCTCGCAATGGACTTTACCGCAAGTACGGATGACACCTGGCTTACATTTCTTTCCGACCTGATTGCTAATGCTGAGTATCAGTTTGATCTCGACGAAATGGGCCGGATTCTGTTTGCGCCAAAGCAGGACACTGCATCTCTGCAGCCTGTGTGGACATACACCGATAATAACAGTTCGATTTTGTATCCCGAGATTAGTGTGGATAGAGACCTCTATGGCATCCCAAACGTCGTAGAGGTCATCCACTCTAACGGTGCAGGATACTATTTTGTTAGAGCAGTCAATGACGACCCGAATAGCCCGACATCGACAATTCGTCGTGGACGGGAGATCGTCTATCGGGATAGTGATCCGGATTTGGTTGGAGACCCGACGCAGAGTCAAGTGAAAGACTATGCCGATCGACTTCTTCGGGAATTGTCCGTCTTAGAGTATACGGTTTCTTATGCTCATGGTTACTGTCCGGTTCGCCTTGGCGACTGCATTCGACTGAACTATGAAAAGGCTGGAATTACGGACGTTAAGGCCAAAGTCATTTCGCAGACCATTAAATGCACTCCGGGCTGCCCGGTCACTGAAAAAGCCGTGTTTACGGCTAAGTTGTGGAGGTGAGGTTCTATGGGCGTGTCTAATGAATTGATTTCCCAATTTGCCAAGATTACCAATGATCAGAAGACCAGCCGGATCGATGAAGTCACTCTCTATGGCGAAGTCATCGAGTATCAGGATATGATCTGCGTTAAGTTCGATGGCACAGAAGAGATCACTCCAGTGACCACAGTTGTGGAGAAAGACGAACAGGGGAACATCACCAATTATAAATATGGCGCGGCAAGTGTCAAGACTGGTGACCGGGTGTCAGTTAATCTGAAGAATCACTCTGCAACTATCACTGGCAACCTATCGGATCCACCTGCAGGTCGAGCTGAATTCAAGGTCAATGAGGATTCTATTCTGGCCAGAGTCGGCGCTACCGAAATGTGGATTAAGAATGAGGGTGTTACATTCACGGGCCTTTCTGAGGGAACCACTATAATCGACGGCGGTTGCATCAAGACCGGAACGATCGATGCTGATCGTTTGAATCTCACCGGCTCTATCTCATTTGGAGACTTGACCACAGAAGTTCAAAATGAAATTAATTCTGCGTCTGAAGATGCCGCTGAGGCTACCGAATTAGCCAATAGCGCCAGTTCTGCTGCTTCTGGTGCATATTCGGTCGCGAGAAGTATAGCTAATGGCAGTTATGTTGGCGGAACGTTTATCGATAAGACGACGATCAAGGCCCCAACGATTATCGGAAATGAGATCAAGGTCTACGGAACATTCCAGACCGTTGGTCTAAATGAGAATGTCACTGGCTATATGGGTGCGGCTCAGGGTATGACTGCTGACGGAACTGAAACCTACGGCGTTGCATTGTCATATGCTTGGAATCCTGATACTTATGAGGTCAGTGACAAATATGTCATTGTTACCGACGCAGGCATTCGTATGCAGGCTGGCACTAACCGAATTGTGGTCACTGCCGGTGCCATCAACATCACCACTGGTGTTGGTAAGGCATATTATAATGGCGTTGAAATTGGCAGCGGTGAAGCCGGAACTGTCACTGCAGTCTGGGGGTGAGTGAATGGCCGAGTCAGTATTTCCCGGCAGTTGGGAATGTGATTATACCAACACGTCAATCACCGCAAGAATTACCGATCCGGACGAATACTCATATTTCTCTTGGTCGTTACGCACTGCTGATGGTGGCACGACACTACAATCTCGCGGATACTCTCTGGCTCGGTCTGTAACGTTTAGCGGCCTAACTCCCGCAACAACGTATCGAGTCTATATGTCTTGGTCGCACTCGACGACTGGTGAAGGTAACTATGAAATAGACTACGTCACGACACAGGCAGTGGAACCAATCCCCGAGCGGCCTGCAAACTGGTCTTGGTCTTCAACAGTTCGTAAAGGTACTTCTGTGCCATTGACCCCCATTGGCGAAGAACAGTATGAAGCCGCATATTTGACTGCTAGTGAGTGGAATGCTTTCTGGGATCGTCTTATGGAATTTGCACGATATAAGGGGCTTTCTGTAACTGGAACGCCAAATCGTGTTAGTGCCGGCGATCCGATGCTCGCTTCGCAAGCGAACGATGCTCGTACTATGATTTCCTTACTTGAACCGACTGTTGAACTTCCCGCAGAAGTTTCGTCTGGAAGCAAGATTACAGCAGCATTTATCAATGGACTAGCAAACTCGTTGAATAGCGTAGAGTGAGGTGAGATTCGTGGAAGAGATCATGAACAGTATTAACACAGCATTCAAAGCAATTTCATCAATCCCAGTAACCGGAGATTCGGTGGACGCAATGGCTGTCGCTAGGGCTCAATTACGTAAGGCGTATGCCGATCTCGAAAAAATGAAAGAGGGGGTAAACGCCGATGGACATGGAAGTTGAGCACAGACTGACGGAAGTTGAAAGTCGGGCTAAATCCAACACGCATCGCATTGACGATGTCGAGAAGCGCCAGAATAATCTGACCGATCTGATCATTTCGATTAGGGAGTTGGCAGTTCGCGAAAATAAAGTCGAAGAAGACGTCAAGAGCGTCAAAGACGACATCAAAACCGTTAAAAAAAGTATTCAGAAAATCACAGAGCGATCTGCCAATCATTGGGATGAATTGGGTGCAAAAATTCTTTGGGCGGTCATCGCCGGAGTTATCGGTTTTGCACTAGCGGCGATTGGTCTGTAAAAGAGAAAGAGGCTCCGTCGTTATGACAGGGCCTCTTCTTTTTACTTCAAAATGGATTGCTGTAAAGCCATCGGCATCATATATATCCCCATGAGTGTGGGCTTAAATGTACCCGAAATTAGTCACACTTAAGCTCAATCGTTATTTTATATGGAGGAGTGTAATAGCGCAGTCCTTTTGAAATTTCGAATCCATACTGCTCAGCATTCTCTTTTGATATTCTCACATTCGGATCTCTTTCGTACACCATCTTAGAGATTATTGTTTTTAAATATCGATTCTTTGTTTTAGCGTCTACGCCATCGTCTTCTAAAACTCGTAAAGCGTCTCGAGTCTTCATCAATTCTTCTCGATAATCTATGTGCTTTGGCATCGAATCCTTAGCTTTATTGAGCGCCTTATTTACTTCCTCTTTTTCTTTTAGCACTTTCTCATTTAGTTTAGCAAAGATGTGCTGAGGAAGTCGTTTATTTGGATCAGGGTCATATTGTGCATCCCATTGCTCTATTTCTTTCTTCTCTAGATCTTTAAGTTGTCTCTCCAAGCGTTCTACGAGATCTCTGTGCAATTTAAACGAATCGTCACGGTCATTTTCTATCCTAACTTCAAAGTCCTCTACGCAATTTCTGAGAGTCTTGCAAACGTAGTCAAATACTTCTTGAAAATTTACAGACCCAGTTTTACAGTGAACTTGATTATTACATACAAGTTTGGGCGGAGCATATTCGACCCCATTCCGTGTATAAGTGTTATAACCAATCTTGTGTCCGCATTTTTTGCAGAACATTATTCCACTAAACGGGTTTTTTAGAGTTAAGTCTCTTCGAGTTCGATGACGTTTACCTCGTATTTCACGAGCTTTGTCGAATTGCTCTTCGGAAATGATTCCGTCGTGCTTACCCTCAAATAACAAGAATTCATCCACTTTTGCCTTCGGGCGTAGCTTCTTAATCTCTTGGTCTTCAATTATTTTTACTGTCTTTCTCCAGTTCCAGCGTGTATAACCAATGTAATGGTGGTTCTCCAGTATGCTAAAGATGATACTCGGTTTCCATGTTTTGTGTCCTGTCTTAGTTCTGACACCAAGGTCTTCGAGTCGTCTGCAAATGGCCGTAACACCAATATCTTCTTCGCAGTACCAGTTGAAGATCATACGAACTACGTCAGCTTGATCTTTACGCTCAGTTAGAGTGTAGTATGACTTCTTGCCGTCGGCCTCAGATTTCTCGATGCGATCAAATCCATAAGGAGCAGTTGATCCTACATAATTACCTTCCTTAACACTTAATAGTTTTCCACGAGCTTGAATTTTCTTGAAGTATTCGAGATACTCGTTGCCACGTTTTAGCTCTCGCTCAAAAGCATCTCTATCATATTCGTCACGTAAGTCATATATTTTCATAGGTGTGATTACGTACGTATTCGTATAACGAAGCAACCTTATAAGTCTACCGGCATCCTCAAGATCGCCACGGCTTAACCGCTGCACGTCTACCACGATTATGGCTTTAACGGCAGGGTCTTCTATATCCTTGAGCAAACGGGTTATCTCCGGACGATCCTTAAGCGATTCGCCACTTCCAACCTCCATGTATTTGTTCTCCGGAGGTATTGGTCCGCCAAGGTATTTGATCGCATATTCTTCGATTATCTTACTATGCTTTTCTAGCACTTCTTCAGTTGATAGCAAAGGGTCGTCCGTACGCGACTTTCGACCATATTCTCGCGTGTCATAGTAATAAAAATGTGGGTATTCTTTATACATTGGCGTTCTTCCTCTCTCGTTGATAAATTAAAAATTCTGCATATTCTACAAGCTTATTGTGCTCCTCATCTGTGAATACATACTTGTCAAATTTCTTAGCCCAGACTTTAAAGCGCTCGATTCGTACGTTGTTCTCATTGCCAACAGATAATCGATAATAATCAGTAATTGTGTCAAGTACTGAGACTGGCTTACTCTCCCAGCCCATTAAGTATGCTGGAGTCGTGTTGAGCGCTTCTGCCAATGGTCCAAGTATATCCATTGGAAGGTTCTCTATATCTCCTTTCTCATAGCGATAAACCGTAGTTCGATTCTTGTTTAACTTCTGAGCCAATTCATCGACCGACAAACTTAGCTCTTTTCTTCTTTCTCTAATCCGTTTTCCTACGTCCATATAACGCACTTCCTTTCTGTACAGTCATTAGTATAGCATTGGTATTTGCACATATGCAAACAAATTGCAAATCTAGATTATTTTTGTTGCATTTTACGCATAAAAACTTATTGACAGAAAAATTGGAATGGTGCTATCTTTTATTTGTTGCATGAAACGCAACTAGAAAGAGGTGTGTACATTGGATGCAAATAAATTATACAAAAAGATCCACGATAAAGGCCTCAGCATTGATGCCGTATCAAAAATGAGCGGAGTTGATATTTTGCTTTTAGGGGAAATGTTATTTGAGTATGGTTCGATCACCATAGGCGATGCGTTGAAACTAAAAGAAGCATTAGCCTTAACAAGTACAGAAGCAATTGATATTTTCCTATCGTAGAGGTGCTTACATATGAAAACGTATAGATTCAAAAACGCCACCATTTATGTTTACGGCGAGGTTAATAAAGAACGACTTAGAAAGGCAACCATTAAGCTCATCAAAGACTCTCGTAAGTATAAGAAGGGAGCGACTAAGCGATGAGCACAATTATTCGTCCGGAGATTTCCCGAAAGAACAAATATTGGATTGATAGACACCGTCATTACGAGCTGAAACACTTCTGTCTGCAGTATCCAGAATGGAAACGTGCGTATTACTTAAGTCCAGGCATATCGTCCTCATTTGGAAACGAGCTACCAGGAAGCGATTCTCATGGCGATCCAACAGCTAAGCTTGCAATGCGAAAAGTTATGTATATGGAACGAATCAAGCTGATTGAGCGTATTGCCGGGGAGGCCGACAAAGACCTGCGTGATTATATTTTAAAGGGAGTCACAGAGGGTCTGTCATATACATATTTGAGAACAAAAATGAACATGCCGTGTAGTCGGGACATGTATTACGATCGATATAGGAAGTTCTTCTGGCTGCTCGATAATGCCAGAGATTAAGCAATCGCGAAAACTACAACCTCTTTTATGAAAGGAGATGACGGTATGATTAAAAACAAAATTTATTCAATCCTGATGCTGACAGTTGGGGGAATCGCAACGGCGATTTCTAAGGACGCAACATTGCTGGTGTTGATGAGCTTGTTTGCAATACCGATGTTTTTCAGTAAACATGAATGGATCATGTAAAAGAGTGAGTCCCGTCTGGGGCTCCTCTTTTTTTGCGTTCGCGAAGAAAACATGTGTGTTTAATGAAAGAGTAACATACATATTTGAAAGGGGAATTATTATGGCTAATGTTATTGGGCTGATTATTTGTGTAATTGGTTACGTTGCATTATCCGCTGAATAATTTCTAACTAAATGTTAGAGAAGGAAGAGGGTTCGTCAGAGCCTTCTTCTTTTGCGTTCGCGTAAAAAACATATTCATTTATGAGAAACTAAACTAAAAACGAAAAGGAGATATTATTATGTTTAAACAGATCATCAATGCTATCTATATGGCTTCGGCTTCGTTTGCAGTCGCGTTCTTCGTTAAGATGAGCGAACCTGCAAGCCAGTTCGAAAACATCTGGATGTTTATGGTGTCTGCTGGACTGATGTATCTGGCCTTACGGCTGGACTTTGGTTCTCGAGAGGAGAAGGCTTAACAAAGCCTTCTTCTTTTGCGTTCGCGTAAAAAACATATTCATTTATGGAGAAATTCCAATACATATTTATTTCTGAAAGGAGATCCATATGAACATGAAGGAACACACTAATGCGGTTATCATGAATATTCGGGAACTCGGAAGCTATATGAGAAACGTAGCTCAGTTGAAGTATGCGTGCAACAGCGCAAGTTTTGACGAGCTTGAACGTGTCAAGAATAGCGTCGAGCTCCTGGATGAGGCTTGTAAACTCATGGAGGAGTATTCCAGAGTGCTGGATGAACAGAGCAGAAAACTCGATATGATTTTGGAAAAGCTGGAGGACAAGGCCTAACAAGGCCTTTCCTCTTTCTTTTAATCTAGATTAGACCATTCTATTCTAGGTTTATTCATTGATATTTTCCGTACGGAGGTTACGCTAGACAATGCTATATTTGAAAAGCGAAAAATCCCCGGTTGGAAAATTTGAAAAATCATTTTAGAAAGGAGAAGTACAAATGGAGTTCATGTTCTTTATCGCGGGGGTGCTCTTTGGATCAATCGTCTACGCGATTATTCAAGGTATATCTGTGGCCCACGGAACTCTGAGAATCGATCATTCTGATCCAGAGAAAGACATCTATCGACTCGAAATTGGCGACCTGGACAAGTTGAATAAGAAGTCTTACGTTGAGCTCAAAATTGACCACCATGCCGATCTTTCGCAAAATTAACAGTTACTATTATGGAACGTAAGTTCACTACATTGAAAAGGAGAAATGATCAATGAGCGTTCAATCTAATTTGAGGGATGAATTCCTGAGTGAGCTGGATGAGCTGGGCAAGGTGGAATTCGGCAGCGAAACGTACAAGACTGGAGTGACTGGCGTCACGCAGATCGCGGATCGGTTGATTGAAATGTCTAAGTTGGACTCCGAGGACGAGAAACTGGAGATTGAGCGGCAGAAGCTCGAGATCGAGTATCAGAGACTTGAGGAGGACAAGAAGGACAGAAAATCTAAGAACCGCATTTCTGTGATGAGCACGGTTATTCCGTCTGTAATCGCCGTTGTCGGAGGAGCAGCAATGTTTATCTACGAGGAACGAGGAAGTATCACGTCTCAAGCAGGTCGAAAAATCATCGACAAGTATATCTTTAGAGTGAAGTAACAAGCGTTACAAAGTGCAAGGTTATGGAAACATAGCCTTTCACTTTTCGCGCGAAAAACAAGTCCCTTTATGAAAACTTATTAAAGGAGGAATCTACTATGAAGGATCTCATCAAAACTTTTGGGGCTGCCCTGGCTTGTATTACCGGCATGATGGTCGGTAGTTGGGTGTGGGACAACGTTCTGGAGCAGAGAATGGATAATCTCAAGGAGAATCTCGCTAATAAGCGAAAGGAGAAGGGGGCCTGATGGCCCTCCTCTTTTTCCCCATGCGATACCATTACGAAAAACCATCCGTATATGCGACTATGTATGGCTCCACATATGAATGTAATCACCCAGTGTACAATTCGTGCACGTTATTTCAAATAGACGATCGGGGGCTTGCGGTTATCCAGCAACGATTCAATAAGAGTTCAAAATGCACAAAATGGGGCGAAATAGATCCGTGGCTGACTGATGTGCTATATTTGCACCCAGGCTTTAAGAAGTTCTTCGATGAGCGTTCTGGCACGTCAATAGGTGGACTTTATCCGACCGTTACAATCCGTCAAATCATGTGGGCATTAAAGATTAAGCCATTGCCGAAGAAACGATGGGAAACCACGTTTGATCGGCGCAGTATCTGAACTTCGCGATTTTTACAGTGACTATAATGGAAAGGAGGCGTATTTGAATGATTCTTACTACCATTCTGCTGATCACGTTTATCGTATTGATGGTGACGACTGTTATCGCCCTGAGTGTGGGAGGTGCAGCGTTCATCCTTGTATTCGGTGACGTTATCGTGTGTATGGCGATTATCATTTGGATCGTCAAGCGGCTAATTAAAAGAAAAAAGTAAAGGGATAGCCCCGTAACAGGGGCTTTTCTCTTTCGCGAAGAATGCAGGTCGTATTATGAGAGACAGAGAAGCTCGAGGTTCGAGCGCTAGCGTGTAGGCTAGAGGGGCGGTTCGATTCCGACTCTATCTCTTTTAGCTTTTCCAATAAACCACGAAGGGTGAGAGAAATGAACAAATTACTAAACGGTTCAAGACTGTTTGTAAGAAAGAACGCATCTACAATTCTGACTTGCATTGGGGGTGCCGGGGTTGTCGCCACGTCCGTACTCGCGGTTAAAGCCACTCCGAAAGCGCTTATGCTGCTCGAGAATGCGAGGGAAGAGAAAGGTGAATCCCTCACCAAGATGGAGGTTGTCGCGGTGGCTGGGCCTGCATATATTCCAGCGGTGCTGGTGGGCGTATCTACTATTGCCTGTATATTTGGTGCAAATGCATTAAACCAGCGACAACAAGCAGCATTAATGAGCGCATATGCCTTGCTGGATAATACGCATAAGCAATACAAGAGTAAAGTGGTGGATCTGTACGGGGGCGAGGCCGATTTACGTGTCAGAGAAGAAATGGCGAAAGATAAGTACGCAGGTGACGATAATCCGTCAGATAATGATACCGTACTTTTCTACGACGAGTTCTCCGGACGATATTTCAACGCGACTATGGTAGACGTACTTAAAGCCGAGTATGAATTAAACAAGAAGTTGTCGAGTTGGGGCGGAGCATACCTAAACGAGTTCTACGAATTGGTCGGATTGGATAAAACCGACTATGGTGATCATCTCGGGTGGTCTGCTGCTGGTATGTATGAAATGTATTGGGAGCAATGGCTCGATTTCCATCATGAAAAATTCATTCTCGATGATGGGTTGGAAGGTTATATTATTGTGTTTTCACAAGAGCCGATACCCGGATTCGAAGATTATTAAGTCGCGAAAAATGCAGTGGCTATAATGGAAAGGAGGCGAATTCATGAATATTAATTGGTTAAAGATTGGTAAAGGCGCGTCTGTCGTGTTACCGCTGATTGCCGGCGCAATCGGTGCAGTGGTAAACTCGAAGGAGACGAAGCAGACTACCATTGAAACAACCGAAAAGCTGTTCAAGGAGTACGTCGAGAGCAAGTAAGAGGGCCTACGGGCCTTCTTATTTTTATTTTGAAAGGAGAAAGTCCATGCACAAACTGAACTTAGCAAATCTCATGTCGAACACTAGGCAATTCGCAAACAAGCATAGCCCTGAGATTCTTACGGGCATCGGAATTGCTGGCATGATCACCACGACTGTACTGGCAGTCAGGGCGACGCCCAAAGCTCTCGAGCTCCTCGAAGAAAAGAAGAACGAGGACTGGGTCGATGAGTTGAGCCCTCTGGAAGTGGTAAAAACTGCGTGGAAACCATACGTACCCGCTGCTGTGACTGGTATTGCATCTGTGGCTTGTCTGATTGGGGCGAGTTCAGTTAATGCAAAACGCAATGCAGCGCTTGCGACGGCGTATAAGTTGTCTGAGACGGCATTAACTGAGTATCGTGAGAAGGTTATCGAGACGATCGGTGAAAAGAAAGAGAAGACCGTTCGCGATAAGGTGGCCGAAGAACGAGTGAAGAAGAATCCGGTTAGTAAAAGCGAAGTAATTGTTACAAACAATGGTACGACTTTGTGTTTTGACCCTATCTCCGCACGATATTTTAAGTCCAGCATCGATAAAATCAAACGTGCAGAGAATGAGTTGAACAAGCAGATGCTTCACGATATCTCTGGATACGTGTCCTTGAACGAATTCTATGATGAATTGGGTCTGGATCATACGAGTGTCGGAGATAATCTCGGTTGGAATGTGGATAGACTGATTGACATCAGCTTCAGTTCGCAATTGAACGATAACGGGGAACCAAGTGTCGTTCTGGACTACCTGGTAGCTCCCAAATACGATTTCTACAAGTTTTCATAATTCGCGAAATTTACAATGCGTATTATGAGGTAAGAACCTACATTCAATCATTCGAAAGGAGATTTATACTATGAAGAACGAGAAGATTGAGGTTGTCAACGAGGTTACTGAGGTTGAGGAGACTGAGGAGACCAAGCGGAATATCCTGTCCAAGCCTATTGGCTGGGTCAAGAGAAACGGCAAGAAGATCGTGACTGGTGTCGCGGTTGGTGCCGGACTCGTACTGGCTTATGGGCTGGGCAAGAAGTCTGCTGGGGGCTCTGACGACTCTTTCGATGAGGAGACTGATGACGACACTGTCGACGTCGATTTCACGGAGATCGAGAGCGAAGAGTAATGGGGTTACCCAGAAGGGGAGTATCTGAAACATGATACTCTCCTTTTCATTTTCGAAAGGAGACAAATGCGATGAATGAAGAGTATAAGTCCAACTCTCACCGATCTAAAGAGGGCAAAACCGAGGCTCTGACCGATCGGAAGAAGGTTGAAAAGGTCGTCCATGGTAGGGTCCGGACGAAGCCAAAGAGCGGTGTAAGTAAGATTACGGACGTCTTCATTTCTGAAGATGCTGCAAATGTGAAGTCTTATATCGTAATGGATGTACTTGTCCCTGCAGTAAAGAAGGCCATTTCCGACATTGTCAGAGATGGCATCGACATGATTCTGTATGGTGAATCGAGAGGCCGTAAGAGCAGCTCGGCATCGGGCTATGTATCATATCGAGACTATTCTCGAAGTGACGATAGGGATCGGTTCCGGGATTCCAGAAGCAGATCCAGTTATGCCCATGATGATATCATCTTGGACTCTCGAGGAGAAGCGGAAGAGGTCCTTACTCGAATGGATGAATTGATTGATACGTACGGAAACGTCTCAGTGGCGGATCTGTATGATCTGGTCGGTAAATCCAGCGAGTATACGGATAATAAGTACGGCTGGACGAATATTCGTAATGCCGAGCCCATTCGTGTTCGCGATGGGTATATGCTGAAGTTGCCTAAGGCGCTGCCTATTAACTGAAAAGGAGATTGTAAAAGATGAACAAAACTGAAATCATTTCTAATCTGACTCGTACGTTCAATAGAACGGGTCTTAAGCTCAAGAAGCACAGCCCTGAGATTCTGCTGGCTGCCGGTACTGTCGGCGTCGTAGTCAGCGGCGTCATGGCTTGCAAGGCGACTCTCAAGGTGAATGAAATCCTCGACGAGTCCAAGCAGCAGATCGACACTATCCATTCTGTAGCTGCTGATCCGAATATGGCTGAGAAATACACTGCTGAGGACAGCAAGAAGGACCTGGCGATCGTCTACACCCAGACTGCGGTTAAGATGATCAAGCTGTATGGCCCGTCCGTTGGTCTCGGCGTAGTGTCTCTTGGTTGCATGATCGGCTCTAATCGTATTCTCAGCAAGCGTAATGTGGCTCTTGCGGCTGCTTACACTGCCGTCGATAAGAGCTTTAAGGAGTATCGTGGTCGTGTGATCGAGCGTTTCGGCAAGCAGCTTGACAAGGAGCTGAGATACAACATCAAGGCCAAGGAAATCGAAGAAGTTTCTAAGGACGAGAACGGCCATGAGGTTGTTAAGAAGGAAGTCGTTGACGTGATCGAGGATGATCCCAACACTTACAGCCCTTACTCTATTGTCTTTGACGACGGCAATGAAGGCTGGGATCCTGATCCGGAGCGTACTAAATTCTTCCTTATCCAGCAGCAGAACTGGGCAAACGAACGCCTTAAGGCCAAGGGTCATCTGTTCCTGAATGAAGTCTATGATATGCTTGGCGCAAGACGCACTAAGGCTGGCGCTCAGGTTGGTTGGGTATATGACGAGAAAAATGTGGTTGGTGACAACTATGTTGACTTCGGTATCTTTGATACTCGCAGATCTAAGGCGCGTGACTTCGTGAATGGATACGAGAAGGTGATCGTTCTCGACTTCAACGTAGATGGGTATATTCTGGATCTCATTTGAAGGGGTCTTGACGACTATGGATCAGGCGACCCGATGAGGGATATGTTCGACTATTCGTGGCGTTATCGAGACATAATTTGAAAGGAGAACTACTAATGACCGGTAGAGATTTGATTATTTATATCCTGCAAAACAATCTGGAGGACGAGGTAGTTCTTAAAGATAGCTTCTTTGACGGACTTATGGACGGATATGAAGTTGCTGCTAAATTTGGCGTTGGAATTGAGACCATTCGAGTTTGGCATTCCCTCGGGATGCTGGATGGCCTTCAATTCGGAGAGAAGTTATATTTCTTCAAGAACGCAAAAGACCCAAGAAATGGAGAGATGACTAATGAGCGCTAATTTGAGACGCATGAAGTATACGTTCGCAGCCATGGCTGGAATTTGCTTTGTAACAGGAATCGCGGTTTTGTCTCGCACAGAGGGAGATGAAACCGTTTGGACCGACTAGAGGAAGCAATGTCAACGCTCGTCTTCCTGACGGGCAACAGCAAGAAACGACATATTATAGGCGGGGTTCTCCTGAGTGTATCATTACTCTTTGGAGGCCTCGCCTTAACTGTTATGTCGATCAAAAATGAGGAGAAAGATGATTATGAGAATGTCAACTAAGATGTTCATCTTTGCGGCAGGAGTCGCAGTCGGGTCTCTGTCCACCTGGTATAGCGTCAAACGGTATTACGAGAAAGTAGCCAATGACGAGATCGATTCCATGAAGGAATGGGTTGCAAATCGGCTTGAGGAACAGAAAGAGTCCTCAGTCAAGAAAAACAACGACGATGTAAAGAAAATTCGTCCTGATTCCCCCAGTAATAAACCCGATCTGAAGGAGTATGCTGCCATGGTAAATAACCTCGGCTACAAAGATTACTCTCGTCGAAATGAGAAGAGTGACGACGAAGAAGAGATCCACGAACCCATGAAAGATGATGAAGATGAGGATGAGGACGATGTGCTGGATGGTTTCTTCAGCGATCACATTTTCGTCATCAAGCCAGAGAGCTTCGGTGAGAAGGACGACGAGGGTTATCGAGAGGTGAGTCTTACCCACTATGCGGACGGAGTCCTGACTGATGAGCGGGACAATATTATCGAGGATGTGGAAGGAACAGTTGGAGCAGGCTATGCAAAGTTCTTCGGTGTGTATGAGGACGATGCGGTCTATGTTCGAAATGAATATGACAAGGTCGACTATGAGATCCTCGCAGATCTTAGAGAATACTCCAGCCTCAACAAGAACAATTCCCATCCCATGGAGGATGAATGAATCGCAATGAGATAATCAACAAGTATTTCAATTGGTTATCCGACACGGTTTGTGAAGATCGTTATCACGCTGACATTTCCTACAAGAAGCTATTAACCCAGCTTCACGCCACCGAATTCACATATTCAATCCCGCGTGATAAGAATCGTGCGGAGGATGGCATTAGTCTGCGTTATCACTTTGCCAGAAGCGCCATTATCGACGAACCTGTGGATTATATTTTAGAGTGTCTGGCCGGACCCTGCAGTGTTTTAGAGATGATGGTCGCTTTGGCAAGGCGTTGCGAAAACGACTATATGGACGATCCGGAGTACGGCGATCGAACTGCCCAGTGGTTCTGGGCGATGATCACAAATTTGGATCTGGGTAATATGATTGACGATTGGTACGACAAAAACCGAGTTGATAGAACCATTCGTAGATTCCTTAATCGAGAATATGATCGAGATGGTAGAGGTGGGTTGTTCAGAGTCCGCAACTCTACTGTCGACATGCGCACTATAGAGATTTGGTCGCAGATGTTCTATTTTCTCGACACGTTTATATAATCTAGCGAAAGGAGAAAGAACGATGTGATTGATTTCTTGATGATTTCTACTCGTAATACCAAGGGTGGCGGCGTGGAAATTCTTCCGAAATTTGTCATTAAACGTTCAACCGACCTGATGATCAGGGGCGGCGACTTCTATGCTATTTGGTTAGAAGATCGTGGTCTTTGGTCTACGGACGAGCAAGATGCACTCGATCTGATCGATAAAGAGCTGGATTCATATGCTGAAGAGTACCAGAGGAAGTATAACATCGAACCGAAGATCCTGCATATGTGGGATGCCGAATCTGGCATGGTCGATAAGTGGCATAGGTATTGTCAAAACCAAACGCGAGATAATTACCACATGCTCGACGAGAAACTCGTATTCTCGAATATGGAACCGAACAAGAAGGACTACGCAAGTAAATGCTTGCCGTATCCGCTTGAGGACGGCGATTGTCCAGCATTTAAGAAGCTGATCTCTACTCTTTATAATGAAGAAGAGCGTCAGAAGATCGAGTGGGCCATTGGCTCTATCGTCACTGGAGACTCCAAAACGATTCAGAAATTCATGGTTCTGTATGGTGCCGCAGGAACGGGTAAATCAACGATTCTAAACATCATTCAGAAACTATTCGAGGGTTACTATTCGGTCTTTGATGCGAAAGCATTGGGGTCGTCTAGTAACTCTTTCGCTTTGGAGGCATTCAAGAGTAATCCTCTGGTGGCGATTCAGCACGATGGCGATTTGTCGAAGATTGAGGATAATACTCGGTTGAACAGTCTTGTTTCCCATGAGGAGATGACTATCAACGAGAAGTTTAAGTCGACGTATTCTAACCGGTTTAAGTGCTTCTTGTTCATGGGCACGAATAAACCTGTTAAGATTACGGACGCAAAGTCTGGTCTGCTTAGACGACTGATTGATGTCACTCCCTCGGGGAACAAATTAAGCCCGAAAGAATACAAAACCGTTACCAAGCAAATCGATTTCGAGCTCGGTGCAATTGCAAACTACTGTAAAGAAGTATATTTGAGCGAACCCGACAAATATGACGATTACGTCCCCACCGCGATGATGGGTGCATCCAACGACTTCTATAACTTCATGATCAATTCGTATCATGTATTTCTGAAGGATGACGGTACTACTCTAAAAGCAGCATGGGAGATGTATAAGCAATATTGCGAGGACGCTAAGGTTCCGTTTCCATTCTCTCAGAGAATGTTCAAGGAGGAACTTAAGAATTACTTCCGAGAGTTTGATACTGAAATTGAAGGGTCTGTGGTCAACAATGTCTACAGTGGTTTCCGCACTGAAGTATTCGAAACTAAGAAAAAAAAGAAGAAAGAGATACATAAGCCCAAACTGATTGAATTTGATTCCACAGAGTCTATATTTGATCAGGAGTGTAAGGATTGCCCGGCTCAGTATGCTAGCGCAAAGGAGACCCCGACGAAGAAGTGGGAAAACGTAACGACGACTCTTGCAGACATCGATGTGTCCAGAGTCCACTATGTCAAGGTTCCTGAAAACCACATTGTGATCGACTTTGATATTCCGGATGAGAACGGAAATAAGAGTTTCGAAAAGAATGTGGAAGAGGCTAGTAAATGGCCGGCTACGTACGCAGAGCTTAGTAAAAGCGGACAAGGCATTCACCTGCATTATATTTACACGGGAGATCCGACTAAACTGAGTCGAGTTTATGATGATCACATCGAAGTCAAGGTGTTCACCGGCAATAGCTCGCTTAGACGGAAGTTAACCAAATGCAACAATTTGCCGATAGCTTCAATTAGTTCTGGTCTCCCGTTGAAAGGAGACGACAAGGTGATCAACTTCGAAGGTCTTAAGAACGAGAAAGCAATTAGGACCGCAATCAAGAGAAACCTTAACAAAGAGATTCATGATAGCACCAAGTGCAGCGTGGATTTCATTTACAAAATTCTCGACGATGCACAAAAAAGCGGTATGTCGTATGACGTGTCTGACATGCAGAACCAGGTCTATGCGTTCGCCGCAAACAGCACAAATCAGGCAGATTATTGTCTGAAACTCGTCAAGAAGATGCAATTCAAGTCAGAAGAAGCATCTACAAATGCGGACGTCACGGATGCGCCAATCGTATTTTACGACGTTGAGGTATTCCCGAATCTATTCCTGGTGAACTGGAAGGTTCAAGGTGAGGGTAAACCCATTGTTCGTATGATCAATCCCGGTCCTGCAGACATCGAGAAATTGGTCAAGTATCGCTTGGTTGGCTTTAATAACCGTCGGTACGATAACCATATTCTCTATGCCTGTCTAATTGGGTATACGAACGAGCAGCTCTTCAATCTGTCTCAGAAAATCGTAAGCTCTGGTAAGGGGGATCGTAATAACGGCCTTTTCGGCGAAGCGTATAATCTGTCCTACACTGATATTTACGACTTCGCTTCTGCAGCAAATAAGAAGAGTCTGAAGAAGTGGGAGATCGAACTTGGCATCCATCATCAGGAACTTGGTCTCCCGTGGGATCAGCCGGTGCCTGAAGAACTGTGGACTAAGGTTGCCGAGTATTGCGATAACGACGTTATTGCGACGGAGGCTCTGTTCAATCACCTGCAAGCAGACTGGACGGCTAGGGAGATTCTGGCCGACTTGGCTGGCATGACGGTCAATGACACGACCAATACGCTGACCACCAGAATTATATTTGGCAATAACCGTAAGCCTCAGAACGAATTCTGCTATCGCGATATGTCTCAGCCCGTGACTGAGCTTGATCCAGAGGTTAAGGCATTCCTCGAGGAAGCTTGTCCCGAGATGATAGCTCAGAGACGAGTTCCGTCCGATTGCCCGAATGAGGCGCCTGGCACGGAATCGTATCTGCCATATTTCCCTGGGTATAAGTACGAGGCTGGCAAATCGATTTATCGAGGCGAAGAAGTCGGCGAAGGCGGTTATGTCTATGCCGAGCCTGGCATGCATGTAAATGTTGCTCTACTGGACATCGCATCGATGCATCCTCATAGCGCAATCGCCGAGTGTCTGTTCGGTCCGAAATACACGAGAGCATTCCGCGATATTGTCGAGGGTCGAGTGAGCATTAAACATGAGGCGTGGGATGTCGTCAACGAGATGCTGGACGGTAAGTTGAGACCGTATGTGCAGAAGGTCATCGATGGCGAACTGACATCTGGCCAGCTTGCTGATGCGCTTAAGACGGCAATCAATTCGGTCTACGGATTGACCTCGGCTGGGTTTGAGAATGCATTCAGAGACCCTCGCAATAAGGACAACATCGTCGCTAAGCGTGGCGCATTGTTTATGGTCGATCTCAAACATGAGGTCCAGAAGCGAGGCTTCACTGTCGCTCACATCAAGACGGATTCGATTAAAATTCCGAACGCTACTCCAGAAATTATCGAGTTCGTTATGGCCTTCGGTCGGAGCTATGGCTATACATTCGAGCACGAGGCTACGTATGATCGTATGTGCTTGGTAAATGACGCAGTGTATATTGCCAAGTATAAGGATGTAGACTGGTGCGAGCAGGCCTATGGATATTTGCCGAGCAAGCAGAAAAAGAAAGCTGGCAAGTGGGATGCTACTGGTAAACAGTTTGCAGTTCCTTATGTGTTCAAAACTCTGTTCAGTAAGGACGACATCGAGTTCGATGATATGTGTGAGACGTTCTCAGTCGCAACGTCTCTATATTTGGATTCGAATGAGGGGTTACCTGATGGGGAACACGACTATCATTTCATTGGCAAGGTCGGAGCATTCTGTCCGATTCTTCCTGGTCATGGCGGTGGAGAGCTGCTACGCGAAGGCAAGGACAAGGAAGGCAATATCAAGTATTCGGCAGCCACTGGCTCCAAGGGTTATAGATGGCTCGAATCTGAGATGGTCAAGACTCTTGGAAAAGAGAAGGACATTGATCGGTCTTATTACGACAAGCTGGTTGACGACGCTGTCGATACCATGGGTAAGTACGGAGATTTCGAATGGTTCGTTTCGGACGACCCGACTCCAGAAATTGCTCCATGGTTCAAAGCCGAGGATCCGGACCTGCCGTGGACCATGGCTTGCGGAAAAGACACTTGTCGTGGCTGTCCTAATCTGATGGGGGATGGTTGCAAAGCTGGGCATGACAACTCAGATTTCACTTCACAAATCGATGAAGATGACTTGTTCATTAAACGTTGAAAATTATATTTTAAAGGAGATTGAAAACTATGAGAATCACTTACGCACCTCGGGATATCCTGCAGATCGATGACGCACGCATCATCTATCGTAACTTCGCCGGTAGAGGCGACAAGTACAACCGTGAGGGCGACCGCAACTTTGCGGTTGTCATTCCGGATGAGGAGACGGCTAATGAGCTCACTAACCTGGGCTGGAATGTCAAGATCAAGCCGCCTCGCGATATGAATGGGAATTCCGATCCCGATGCAACTCCGTTCATGTTCCTGCCTGTCAAGGTGAAGTTCAATGGTCGGGGTCCGAACGTCTATCTCCAGACCGGACGCAACAAGAACCGCCTGGACGAGGAGAGCATCGGGCTGCTGGATGACATCGACATTGTTTGTGTCAACCTCGACATTCGGCCTTACGACTGGGATGTCAACGGGAAGTCTGGTCGTACTGCATATCTGCAGAACATCGAGGTTATTCAGGATGTTGATCGCTTCGCCGGAGACGACGAGTTCTAACTGATATTCGCGGCTAAAACATGCCCTTTTATGAGAGGAAGAGATGTCTGAAATACGATGTCTCTTCCTCTTATATTTTCGGTCACAAATTATTTTCAATTTGCGAGGAGGGTAAAACGATGGATGTGGTACAGACCTATTCCGACATCAAGAGTAATGGTCCACCGACAAAAGATACCCCCGGTGCAGTGGGGCAATTCTATGTCGACCAGGACACTGGCCTGCGGTATGAATGTATTGAAGCATTCACTCAGAAAGGTTACAAGATTTCTCGAGAGATTTATACTTGGGAATTGCGTGGGCCCGACTTAGATTTCCTTGCGACCGATCGGGAAGTCGCGGACGCAATCGATGATCTGCGCGAAGAGATCGGTTCTGGCGGTGGAGGCGGTGGCGGAATCACCACTGAGACTGATCCCACTGTGCCTGATTGGGCGAAGGCTCCGGAAAAACCCAAATACACTGCCGACGAAGTATTTTTTGATTCTGATCTGATCTTGACTGAACAGTTCGGAAAGTACAAACCTGTCAATGGCAAGGTGAGAGTCCCGGCAGAAAACAAGAGCGTCCAAGCTACGTTTCTGGATGCTTATTCCGAAGATAAGAATCCCACGATCACTCAGCCTAGCGTTGGCGTTTCCAGTGGAACGGCAAAGGCTTATGAGGTCGGCACGAAAGTCACTCCGGCTTATGCAGGCTCTTTTAGTGCGGGTAAGTACGAATACGGTCCTGATAATACTGGCGTAACCCCCACTGCTTGGGAAGCGACTAATACCGTGACGAGCGAAAAGAAAACTACTCAGAGTGGCTCCTTTGCCGAATATACGGTACCTGATGGCGGAAACTACAAAATTACGCTTAAGTGCACATATTCTGACGGTGCTATTCCTACGACGGCACTTGAGGTTAAGTATCCCGCCGGTCAAATCAAAGCCGCTACTAAGACTGCTACAAGTGGAGCCATCACTGGCTATCGCAACAGTTTTTACGGCACTCTGACCGATAAAAACGCCGAACTGACCAGCGCCTTGATTCGCGGATTGGCCCAAAAGTCCGGTAAGGCATTGGCTAATGGTAACGCGATCACTGTCAATGTTCCCGTTGGTGCTATGGCGGTGGTATTCGCTTATCCCGCGGCACTCAAGGAATTATCCAGTGTCAAGGATGTAAATGGTATGAATGCTGAAATCCTCCCCGCCTTTACTGCATACACGGTATCCGTCGAAGGTGCAAATGGCTATACGGCCGTCAACTATCGAGTGTATGTTCAGCAGTTTGCAAACGCCAATGACAAGGCGAATACATACACGTTCAAGATTTAAGGAGGGAAGTAACTATGGCATTACCTGAAGTACCGAAACTAAATTTCGGTGTATCGTTCGCTATGACTGGCGCTTTCCCTGCCGAGGCCAATTCGTTCTTTAAGACTTATGCGGAAGCGGTAGCAGCAGCTAAGACCGCGGAAGCTCCCGGCTCTACCAATACGGTATATTATTATACCCAAATTCTTCATGTCACAGAGGGTGACGAACGGGGTCTTTACGAGATTCAGACTGATGGCTCACTGAAGAAACTCGGTGGCGGCGGAGAAACTGTGCCCAGCGAAGGCCATGCGATTTGGGCTGAGCTCGTTGATTAAACATAAGGCAGGTGATCCAAATGAGAACCTTACGTTTTATCGTGGACGGCCAAACGATTCGCCAGGACCCGACCTGTGACTTCTCAAATCTGATCCCTGGTTCCCATGGATATTTGGTTGGCGAATTCTCCTTCTCCAAGGATTGGGACGGATATGGCAAGGTAGTGGGCTTCTACTCTCCTCTCGGTCGAGAATATCCTCCTCGCGTTCTTGCGGATGGAAAGACTTGCGTCATTCCTTTTGAAGCCCTTGAGAAGAGAAGCTTTAAGGTCCAGGTAGTCGGTAAAAAGAAAACCTCGGTGATCAAAACCAACAAGGTGATAGTTAAACAGAATGGAGGGAAGTCATGAGTCAAGCAGAAGAGTTATTGAACAGTTTGACTGAGAATGATATTTCTCTTCAGTCAGCAAACCCCGAAACTGAGCCTCACATTGTGGTTGGCGACGACCGATTCATTTCTGTCCCGAAGGAACTGCAGCGAATTGCGGTTCAGTACGACCATGACGTCGAGACTGTTACCTTTGACTGTCCTAGATACTGGGATGACCTCGACATGTCCGACCTGAGCATCTATATCAATTACATGCGTAAGGATCGCGTAGTTGGTATTTACAAGGCGACTGATATTTCGGTCGACACTACCAATGATCGAATTATGCATTTCAATTGGAAGATCTCTCGTAACGTCACTGAAGTGGTTGGTCAGATTAAGTTCCTCGTCTGCATTAAGAAGGGCGACGCGGATGGCAATGAAGTCAATCACTGGAACTCTGAGCTCAACACTGAAATGTATATTTCGGAGGGCTTGGAGGCTGGTGAGGGCTACTTTGACTCGTATCCGGACATTATTCTTCAGTGGGAGGACGAGGTTCAGAAAGTAAAGGACACACTCATTGCAGCCGGCGCATCTGGCGAATACGATGGTGCCACATTTACTCCTTCCGTCGATGACGATGGCAATCTTTCCTGGACGAACGATAAAGGGCGAGCTAATCCCGAGACCAAAAACATCAAGGGATATTCTCCGAAAATCATCGTCAAAGAGATCACTGGTGGTAAGCAACTCGTAATTACTGATTACAGTGGCAGTCAGACTGTTGACATTCTCGATGGTACTGATGGTACTAACGGATATTCTCCGAAGATCGTTGTCCGCGATGTAACCGATGGAAAAGAGCTCGTTATTACCGATTATAGCGGAAGTCAGACAGTCAAGATCCTCAATGGCACTGACGGTAAAGACGGAACCGACGGTACGAACGGATATTCTCCGAGAATTCTTGTTCGCGACATTGACGGCGGTAAAGAGCTCGTTATCACCGACTACAGTGGTAGTCAGACGGTTACGATTCTGAATGGTACGAATGGTCAGGACGGAACCAATGGTACAAATGGCACCGATGGCGTTTCTCCTACCGTATCGACGGTTGCTATTACTGATGGAACGCGCGTCACCATTACGGATAAGGACGGTGCAAAATCGTTCGATGTTATGAATGGTGATGACGGAACCAATGGTACTGATGGCGTTTCCCCGACTGTTACCGTTACGGATATTAACGGCGGCCATCGTGTCGCCATCACAGATGCTACGGGTACCAAGACGTTCGATGTCATGGACGGCACCCAGGAGATTTCCGAGGCTGTCAAGGAGTATCTTGGTACGTATATGTACGTAGGTGAAGTTGAACCGACCTCTGGCCCAGTTCTTTGGTTCGACACTTCTAGCACGAGTGCCGGATAAAGATAAACAAATCATCCGTCGAGAAGTGGGGTGATGAAATATATGATTGCATGAATCGTGTCCCTAGACCCAAACCCACTCAAAAAACTAAAATTTATATTTTTAAAGGAGACTAAAAATTATGGCTACTAAGAATGCTATCCTGAAGGCTAAGATCGAAGGCGTTATCTATGAGATCATGGTGAAGACTGGTGCCGCTAACGTCTACGTTGACGATACCACCACTCTGTCCGCTAAGCTTGCGGAGATCGTTGCTGATGTTGCTACCAAGGCGTCCAGCGATGACCTGACCACTGGTCTGGCTGGCAAGGCCGATAAGGCTCACACCCATGCTCAGGCTGACGTGACTGGTCTGGCGGATGCTCTGACTGCTCGCCCCACCACTGAGGCGATGAACACCGCCATCAGCACTGCTATCAGCGGCCTGATCGACGGCGCTCCCGAGACCTACGATACTCTGAAGGAGATCGCCGACTATATCAGCACCAACGAAACCGCCATGGATGCTCTGAACGCTGCCATCGGCAATAAGGCTGACAAGACCGCTTTCGAGGCCGTCAAGGCCACTGTCGATGCTCTTGGTGCTCTGGCTTCTAAGGATAAGGTTGCCGAGACCGACCTGGCCGACGAACTGAAGGAGAAGGTTAACGCCGCTTCCGAGGGCAACCACAGCCACCTGAATAAGGCTCTGCTCGACACCTATGATCAGACCAATGCTGATCTGAAGGACGCTGTTGCGAAGAAGCACAGCCATGACAATAAGGCTACCCTGGATAAGATCACTGAGGACAACCTGACTGCTTGGTCCGGCAAGTCCAAGATCTACTACTCTGCTACCGAGCCTGCTGCTCTGGCCGAGGGTGATCTCTGGTTCCAGATCCAGGAGTAATTCCTGTGTAACCCATGGGGAGGGTTGCTCATTTTTTGGGCGCCCTCCCTACTCTATAAAAGGAGGTTAACCAATGGCAACTACCGAAAAAAACGGTACGATGAAATACAAAGATAGCGCTGGCAACGTGACGGCCATGTATCCGAAGACCAAGGTAAGTCAGGTTGATGGACTTAACGAAGTCATCGAGGAAGTTAAACCATTTATCGTCAATATTACGGGGTGGACTTTTGGCACTGGCGACCTCGTCGAAGACGCTGTGGCGGACAAAACCTATTCGGACGCTTACGCGGCATATCTTGCCGGGAAGAAGGTGGTTATGAGGGTAAATGGCAGGGAATTGTCTATGCTAGAAGCATCCAATGATCACATGACATTTTCCTTAGCTCTTCCGGACGCCGCTGACACATTGTATTCTGTGGACATGGCGAGTGCAGTGTGGAGATCGAATGGATCCCTCGAGTGTGGAGATGATTTGATCAGCATTCCAATAACCCCAAACACCGCCGGTCTTCTTAAGACTAATGGTTATTTGACATTCAGTGTCGCCACCGCGGGCACTGATTATGTCACGCCGGATGGCATGAACACCGCTATCCAATCCGCAATCCAGAATACATGGGAGGCGAGCTACTGATGAGTATTCAAGAGACTAATCTGAAAGCTATCGCCAATGCAATTCGGGCTAAGACCGGAGAGACCGGCACGATCGTAGCCAATGACTTCGCCACCAAGATCGCCGCCATTCAGACTGGCGTAGCTAAACCGAGCTGGGTGCAGAGTACGATGCCGTCTAGTGCGAAATTGTCCTCAGTCTGCCATGGCGACGGTAAATTTGTAGGTGTGGCTTATAACAGCAACATCGCTACTTACTCTACCAATGGCATTAACTGGACTAAGGCTACGCTTCCGGCTAGTGCGCGATGGTGTTCCGTCTGCTATGGTAACGGTAAATTTGTAGCTGTGGCTGGCGGGACAAGCTCCAACGGAGCATACTCCACCGATGGTGTCACTTGGACCAAAATGACGTTGCCCGGATCACGAAACTGGAACTCGGTCTGCTACGGCAACGGTAAGTTTGTGGCTCTTTGTGGCGCGGGCAATCAATTACCAGCTTACTCTACCGATGGCATCACCTGGAGTAGTGGAAGATTTCCGGCTTCTTCAAACTGGTCCTCGGTCTGTTATGGTAACGGTAAATTTGTAGCGGTGACTAGTGGCAGCAGCGATGTCGCTTACTCTACCGATGGCATTAACTGGACTAAGGCTACGCTTCCGGTCGTTGCGTACTGCACCTCGGTCTGTTATGGCGATGGGAAATTTGTAGCAGTGACTGGTAGCGGTGGCGACGGTAGGATCCTTTATTCTACTAATGGTTCCATCTGGAATGCGACCTCGCTTCCTGCTAACGTGAACTGGTCCTCGGTCTGTTATGGTAACGGTAAGTTTGTAGCTGTGGCTTATAACAGCAACATCGCCGCTTGTGGTATCGGTGGCATTAGTTGGTCTCAAACTACGATGCCGGCTTCTCTGGCATGGTCCTCAGTCTGTTATGGTGATGGCAAATTCGTGGCCGTGGTTAAAGGCGGTACCGCTTCTGCTTACCTCAAAGACTATTTCGACGAATGGGCTTAAATTTTAAAAGGAGGTACTCTTATGTCTGATATTGCTTTCAACCCTGTGATGTCTACGAACGAAATCTTCAGAGCAAACAATCGGTCACAGTTCCTCACGAATGATCTCGATGCGATCGAAGCAGATATTCAGGCCCTGGAAACAGGAAAAGCGGACTCCAACCATACACATAGCGGATATGCCTCGGTAAATCATACACATTCTGGGTACGCGGCAGCTAATCATACTCACACTGGTTACGCAGCCGCCAGCCACAATCATGATTCGGCATACATCGCCAAAACTCTCCAGATGGTGGCAGATGATGGTGACGTGCAGTATGTGTATAACAAGGCCGACAATCCGGATCTCCTTGTTAAAATCGCTGCGATGTCTATCGGCATGCATACCGCATATTCTCAGTCGGGGGTTACCAACAACCCGAAAACGATTGAGGCTTGGCGTATGTTGATCCACAAGACCTCCGCAACGAATATCTGGGTTCTGGCATTCGGTAGTTCTGGAAGTATTTTCAGTAATTTCAAAGACAGTAACGGTTGGAAGGGTTGGAAAGCAATTTATGACGTAGGTTCTCCTGTACTTTGGAGCGGTAAGCTCTACCCCAATGCAAACCACACCATCACGCCCAGCAAAAAGCTTTCTGAGTGCAGAACTGGCTGGATGCTGTTGTGGTGCGACTATGATCCGGATACCGGAACCGCTAATGATGCCGATATCGCCACCACCATGATTCCGAAGTGTCGATATGATGGAGACGCATGGAACGGTAAGAACTTCTTATGTGATGTTCCTCGGTTCTATGGCAGCGCTACCGATACTTCTCTCGAGAAGCGCATTACAAAGACGCTCACAATCTATGACAATAAGATCGTGGGTAATGTGGTAAACGGTCAGGGCGACCGTAATGATGTTGTCCTCAGAGCAGTTTACGAGTTTTAATTTGAAGATGTAGCTACGTTTTCAAAAGAGTGGGGTCTGGCTTCGGCTGGGCCCCATTCCCTTTTATTTTTATGTGAGCAGACGGCAACACAGTTGTCGGCTAATGTCATTCGCGAAATTTACAAGTTGTTATATGAGAGAGAAGGAAAGACCGCGGGGTCTTTGGTAATTCTAGATCTGTATCTAGACCTTACTCTCTTCACTTTAACCCCAGGAGGGAAACAACATGGAAAAAAGTATCAGAATGTATGACGGAAAAGTATTTGGGTTTGAGGTATCGGATCACGCGAAGGAAATGGGATATTTGGACTACAGAACTCTAGCACATATGCTTGAGGATCTTATTCTAAATAACACCGTTCGTGAGGAGACGCTTGGAGATTGGGAGATGGTAAACGGCGATCTCGGCAAGATGGTCACGCAAGACTTTATCATCTCTCGCTACGGCTATGAGGTTTTGAAAGATTATACAGACGAACTAGTGTTCTACAACGAGCGTCTGAACATTTATATTTGGGCAGTATGTCACTGGGGAACCGCATGGAATTACGAATTGACAAACATTAAATTGGAGGTGATGTAAGGTGGCGCGACGATTGATAGTCAATAATCGATGTCCATTATGTGGTGAGCCAGTAGAGATCGTTATGGATGCCATGCTGAAGAAGCACCCAGATGATTATGACGCAGAAATGGTGTTGACTAAACGAGGCTTGAAGCAATACCTACACAGCTCATGCTGGAATAAAATGATCCGAGAAAAGCGCCCGTACAATGGGCGTATGTACGTTTAATGTCATCACGAGTCAAAATTGACTCTTGTTCTCACATGAAAGGAGAAAAGTATGGATCTTAACAGTTTGGAATTGGCAGCGAATATCGTATTTGAAATGTGTAGACAGCATCCGGAACTTTGTCCGCATCACTATGAGTGGCAGTCTTCGATCCAACGCGGAGATAAAACGACGATCGAACATTACAGATGCCGAATCTGCGGTTGCGAAAACACAAAGGTGGTGGTTAATACCACATGTCCGGAATAAGTCTGTACAATGGACGTATGTACGTTTAACCCCAACCCCAGCACATAACGAAAAACGTGGAGTCTGTCAAATGATAGACTCTTCGTGTTAATTTGGTCGAACTATGAAAGGAGATCATTCGTATGACACACGAAGAAGCGAAGGAACGCTGCACACGGTGCGAGTATTTTCGTAAACAAAGCGACGGTTGCTGGCACTGGCCATGCAGTGAGTGCGCAGGTTCTGCAACGACTCTCGTTGTTCCGACGAAAGACTATTTTAGCGACAAGCCTCGCGTTCGTAAATATAAAGTCTATTTTTATAAGACTGCCAAGAACGGAACAATAGAAGAGCCACCTAAAACGACCGTCATATTTGGAAGAACCGAAACGGAAGTTGAGCATAAATTCAAGTTGGCTTACCGAGTCTATCGCGATCTCATTTTTGGTCGGGCGGAAGAAATGGATGATGTGAAATGTCCGGAATAAGCCTATACGACTATCAACTCGATGCTGTCGGGCGGATGAAAAACGGCTGCATATTGTGCGGAGGGGTTGGTTCGGGCAAGTCTCGGACCTCCCTCGCATATTATTACCAGGAGCAAGGCGGTAAGCTAGGAACTAAGGCCTATGTCGACATGCAGAACCCAAGAGATCTTTATATTATCACGACAGCTCGTAAACGAGATACAAAAGAATGGGAAAGAGAACTCGTCCCGTTTCTTCTAACCACGAATCCGGACGTAGCCTATTACAAAAACAAGGTTGTGGTGGATTCTTGGAACAATATTGGTAAGTATAAGGACGTCTACGGAGCGTTCTTTATATTTGATGAGCAGCGTGTCGTGGGCTCTGGCGCTTGGGTTAAAGCATTCCTCAATATTGCGAGAAAAAACAAATGGATTCTGCTCTCGGCCACTCCCGGAGATACCTGGTCCGATTATATTCCGGTATTTGTGGCGAATGGATTCTATAAGAACAAAACTGAATTCACGAGAGAGCATATCGTCTACAGATGGATCAATAAGACTTATCCAAAGATCGACCATTATGTTAACACAGGAATGCTCATTCGCCATCGCAATGATATTTTGGTCACTATGGACTTCAATCGAGTGACGGTAGCCCATCATGAAGATGTGTTCTGCAATTATGATATCGCCAGGTATAAAGACACGAGCAAAAACAGATGGGATCCGTTTAAGGACGAGCCTATCATAAACGCTGCCGGATTGTGTTACGTGTGGCGTAAAATTGTGAATACGGATGAGTCGAGACAAGTCGCTCTGCTTGAGCTATTTGAGAAGCACCCAAAGATGATAGTATTCTACAATTTTGACTATGAGCTTGATATTTTAAGGGAGGTATTTAGTAATGCGGGGTGCGAAGTCGGAGAATGGAACGGTCATGTCCATGGAGCAGTACCTACAACTTCTAAATGGGTTTATCTCGTCCAGTATACTGCAGGAGCCGAGGGCTGGAATTGTATCACAACAGATACCATTGTCTTCTACAGTCAAAACTATTCTTATAAAGTCATGCAGCAAGCAGCAGGACGAATTGACAGGCTGAATACGAAGTATATCGATTTATATTACTACCATCTCAAAAGCAGAAGCGGAATTGACCTAGCAATCAGCCGAGCACTTAGCCAGAAGAAAAACTTCAACGAAGGTAAATATGCTGGCGACAGATTCGCGTAATTTACAATTTATATTATGGAAAGGAGGCGATACGCATGAAAATTCCAGTTGGGAATAAGACTGTAGTCCAGGTTTCAGGTTGGGCTGTCGTAGTGACAGCACTGATCATCGATAACGTGGCTACAAACATCATCAGACTGAAGGCATTGCAGATCGTCGAAAATGCCAAAGAAAAAGAGGAGGAGATCTCGTAATGGGGTCTCTTTCTTTTAATTTTGACTGTGTAATTTGAAAGGAGAAAAACTATGGATTTCAACAAGCCTATTTATGGAGAAATTTTGGAGGACGAAAAGGAAGTTCTGAAGTTCCGAAACTATCTTCAGGAGAATGGCATCAAATTTACTGAGACTACCGAAGACTACATGACCGTCGACGGTGCTCACTTCTTTGAGTGTATGATGACCAAAGAGCAACTGCTTGAAGCCAATGCAAATATTGATGTTTTACTCTACCAGTAAAGGAGGCACAAATTATGGGTTGGATTTTTGCACTGATTTTCACGGCGGTTGGGCTTATCGTAAAGGAGCCCCAGTTTCTTATCGCGGCAGGACTCTTCGCCATTGCGGGGTCTATTGATTTTAAGGACATTAAAAAATAAAGGAGGATAGCTGTTATGTCTGAGCACCACTGTGCAGGGTGTCTGCATGCAGAATTCCGGCATATGCCAGGCAAGGTCTACTGCAAGAAAAAGAATGAATTTGTTCCGAAGGGTCGGATTCCCGAGTCATATGGTTGTAGATTCTTCCACGAAGTCATTATTGAAGAAAGGACGGAAAACGCTCATGAGCGGAAAGATTGAGCTACCCACTTGTCCGACATGCGGGATGGATTCTGGGGTTCGCATGATGAATCCGAACAAAGAGCCGCCTGATTTCTACATCGTTTGTCAAGTCTGTGGGTTTAAGACCAGACCTCATATCTCTTTATCTGCTGCAACCAAAGAATGGTGCAAGTATAAGCGTGTGAAGGAGAATAACAATGAAGCTTGAATTCGTTTCCGCTCAGGAAAATGGCGAGATCCTCATCGACAATCGATTCGAGACCCCCAAAGGTAAGTATCAGATCATCATTTCCAGACATAACAGCAACCTGTATTTCTTTAAGTATAGGGATGGAACTCTGCTTGAGTGTCAGAACCTCGGCAAGGCCAGCGTGAAGAGGAGGTAAAAACATGAGCGAAGGCTATAAAGAAGTATATTTCTGCCAGTATTGCAAGTCGTGTAAGTACGAGAAGCTCTCTGAGCACGAAGATCCTTGCGACGATTGCCTCAGTGAGTCCGTGAACACATATTCTCACAAGCCCGTCTATTACGAGGAGGCCGACAAATGATTGTGCTTGACATTCAGCCATATTGCCAGGATTGTCTGGTGTTTGATCCTGATGTAGAGAGACCACAAAAGGTATATAACCTTGACGAAGAACTCATCATCTCTGATACGGTTGTCCGTTGTAGTCGAAGAAGAACCTGCGCTGGCATTAAAAGATATTTGGAGAAGGAAGTTTTGAAAGGAGAAAAGGAATGAACCACATGGATCTTCTGGATGCGCTCGGTTATGCGAAGAGATATATCGACACGGACATTGCATCAACAAAAAATCTTGAAAAGGAGATCAATAACATGGACGAACGCAGACTGATGAATGGGATGAAGAAGGGCATGGTAGTTGTAGTCGTTGAGCACCCGATCAAACGGGGTTGGCGGGGCACGATCGAAGCATTTGACTACAACAATCTTCGCGTTGGTGTTCGGTTTTCTGCTCGAGAGGAACTGACTTGGTTTGCCCCGTCTAATCTTCGCATTGAGTATCAGTGTGTCTCCTTTACTCATTCCACCGATGGTATTAACTGGACTTTTGGCGCATCTTACCAGCCCAAGAAGGTCATCTACGATGAGGCTGCTGGTGTCACTGTGGTGCTGTGGATAGATGGAACGAAGACCATTGTCCGGGCTGCTGAGGGCGAGGAGCATGACGCATATCTCGGCTACTGCATTGCTCTGGCAAAGAAGATGCATGGCACCAACAGCGCTCTGAAGCGGGACCTGGAGAAGGTGCTGGTCGTGAAGGAGGATAAGAAGCTGGATATTTCCGTGTCTCCTCTGCCTCCTCTGCTTTCTATGAAGGAGCTTGCGAGCAAAGTGACTGAGGTCATGCAGAAGTTCAATGACGGGACGATGAAAGGAGAATAAGAATGAAATGCTTTTATCACAACGATGCAGATGGCAAATGCGCAGGTTTCTGGGTTTATCAGAGTGCCGGTCTCAGTAATGTAGACGATCCCATTGACTTCATCGAAATGAGCTACGAAAGACCTTTTCCAATTGAAACCATCGCCCCAAACGAGCAGATCTACATTGTCGACTACTCGATCTCTCCTGATGAGATGAGAAAACTTCTCAAGATCACAAAGGATGTCACCTGGATTGATCATCACAAGACAGCTATCGAAAAGTACGAAGGCTTCGAGTGTGATATTCGTGGCGTGCGTTATGACGGTATTGCCGGTTGCATGCTGACTTATTGTTATCTGCATCACATGACTGATCGTGGTGTTGGTGACATTAAACCGTTTGATATTTCCATGACCAAAGATGCTCCGATGTTTACAAAATTGATCGCCGATTGGGATGTCTGGAAATTTGAGTTCGGTGACCAGACGCGGAACTTTATCACGGCGTTCAATTCTTATGTTTTCGCTCCTGAAGGGAAAGAATGGAATCGCTTCTTCAGTGAAACACAGTCTGGCAATTCTGCCGAGGCCGATATGATCCATGAAGGAGCAATCATGATCAAGTATCGGGATGGCTGGGCGAAGGGATTTCTGGCTCGCTTTGGATTTGAAGTAGAGTTTGAAGGCCTGAGATGCTTTGCAGTAAATCTCGGAAATTGCAGTAGCGAGTACTTCAAGTCTCTGCCTGAAGGTGCTTGCGACGCGTTCATGCCGTTCGCTTTTAACGGAGAGAAATGGATTGTCAGTATGTATTCAACCACTTGTGATATTTCTGGTATTTGCAAGAAGTATGGTGGTGGAGGTCATGCCAAAGCTGCTGGATTCCAGTGCACAGTGCTTCCGTTTAAGAAAGGAGAATAGAAATGGATAATTCCAAACAGATTGCAGAGCTTCTCAACGCCCTTGGTTCCTTAACCGAGATGGCTGGTTTTTTTCGGGATAATCTTATGCAGCACGGGTTTACGAGAGGAGAAGCGGTCATGCTGTCTGGCCAATTTCTTTGCGCAATGATCCCAAAATCGGGACAGAAGGAGGAATAAAAATGGCTAGTCTTAGCGACATCACTGTCAAAAAGGAGCTACGACTCTGTCATGTAAACGGCAAGGTTGGATATTTTCACTGCTGGGAGCATTATTCGAACGGCGCTATCAGTTATGTGCGTGCCCTCGTGGAATTCCCGGAGGGCATGGGCTATGCGGATCCTAAAGATTTAAAGTTCTGCGACGAGACGCATGCGTTCCTTTGCGCGCAGGACAAGTTTGAAAAGGAGAATAAGAATGAATCTTGACGAGCTTCGGCAAGCGATGGCTTCTGACGCCACAAAAGAAAACGAGCGATTGAAGCATGAGGTAAATCTTCTTCGCGAGCAGCTTCGTGATTCAAAAAGTGATTACTCGGCACTTAAGAAGTTCCTGATTCATGATTGTCTGGCGCTTGCCAACCGTTGTTGGGCATTGACTGGGGGAACTATGTGCTGCTTCTGCGAGCTTGATACATTCAAGTGTCCGCATGCCATGAACTATAAGCAAAAAATCGAAGCTGCTAAGAAATTGATGGAGGAATCAAACGATGCTGAAACTTGAAAATACCGAAGTCATGGGATGGGAGGCTGCCATCCGGGGGATGCGGAATCCGAAGAACAGCTGGGAGAAGAGCGATAGTATCACCTGTACTGAGAAGATGGAGATGTCAAACGAGGAAATTGAATCTGAGTGCGGGAAGTGCCCAAAACATGGTAAGTGTGATATTTACGATACAGACCCGCATTTCATCGCTGGCCCGAATGACCACACGCTCATGATGCAGCTACGCAATGCCGGGACGGATCACCGGAAGTTTATGCGGATGATCGTGGTCTACGTGGATATTACGGCTCCTCTCTACTGGTGGAAGGAGTTCGATACCTACAAGGTGGGCACGGTGGCGAACTCCTGCAGTACCATGCACAAGATCGCTGACAAAGAGTTTACGCTGGAGGATTTCTCGCACGAGCATTTGATTGGCATCGACAGCATGCCCGACGACGCAATTATTTTCGGAAAGTATCCGCTTGTGGATGTCACTCCTTATAAAGATAAGGGCATTGTTTATAGTCCGCTCGGGGTTCTTAACATTACAATTGAGATGCTTAACGAATGTCGCATAAAGTATCTGACCGCACTTAAGACGGAACCCGAAACTGGTCTTAGCGCAAAAGATATTTGGTGGCAGATGATCCAGCTGCTGCCGAGCTCCTATAACCAGAGACGAACGGTCATGCTCAATTACGAGGTGCTGGCGAACATGTATCGCTCCCGACGGAATCACAAGCTGGACGAGTGGCATACCTTCTGCGACTGGATCGAGGGGCTGCCTTACAGTGAGCTGATTACAGGAGCGAACGAAGTGAGGGCCTCCGCGGAAAGCGGTGGGAAGGAGGCTGACAAATGAGAGCTGTTCTCATCGCATTAATTGTGGTCGCTGTTTTGCTCCTAGCGCATCTCATCTGTGGAATTATGTACGTACAGTTCGGCTGGTTTAGGGCGGTGTACCATGATATTTTCGGATGGCACGAACCGGATGAGACTAAGCCTGCCGAATTTGACGGGGTAAACTGGCACTGTACGTGCAAATACTGTCGCGAACCCATCATTCAAGATAGTCAAGGGAACTGGTTTTGATATTTTAAAGGAGGAACTAAAAATGAAAACTGTCGATGAAGTGTTTGCCAAAATCGATCATCTCGAACAGGTGGCTGATAATCTTCGGTCGGGAAAGACAGTATCTAATGAATTGCTGTCTAATCTCGTGCTGGAATATGCCCATCTTCTTGGCTCCTTGCCGGTAGTAGATATTGACTTTGATATTTGAAAGGAGGAACTAAAAATGAAAAAGCTTATTGCTATGCTCATTGCTATTGCTCTCACTCTGGGTCTCGTCGGTTGCGGCGGGGCCCAGTCTGTTGATACGGCTTCTAGCTCTAATGCCGTGGAGGATGTGGAGCCGGTGGCTACGGACGATGAACTTGATCCTGAGTTCAAGGCGATCATGGATCAGTACGAGGAATTCATTGACGGCTATTGTGATTTTCTCGAGGTGTATCTGAACGCAGACACCAATACGCAACTCTCTATGGTGGAAGAGTACGCATTTTGGATGAATAAATATTCTAAGGTCATGGAAGGCATTCAGGAAGTCGACAAGTATCGAGACGAAATGACTCCTGCCGAGCTTGGATATTATATTGAAGTTACTGCTCGTGTCAGTCAGCGCATGATCGAATTCAGCGACAATAATAACTGAAAGGAGAATAAGTATGAGTCCAATTCTCGAGCAGCTCTCGACATACGTGGATGAACTCAACAAGCATGGGATCGAGGTGTGGTCCTGTTTCGACCCCGATCCAAACGTGATACGCATTAAGGTCAAAAAGGGTGATGTGTGTTTTGAAGACAGCTTTGAATACATGGGTTTCTGTAGGGAACTCATGCTTATTCAAATGATCAGAGATCTCGTAAACAAAGTGGAAAACGCTACGAGCGAAAAGAAAGGAGAATGAAAATGAACCCATTTATCGATCCGAAAACGACTATCCCTATGAGCTGTAGCAACTGTGCTCATCAGCACATCTGCAAATATACAACCGAATATGCGGAAGTGGTGGAGGCTGTAAATAATTTGGAGCTGAAATCGCACAATCCTCGTGAGGAACGTGGAACCCCTGTGAAAAACATTTCGTTTATTCGCCCGATCGGAGTCGAGTGTAAGTTCTTTAGCAAGACTGTCATCACGCCGCGTTAAGAAAGGAGAATAAAAATGTTTATCTTTAAGAAGAGCCCTGAGGATCCTAGTCGGTTTTATGTTTGTCTGCCTGGACGGCGGCTGATCTTTGATCGCTGCGAGAAGCATGCTCATTATGTCGGCTGGTATAAGCCTTGACTGGAGGCGGCATATGGACGAGTGCATCGTGGATAAGGTGGATATTTTGTCCGAGAATGGCCATTACGTCGCTTATGTCAATGGCTCGGTCTACGGCACTGCGGATACGTATGGCGAAGCGGTCCGCGAACTGAATGACGACGGGATTATTTGAAAGGAGAAAATTGTGAGAACTGAAAATTGGTGCGGCTATGATATTCGCTTCATCGAGATCAACGGCGAATGGTACGCGATTCTGAAGGACATTTGTGATGCGCTGAAGCTGAGAACGGCAGCTATTGCTCAGCGTCTGAGCCCTGACATGCTCGAACGAGTGCTGGTCGAGACATCTGACGTCATTTCAAACGACCTTAGATATAACCACCCTTCAAAGGTGGTTAGATATGAGCACAAGCCTGTTGATCGCATTGACAGAGGCGCAATCGGTAAGGACATCGGTCGTAAGCCCGGCGAAAACCGGACTCGGTGGATGCTCGCAGTCAATGAACTCGGAATCTATGAGGCTCTGTTTGCCAGTCGTAAGCTCGAGGCTCGCAAGTTCAGAATGTGGGCCGGCACCGTGATGCAAAAGCTGCGTAAGAACGTCGGTCTTCAGGGATACGAAGTCATGCAGATGACGGATCCCGATATTCAGGCCAGAATTAATGATATTCTCGACACTCTGTTTTGGGATGACGAGACTGGTAGACTCATGCAGTCCGTAACTGTTGCCGGCGGAGACGTCGACCAGGTTCCGTTTGAGTAAGAAAGGAGAAAAATGTATGTTGTTTTGGATTTTTGTGGCCTTGCTGATTGTTGGAGTGGTGGTACTCATTATCTGCGATGACTATGTCATGGGGCCCGCAATCGTTTTCGCTATTGGCTGTTTAGGCACAGTTGCCAGCACTGCCGTCTTGTGTGTCAATTACATCGGAATCGACGGCTATGTCGCAGAAAATCAGGTTCGCTACGATTCGCTCATGTATCAGTATGAGAACAATCTTTATGATAATGACAACGATGTTGGTAAGAAGGAATTGATGTCTGAGATCCAGGACTGGAACGAGGATCTCGCCAGACTTAAGTCAAATCAGCGAAACCTTTGGATCGGTATTTATATTCCGGATGTGTATGATCAGTTTGACTTTATCGAGCTGCACGAGTGAAAGGAGAAAAGTATGAATCCTGATTGTGTTGGGTGCGAATATGAGTACCCCCTATTCAATAACACCTGCGCCCTTTGTAAAGATCACGATAGTTATGTGCCGAAGAGCGACGCGATTAATCAGTACCCTTGTGAGACGCACAATCCAGAGTATAAGAGCGAAGCCGGCACTACTCCTCACATCCTCGACAGCGGGGACAGAACCCAATTCGAGTCTGGAGCTGTGCGGGATATGCGAGTTGGCAAAGGCCGTTGCGATCTGATGCCGCTGGATGTGGTGGCGGAGTTGGTGAATGGCGACGATGAATTTGAAGACTCGGTGTTTTGGTTCGTCTATAAGTTCCAGGAAACGGACGACGTTGGATATTTGTATAGGGCCTTGGATTGGTTCTATGATGGACGTGGGTGGGACGTATGGACCATGCTTCTTGAAACTGCGATTCATTTTGAGGATGGGGCGAAGAAGTACGGTGACGATAACTGGCGCAAGGGAATTCCGGTAAAGGTCTTCCTGGATAGCGCCCTGCGTCATTATATCAAGTTCCTCAGAGGGGATACGGATGAGCCCCATGACCGGGCTGTCTGCTGGAATCTCATGTGTGCTATCTGGACGGCCAAGCATAAGCCCGAGCTGGACGATTATCGAGCAGCGAAGCCGACCGATGACGGATCTGAAGGGTGAGAAAGGAGGCTTGATTATGGCTGGACGTCCGAGCCTGTGGTCGAAAGCTCAGTGGGATTGGGCAATCGATCAGGTGATCAATCACTATTACAGCGTTGAAGACGTGGCAGAATTCCTTGGTACTACCTACGGCACTCTGCACGCGCGGATTCGTCGTGCTGGCCTTTCCGTGAAACATTATCATCACCCCAATGACCTCAACGAGAGAAAAGCAGAATTCTTAGCATTAGGGAAGGAGGAAAAGAAATGTACTGGAAAATCCAAAAGAACCAGATCGAACGCATCCAGATCGTCAAGACGAACTGCAAGATGACACTCAAGCAGGTTGTCACCAAGCACAAGCCCGACTATGCGATTAACGGCGGTCTCTATAACACGAAGACCGGTCGAGTTAACTCAATTCCTCTGCGCATTGACGGCAAGACAGTAGCTACGAGTAAGGCTGGCTATTGGGTCCTGGCATGGAATAAAGGGCCTGATATTTGTATGGTTCATTCGAATGACATGGCTAAGTATCAGAATGCCATCGCGTGTTCGACCATGCTTAAGGATGGCAAAGAGACCATCTTCAATTTCACGCCTGCTCAGGGCGGGGTAAGAGGACGGACCGCAATCGGCGATAGTGACGACGAGCTGCATCTGTTTGTCACTACGGACGCGAAGGGCGCGCTTAGTCCTTATAGCCTGAGGAATAGAATGAAGTCTGGTGGGGCCAAGAATGCTATTATGCTAGACTGCGGTGGCTCCAGTCAGGGTTATACCAAGGGTAAGTATTATCAGTCTGAGGATCGCAAGGTTTCCTGGTGGATTCTCGTGTTCCTTAAAAAGAAGACTACAGATGGGCCCTCAAAAACACCATCTATTTGCCCTTTTAAGGCCCCTACAAGCACTTTGCGGATGGGGAGCACCGGCGAGTCGGTTAAGTGGCTGCAGTGGCATCTACAGGCCTCTGTGGCCCCGGAATTGCCCATTACGGGAGAGTTCTGGAGCTTGACCGATGAAGCTGTGGTGGAATTCCAGATTAAGTATGGTCTGGACGTCGATGGCGTCGTCGGGCCTGCTACTAGAGCAAAATTGAAGGAAGTAGTCGGCGCGTAAAAAACACTCTCCTTTATGAGGAAACTCATATTTGAAAGGAGATTTGTTATGAAAACTATCTTTCTGTATGGAATCGGTGGACCGAGTGATCATTATCGGGTTATTCGATACACGAAGATCGACGAGGAAGACTGGTCTATTCTGACATTCAAATACGAGGCTGATGTTATGCGGGTGAGATACCCTGGCGTCAAGCGTGTGTTTGCTATGGATGCTAGTCCGGCTTTAGCTCGTAGTTACATGGAGTGTATCAAGAAGAACTCGATCGAGAGCTGCATGGTTTTCCGCGACATTTTGGAAAGACAAGGCGTGGAGATCTAATTACATATGAGTGGAGAGGGGAGACCTGGTTTAATTACTGGGTCTCCTCTTCTCTGCTTAAAACGAACTGAAACATTAGGAGGAACTTATGAAGTACTATTTTGATAGATACATTGACACCGCTCTGTATTTGATGACGGTGTTGTGCCTTATTGGGCTGATGATCACCACGATTCAGCTTAAGAATGAGGTTTATGATATGCAGGAACAATTGATTGAGATGGCTGAGGAAATGAAGGCCCAATTGGACACAGAAAAGGCCATTTCCCAGGCCATAGAGGGGGCTACAAGCGCAGCGACGGCTAATGTCGATAAGGAAGACGCGGTTGAAGAGGTGCCCCTTAAAACGCTTTATACGGACGCTGACGCGGTTGCTTTAGCGAGACTTGTGTGGGGCGAAGCGCGTGGCGTGCCTGAATATTTGGTGGCTGGACGCAGTGTAAGTACGAGAGATCAGCAGGCTGCAGTGATGTGGACTGTTTTAAATAGATTTGATGCTGGATATTCTGACTCCATTATTGGCGTCATTACGGCCAAGGGGCAATTCTGTGGGTATTCTACTGGGCATCCGGTTGAGGAGGACTTGTTAGACTTGGCTTATGATGTGTTGGACAGATGGAATGCTGAGCAGTGCGGTGAGACTGTGATTCGCGAGCTGCCTGCTGAATACCTGTGGTTCCGTGGCGATGGTACGTATAACTATTTCAGAGATGCGTATCAGAATGGGCGTATTTATGCTTGGGAGGGCTAATGTATGAAGAAATACAGAGAGCGCATGGACAGAAATAGCGAGGGTTATCACGATCCGACTCCTTATTATAGTTTGAAGAAAGAACAGCTTGACGAAGAGAGATTCAAGCGACTCATGGCAACCATCTTCTATATCTGCGAGAATGCCGGATTTCACATTGAGGAGAGGATTGTGATTCGGGACAATCGTACAGGCAAGATTTATCGATGATTCATATAGTTCGCGAAAAAAACAAGCCCCTTTATGGAACCGAAGGGTTACCGAAAATTTGAAAGGAGACTTTAATTATGAAGACTAAGGTTACTAAGATCATGGGGGATCATACTGGCGCGATCATCGCCGGTACGTATGCTGTGGCCATGGGAATCTGTGTTGTCATCTACAAGAAGTATCTGAATCATTTGGAGGATATCATGGGCGTGTTCACAAAGAAGGTTGAGTCCTAACAAGGACTCTTCCTTTTATTTGAGAAGTCAGCAACTCGTTTGCTGGCTAATGTGATTCGAGAATTCAATGACGTAGTTATTGAATAATGTAATTCGTCCAGCTCCGGCTATGTACGCGATAAATACAAGCTCCTTTATGGAAAGGAGTGATTCGGTGCGAAGAAAATCATTTGTTAAATCGATCATTGTTGGGATAGTGGCAGTAGCTGCGGGATTAATTATCTGGGCTGCAGTCAAGGGTTTCAGGATGAAGAGACTTAAGTGATTTACGGCGTCCGGAGACGGACCTAGAAAAGATTAGAGCTCAAAAATATTGGGCTCTTTTCTTTTTGGAATTATGTACGACAGAAAAGGAGGAAGTAAAATTGGCTGGTATTATCAAACGAGGTAGACCCAAAATTGGCAACGGAAAGGTCAAAAGACTTAGCATTCGAGTGTCAGAAAGAGACATGGAAATGATAGAGTTTTTGGCGAATTTATTCAGTAAATCGAAGACGGATGTGGTGCTGGATGCAGTGCGGGCTAAGTACGTGTCCGAACGTTTTGGCAAATAATTATGTCATACAAAAATAGGAATTATGTCATACAAAAATAAAAATGAATTATGTATGACATAAATCAGAATTATGTATGACATAAATCGGAGTGAAGGAAAGGGTAAAAAATGAGGAAAAATTGATAGCTTTCCTGCAAGACAAGTTTTTTGGATTTATGTATGACATAAATAAAAACCCGCAAACCGTTGATATTACTAGGTTTTTGGGCATTTGTGAATTATGTCATACATAATTGTTTGTCTTGTAGGAAAGTACCCTTATTAATGTGTGAGAAAAATATATTATATATACGTTGTTGTATTTATATAAGCAATTAAGGGGCGCTTTCCTGCAAGACAAGTTTTGGTATTTATGTATGACATAAATATTTTAAGGAGGATTCGTATTATGAGTGAACTCGAATGGATGAAGATCTTCGCTGGTAACTTAAGAAGTCTCATGGAAGAATCGCATATGAGTCAGCGAGAATTGGCAAGAAAGTCTAGACTTACGGAGTCGCAAATCAGTAAGTATCTCAATTGTCAATGCATGCCGTCCGTACACGCGCTTGTGAATATTGCGTACGCGTTTCCGCTTGCGACCGTTAATGATCTTTTGTGCTTTTACGAACGACTTGATCCCAGACCATCCAGAAGATGGTGACTCGCGATAAATACATAGCTTTTTATGGAACCGAAAGGTTACCACTTTATATTTTAAGGAGGAACACAAAATGACTAAGGTTAAGACTTGGGTGAAGGAACACAAGACGATGGTTATCGGAGCTGTGAGTTTGGCAGCTTGCTGCGGCGTCGGGTATGTGTTTGGTTCTTATGGCACCTTCAAGCCTGTTGAGCAAAGAAGAATTAAAGACTTTGTTGCTCATGTGGGCGAAGCAGCCAAAGGAGCTACGGCATATACCATTGGCACGGCAGAGGAGTTTGCTAAGCTTGCTGGCAAGGATACCATCCAGGCTGGTCCGAATCACGATACCATGCAGGTCACTGGTGTGATGTTCTTTGGGAATGAAGTGAATACCTGAGGCAAATCAGAGAGGGGCCCTAACAAGGCCTCTTTCTTTTACCCAAGTTTGTCATTCGCGTAAAAAACATCCCCTTTTATGAGAGGAAAGGGAAAATGTAATTAAATGCATCACCTTTTCTCTTCTATTTCAAGAAAGGAGAATCACTTATGGCCAGAAGTTCAAGACTCGAGAGTGGATTCCAAGATCGATTGATCAAGGATATCAAAAGTTTATTCCCCGGAAGCATGGTCTTTAAGATGGACCAGATCCAAGGCATTCCTGACCTGCTTGTTCTGTACAAGGATAAGTGGTTCTCATTGGAATGCAAGAAGGGCGCTGGAGCGAAGAGACAACCCAATCAAGAATACTACGTAGATCTGATGAACAAGATGTCGTTTTCGAGATTTGTTTGTCCGGAGAACAAGGAGGATATTTTAGATGAACTTCGCAAAACATTCTAACCTTGAGGGGCTCCACGCTCCCTTTAGTCCGAGCAAGTCTAGCTGGCTTCGATATGATGAAGAGAAAGCTCTCACTGTCTATCGAAACATGCAAGCTAAAGAGATTGGAACCAGACTTCATGCCTGGGCCAAGGAAACTATCGATTTAGGAATCAAGCAGCCTCGGTCTAAGAAGACTCTATATGCATATGTAAACGACGCTATTGGGTTTAAGATGAGCACCGAGGTTGTTCTGTACTATTCTGACTATTTCTTTGGAACTGCCGATGCCATTTGTTTCCGCAATAACTTCCTTAGAATCCACGACCTTAAAACTGGAAAGCATGAAGCATCGATGGAGCAGCTTGAGATCTATGCTGCTCTTTTCTGTTTGGAGTACCGAGTTAAACCCAATGAACTGGATGGATGCGAATTGAGACTGTATCAGAGTGACGAAGTCATTTGTCATGTTCCTGATCCTAAAGATATTCTGGCGATCATGAACAAGATTGTGCAGTTAAACAAAGCGCTTGAACAATTTAATTATTCGGAGGGTTGAGAGTATGAATCCTGTTGCAGAAGAAATCTTATCATATCTTGGGACAGCCGAATCCATGAGCGAAGAGCATCTGATGCACATTGGCATGCCTCGACGTTCCGGAAGATACCCATATGGGTCGGGTGAAGACCCTTATCAGCATGAACGAGACTTTCTTGGTCGTGTTGATGAAATGCGAAAGAACAACTTTACATATACAGACGAAGATGGGAAGGTCTGGACTGGCGATGCTGCTATTGCCAAGGATATGGGGCTAAGCACTACGCAGTTTAGAACCGAACTTGGTCTTGCTAAGGATGAGATCCGCATGTACCAGGTTGGTACTGCTAAGCGACTTAGGGATAAGGAAGGAATGGGTCCGAGTGCCATCGGTAAGAAGATGGGTCTTCCCGAATCTACGGTTCGTTCTCTTCTTAATGAGAATTCAGAAGCTCGAATGCTCAAAGCAAAAGAGACTGCAGAATTTCTTAAAGCGAGGAGCAAGGAGTTCGCCAAAGATGGCGGAATGATTGATGTTGGCGCTGGTACTGAACTTGAGCTCAACATGTCGAGAGAAAAGATGAATCAGGCTTTGTATTTACTTGAAAAAGAAGGATACAACGTTTATGGCGGTCGCTTCGAGCAGGTTAATAATCCTGGTAAATTCACCACTCAGTTGGTTCTTTGCCCTCCTGGCACTGAGCACAAAGAGATCTATGACCTCGATCGAGTTCATACCATTAAGGACTACATCACTCGAGACGGTGGCGAGACTTACGAGAAGAAGTTTAACTATCCGGAGAGCATGGACTCTAAGCGTATGATGATCCGTTATAATGAAGACGGTGGCGTTGAGAGAGATGGTTTGGTCGAGCTTCGTCGCGGCGTCCCTGATCTTTCACTTGGAGAATCTAGATTTGCTCAGGTCCGAATCCTTGTTGATGGTACACATTACATTAAGGGCATGGCTGCATATTCTGATGATATGCCTGATGGTGTCGACGTTATCTTTAACACTAACAAGAAGCGTGGCACTGCTATGAAGGATGTTCTTAAAGAGATCAAAGAAGATCCTGACAACCCGTTTGGATCTACAATCAAAGATGCCGATCAAGGTGGTCAGTATTGGTATGATCCTAAGACCGGAGTACGAGTCTCTGCTTCTACTCGTGGCGCTAAGCTTGGTCTTATTAATAAGCGCTCCGACGAAGGAGACTGGAATGATTGGCAGGATGCTCTGCCTTCCCAGTTTCTTGCTAAGCAGTCGCTCAAGATGATCAAGAAGCAGCTCGATCTTGCCAAGGCAGACAAGCAGGCTGAATTTGATGAGATCTGTGCTCTCGACAATCCAACAGTTAAGAAGCATTATCTTGAGAAGTTTGCAGAAGGTTGCGATGCTACTGCTGTCAGCTTGAAGGCTGCTGCTCTTCCTGGTCAGCGGTATCATGTTATCATTCCGATTAACACTCTTAAAGATAATGAAGTCTATGCCCCCGGTTATGAACCTGGTACTCAGCTTGCATTGGTTCGGTATCCTCATGGTGGAACGTTTGAGATTCCTATCCTGACTGTTACCGACAAGAATGGGCTTGCTCGAAGCGTTATTGGTACTGAAAGTATTGATGGCATTGGCATCAACCACAAGGTTGCCGCTCGATTGTCTGGTGCTGACTTTGATGGCGATACTGTCATGTGTATTCCGACCAATGACAAAGCTGGCAAGGTTAAGGTCACTTCAACCCCATCTTTAAAAGGTCTTGAGGGCTTTGAACCTAAGGATCAGTATGGTGCTGATGATGTTCGAACTGATGCTCATGGTAATAAGCACTACTATCAGAATGGTGTTGAGTATCGCACCATGAAGAAGGGTCGACAAACTGAGACTCAGATGGGAATCATCTCTAATCTGATTACAGACATGACTCTTGCAGGTGCCGACGAAGATGAGCTGGCCAGAGCAGTCAGACACAGCATGGTTGTCATTGATGCAGCAAAGCATCATCTCAACTACAAGCAGAGTGAGGTTGACAACAACATTGCAGCATTGCATAAGGAATACCAGGGCAAAGAGAGTGGTGGCGCTGCTACTATTCTGTCTCGAGCCAAGGGTGAACAGTCTGTGGTCAAGAGACAGGGCACGCCTAAGGTCAACAAGAAGGGAACCGAATGGTATGATCCTTCTAAACCCGAGGGTGCACTCATTTACAAGGAAGCGGATGCCAAGGATCTGTATCTGCCTGTCCGGTCTGTCAACAAGAAGACGGGCATGATTACACTCACTACTACCACTGGTGAGAAGATCAAGTATAAGGTGGATGATGAGGATGCTAGAACTCAGTATCGTCCTATCAAGAGAGTGGATAAGGATACAGACACAGTAACCTATACCAACCCCTCCGGTACTATCACGTACAAGATGGAGAAGCGTACTCAGAAGAGCTCTAAGATGGCTGAAACTGATGATGCTTACACCTTGGTGTCTGATACCCACAACAAGAAGGAGACTGCTTATGCTGACTATGCCAATAGCCTGAAAGCACTGGCCAATAGGGCCCGCAAAGAGATGGTATACACCGGTAATCTGAAGTATGATCCCAATGCCAAGCGGGTCTATCAGAAGGAGTATGACCAGCTTATGGCTGACCTTAATAAGGCTGAGCTCAATAAGACTAGAGAGCGTGCGGCACAGCGTATGAGTAGGGCCGAGGTTGATGCTAAGACCGAGGCTGGTACAATTGCTGATGGAGACCGTAAGAAGGTGGGTCAGCAGGCAGTATCCCGGTATCGTACTGAGCTTGGTTCTGTGGCCAGAAGAGATCGCAACATCGTGATCACTGACCGTGAGTGGGAAGCCATTCAGGCTGGTGCTATTACAGAGAGCAAACTTAAGCGAATTCTTAACAACACTGATGCTGACAAACTTAGAGAAAGAGCAATGCCTAAGTCTACGAGCACACTTAGCACGGCTAAAGTTAATAAGATCAAACGCATGAGTGACTCTAACTTTACGCTTGCACAGATTGCAGAAGCTTGTGGCTGCTCTGTTTCTACTGTTTCTAAGTATTTGAAAGGAGTGAATTAATCATGTCAAATGAGTTTGCGTTAACCACAATCGATAATCCTTACAATCCATTTGATGATTTCACTCTTTGGTTGTTGTTTGACAAAGAAAAAGGTTACAACACTTGTGAATACTTAGCTCGAACTGTTAATCTTTCTTCTGATCTGTCCGAGAAAGAGATGGAAGATGAGATTGAGAGAGCGATGGATGAGATCATTAAGGTTGATCCTTTCAATATTTACAGAAAAGTGACTGAAGAAAGCTTTAAAACCAAGTCAAATGATGATGAAACATCAACATAACCACATTATTAATGCATTTGGAGGGTGAGGGGGGTCTCTAAAATCACACCCCCTCCCTTCATC
>ERZ1026868.115-NODE-115-length-65376-cov-7.524946_pt1 | contig 65376 bp, 56 predicted proteins | sample MGYA00380164_ERZ1026868 | MGnify/ENA primary metagenome ERZ1026868 (study PRJEB33269, sample SAMEA4719800) | human gut metagenome | biome: human-associated habitat; feature: organic feature; material: feces | place: Cameroon | collected 2013-10 ...
TAGATATTTTATAATTGGAGATTTACACAAGGTCAAAGTGACTATATAGTTAGAGAAAATAAAGAAGAGGTGTTTAACATGACAGATAAAAAGGTTTTGACAATTCAGGATATTTCATGTATGGGACAGTGTTCCCTTACAGTCGCACTTCCAATCATTTCGGCATGTGGCGTAGAGACGATCATATTGCCTTCGGCTGTGCTGTCCACACATACAGGCGGATTTACCGGGTATACATTCCGTGATCTGACGGAGGATATCCCTGGCATTATGGATCACTGGGAGAAAGAAAAAATCAGCTTTGACTGCCTGTATACCGGATACCTCGGCAGTATCACGCAGATCGAATATGTGTATGAGCTGAAAAAACGTGTTGTGAAGGAAGACGGACTTCTGATCGTGGATCCGGCGATGGCGGATAACGGAAGCCTGTACTATGGATTTGATGATGCGTTTGTTGCACAGATGGCAAAGCTCTGCGGCAGCGCGGATATTATCCTTCCGAATATCACAGAGGCGGCATTTATGACCGGCTGTGAACTGCGGTTAGAAGGACAGGATGAAGCGTATGTACAGATGATTTTAGAGGCGCTTGCGAAGCTTGGCTGCAAGAAGATTGTTTTAAAAGGCATCAGCTTCGAAGACGATAAGATCGGAGTTGTCGTATATGACTGCGCAGAGAAAAAAGCAGAATATTATTTCACAGAGAAGGTGCCAAAGAGCTCACATGGAACCGGCGACTGTTATGCGGCAGCTTTTACAGGTGCGATGATGCAGGGAAAGACGATTTCCGAAGCCGCAAAGATGGCTGCTGATTTCGTTGTGGACAGTATTAAGAAAACAGATGACGGACACTGGTATGGCGTATGCTTTGAGCGTGCATTGCCGATGCTGGTGACGGAATTGAACAAATAAATGCGTATTACTTATATCTGAATCCCCAAGGAAGGATTGCATTGGTTTTGACCGTGCAATCCTTTATTCTTTGTTGCCGATTCCGGTTATTTTGTATATAATATGGATATCTATGAAATAAGGAGGCATATATGAATATATTGATTGCCCTTGGCATACCTTTTATAGGAACAACACTTGGCGCGGCAATGGTATTTTTTATGAAAGAAAAGATCGCTCCGAAGCTCGAGAAAGCGTTGCTCGGTTTTGCGTCCGGCGTGATGATCGCTGCATCGGTCTGGTCGCTTCTGATTCCATCAATCGATATGACGGAGGCACAGGGCGGTATCGCGTGGGTGCCGGCGGTGGCCGGCTTTTTGCTTGGCATCGCATTTTTATTGTTATTGGATACCCTGATTCCGCATCTGCACTTAAACAGTGATAAGCCGGAGGGTGTACATACGAAGATCAGTAAGACACTGATGATGCTTTTTGCAATCACGCTGCACAATATACCGGAAGGCATGGCGGTCGGTGTTACGATTGCCGGTGCGCTTGCAGGCAATGCGGGAATTACGATTACGGGTGCATTTGCCCTGTCGCTTGGAATTGCGATTCAGAATTTCCCGGAAGGTGCGATTGTCTCTATGCCGTTAAAGGGCGAGGGAATGGGAAAGCCGAAAGCATTCTTGTGTGGCATGGCATCCGGTGCAGTGGAACCGGTGTTCGGATTTCTGACGATCCTGCTTGCGGCACAGATGACGCGGATCCTTCCGTATTTTCTGTCTTTTGCGGCCGGTGCGATGATCTATGTTGTTGTGGAGGAACTGATTCCGGAAGCACAGGCAGGCGAGCACACGAATATCGGAACGATCGGAACAGCGATTGGCTTTGCGCTGATGATGGTGCTCGATGTAGCGCTTGGATAAATGTTAATATAGAATCAGTTAGAATAAGGAGTGAAATAAAATGAAAGTATTGATGTTAAACGGAAGTTCCCATATCAACGGAACGACGATGGCAGCTTTGACCGAGGTTGGAAAGGCACTCGAGGAAGATGGTATCGAATACGAGATTTTTCAGATCGGCGGTGGACCGGTCGCAGACTGCCTTGGCTGCGGACAGTGCACAGAGAATGGGTGTATCTTCTCGGATGATGCGGTAAATGCGTTTGTCGCAAAAGCAAAGGAAGCAGATGGATATATATTCGGTACACCGGTTTACTATGCACATCCAAGTGGGCGGATCCAGTCGTTCTTAGACCGGGTATTTTACAGCAGCGGTAAGCATTTTGCACATAAGCCGGGAGCTTCGGTCGCAGTTGCAAGACGTGGCGGTACAGCGACAACGTTTGATGTGCTTAATAAATATTTCGGTATCACGCAGATGATCACCGTCGGCTCGACCTATTGGAACCAGGTGCATGGAAGATGTGCCGAGGATGCGGCGAAGGATCTCGAGGGCATGCAGACGATGCGTAATCTCGGACACAATATGGCGTGGGTATTAAAATGCTTAGAGGCCGGTAAGGAGAAGGGAATTGTGCCGCCGGTGGCAGACCGCTCAAACCAGACGAATTTCATACGGTAGTTATAGAATACAAACAGATAGTTGGAAAAACAATGTGTGATAGAGGATATTGGCAAGATACACAGTAAGGAGGAGCATATGACGATAGAACAACAGGCAGAACTTGTAAAGCTGGCAGGCCCAAAGCTGGCAGGAACAACCGGAGAACTCCGGGACCAGGCACTTTTGGCGGTTGCGAAAGCATTGACAGATAATAAGGATGCAATCTTTGAAGCAAACAGACAGGATATGGAACAGGCAGAGGCAGATGGAATTGCGGCTCCTGTTTTAAAACGCCTCAGATTCGATGAGGGTAAGCTGTGTGATGTCATAAACGGCATCCATGATCTGGTGCAGATGCCGGATCCACTGTTCCAGACAAAGCTTGCGAGAGAGCTTGATGAGGGACTTACTCTGTATCGCGAGACCTGTCCGATCGGTGTGATCGGCGTCATCTTCGAGGCAAGACCGGACGCACTCGTGCAGATATCGGCGCTCTGCATCAAGAGTGGAAACTGCGTGATCTTAAAGGGCGGCAGCGAAGCAGCTAAGAGCAACAAGATCTTATTTGATACAATCTATGCGGCGGTACGCAAAGCAGGACTCCCTGAGCATTGTATGTTACAGCTTGAAGCAAGAAGTGAGATTAACGAACTGCTTACCTGTCAGGAGTCGGTGGATCTTCTGATTCCGCGCGGTTCCAATGCATTTGTACAGTATATTATGAGCCATACGAATATCCCGGTTATGGGGCATGCGGATGGAATATGCCATATCTATGTGGATAAGGATGCAGATATCGGGAAGGCGATTCCAATCATCTTAGACGCGAAGACACAGTATGTCAGTGCCTGCAACACCGTAGAGACATTGCTCGTACACAAGGATATCGCGAAGGATCTGGTTCCGAAGCTTGCACAAGCACTTAAAGAAAAGCACGTCGAGCTTCGTGGAACGAAGGAGATTCAGGCGCTGGTAGATTGCGTACCTGCGACGGAGAAGGACGATGATACCGAGTACCTTGATTATATCCTTTCCGCGAAGATTGTGGAATCGGTGGATGAGGCAATCGACCATATCAACCGGCATGGTTCCCATCACACAGACAGCATCGTAACCGAGAACAAGGAGACTGCGCTGCATTTCATGCGCATGGTTGATTCTGCCGGGGTATACCAGAACTGTTCTACAAGGTTTGCAGATGGCTATCGCTATGGATTTGGTGCAGAGGTCGGCATCAGTACAAGTAAATTACATGCGAGAGGTCCGGTCGGATTAGAGGGGCTGCTCAGCTACAAATATAAACTGTTTGGCGATGGTCATATCGTCGATGATTATGCACAGGGAAGGAAGAAGTTCCATTTTGTTGATTTACCGTAAGAGGTTAGAAGGAGGATGCCTATGGAGAAAACGATTGCATCAATCACGAAGCCGAAGGATGAGGAACTCAAGGAGAGACTGTCCGCAGCGAGAGAGAAGCTTGCCACCTTGCAGATCAAGGTCAAAGAAGCGAAGCTTCCGGTACTGGTTTTGTTCGAGGGATTTGGGGCTGCCGGAAAGGGCAGTGTGTTAAGCAAGATCATTAAGAACATGGATCCGCGTTTTTTCCATGTTGAGACAATGGATCAGCCGGAGCCGACCGAGCTTCGGAAACCATTTTTATACCGGTATTTCAAACGGATTCCGGAGAATGGACAGTTCACGTTCATGGATGGTGGCTGGATGGAAGAAATCGTGAAAGACCGCGTGCATGAACAGCTGGATGATGCCGCTTTTGAGAAGAAGATCCGCAGTATCAAGCGGTTTGAACGGACACTTTCGGATAACGGCTGCACGATCCTGAAATTCTTCTTTTATATTGATGAGAATGAGCAGAAGAAGCGGATGGAGGAGCTGCTTGCTGATGAGAACACGGCATGGCGTGTCTCCGAGGAGGACTTGTGGCAGAACAAAAAGCATAAGAAATGTTCAGAGGTTTATCAGACTTACATGGAGCAGACAAACCAGTCGTATGCACCGTGGTATGCCATTGATGCAAAGAGTAAGAAATGGGCAGAGCTGCAGATCTTAGAGCGTATCAATCAGAATATTGAGACTGCGCTTGCAAACAGTGGACGTGCAGTACCGATCCTGCCGAATCTGTTCCCGCTTTCTCCAATCCCGAAGCTTGCGGATGTGGATTTGAACAAGGAACTTACCGAGGAAGAATATCAGGAGAAGCTGTCGAAACTGCAGAAGCGGTTGTCAGAGCTTCACAATGTGCTGTACCGGAAGAAAATACCTGTTATCATTGCCTATGAAGGCTGGGATGCCGCCGGAAAGGGTGGTAATATCAAGCGGATTGCTGCGGCGCTTGATGCGCGCGGCTATGAGGTTCACCCGATTGCAAGCCCGGAGCCACACGAGAAGAACCGGCATTTCCTGTGGCGCTTCTGGACCAGACTGCCGAAGAGCGGACACGTCGCAATCTTCGATCGTACCTGGTATGGACGTGTGATGGTGGAACGCCTGGAGGGCTTCTGTTCGGAAAATGACTGGCAGCGGGCGTACAACGAGATCAATGAGTTCGAGAAAGAACTTGATGATTGGGGCGCCGTCATCGTGAAGTTCTGGGTACAGATCGACAAGGATACCCAGTTAGAGCGGTTCACGCTTCGTCAGAATACGCCGGAAAAACGCTGGAAGATTACAGATGAGGACTGGCGGAACCGGGAAAAATGGGATCTCTATGAGGATGCGGTTAATGAGATGCTGCAAAAGACAAATACGACGTATGCGCCCTGGCATATTTTGGAATCCAACGATAAAAAATATGCGCGCATAAAAGCGTTGGAGATTGTGATTCAGGCGATGGAAGAGCAGATCAAGAAAAAGAAAAATTCATAAAATATTAAAATCAAAATGCAGGGGTATTTCAGATACAAACGCCTCTGCCGGAGGAAACCATGTTAAGTATAGTTGAAATTTTAAAGGTCGTTTTTTTAGGAATTGTAGAAGGAGTCACAGAATGGCTTCCAATCAGCAGTACCGGACATATGCTTTTGGTGGATGAGTTCATCCAGATTCAGGCATCCAAAGAGTTCAAGGAGATGTTTTTTGTTGTCATCCAGCTTGGAGCAATCCTTGCAGTTATCCTGTTGTTCTGGAAAAAAATGTGGCCATTCCAGATGAAAGATAAGACAAAACCGGTCTGCGTGAAGGAGACATTTTCCCTGTGGTTTAAGGTTGTTGTTGCCTGCATCCCGGGTGCTATCGTGACATTGTTGTTTGATGATTATGTTACAGCACATTTCGAGACGCCGTATGTGATCGCAGGAGCCCTGATCTTTTACGGTATCGTCTTTATCATCGTGGAACGCTGGAACAAAACACGGACACCGAAGGTGGAGAAGCTGGAGGATATCACATACAAAACTGCGTTTTTGATCGGACTTTTTCAGGTGTTATCCATCGTACCGGGTACATCCCGATCCGGTTCAACGATTATCGGTGCGTTGCTGATTGGTGTATCCCGTGTGGCTGCTGCTGAATTTACATTTTTCCTGGCGGTTCCGGTTATGTTTGGGTATTCACTTTTGAAGGTAATCAAGATGAGTGTGGCGATCACAAGCTCGGAACTTGTGATCCTGATCGTTGGCTGTGCTGTTGCATTTGCTGTATCACTCGTTGTCATCAAGTTCCTGATGAGCTATATCAAAAAACATGATTTCCAGGCGTTTGGTGTTTATCGGATTATACTGGGTATTGCAGTGATCGCATATTTTGCTTTGACAGCATAAAAGAAAAAAATATTTATCATACTATAAGGAGGAAGTACGAATGATAAAAAAAGTAGATGAATTGGTAGAAAAAATGACATTGGATGAGAAAGCACATTTGGTGAATGGCGCTACGTTCTTTGGAACATATCCGGTTGAACGGCTGGATATTCCGCGTATGCAGATGTTGGATGGAGCAACCGGTATGAATCTGGAACAGGTGTTTGGAGACATGACGGAGAATGAAAACTGGTCGGATGCGGAAGAAAGAAAAGAAATTGATGCAGATACAAGCAAACCGGTCAATATTATTGGAAGCACGATGCTGGTTGATGTAATCGAGAATTATTTTGAACCGGAAAAACTGACAGACAAAGAAAAAGTTCTGTATCGCTGGATCAAGAAACATATGGATGCCAGACTGAATGGAAAGGATTATGCACCGGGCTGTTATCCGCCGGGGATTCTGCTTGGCTGTACATGGAAGCCGGAAGTAATCCGGAAGGTTGGAGAGGCACTTGGTATGGAGAGCTGTCTGTATGGTGTACATTTTCTGCTTGGACCGAATGTGAATATATTAAGAGATCCAAGAAACGGAAGATTATTCGAGGGATATTCGGAAGATCCATATCTAGTGACAAAGCTGGCTCCTGAGATTGTAAAGGGAATCCAGAGTTATGGTGTTTCGGCAACGGTCAAACATTATGCTGCAAACAGTCAGGAAACAAATCGTCTGGATATCGATGAGAGAATTACCAAGCGCGCGCTGGAAGAAATCTTTCTGCCGGGATTTTGCGCCTGTGTAAAAGAGGGCGGCACGAAAACAATCATGAACGCTTACAATAAGATTAATGGTGCACGATGCACAGAGAATAAATGGCTGCTGCAGGATAAGCTTCGGGATGATTTTGGCTTTGATGGCATGGTGATGTCGGACTGGGGCGCTGTGCTTGATCCGGCAAAGGCGTTGGATGGTGGAACTGATCTTGCGATGCCGGGACCTGCAAATCCTAAAGCAATTTATGAAGCAGTTAAAAACGGTGAGGTATCAGAAGAGGTGCTTGACCGTGCATGTAAGCGGATTTTGTCTGTTTATTCATGGATTCTGGAGCATTACAGAAAAGAAGAAGTGGATGCGCTTCCAATCGAAGCTGTTCTGGAGAAGACAGATGCTGCTGCTTATGATGCAGCGTGCGAGGGGATTGTTCTTCTGAAAAATGATGGCAGTTGTCCGCTTGCAAAACAGACAAAGCTTGCAATCCTTGGAAGTGGAAGTAAGCAGATGTTAGAGTGTGGTTCCGGTTCGGCTGGAATTGATACAAGCAGGCATGGAGATGTCAAAGCCGAGTTTGCCCGATATTTTGAACTTGTAGATACAGCAGATGCAGAATATGTTGTTGTTATTGCAGTGATTTCGGGAATGGAGGGCAATGATCGAGAGAACCTGTTCCTTGCCAGAGAAGATCTGGATATTCTGGCCAAACTGAAGAAACAGAATAAAAATGTGATTCTGGTATTAAATACATGTGGACCAATCGATATGCGGGAGATTGAGACAGAGAATGTGAAGACGGTATTTTGTACATTCCTTCCGGGTATGGCGGGAGCAAAGGCATTATCCGATATGATTGCAGGTGTTGTGAATCCGTCCGGAAAGCTGACGATTACATTTCCGGAGCGCCTGGAAGATGCGCCAACCTATATGAATTTCCCGGGAGAGGGATATCATGTAAACTATGGTGAGGGAATCTATATTGGATACCGCTATTATGACAAGAAGAAAATACATCCACGGTATGCGTTTGGGCATGGATTATCCTATACATCCTTTGCGTGTACACTGGATCATGTAACGTCCGATACAGAGAAGATTACAGCCAAGGTGACGGTTACAAATACAGGAGATTGTGTCGGAAGTGAAGTGGTACAGATTTATATCCATGATCCATACAGCACACTTCCAAAACCGGAGAAGGAATTGAAGGCATTTGAGAAAGTAAAGCTTGCTCCGGGAGAAAAGAAGACGATCGTGTTTGAGATTCCGACATCAAAACTTGCTTCTTATGATATGGATCTGGAGAAGTTTACGGTGGAAGAAGGATATTATGATGTGATAGCCGCAACTTCTTCCGCAGAGGGAGATATGATTGGTACAGAGAGAATCTATCTGGATATAAAATCTCCATATTCTTATTGCGTTGATACGCCGCTTCGGGTAATCAGTGCAGAAGAAGATCTGTTAAAGGCAGCAGACGAAGCGTGGGAAGAGCAAGGCTGGGATGTCGGAATTATAAGAAATAACTGCCAGTATTCGCCACAGAAATCATTGCGTGAGATATTGATTTATGTGGATAAGCATCTGTGCAGTGAGGAAAAACAGAAGGCATTTATTGAATCATTTGAAAATAAGATAAAACCAATTAAGAAAAAGTAGGACAATATAGAATTGTCAGGAGGCAGAAAAATGGCAGTGCTTGCACAGTTAGAACCGAAAGCGGTATTTCGTTATTTTGAGGAAATCTGTGGGATTCCGCATGGATCTTCGGACACACAGGCAATCAGTGATTATCTGGTTGCATTTGCGAAGAAACGAAATCTTTATGTCAGACAGGATACACTTGGAAATGTCATCATCAAAAAGCCGGCGTCATGTGGTTATGAAGATGCACCGGTTGTGATGATCCAGGGACATATGGATATGGTCTGCGAGAAGACGGATGACAAGGAGATTGATTTTCATACACAGGGATTAAATCTGGTGCTCGATGAAAATGTGATTCATGCAGACCGGACAACCCTTGGCGGGGACGATGGTATCGCGGTTGCATTTGCACTAGCCATCTTAGATGCCGATGATATTCCACATCCGGCACTGGAAGTTGTGATTACGGTCGATGAGGAAATTGGTATGCTTGGCGCGGCAGGAATCACAACAGAAGATCTGCATGCGTCATATATGCTGAATCTTGATTCTGAAGACGAAGGCCAGCTTCTGGTTGGTTGTGCCGGTGGTATGACGGCAGTCTGCCATATGCCGGTTCAGTGGGAAAATTGTGATCTGGCACATCCGTTTTGTATGCAGATTGACGTGGATGGATTACTCGGCGGGCATTCCGGCATGGAGATTATTAAACAGCGTGCAAATGCAAACAAGGTGCTCGGCAGAGCGCTTAAGGCAATACGGACAGTGGCAGATATCCGGATCTTGTCGATTGACGGCGGAAAGAAGGACAACGCAATTCCGCGTGCGGCACAGGCGGTATTTGCTGTGGAGGCAGAAGCAAAGGATGCCGTGAAGCAGGCAGTGCAGACGATGCAGGCCGCGATCAGTCATGAATATGAGGTAAGTGATCCGGATGTGACATTGAAGATGACAGAATGCACAGAGGCAGTGGTAGAGACGATGAAACGTGTGAGCGGCGATGCGATTATCGATGCGCTATTCCTACTTCCAAACGGTGTGCAGAAGATGAGTGATGCGATGCCGGGACTGGTACAGACATCGCTCAATCTTGGCATTCTCACGATGAAACAAGATGAAGTGCAGATGGGCTTTTCGGTGCGCAGCAGCGTTGGCAGTGAGAAGAATCTTCTTGCTTTACAGATTCGAGTATTGTGTGAGCGTTTGGGAGGAATGTATACGGAGAGTAGTGCATACCCGGCATGGGAGTATAAGCAGGATTCCAAGTTACGTGATGTGATGGTTGCTGTTTACGAGGAGCTATATGGAGAAAAACCAAAACTGGATGTGATCCATGCGGGAGTGGAATGTGGTTTATTTATGGATAAGATGGAAGGACTGGACTGCGTATCATATGGTCCGCAGATGTATGATATCCACACACCGAACGAGAGATTGCATGTTGACAGCGTGCAGAGAACGTGGGAATATACACTTGAAATCTTGAAGAGACTGAAATAGTTTGGAGGAACGAGACTTATGGGAAACTGGGAAGCAAATATACGAAAGGTTGTGCCGTATGTACCGGGCGAACAGCCGAAGGAACAGGACATTATCAAGCTGAATACAAATGAAAATCCATACCCGCCGGCACCGGAAGTGCTGGATAAACAGGTGGAATTAGCGAATCTGCGTCTGTATCCGGATCCGGCAGCAACGAAATTAGTTGAGGCGATTGCACAGTATCACGGTGTGGATAAAAAGCAGGTGTTTGTCGGTGTCGGAAGTGACGATGTGCTTGCGATGTCATTTATGACGTTTTTCAATTCGGGAAAGCCAATCTTCTTCCCGGATATTACATATTCGTTCTATGATGTCTGGGCAGATATGCTCCGGATTCCGTATGAGAGAAAACCGCTCGATGAGAATTTCCGCATTCAGGCATCTGATTATTACGGCGAAAATGGCGGCGTTGTATTCCCGAATCCGAATGCACCAACCGGAATTGCAGAACCAGTCGAGTTTGTACGGGACATCGTCAGCCATAACCCGGATGTAATTGTGATCGTGGATGAGGCGTATGTCGACTTCGGTGGACAGACAGCATTGCCTCTTCTTGACGAGTTTGACAACCTGCTCGTTGTCCGTACCTTCTCGAAATCCCGTTCGATGGCAGGACTCCGTATCGGATATGCGATCGGAAATGAGAAGTTGATCGGTTACCTAAACGATGTAAAATATTCCTATAATTCTTATACGATGGATCTGACAAGCATCGAGCTTGGAACCTGCTCGATCAAAGCAGATGACTATTTCAAGGAGATGGTCAAGAAGGTTATCGATACGAGAACATGGTTTGTGAAGGAAATCGAGGCACTTGGATTTTCTGTGCTTCCGTCAAGCGCGAACTTTGTATTTGCGACGCACAAGTCGGTTCCGGCCAAAGAAATATTTGAGAAAGCAAGAGAAAATAAGATATTCGTGCGGTATTTTGCAAAACCGAGGATTGACAACTATCTTCGTATCAGCATCGGAACCGATGAAGAAATGCTCCAATTTGTAGCATTTCTAAAAACTTTGCTCTAGGTACTTGCCACATCCCCGGATAGCACATATAATAAATGTGTCATCATTCAGACAGTGACCTGTCTGAACTTTCCTACGCGAATTATTTAAAATGATAAAAAGGAGTTTTAGATATGGAGCGTATGGATTTTACACAATTTTGTGAGGCGATACGGGATGGGATCGCAGAGTATTTGTTACAGTATGATATTGAGCAGCTTCGCTTAGAGCAGGTGTGCCACAACAATGGAATTGAACACACAGGACTCGTCATACTAAAGAAGGGTGAGAATACGTCACCGACCATCTATCTTGAACAGTTTTATTCCGGGTACCGGCAGGGAATTAAAACGTTTGATGAGATATTACAGCTGATTGCACAGGAGTATAACCATGTGTTAACACGCATGGAGGAACAGGGAGAGCTGACCGTTGATATGGAACATGTTCTTGATCATGTTTTTCTGCGTCTGGTGAATTACCAGAAAAACCGGGAGATGCTTATGGACTGTCCGTATATTCCGTTTCATGATATGGCAATTACATTCCGCTATCTTGTGAAGATGGATGAAAACGGGATTGCATCAGCCCTGCTGCATTTTAGCAATCTGCAGGATTGCAACATTACCATAGACGAACTGTACCGGGCAGCAAGGGAGAACACTCTTAAGCTGTTTCCTCCGTTTGTGAAGCGGCTAGATGAATTCTTAGAAGACCGTTATCCGCAGAATGGAAGCTATCCCGAGACACCGGAGATCTATATTTTATCGAATCAGCAGTTTATCTATGGGGCAACGATGATGATCTACAAAGATGTGATTGCAGCTTTTGCAGATCATGTAGACAAGGATGTGTATATTATACCATCAAGTGTAAATGAAGTTTTACTTTGCATTGCGGATTCGAACATGGAGCGTGCAATGCTTGAGAACACGCTGCACGAGGTCAATGAGTTTGTGGTTTCCGGGATGGATTATCTGTCGGACGAGGTCTATTTTTATGACAAACAATTGGGAAATATTGTTGCATAATGCTTGACGAAAGACCGAGACTGTGCTATGGTATAAGCGCATTTCTAGAAGATGCGATTTTAAAAATTGGAGGATTTGTCATGACAAGAGGTACAGTAAAGTGGTTCAATAGCCAGAAGGGTTTTGGATTCATCACAGACGAGAACGGCAAGGATGTATTCGTACATTATTCAGGATTGAATATGGATGGTTACAAGAACCTTGAAGAGAACCAGCAGGTTGAGTTTGATGTTACAGAAGGTGAGAAGGGACCACAGGCTACAAACGTAACTGTTATCAAGTAGTTTAGCTTAATCAAGTAACAGGGTACCTATATTTTATAGATTCTGCATGCATTGTTATACTGAATTTTTGAATTGGGATTTGTTATATTTATTGAGTGAAACAAAGTAGGAGCTATCACATAACCGGGTGGCTCCTATTTTTGTATTTTATTGACAAAAAGATGCAAATAGCATAGAATGAACTTATGTTAAAACAGGGACGGAGAGGAAAAAATATTGGGGGATAGCTTTGTTTCAAGGAAAGACAGAATTATATCGTCAGCAATCGAAATTATCAGCGAGTCCGGGTTATCAGCACTTACAACAAAGAATCTTGCATTGAAAGAGAATATGTCAGAGACGCTGCTCTATAAATACTTTGGTGGAATCAACGAGGTATTGATAGAGGTTGTTGAGACATACTCGAAGTTTGACAAGAGTATCCGCCAGACAGTATTGGCGAAGGATGCCTTGTATGTGGAGAAGCTGTTGGATTATCTGGAAGCATATGCAACCTACTATGATAATTATTATGCGATATCTACGCTTATGCTTCAATATGAGGAGCTGCTGCATATTGTGGAGACCCGGGAGAGGATTGCGTGGTGTATTACCGAGCGCCTGACATTTTTGGAAGGCTTATTTCAGCATGCAATCGATGCGGGCGAGATATCGGACGTGTTCCCGGCTGCTGTTTTAGCTAACAATGTTACAGGTATGGCGATGTGCCATATATTGGAGCGCAGGATTTCGTATCATAAGAAATCATTTAAGGAAGAATACATGGATAACATCCAGAAATGGATGGGATTGCTTCAGATAAAAAAATAAGCAGATAAGCGCAAAGAGAGGATTGGGAGATAATTATGAAGGTATTAGTAGCAGAGGATGATTTGGCAAGTGGAAAGTTCATGCAGAAATTACTTTCCAAATATGGAGAAGTTGTTCTGGCGAGAGATGGCATCGCAGCCGTGGATGAGTTTGTGAATGCAGTAAGCACAAACGAGCGGTTTGATCTGGTATGTATGGATATTATGATGCCGAAGATAGACGGATATAAGGCGCTTGCCTCTATCCGGGATGCAGAACGTAAGCTTGGTACACCGAGAGATAAGCGTTGTAAGGTAATTATGATTAGTGCACTTGATGAAGGGTTTGATGCAAGCTATGCGAGTGATGATTACGAGGAATACATGTGTAAACCGATTGACATCATGAAGTTTGACAGCTTGATTCGTAAGCTTGAGATCATTTAGGTAAGAGACATGGATTTATTTGACTACATGAGAGAGACAAATATGAAGAAGGCAGAGTCGCCACTTGCGAAGCGGCTTCGACCGACTTCATTGGACGAGGTAGTCGGACAGGAACATATATTGGGCAAAGACAAGCTGTTGTACCGGGTGATACAGGCGGATAAGCTTAGCTCAATTATCTTGTACGGACCACCAGGAACGGGGAAGACAACACTTGCGATGGTAATCGCGAATACGACAAGCGCAGTATTTAAGGAACTGAATGCGACGACAGCTGGAAAGAAAGATATTGAGGCCGTTGTAAAGGAATCGAAGGATAATCTCGGGATGTACGGGAAGAAGACTATTCTGTTCGTAGACGAGATCCATAGATTTAATAAAGCGCAGCAGGATTATCTCCTCCCGTTTGTGGAAGATGGAACCGTGGTTTTAATTGGCGCGACAACGGAGAATCCTTATTTTGAAGTGAATTCTGCGTTGATATCGCGCTCTTCTGTTTTTCAGCTCAAACCATTGTCGAAGGACAATATCAAGACGTTGATTTACCGTGCGGTTAACGATACCGAGAAGGGTATGGGAAGCTACGACGCGGAAATTACGGAGGAAGCAGTTGATTTTCTGGCAGATGTGTCAGAAGGGGATGCAAGGCATGCATTGAATGCAGTTGAGCTTGGTATCTTATCAACGGAAAGAAATCCCGAGACGGGGAAGATCGTGATTGATCTTGCAGTCGCAGAGGAGTGCATTCAGAGGCGCTCTATCAGATATGATAAAGATGGGGATAATCATTATGACATTATCTCCGCATTTATAAAAAGCATGCGCGGCTCCGATCCGGATGCTGCCGTGTATTATCTGGCAAAGATGTTATACGCAGGGGAGAGCGTGACATTTATCGCCAGAAGAATTATGATATGTGCAAGTGAGGATGTCGGCAATGCAGATCCGCAGGCGATACAGGTCGCAGCTGCATGTGCACAGGCAGTGGAACGTGTCGGAATGCCGGAGGCACAGATCATACTGACGCAGGCAGCAACCTATGTGGCGTGCGCACCGAAGAGTAACGCAGTTGTCAATGCGATTTTTGATGCGATGCATGCAGTGAAAGAGGTTGGAAACTGTCAGGTGCCGGTACATCTTCGGGATGCACATTATTCCGGAGCGGCAAAGCTTGGAAATGTCGGATACAAATATGCCCACGATTATGAGAATCATTATGTGGAGCAGCAGTATCTGCCGGATCAGTTAGTCGGGAGTACATTTTATAAACCAGGGGATCTCGGATATGAGAAGAATATACAGGATTGGTTTCACCTGATAAAAAAAGAAAAGTAAGAGGTATGGAAATGAAGAAAAAGGGAATCATCATTTTAATTGTAGTACTGCTTGTTCTTGCAGGCGCAGCCGGAGCAATTTATTATGTTCTGCATAATAAAAAGGCATCGAACGAAGAGTTGGTATATGCCACAAAGATATCCGACTTAAATGGAGGATATGACCTGACAGAAAGCCGCTATATGGGAACGGTTGAGTCACAGGAGGTCAAGGGTGTAAACCGTGACAGTGACAAGAAAGTCAAGGAATTGTATGTGAAGGAAGAAGATGAAGTCAAGGCAGGTGACGTACTGTTTGAGTACGATACCGAGTCCATGGAGTTACAGCTTCGTCAGTTGGAGCTGGAGCTAACAAGCATCAACAATAACATTGCGACACTGAATCAACAGATTGCATCGCTTACGACAGAGAAGGCAGCAGCACCAGCGGAGGAGCAGTTAAGCTACAGCGCACAGATCCAGAATCTGCAGGCACAGGTCAATCAGGCTAACTATGATGCAAGTGCAAAGCAGCTGGAGATTGATCGTCAGAAGCTTTCTATGGAGAATACAAAGGTTGTTGCACCGATGGATGGTATCATCAAGACAATCAATGAGAACAATTCGACAAGCAGTTCCGATAACAACAGCAACTATGATAATAACAATAATAACAGTTCCGATTCCACAAGCAATGCATATATCACGATCATGGCAAAGGGCGATTACCGGATCAAGGCAACCGCAAGCGAGCTGACTGTCCGCAGCATGACAGAGGGACAGAGCATGATCGTTCGTTCCAGAGTCGATGATTCAACCTGGACAGGTACTGTAACGAAGATTGATCTCGAACATCCGGATAATGGAAACAACAATGATTATTATATGAGTTCGGGAACATCTGCAACGAAGTATCCGTTTTACATCAGTCTTGACAGCACAGATGGTCTGATGCTTGGACAACATGTTTATGTGGAGGCAGATTATGGACAGGGTTCCGTAAAGGAAGGTCTGTGGCTGGATGAATTCTATATCATGCAGGAGGACGATGGTGCCTATGTATGGGCAGAAAATGCCAAGGGTTATATCGAAAAGCGTAAGGTGGAGCTTGGAGAATACGATGAGAATATGATGCGGTATGAGATTCTGTCAGGACTTACAGAAGATGATTATATTGCGTATCCGGAGGAGCGGGTGAAGGAAGGAATGAAGGTTACCCACAACTATGAGGATATCGAGATTGATGATACAGCGGACGATGGTTCCTACGACGATGGAAGCATGGATGATGGTTCCTATGATGATGGAAGCATGGATGATGGCTTCTACGACGATGGAAGTTCTGATGGAAGCTTTTCAGATGACGAAAGTGGGAATATAGATGAAACCGGTGACGGTGGAATGATGGATGGAACAGAAGGCTCTGTCGATGAGAATGTATCTCCGGGTGAAGATGGAAATACAGAAGAAAATTCCGATAGTAACAATGGGATTGTAACATACCCGGCGGATGGTGATGGCGAGGTGGTGCAATAGTGTTACTGGAACTCAAAAATATCTATAAGAATTATATTCAGGGTACGATGGAAGTACCGGTATTGAAAGACATCAATCTCTGTGTGGAAGAAGGAGAGTATGTGGCAATCATGGGACCTTCCGGCTCCGGTAAATCTACGCTGATGAACATAATCGGGTGTATTGATAAACCAACGTCCGGAACATATCTGCTTGATGATGTGGAGATTGAAAAATGCAAAGATAAAGAACTTTCCGAAGTGCGAAATCAGAAGATCGGATTCGTGTTTCAGAATTTTAATTTATTGCCAAGACAGAGTGCGCTTGATAATGTGGCACTACCGCTACAGTATGCGAAGGTGCCGATTAAGAAGCGGAAGCAGAAGGCAAAAGAAATGCTGGAGATGGTCGATCTGGCAGACCGTGTCAGCTTCAAGCCGACACAGCTTTCCGGTGGACAGAAACAGCGTGTGGCAATCGCGCGTGCAATGGTTGCGGATCCGAAGATTCTGCTTGCCGATGAGCCAACTGGTGCACTTGATTCCAAATCCGGTTTACAGGTTATGGAATTATTTGATACGCTGCACAAGCAGGGTGTTACAATTATCATGATCACACATTCGGATGAGATTGCATCTTATGCAGATCGTGTGGTAAGAATTGTTGATGGTGAGTTGTATGAAGGAGATGCAAGACCGGCAGAAGGGACACCGGCTCCGGAACTGGTACAGGAAGCTATGACCGGAGGTGAAGAATATGAATAAGACGAAGAAGATTATTATCATCATTCTCTCCTGTGTGGTTGTGCTTGGAGGTATTTATGCAGCGCTCCGGATACTGAAGCAGAAGAATCAGAACAGTAAGACTGCAGGGGTATATGCGGTAAGTGAGATTGGATATGATGCTTCAAGCATGTGGGACAACAGTACACTCAGTGGAAATGTGACTGTGAATTCGGAACAGAAGGTCTATGTTGGTAAGACACAGGCGGTTTCGGAAATTAAAGTCAAAGAGGGACAGACTGTGAAAGCGGGCGATGTTTTGCTTGTTTACGATACAACGGCGAATGATCTGCAGCTTGATTTGCAGAAATCCGAGCTGGAATTGTCCCGGGTATCAATCATTGACGCACAGCGGGAATTGGAGAAGCTAAAGGCGACGACACCGTTAGAAGATATTCCGACGACAGAGGCACCGGCAGCTCCGGTTGCAACGGGATCTGATGCACCGAAGCCGGATGCGGATACTGATCCGGATGCGGATGTACCTCCGACACGGGAAGAACTTAAAAACCAGATTGCGCAGAAAGAGCAGGAAATCAAATCCATGCAGACGCAGTATGAGATCGCACAGGTTAAGCTTCAGATGGAAGAGATGCAGAACTCAACCGGAGAAGTACTTGCGAATTTTGATGGTGTGATCAAGAGTGTGATAACTGCAGATGAGGCTGCTTCAAGCGGGGATCCGGTTCTTGTTGTCAGTGCGGCGGATGGATATCTGGTGGAAAGCCAGATTGGAGAGCTTGCAATGTCAACTGTGAAGGTTGGAGATACGGTATCTATGTATTGTTATGACACCGGCATGAATTACGAAGGTACGATTACGGAGATTTCAACATTTCCGGCGGAAGGGAATAGTAATTACAGTGCAAAGACAGAGACCTATTATCCGATGAAAATCGCTTTGAATGACGCATCGGATGTCAGCCAGAATATGTATATGGAAATCACGCTTGGTTCAGGCACGGAGGATAGCAGCGAGGGATTTTATCTATCGAAGGCATTCATGAAGCAGGAAGGAAGCAATTACTATGTCATGAAGGATGTTGATGGAAAGCTGAAGAAAACTTATATCAAGATTGGGAATAAGACATCGGGAGACGCTGTTTTGGTACTTGGTGGTCTGACGATGCAGGATTACATTGCGTTTCCGTATCTTGATGAGGCGGTGGAAGGCGTCAGGACAGTCCAGAAGCCGCTTGATGAGCTTTATAATTGATAAGAAAGGAAAACAGTCTATGTTAGAAAATATAAGAATATCGTTTCAGGGTATCTGGGCACATAAGATGCGTTCCCTTCTTACTATGCTGGGCATTATTATCGGTATAGCAGCAATTATTGCAATTGTTTCGACGATCAAGGGAACCAGTGAGCAGATTAAGGAGAATCTGGTCGGCTCCGGGAATAATATCGTGAATATAAAGTTATACCAGGGTGAGTGGACATATTCGTCCGGAGATTCTTCGACTCCGGAGAATATGCCGATGGTGACAGACGATATCAAGAAACAGATTCTGGATATCGACGAGGTAACTGCAGTGGCAGCTTATCGCTATGGAGCTTTGTATGAAGGAATCAACTGTGGAACCAAAGATCTTGGAAATGCACCGGTCTATGGCGTGGATAAAGATTATTTCAGCGTGATGGGATATACTGTGCAGACGGGCCGGTTGTTTGACAGCAAGGATTGGGATGAATGTACAAAATCCGTAATCCTTGACACTGTGGCAGCGAATACTTTGTTTGCCAGTGAGAATCCGATCGGTAAAACGCTGGAAATCAAGGGAGAACCTTTTGTGATTGTCGGTGTAGTAGAACAGATCGATGGATTCACACCGAAGGTAACCAATATAAATGACTGGTATACTTATTATGGAAATACAACATCGGGACAGGTTTTTGTGACAGATGTGAACTGGCCACTGATTTTCGCGTTTGATGAGCCGTATAATATTGTTGTAAAGCCTGCCGGAACGGAGGCTATGACCAATGCCGGAAAGAAAACGGCAGATATCATGAATTCTTATATGCCTGCAACGGGCAGTGAAGATGGGGCGGATTCTGAGGATGGCGGTTCGTCTTTCAAATATAAGAGTGAAGATTTGCTTGAGACAGCGAAGGCAATGCAGGAAGTCAGTGCATCTACAAGTCAGCAGTTAATCTGGATTGCAAGTATCTCCCTTCTTGTTGGTGGTATCGGAGTTATGAACATCATGCTTGTATCCGTTACGGAGCGAACGAGAGAGATTGGATTGAAGAAAGCTCTTGGAGCCAGAAAATCCGTAATCCTGATGCAGTTTCTGACGGAGGCAGCTGTGCTTACAAGCATGGGAGGAATTATCGGTGTCGGTGCCGGGGTTGGACTGGCATATCTGATCTCGGATGTTGCGTCAGTTCCGGTAGCAATCAGCGGAGCAGCAATTGCGGTATCCGTGATCTTCTCCATGGTAATCGGAATTGTGTTCGGATTTATTCCATCGGTGAAGGCATCGAACTTGAATCCGATCGATGCACTCCGATATGAGTAAGTACGATAACTGCGGAAATTAAGGATAGAAGGATAGTACTAGTAGTTAAAAGTGGTATAGAAGGAAAATGAGTGAAACAGGAATGAAAGAAAAGGAACATACAATTCGAGATAACCAGCTTGGCGAAGCGAAGAACGAAGAGACAGAAAGCTATGAGGCGAGTATACGGAGACGTCCGCTGATGCGGGTTGCTGCGTGGATCTGTCTGGGAGTCCTTGTGGCATTGATTGTACTTGTATTTGTGACAGGAATTACGGGAAGCCGGTATTTTCTTCCCTGTCTGGCGTTGATGATTGTAGTTCCGGTACTCCTGTATGTGGTTTTATGGCTTGGGAAAGTACTTCGGAACCACAGAGAGAAACAGTCTTGAAAAATAGACGCTGGTTTGCTATACTAGATTGGATTAAAAATGAAAGGAAAACACAGAAGAAACCTGTGTGGGTGTGATTATGAGTTTATTAACGCAATGGCGGGAGCATGCATATAGTCTTGATGACAGAACTCCGGAAGGAAAGGAATTTTGGCTGGATTATTTCCAGAGAGAGAAAGCAATCTATGAAAAGCTTCTTGAGAATCCGGCAGAGATTGAAAGCGGAACCGTAAAGGAGCTTGCAGAAAAATACGATATGTCAGTAGAACTGATGACAGGATTCCTGGATGGAATTGAGGAGAGCCTGATTGTACCGAATAACATTGATGATCTTGAAGAGGATTCGAAAGTTGCACTTGGCTATGATCCGGAGAAGCTTTACATGAATATGGTAGATTGTAATGCTGAATGGCTGTATACACTCCCACAGTGGGATAAGATTTTGACACCGGAGAGAAGAAAGGAACTGTATAAGATCCAGAAGTCATCTAAGACAGTTATAAAGCCGCCAAAGGTTGGAAGAAACGATCCATGTCCATGCGGAAGCGGTAAGAAGTATAAGAAGTGCTGTGGAGCAAATGCATAATATGAAATTTAATGAGGCACAGTCAGTGGCGGTTCGCCACGTGAATGGCCCGATGATGGTAATTGCAGGACCTGGTTCCGGGAAGACCACAGTTATCACACATCGAATCAAGTATCTGATAGAATCTGCGGGTGTTTCACCCGCAGATATTCTTGTTATAACATTTACACGAGCGGCAGCGGGTGAGATGCAGAAGCGTTTTGAGGCGTTCACACCCGGGAAGGGATATTCCGTTCGCTTCGGAACTTTTCATTCCATTTTTTACTGGATATTAAAAACTGCATATGGAAGAACAATGTTACAGGTTGTTTCGGAGGAAGATAAGTATCGGATCATCGAACAGCTTCTTTGCCAGATGAAGCTTGAGTATGAGAACAAAGATGACATGATCAGCAGTGTATTGTCACAGATCAGTCTTGTGAAATGCGATATGATGGACGTGGAAGATTACTATAGCAAGGATATGCCGGAGCTTTCCTTCCGCGAATTGTACCGGCGGTTCGATCATGAATTGAAGCGCAGGCAGATGATTGATTTCGATGATATGATGGTGCTTTGCTATGAGCTTCTTACGAGCAGACCGGATATTCTGGAACGCTGCCGGGCGCTGTTTCCGTATATCCTTGTGGATGAGTTCCAGGATAGCAACCGGATCCAGTATGAGATATTCCGCATGCTTGCGACACCGCGTAATAATGCATTTATCGTAGGGGATGATGATCAGTCGGTCTATGGATTTCGCGGGGCGCGACCGGAGATCATGCAGCAGTTCCGGAGGGATTTCCCAACGTGTGAAATCGTCTGTTTAGGCGAGAATTTTCGCTCGGATTACAGGATTGTGCAGGCGTCATCCCAGGTGATTGAGAAGAATGGAACGAGATATAAGAAGATGCTGACTGCAACCTCCAAGAATCCGGGTGTGGTCCAGCTGCATACGGTGAAGGATGAAGCAGAAGAAAATGAGTGTATTATAAGACGGATACGCAGTCTCTATGAGAATGGGATTTCATACGAAGATCAGGCGGTCTTATATCGTACGAATCTGCAGCCACGCAGGCTTGCCTATAAGCTCAATCAATATAATATTCCATATACATTAAGCGACAGTCTGCCGAATATATTTGACCATTTTGCTGTCCGCGGCGTGCTTGATTATATGCGGATGGCAATGGGCGATCAGTCAAGGGCGGTATTTCTGCGGATTTTGAACAAGCCATCCCGCTATATCAGCAGGGAAGTGCTATTAGAGGATCCGGTAGATTACGATAAACTTCGGTTCCGCCTTCGGGACAAGCCTTCTGTGGTTGAGAATCTGGATAAGCTGATGGCGGATGTGAAACTGCTTCGCAAGCTGCGGCCGTGGGCAGCACTGAATTTTATCCGCAATTTTATCGGATATGATCAGTATATCAGGGATTATGCGGAGTACCGGCAGCTTGACGCGGCTGAGATGTATGAAGTATTAGATGAATTTGCTTATATGATCAAGGATATGGAGAGCTATGCGGCACTGTTTGAGTTTGTCGGGGAGTATCGGAACCTGCTTGCAAAACAGCAGGAGAAGAACCGGATTCACAAAGGCGTGTGTCTGATGACGATGCATAGTGCGAAGGGGCTGGAATTCGATGCGGTATCGATTCTTGATGCTGTGGAAGATGTTACGCCGTATAAGAAGGCGAAAACACCTGCAGAATTAGAAGAGGAACGCCGGATGTTCTATGTTGCGATGACGCGGGCAAAACATGAACTACACATCTATGTACCGCAGACGATTGCAGGAAAAGCAAAGGATAAGAGCCGGTTTGTGGAAGAGATTACATGGCAGGAACAATAAAAAAAATAAGAAGCGCGTCCGTACGCGCTTCTTATTAGTCCATATCGTTATAAGCTTCGTTATCTAACAACTCATCGAAGGCGTCGGCAACAATCTCGTATTCCTCCTCGGAATCGATCATGCCAAGTTCCACGTCATCGCCATCCTTCTCTGTGTAGCGGTAGAGGAAGACATCATCTTCTTCGAATCCATCTACGATTTTGTCCGGAAGCAATGCGATGTATTGCTGTCCTCCGACCGGGAAGATTGCAATGACGCTGCAATGAAGCTCTGTTCCGTCATCTAATACCATATCGACATAATCGTCATCTGTATTATCCGGCTCGTATGGGTTGAAATTATCAGCCATAATGAATACTCCTTTCTACTACAATATATGGATTTGTTTTGTTTTCATATTGAAAAAAATAAATCCTTGTCTATAATAGTTTAAGGGAAATCGGTTATAAGGTCAACTATAAAATAAGGAAAAGAGAAAAGGAAAGAAACGTGAAACAAGTATTACACTATTTTAAAAATTACAAATGGAAGGCAATTTTGGCACCGTTATTCAAGATGTTAGAAGCTGCCTTTGAGCTTTTGGTGCCACTTGTTATGGCAGCAATCATTGATAATGGTATTGCAGGAAATGATAAGCCCTATATTTACAGGATGGCATTTGTCATGGTCGGACTCGGTGTGGTCGGACTTGGGTGTTCCATCACAGCACAGTATTTCTCGGCGAAGACAGCCATGGGAATCGGAAAGGAAATCCGATATGACCTGTTTAAGCATATCGAGACACTCTCCTATACGGAGATTGATAAGCTCGGCAGTGCGACACTCATCACGCGTATGACGAGTGATGTCAATCAGGTACAGACAGGAATCAATATGTTCCTACGTCTGTTTATGCGTTCCCCGTTTATTGTATTTGGTGCAACGATTATGGCATTTACGGTCAATGCGAAGGCATCGCGTGTATTCTTTATCACGCTTCCGGTTCTGATTGTGATTGTATTTGGAATTATGCTTGTTTCGATTCCTTTGTATAAGAAAGTACAGAGTAAGCTTGATACGGTGACCTTGAAATCCAGGGAGAATCTGTCCGGTGTGCGTGTCATCCGGGCGTTTAATCAGGAAAAGAAGGAAAAGAAAGAGTTTGCGGAGGTAACGGAAGCATTGACGAAAGGACAACTGTTCGTCGGAAAGATTTCTTCGTTCCTGAATCCACTGACCTACGCCGTGATTAACCTGTCTATCGTTGCCTTGATCTGGGGTGGGGCGAAACAGGTGGATCTCGGTATCTTAAAGCAGGGACAGGTCTATGCACTTGTAAACTACATGTCACAGATCTTGATCGAACTTGTAAAGCTTGCAAACCTCATTATTACCGAGACAAAGGCAGTTGCCTGTGCGAACCGTCTCGGTGCGATCTTCGAGACAACAAGCAGCCAGGCATACGAGACAGCACCGGTACAAACGTCCGCAGATGAGAAGGTTCCGAAGGTGGAATTTATCAATGCCGGACTTACGTATGCGGATGCGAAGGAAACCTCCATCGAGGGACTTTCCCTGAAGGTGAACCGCGGCGAGACGATCGGTATTATCGGTGGTACAGGCTCCGGTAAATCAACGCTTGTGAATCTGATTCCTCGTTTCTATGACTGCACACAGGGCAGTATTAAAATCGATGGCGTGGATGTAATGGAATATCCAAAAGAGCAGCTGATAGAAAAAATCGGTGTCGTTCCACAGAAGGCAGTGCTGTTCTCCGGAACGATTGCGGATAATATCCGCTGGGGTAAGGAAGATGCAACGAACGAGGAGATCGAGGAAGCGCTTTCGATTGCACAGGCGGAGGATTTTGTGCAGCAGAAGGACGGCGGTATCGGGTTTATGCTGAACCAGGGCGGTAAGAATCTGTCCGGTGGGCAGAAACAGAGACTGACGATTGCACGTGCGCTTGTGAAGAAGCCGGAAATCCTGATCCTTGATGACAGTTCTTCCGCTCTTGACTATGCAACAGATGCCGCACTCCGGAAAGCCATCAAGGAGAAGACGGATCACACGACCGTGTTCCTTGTATCGCAGCGTGCATCCTCAATCATGTATGCAGATAAGATCGTTGTTTTGGATGATGGTAAGATCGCAGGGATAGGCGATCACGATACGCTGATGAAGAATTGTCCGGTATACCAGGAGATCTATGCATCCCAGAACAAGGAGGTGAAGGCAGATGTCTAAGGATAAGAAAAAGAAGCTGCAGGGCTTTGATAAAGCTGTGTTAAAACGTGTACTGACACACATTAAGAAATACCGTATTCTGGTCATCCTTTCGTTTGTCTGTGCAATGATCACCGTTGCCTCAACCTTGTATGCACCGATTCTGACCGGTGATGCAATCGACTTGATCGCCGGAAAAGGTCTGGTTGATTTTGATGGAATCAAGGACATCATCTATACATTTTTGATGGTAACCGTTGTGACAGTACTTTCACAGTGGTTTATGAATATTATTAACAACCATATCACATATTCCGTTGTGCGGGATATCCGTATCGAAGTATTTAATCATATGGAGGAGCTTCCGCTTTCCTATATTGATTCGCACAAGCATGGCGATATCGTGAGCCGTATCGTGTCGGATATCGACCAGTTTGCAGACGGACTTCTGATGGGATTTACACAGCTGTTCACCGGAATCGTAACGATTCTGGCAACGCTTGGATTTATGATAGCTGTAAATGTACCGATCGCGCTGGTTGTAATTGTATTGACGCCACTTTCCCTGTTTGTAGCATCGTTTATTGCGAAGCGTACCTATCATCTGTTCCACCGGCAGTCTGAGACGCGTGGAGATATCACATCGCTTGTTGACGAGATGATCGGGCAGCAGAAGATTGTGCAGGCATTTGGCTATGAGGACGATGCGTTAGACCGTTTTGGGGAGATCAACGATCGTCTGGAGAAAGACAGCATGTCAGCAACCTTTTATTCGTCCATTGTCAATCCATGTACGAGATTTGTCAACAACCTTGTATATGCGGCAGTTGGTATCATCGGTGCGGTTTCCGTGATTTCGACCGGATTTACCGTTGGACAGCTTACCTGCTTCTTAAGCTACGCAAACCAGTATACGAAACCATTTAACGAGATATCGAATGTCATTACCGAGCTTCAGAATGCGATGGCGTGTGCCGGACGTGTGTTTGAGCTTTTAGATGAGACGCCGCAGGTACCGGAGAAGGAGCATGCCCATGTATTAACGGATACGAAGGGTGCAATCGAGATTAAGGACGTGAATTTCTCCTATGTAAAGGATAAGACGCTCATCACGAACCTGAATCTCTCTGTAAAGCCGGGTATGCGTGTGGCAATCGTTGGACCGACCGGATGCGGAAAGAGTACACTCATCAATCTTTTGATGCGGTTTTACGATGTGGATACTGGATCTATTTCGGTTGACGGTACAGATATCCGTGACATGACGAGAGACAGCCTGCGAGAAAACTATGGTATGGTATTGCAGGAAACATGGCTAAAGAGTGGTACGATTCGTGAGAATATCGCTTATGGAAAGCCGGATGCAACGGATGCGGAGATCATACAGGCAGCGAAGCTTGCGCATTCCGACAGCTTTATCCGTCGTCTGCCACAGGGCTATGATACAGTGATCGCTGAGGACGGTGGAAATCTGTCACAGGGACAAAAGCAGCTTCTGTGTATCACACGTGTGATGCTGTTATTGCCGCCGATGCTTATATTAGATGAGGCAACATCTTCCATTGATACACGTACGGAGATCCGGATCCAGAAGGCATTTAACCGTATGATGCAGGGCAGAACGAGCTTTATTGTTGCACACAGATTGTCAACAATCCGTGAGGCGGATGTAATCTTAGTTATGAAGGATGGAAATATCATTGAGAAGGGAAACCACGACCAGCTTATGGCACAGAATGGCTTCTACACGAATCTGTACAATTCACAGTTTGCACACTAAGCTTTTGCTTGACAAACCGCGGATTGCATGACATATTTGAAAAAGAAAAATGGAACGATCGCAGGAGGAACAAACAGGTATGAAGATTTTTAATACACTCACCAGACATAAGGATGAATTTCATCCGATCAACGAGGGCAAGGTAGGTATCTATGTCTGTGGACCAACCGTATATGACTATATTCACATCGGAAATGCAAGACCGATGATCGTATTTGATACATTGCGCAGATATTTTGAGTACAAGGGCTATGAAGTAAACTATGTGTCAAACTTTACCGATGTCGATGACAAGATCATCAAGCGCGCGAATGAAGAAGGCGTGGATGCGTCCGTGATTTCCGAACGCTACATCGCAGAGTGCAAGAAGGATATGGCAGCGCTTCATGTAGAAGAAGCAACGACACATCCGCAGGCAACGAAGGAAATCCCGGACATGATCGCAATGGTAGAGACGCTGATTGAGAAGGGCTATGCATACGAAGTAAATGGAACCGTATATTTCCGCACGAGAAAGTTCTCTGATTATGGTAAGCTTTCTAAGAAGAATATTGACGATCTGCGTGCCGGAAACCGTGAACTTCTTGTATCCGGTGAGGATGAGAAGGAAGATCCGCTTGATTTTGTACTCTGGAAGCCAAAGAAGGAAGGCGAGCCATCGTGGCCATCGCCATGGGGTGATGGAAGACCTGGCTGGCATCTGGAATGTTCGGTTATGTCGAAGAAATACATTGGCGATGTTATCGATATTCATGCCGGTGGTGAGGATCTGATCTTCCCGCACCATGAAAATGAGATTGCACAGAGTGAGGCAGCCAATGATACCGAGTTTGCACGTTACTGGATGCACAATGGATTCCTGAAGATCAACAACGAGAAGATGTCCAAGTCACTCGGTAACTTCTTCACAGTAAGAGAGATTGGAGAAAAGTATGATCTGCAGGTGATCCGTTTCTTCATGCTTTCCGCACATTACAGAAGTCCGCTTAACTTCTCCGCAGAACTTGTGGAAAGCTCTAAGAACGGTTTAGACAGAATCCGTACGTCAGCATCGAAGGTAGAAGAGGCAATCAATAACAGCACAGTCTCCGATATGACAGAGGCAGAGACGAAGCTTGCAGAAGAAATTCCGACCTATGTAAAGCGCTTTGAGGATGCGATGGAAGATGACTTAAATACAGCGGATGCAATCTCTGTGATCTTCGAGCTTGTAAAATTCGCAAATACAAATGTGGAGGCTGGTGTAACAAGCAAGGCATTTGCACAGAAGCTGTATGATACAATGAAGCAGCTGATGGATATTCTCGGCATTGATATCAAGGAGCAGGAGGTCCTTCTGGATGAGGAGATTGAGAATCTGATCGAGGAACGCCAGGCTGCGAGAAAGGCAAAGAACTTTGCGAGAGCAGATGAGATCCGTGATCTGCTTACAGAGAAGGGAATTATTCTGGAGGATACCAGAGAAGGTGTAAGATGGAAGAGAGCGTAAAGACCGAACAGGTAAATGCATATCAGTATTCGCCGCTTGCGCTTGCGTATATGGGTGATAGTATATTGGATCTGCTGGTGAAGAAATATTTCGTCACACATTCCAATATGCAGCCGCATAAGTATCATGTGGAGGTCAGCAAAATCGTAAAGGCGGTGAATCAGGCGGATTATATCGACCAGATCATGGAAGAACTGTCTGAAGATGAGCTCGATGTCTACAAGCGTGGAAGAAATACAAATACCCATTCCAAGGCGAAGAATGCGACGATGGGACAGTACCGTAAAGCGACCGGTTTAGAGGCGCTGTATGGATATCTGTATCTGAAGGGAGATATGGACCGGCTGCAATATTTTGTGGATGGTATGATCCGGCAGTATCTTGACAGTAAAGAATCATAAGTATGATGAAGGAAAACAAAAATGAGCGAGAATAAGAATATCATAAATGAACAGGAACAAAAGGACGATCATCTGATCGAAGGCAGAAATGCTGTGTTAGAGGCGTTTCGCGCAGGAAAGACGATCGACAAGCTGTATATTCAGGAGGGCTTGCGTGATGGCGTAATTTCCTCGATTTTACGCGATGCCAGGAAACGGGATGTGATCGTCAACTTCGTGAGCAAAGAAAAGCTCGACCAGATGTCTCCGGACCGCAAGCATCAGGGAGTGATGGCGATTACAGCGGCATTTTCCTATGCGGAAGTGGATGATATATTAGAGAAGGCTAAGGAAAAGGGCGAGGATCCGTTTATCTTTATCTTAGATGAGATTGAGGATCCACATAACTTAGGTGCAATTATCCGTACCGCGAATCTGTGTGGTGCGCATGGCGTGATCATTCCGAAGCGCCGGGCAGTGGGACTTACCGCGACCGTTGTCAAGGCTTCGGCAGGGGCAATCCATTATACACCGGTTGCAAAGGTGACGAATATCGCCAAGACAATCGAAGAATTGAAGGAAAAAGGATTGTGGTTTGCCTGCGCTGATATGGGCGGTGAGGTGATGTACCGTGCAAACCTGACGGGACCAATCGGTCTTGTGATCGGAAATGAAGGAAGCGGTGTGAGCCGCCTTGTCAAAGAAAAATGTGATTATGTTGTATCCATTCCGATGAAGGGAGACATAGATTCCCTGAATGCATCGGTTGCAGCCGGCGTGCTTGCGTATGAGGTTGTGCGGCAGAGAATGCAGTAGAAACAGCATTGTACGGCAGGAAAGAATAAGCATGGACATGGGGAGAAAAGTTTGGATTATTCAAAGCTTGAAGATAATGAAATTATAGAACGGATTCATAAGCATGATGACGATGCGGTGGAGTATCTGCTCAAAAAATACGGATACCTTGTCAAACGGGAGGTTCGGACCGTGTATTTGATTGGTGCCGAGATGGATGATCTGTCACAGGAGGGGATGATCGGACTTTTTAAAGCAATGCGTGATTATCAGCCGGAAAAGGAAGCAGCGTTTGCAACCTTTGCGACCATCTGTATCCGCAGACAGATTCAGAATGCAATCACGAATTCCAACCGCAAGAAGCATGGACCGTTGAATTCGTATGTTTCACTCTATATGAACTCGGAACAGGATGACCGTTTTATGCTTGAGGAACGCATTGCGGAGAACGGACAGGCAGATCCGGAGCATGTGGTAATTGCAAGGGAACAACAACAGGACCGGGCTGAGCGGATCCGTCGTGAACTGAGTAAATTAGAACAGCAGGTGCTGATCTTGTATCTGCAGGGACTCTCCTATGAAACGATTGCGGAAAAGCTTGGAAAAACTGAAAAAGCAGTAGATAATGCACTGCAACGGATTCGGGGAAAATTGTCCAAGAAATAATATTGATACTTGACAGAATATTATAAATAAAGTATTATCTCATTTGTGCTTTGTATAAAGCAGGCTGGTATGGCTCAGTCGGTAGAGCGTCGCATTGGTAGTGCGGAGGTCACGGGTTCGATTCCCGTTACCAGCTTATATAATACGGGAATTCTTTGAATAGGAATTCCCGTTATTTTTTACTTATTATATTTATCTTTAATATCCGAAAATTCTGTGAAAAATCGCACAATTTGCCAAAAAAATACTGCAACCACCAATATATTGTGCTATACTACTTTCGTATATCTATGTTTAAAAGCAGAAAAGGTGTGGTTGAATGAATAAAAACAGATGGATTTCGGTGATAGCAGCAATCGGTCTGATTGTGATGCTTCTTACATATATGCCGGCAGTTCCGGCGGCAGCAGCAACGGATGGGTCAATCAAAGCAGGTGTAAATGGTGTTTATTTTCGTGAGACACCGGGAGGCACACCACTGAAAGATTCCTATGGGAATACGATTTATCTGAATGGCGGGCAGACACTTACGATTCAGGACACTTCTAATTCAAGCTGGTATAAGGTTTCACTGACTTATAATGGTGCAAATTATACAGGGTATGTCAGTGCACAGTATGTAGTAAGTGGCGGGCAGCAACAGCCATCCACACCGAGTGGCGATGCCGATTTTGAGGCAAAGCTTTCGGCACAGGGGTTTCCGGATAGTTACAAACCGTATTTAAGAGCGATTCACGAGAAGTATCCAAACTGGGAGTTCCGCGCGGTGCAGACCGGCGTAGATTGGAACACGCTCTTAGCCAACGAGGTATCCAAATCCGGACAGGTCAAGAATCTGATCTATGGTACAAGCTCATATCCACATTATAACTGGAGATCGACAACGATCGGATACAATATTGCAACAGATACATGGAGTTCCTTTGACGGAAAGACATGGTTTGCAGCTTCGGATGATTTGGTTTCCTATTACATGGATCCGAGAACGTATCTGTATGAGAATTATATATTTGCATTCGAGAGCCTCTCTTACCAGCAGGGCATACAGAACGAGACCGGAGTAGAGGCAATCCTGAAGGGAACATTCATGTCACAGACATGTCCGTCCGGGGACAACCGTACGTATGCGCAGATTATCATGGAGGCAGCCGCACAGTCCGGTGTCAGTCCGTATCATATCGCGAGCCGGATCCGTCTGGAGATGGGATCGACGATCGGAACCGCCTGTTCCGGTACGAATTCGTCTTATCCGGGAATTTATAATTTCTATAATATCGGCGCTTTTGACACAGCAAACGGAAATGCAGCGGTGAAAGGTTTGAAGTGGGCAGCGGGCAGCGGATCTTATGGACGTCCGTGGAATACGGCTGCAAAGTCGATTGTCGGAGGTGCCCAGTATCTGGGAGCATCTTATATCAGTGTCGGACAGAATACGCTGTATACACAGAAATTTAATGTAACGAACAAGAACAGCCTGTTCAGTCATCAGTATATGACGAATATCCAGTCTCCGGCGACGGAGTGTCTGACAAGCTATAATGCTTACAGGAACAACAATCTGCTCAATTCATCGATGCTGTTTGAGATTCCGGTATATTCGAATATGCCGTCACAGGCGGTATCCAAACCGGCGGATTCCGGGAATCCGAATAACTGGCTGAAATCGCTTTCGATTGCAGGATATGGACTGACGCCATCGTACGCAGTGAATAATACAACCGATTATTCTCTGATCGTGTCTGATTCCGTAAGCCAGATTTCTGTCTCTGCGACACCGGTGAATGGAAATGCACGTGTGAGCGGGGCAGGAACGGTGAGCCTTGCACAGGGAACGAATGTCATTAACATTGTTGTGACTGCGCAGAGCGGGGCAACAAGAACTTATAAATTAACGGTTGTCCGGGGAACCGCAACGAATACCCCATCTACACCGACGGCTGGCAGTAAGCGTGGCGATCTGAACGGAGACGGGAAGATTACGGCCTTAGATATTGTCAAGCTGCAGCGGCTGATCGTTGGTTTGGACGCACTGAATAGTGACGTACTTGCAATCGCGGATATCAATGGTGACGGACGTGTGACAGCATTGGATATTGTGAAACTCCAGCGGCATATTGTTGGTTTGGAGACAATTCAATAAATAAACATGATATACGAGGAGGAACATCATGAAGCGATATATAAAACAATTCATAAAAAGAGGATTAGCAGTCATGATTGCTGTGTTTATGTGTCTGAATTTTAACAACATAGATGCAAAGGCAGCCAATGTTGTGATTGCATTATCATCAAGCACAGTCAGTGTAGGAAGTAATGTTACAGCGACGATTTCCGTCAGTGGTTCGGATATTTCAGCATACACAATCTATGTGTCCTACAATTCGGGCGTATTACAGTATAATTCCGCAAGCGGAAGTGCTATCGTCAATGGCGGTGGTGGAACGGTAACGGCAAGCGGAACTTCTGCAGGTTCGTTTTCGATTTCGTTTACAGCCATTGCAAACGGCAGCGGAAGTATCACAACGAGTGGAAGCGATGTCTATGATATTAACGGAAATGCCATATCTATCTCGCACGCAGGTGCAACGGTGACCGTTGCGACCGCTTCAAACAACGGAGACAGTAACAGCGATTCCACCACAGAAGAAGGACAGACAACGGAGACGACAGAGGACGACGGCAGATCCGCTGACTGCGATCTTGCAAGCCTGCAGGTATCTCCTGGAACATTGACACCGGCGTTTTCCGCTGACCGCACGACATATTCCATGCAGGTTGATGAGGATGTGACGAGCGTGGTCGTCAGTGCGTCAGCTGCGGACAGCAAGGCAACGACAAGCGTATCCGGTGCGAATTCGATTCAGAAGGGTAAGAATACAGTCCGGGTTACAGTTACTGCTGAAAACGGTGCTGTGAAGGTGTATACGATCAATGTGCAGGCGGGTGAGGATGTCGGCGATCCGGTTGCAACGATTGATGGAACGGAATATGCATTTGTGATGAGCGAGGATGGACTTGAGGCACCGGAGGGCTTTACCGCCGGAACAACGACCTATAAGGATTGGGACGTTCTTTCCTTCCAGTCCCCGAACAAGAAGATCACAGTTGTGTGCCTGAAAGACGAAGAGGGCGAGAACCACTGGTTTATTATGGATGCTGAAAAGGATGTATTTACACCATATCAGGAATATTCATCCCAATATAACAGGTATATCATTATGGATGCACCGGAAGGTGTGACGATTCCGGATGGATTTACAGCGACGAAGATTAAGATCGGTGAAAATGAAGTGACTGCTTATCAGTCAGCAAACATTGCGGATGCAGATATGTATCTGGTTTATGCAGTTAACGTAGAGGGTGAAGCGGGCTTTTATGAATTCGATGCAAAGGAGCAGGCATTTCTCCGCTATGTACCGATGACGGTTACTAAGGAGGTACTTGTACCGGCAACACCGACACAGGCGACAGCCTCGAATGTTCCAGCACCGGAAACACCGGAGAAAAGTCCGTTTTCTAATCCGGTTGTAATTGGAATTTTGGCAGGATTGGGATTGATCCTTGTAATCCTGATCGTGATTCTTGTAATATTTGCAGGAAGAATCAATAAACAGAATAAGGACATGTTAGATGCGGAGGATATGATCGCCCAGCTTGCAAATGCAAACAAGGATGTGAATCCGGAGCTTCTTGCCAAGCTTGGATTGGACGAGGCAACGCTGACACAAAATGGCAGGAAGGACGGTGCACAGCCGGCAGAGACAGGCAAGTCTGAAAATGCTACGGCGGATGCTGTTACAACAGCGGTTGCAGTCGGTCAGGAAATGAAGGATATCACGAAGCCGGATGCGGAAAGCAGCGAAGGGGAAACGACTATATTATCCACACCGGGAGAATCGACTACGAACTCCGTTATTCCGGAAGATGTAAATGAACTGATGGAGGAAGTGAACCGGGATTTCGCAGCAAGTATGGGCGGCGGAGAAGCTTATGTGGAAAAATCCGAAAAAGAACTTGCACATGAGGATTACGAGAAGCGTTCCATGGAAATCAATAATAAGATTATGACAAATTATGATTCCCAGATGGACAGTGTGTTTGCGGATGGCGTACAAGATAATACAAAACAGCAGACACCTGTGGATTCCGCAGGGCAGCAAGACGAAAATAAGTAAATTGACGAAATGTATATACAATGATATGATAAATAAATACTATGTAAAAGGAGTACGCTGATGGAAGGTGAAGCAACCGTTTCAAAAAATTTTATTGAACAGGAAATTGATAAAGACTTAGCGGAAGGAAAATATACAGAGGTAGTGACCCGGTTCCCACCGGAACCAAACGGATATCTGCATATCGGACATGCAAAATCCATTCTGCTTAACTACGGTCTTGCAAAGGAGTATGGAGGTACATTCCATTTTCGTTTTGATGACACGAATCCTACAAAGGAAAAGACAGAATATGTACAATCCATCATCGATGATATCAAGTGGCTGGGCGCGGATTACGGAGATACGATTTATTTTGCATCGAATTATTTTGATGCGATGTATGAGGCGGCAATCAAGCTGATCAAAAAGGGAAAAGCATATGTCTGCGATCTGACGGCGGATGAAATCCGTGAATATCGTGGAACTCTGAAGGAACCTGGCAAGAACAGTCCGTATCGGGATCGAAGCGTAGAGGAAAATCTGAAATTATTCGAGGGTATGAAGAACGGAGAATATCCGGACGGAAGCAAGGTACTGCGTGCGAAGATTGACATGGCAAGCCCGAATATCAATATGCGTGATCCGGTTATCTACCGTATTGCACGTATGACACATCACAATACCGGTGATAAGTGGTGTATCTACCCGATGTATGATTTTGCACATCCGATCGAGGATGCAGAGGAGGGAATTACACACTCTATCTGTACATTGGAATTTGAAGATCACAGACCGCTGTATGACTGGGTTGTGAGGGAACTGGAATATAAGAATCCGCCGAGACAGATTGAGTTTGCAAAGCTATATCTGACGAATGTAGTTACAGGAAAGCGATATATCAAGAAGCTTGTGGAAGATGGAATTGTGGATGGCTGGGATGATCCGAGACTGGTATCAATCGCGGCTCTTCGGAGACGTGGATTCACAAGGGAATCCATCAAGATGTTTATGGAGCTGGTTGGCGTATCCAAGTCACAGAGTTCCGTTGATTATGCGATGCTTGAATATTGTATCCGTGAGGATCTGCGTCTGAAGGCAGACCGTATGATGGCGGTACTTGATCCAATCAAGCTTATCATTGACAACTATCCGGAAGGACAGGTGGAGTATTTTGATATCGATAATAACCAGGAGGATGAATCGGCTGGCAAACGTCAGGTTGCATTCTCCAGAGAGTTATATATCGACCGTGAAGATTTCATGGAGGAACCGCCGAAGAAGTATTTCCGTCTGTTCCCTGGAAATGAAGTGCGCTTAAAGGGTGCATATTTTGTAAAATGTGTGGATTACAAGAAGGATGAAAATGGTGTTGTAACAGAGATCCACTGTACCTATGATCCGGAGACGAGAAGCGGTTCCGGGTTCGAGGGCAGAAAGGTCAAAGGAACGATCCACTGGGTATCTGCCGAGAGTGCAGTCGATGCGGAAGTACGCCTGTATGAGAATATCGTGGATGAGGAAAAGGGAAAGCTCAATGAGGATGGTACTTTGAATTACAATCCGAATTCTCTGACAGTATTGAAGAACTGTAAGCTCGAAGCAGCACTTGGAGAGGCTGTCAAGGGCGACAAGTTCCAGTTCCTGCGTCATGGATATTTCTGCGTGGATGCGAAGGATACAACAGAAGATCATCTGGTATTTAACCGGATCGTCTCGTTAAAGAGTTCGTACAAACCGGCGAAATAGGAACGGTAACAAGGGCGTTAGGCAGAGGAGGATTATTATGGGCATTTTTTCCACAATGGGGAATCTTGGCCTGGGTGATTTTGATGAATCGAAAATTATGGAGACCGATAGCGATGATGCAGGTAAGCATGGCACAGGCGAGGTAAAAGAAACAAAATCACCGGAGGAGATAGAGAAGGAAGCACTGTTTGATAAGACCTACGAATGTCCGGTTTGCAATCTGACATTCAAGACAAAGTGTGTGCGTGCGGGAAAAGTACGGCTGGTGTCAAAGGACAGTGACCTCCGGCCAATCTATAATCATATAGATCCGATCAAGTATGATGTGATTACTTGTGAAAAATGCGGATATTCTGCGCTCGGAAGGTATTTTGGAAAGCTGATGAATCGTCAGATCAAAGATATCAGTGAACAGATCGGCGCAAAATTCAATGGATTGGAATCAGCGGTCAGCAAAGATATTTTTACGTATGATGATGCAATCACACGATACCAGCTCGCACTGATCACAACGATGGTGAAAAAGGCAAAAAGCAGTGAACGGGCATATACCTGCCTGAAATATGCATGGGTATTACGAGGAAAGCGGCAGTATCTTGCGGCACGTCCGGAAGGAATCAAACCGGAGGAAAACCGCTCTTTGTATATGGATGAAAAAGAATGTTTAAAAAATGCGTATGAGGGATTTTTGAAAGCAATCTCATCAGAGGCGTTCCCAATGGCGGGAATGGATGAAAATACACTTCAGTATCTACTGGCAGATCTTGCACGCAGGCTTGGAAAGAACGAAGATGCACTTCGCCTGCTGTCTATGGTGATTACTTCGCGCACGGCTTCGTCCCGGATGAAAGATGAAGCATTGAAGCTGAAGGATATGATTCGGGAGAGTATTAAGAACAATAAATGAGATGGAGCATAATCTGTATTAACAGATGGAACAGATATGGATGCAAATAATATTATGACAGACATTCCCTTGCACGTGTATGAACCGGATGAAGAGGATTACAGTGTTTATATTGTGTTATCTAAGACACAGACAATTCCGTCGCAGGTGATTAAATTGTGGACGCGTGAACCGTATGCGCATACATCACTTGCCATGGATGTGGAATTAAAGGAAATGTACAGCTTTGCAAGAAAGCACTTACATAATCCGTTTGACTGCGGGTTTATCAACGAGGATATCACGACGGGGGTATTTGGACGTGATGTCCATACTACATGCAGAATCGGAAGATTGCGTGTAACAAAAGAACAGTATGAAAAGATTATAGAGATACTGGAACAATTTAAGAGTGAAAAAGCATTTTACCGATATAATTATCTTGGTATTTTAGGCGTGATGTGCCGGAGGTCGGTGGAACGTCGATACAATTATTTCTGTTCGCAGTTTGTATCGTATGTTCTTCGCAAAGCAGAAATTCCGCTGATTACAAAGAAACCGGGGCTGACGTGTCCTCGCGATTTCAGGATGTGCGAAGGACTTGAAGTTATCTATGAAGGCAAGCTGCGGAACTACAGGAATTATTTGAAGCTGCATTTCCTTCGGAATGCCAAGACGGGAGATTATATTGTAAATTAAGTGAAGAGAGCACAACAAGATCGCTGTGCTCTTTTTCGGTTGAGACGGGTAGCGCCTGTCTCGATAAGACACAAAGAAAAAGGAGAAACGAAAATGGCAGAACAGTTGTATACAATTCCGGTAAATGATGCATTTACAACAGATTGTGAGTGCCCGATCTGTGAGATGAACCGTCAGCTCGAGCGCAATGCGATTGAATATACAATGGGACCAAGTTATATGGAGGATGACAACCGTGCAATGACCGATGAACAGGGCTTTTGTGCACATCATGTGCGGATGCTCTATGCGGAGAAAAACCGGCTGGGACTTGCCCTGATGCTAAAGACGCACACGGATAAGACGATTCGGGACTTGAAAGCATTAAGTAGCGGAAAGCCGGTTGTGTCGGGAGGACTTTTCAAGAAGCAGGCGAGTTCTTCGGTCAGTGACTATATCAAACGTCTTGAGGATTCATGCTTTATCTGCAACCGGATAAAGGAGACATCCATGCGGTATATCGATACGATTCTTCACCTGTGGAAGAAAGAGCCTGAGTTTCGGAAGAAATTTGCTGACTGTAAGGGCTTTTGTACCTATCATTACGGAGTTCTGTATGATGCGGGCAGTATAAAGCTTTCGAAGGATGCCTATGCAGAGTTTCAGGAGGTTTTGAACAAGACATATTTTGATGGCATGGAACGGGTGAATGGTGACATTGGATGGTTCATCGATAAATTTGATTACCGGTATAAGGACGAGCCGTGGAAGAATGCGAAGGATTCGCTGCCGCGAGGGATTATCAAGACCAATCATACAATTATAGAATCATAACAGAGTAGAATACAGGCAGAAAAGTTACATGCTTTTCTGCCTGCTTTTTTGTTATGACGACGAGGAAAATGGCATAAAACCGATGCGGCAGTCATACATTATTTACAGGCTGTCCGGCAAATTGTGTCCATTTGGTTAAATTTGCAAATTAGGGGTTGATTTTTTCAAAAAAATGAGTACAATAAGAATTATGTTAGCACTCAACCAATATGAGTGCTAAAAGTAAAAAATTAGGAGGTCGGGTATATTATGAAGTTAACACCATTAGGAGACAGAGTTGTATTGAAGCAGTCCGTTGCAGAAGAGACGACAAAATCAGGTATCGTTCTTCCGACACAGTCACAGGAAAAGCCACAGTATGCAGAGGTCGTTGAAGTTGGCCCTGGCGCTGTTGTAGATGGCGAGAAGGTTCCGATGGAAGTAAAGGCTGGCGATAAAGTAATCTATTCAAGATATGCAGGAACAGAAGTAAAGCTTGGGGATGATGAGTACATCATTGTGAAGCAGGCAGATATTCTTGCAATCGTTCAGTAGGAGGCGCTCATGGAACGAAGTTCCATTCAGGATGGCACCGACGACATGCCGCTGAGCGTAGCGAGGGGGCAGTACCTACAGAAAGGTAAGGAAGTATGGGTACGAAGAAAGTATTGCCGTTATCATTAGAAGATGCGAAAAAAACTAGGAGGCGTAATACAATGGCAAAGGAAATTAAGTATGGAGCAGAAGCCAGAAAGGCTTTGGAGGCAGGCGTAAACCAGCTTGCAGATACAGTTAGCGTAACACTTGGACCAAAAGGAAGAAACGTAGTTCTTGCAAAGTCATTTGGTTCCCCACTCATCACAAATGATGGTGTGACAATCGCAAAGGAGATTTCTCTTGAAGATCCGTTTGAGGATATGGGTGCACAGATCGTAAAGGAAGTTGCAACCAAGACAAACGATGTTGCCGGTGATGGTACAACAACAGCAACTGTTCTTGCACAGGCAATGATCAATGAAGGTATGAAGAACTTAGCAGCCGGAGCAAACCCAATCGTACTTCGTAAGGGTATGAAGAAGGCTTGTGATGCAGCCGTAGACGCAATCTCAGAGATGAGTGAGTCAATCAATGGCAAGGAGCAGATTGCAAGAGTTGCTTCTATCTCTGCCGGTGATGATGGTGTCGGTGAACTCGTTGCAGATGCAATGGAGAAGGTTTCTAAGGATGGCGTTATCACAATCGAAGAGTCTAAGACAATGAAGACAGAGCTTGACTTAGTAGAAGGTATGCAGTTTGACCGTGGTTATGTAAGTGCTTATATGGCAACAGATATGGAGAAGATGGTTGCAGAGCTGGATAACCCATATATTTTGATCACAGATAAGAAGATTTCTAATATTCAGGATATCCTTCCGCTTCTGGAGCAGATCGTACAGGGTGGACAGAAGCTTTTGATCATCGCTGAGGATATCGAGGGCGAGGCTCTTACAACATTGATCGTAAATAAGCTGCGTGGTACATTCTCTGTCGTAGGTGTAAAGGCACCTGGCTATGGTGACAGAAGAAAAGAAATGTTGCAGGATATTGCAATCCTGACAGGTGGTACAGTCATCTCTGAGGAGCTTGGCTATGATTTGAAGGAGACAACTCTGGATCAGCTTGGACGTGCAAAGAGCGTTAAGGTTGCCAAGGAGAATACAGTCATTGTTGATGGTTGTGGCGCAAAGGCAGACATCGAGGCAAGAGTGAATGTAATCAAGGCACAGCTTGCTGAGACAACATCTGAGTTTGATAAGGAGAAGCTGCAGGAGAGACTGGCAAAGCTTGCCGGTGGAGTTGCTGTTATCCGTGTTGGTGCTGCAACTGAGACAGAGATGAAGGAAGCAAAGCTTCGTCTCGAAGATGCTTTGAACGCTACAAGAGCAGCCGTAGAAGAGGGTATCATCGCAGGTGGCGGATCTGCATATATCCATGCTTCTAAGAAGCTGAATGCTCTGATCGATACATTGGAAGGCGACGAGAAGACCGGAGCCACAATCATTGCGAAGGCATTGACAGCACCGCTTGCTCATATTGCATCCAATGCAGGTCTCGAAGGCGCAGTTATCATCAACAAGATCAAAGAGTCTGAGGTTGGTGTTGGATTTGATGCTTACAAGGAAGAATATGTAAATATGATCGAAGCAGGTATCATCGATCCTGTGAAGGTTACAAGAACAGCATTGCAGAATGCAACATCTGTTGCTTCTACATTCCTTACAACAGAGTCTGTTGTTGCAGACATCAAGGAAGATGCTCCGGCTATGCCAGCAGGTGGCATGGGCGGCGGCATGGGAATGATGTAATAACCTGAGCAACGCAGAAACAGAAAAAGACAGCCATGCGTGGTTCTGCTCGCAGAAAACCACGCATGGCTGTCTTTTTCTGTTTCTATGGTGCGAAGCACCATAGTCGGCAAGCTACGGAGTAGCTTGCGACTGCGTGCTCAGGTTATTACAAGTAGCGTTGCTCAGCTTATTATTCTGTGCGAAGCACCATAGTCGGCAAGATGCAAAGCATCTTGCGACTGCGTGCTCAGGTTATTACATTTGCATCTTGCGGCTGCGTGCTCAGGTAATTACAAGTAGCGCTGCTCAGTTTATCCCCACATCCCCAGAAATTTCCGTAACACCTCGGACTTTCCGCGGCTCTTCGGGTACACGAATCCGACAGTGCGTTCTGCAACCGGATGGGAGAGCGGAAGCTCCAAGATTTGCCCGGAAGCCAGATAGTCCGTCGCAAATTCCCGTACGACACTTGCAACCCCCATACCGATGGCGGCAAAGTCAATCAGCAGATCCATATTATTCACTTCGAGGATCTGCTGAGGGTGAATGCCCTCAGATTCCAGATAATCATCAATATGTGTTCGTGTGATATTATTCTTTTCCAGTAACATCAGATTTGATTTTTCCAAAATATCTTTCATGGCAAATCCGGCTTCATTTTCGGATTGTACAGACAATCTGCTATTCTTTCGGCTTTCGTCTGTACCAGCATCCTGTATATTCCCCATAATTCCAATCAGATTTCCGGCGAAAAGCCATGGGTTTACTTGCTCCGGCACTAGCTCCTCCTGTTCCCGCAGGTGCAGGTTGGAGAGGTAAGTTTCATTTACGACGAAGATGTCGTGAATCGTGCTGACATCCTGATATTCAAAGCCGGCAGGGATATCTGTCTTGCAGATCAGTCCGATGTCGATGCGCCCGTCATTCAGAAGCTTCAGTGTGTTGACCGTGGAATGACAGTCGATGATAATCTTGATATGCGGATTTTCTGAGATAAAGGTCTGCAGTTTGTCTAATAAAATATGTTTGCAAAGAGAGGTACTGACACCGATTCGTACCTGTCCGATGCCGAGCTCATGGATATGTCGGATCTCGTCCTCCCCCTGTGAGATATTCGAGAATGCTTTCTCGATATGGCTGTATAGCACCTGCCCCTCGTCCGTCATAGTCACGCCCTTGGAAGAACGCAGAAAGAGCTTCACATGCAGTCCGTCCTCAAGCTTGGAGATTGCTTTCGAGATCGCAGGCTGACTGATGAAAAGCATATCGGCAGCCTTGCTGATATTTCCGGTATTTGCAACGGTATAAAATACTCTGTAATAATTCAGATTATCAAACATAACATCCTCTCATTTCTTTCCGTATAAACGAATCTTTCCTATAACATTGGAATATTCTATATAGATAATATTCCATTTTCATATTATAAATAATTTCAGCTGGATTTAATATAGCATATCTAAACTATAACCACAAGTTATAAACGGTATTCATATTATATATTGTAATTATAGAAAGAAATATGGTATGATTTTAACATTATTAGTAGAACTAGGAGGAAATGATTATGGGAATGACCATGACGCAGAAAATACTTGCGAAACATGCAGGTCTTGCAAGTGTGGAAGCAGGACAGTTGATTGAGGCAGATTTGGACTTAGTGCTTGGTAACGATGTCACAACACCGGTTGCCATTCATGAGATGGAAAAGTTTAATAAGAAGGAAGTGTTTGATAAGAGCAAGATTGCGCTTGTTATGGATCACTTCACACCAAATAAAGATATTAAGAGTGCAGAGCATTGTAAATGCGTACGTGAGTTCTCCGGAGAAAATGAGATCGTGAATTTCTTCGATGTCGGAGAGATGGGAATCGAGCACGCATTGCTTCCGGAAAAAGGATTGATCGTTGCAGGCGAGACATGCATCGGAGCCGATTCACATACATGTACCTATGGTGCCCTTGGCGCGTTCTCCACCGGTGTCGGCAGTACGGATATGGCAGCCGGTATGGTGACAGGCAAGGCATGGTTCAAGGTGCCATCTGCAATCAAGTTTAATATCGTAGGAGAGAAAGCACCATATATCAGCGGGAAAGATGTGATCCTTCACATCATTGGTATGATCGGTGTGGACGGCGCGCTCTATAAGTCTATGGAGTTTGTTGGTGATGGTATCAAGAACCTTACCATGGACGATCGTTTCACGATTGCGAACATGGCAATCGAGGCAGGCGCAAAGAACGGTATCTTCCCGGTTGATGAGCAGACAGAAGCTTATATGAAGGAACATTCTACAAAGACATATACAAAGTATGAGGCAGACGCCGATGCAGTATACGATGAGGAATATACGATTGACCTTTCAACCTTAAAGCCAACCGTTGCATTCCCGCATCTTCCGGAGAACACAAAGACAATCGATGAAGTCGGTGATATCAAGATTGATCAGGTAGTCATCGGTTCCTGTACAAACGGAAGAATCTCTGATATGCGTATCGCTGCGGATATCATCAAGGGCAGACATGTGGCAAAGGGGGTACGTGTGATCGTGATCCCGGGCACACAGGAGGTTTATCTGCAGATGCTCGAAGAAGGTCTGACAAAGGCATTTATTGAGGCAGGTGCAATCGTGTCAACTCCAACCTGTGGACCATGCTTAGGTGGACATATGGGTGTTATGGCAGCCGGTGAAAAGTGTGTTTCTACAACCAACCGTAATTTCGTCGGACGTATGGGACATGTAGATTCCGAGGTATATCTGGCAAGCCCGGCGGTTGCAGCAGCATCTGCGATTACAGGTAAAATCAGCTGCCCATGTGAATTGAACTAGATGGAGGGAGAAACTATGAAAGCATACGGAACAGTACATAAATATGGCGACAATGTAGATACAGACGTAATCATTCCGGCAAGATATCTGAACTCTTCAGATCCTGCGGAGCTTGCGAAAAACTGTATGGAGGATATCGATAAGGACTTCGTAAAGCGTGTGAAGCCGGGCGATATCATGGTAGCAAACAAGAACTTTGGATGCGGCTCATCCAGAGAGCATGCACCGATTGCAATCAAGGCATCCGGTATCAGCTGCGTAATCGCTGAGACATTTGCCAGAATCTTCTATCGTAATGCAATCAACATCGGACTTCCGATCATTGAGTGTCCGGAGGCAGCTAAGGGGATTGAGGCAGGCGATATGGTAGAGGTTGATTTTGACAGTGGTATGATCTATAACAAGACAAAGGGAACCGAGTTCAAGGGACAGGCATTCCCACCGTTCATGCAGAAGATCATCAAAGAGGGCGGTCTGATCAACTACATCAATGCAAAAGAAAATTAAATTGATTTTGGGAGGAACAAATCTATGGCAGTTTGTGGTAATTGCGGAAATCAGGTGCAGGACGGACAGTTGACCTGCCCGTTCTGCGGTGCCTATATCGGTGCGGGTGCACAGGTAAATCAGCAGCAGAACATGTACAACCAGCAGAGTATGTACAATCAGGCGCCACAGCAGAACGTGTATGGTCAGCAGGGAACGTACAATCAGGCACCGCAACAGAATCTGTATAACCAGCAGGAAACGTACAATCAGGCACCACAGCAGAATATGTACGGTCAGCAGAGAATTTACAACCAGACGCCACAGCAGGGCGTGCAGCAGTATGCAGCGCAGCCGGAGCTTGGCATGAAGTGGTTCAAATTTGTGATTTATTTTCAGTTGTTTGTGGCTGCAATATCCGGGTTCTGGAACGGCTGGCGGTTGCTGAGTGGCAGTATCTACGGACTGGATGCAGATGATCTGACATACGTTTATAATTACTTCTCCGGGTTGAAAGGTGTGGATACGATCATTGGAATCTGTTTTATAGCACTTGGTATATTTGCGCTGGTAACACGATTCATACTGGCAGATTTCAAGAAAGCGGGACCGGCAATGTATATTGGGATGCTGGCAGCAAATATTGTCCTTTCGATTGCATATTATGCATCTGTGAGCGGTATTGTGGGCGGAGAAGTTGACATGGATTATACATCGACATACAGTTCTATTGTGGCATCGGTCGTGTTGTTGATCTGTAATATTGTATATTTCAAGAAGCGAAAGCATTTGTTTAATCGTTAGTGGCAGAGTAAAAGATAGTAGTTTGGAGGATGAATCATGAATTGTAATATAGCAGTTATAAAGGGTGACGGTATCGGACCTGAGGTTGTCACACAGGCAATGAAGGTGTTAGACGCAGTCGGAGAAAAGTTTGGACATACATTTAATTATGAGCAGCTTCTGATGGGCGGATGTTCGATTGATGCACATGGTGTTCCGCTGACAGACGAAGCGGTCGCAAGAGCGAAGGCAAGTGATGCAGTATTGCTTGGTTCTATCGGTGGCAATACAAGCACATCGCCTTGGTATAAGCTCCCGCCGGAGAAGAGACCGGAAGCCGGACTTCTGAAGATCCGTAAGGAGTTAGGACTCTTCGCAAACTTAAGACCAGCCAATCTTTATGAACAGTTAAAGGGTGCATGTCCTTTGAAGGCGGAAATCGCAGACCGCGGTTTCGATATGATGATCATGCGTGAGCTGACCGGTGGTCTTTACTTCGGAGCAAGAGAGACAAAGAAAGTAGACGGTGTGATGACAGCCGTAGATACACTGACTTATAACGAAAATGAGATCCGTCGTATCGCAATCAAGGGCTTTGATATCGCGATGAAGCGCCGCAAGAAGGTAACAAGCGTTGATAAGGCAAACGTGCTTGATTCCTCAAGACTCTGGAGAAAGATCGTGGAAGAGGTTGCCAAGGATTATCCGGAAGTAACATACGAGCATATGCTTGTCGATAACTGCGCAATGCAGCTTGTCAAAGATCCGGCACAGTTCGATGTCGTATTAACAGAGAATATGTTTGGCGACATCTTATCCGATGAGGCATCTATGATAACAGGTTCCATCGGTATGCTGGCATCCGCATCCTTAAACGAAACAAAATTCGGTATGTACGAGCCAAGCGGTGGTTCCGCACCGGATATTGCCGGACAGGACAAGGCAAACCCAATCGCAACAATTCTTTCCGCAGCGATGATGCTCCGCTACACTTTCGATCTCGACAAAGAGGCAGATGCCATCGAGAACGCAGTCAAGCAGGTGCTTATAGATGGTTTCCGTACATGCGATATCGTGTCAGAAGGCACAACTCTTGTCGGCTGTAACGAGATGGGCGACAAGATCGTAGAGCGGATTTAGGGTAGTAAGGTAAAATAAATATATCTTTTGGATTATGAAATATATGCTTAACGATGATATATGAATATTTAATCAATAAGTGTAGGAGAGATAGGCGAACTATCAATTCCTAAGCAGACCATTGAAACACGCCGGCACTTAATGAACTGTGCCAACGTAGTTGGTGCAGTGAATTTAGTGCTGCTGCGTGTATTCACTGAGCGAGAGCGGGTCTGCGGGGAATTGGATAGTTCACCTATCTCGGCTAGCAGTATGTGAAGAGAAAGGAAGAAAAAAGATGAAGAGTGATAACGTAAAAGTCGGCATGCAGCAGGCACCACACAGAAGCTTGTTCAATGCCCTTGGAATGACAGAAGAAGAAATGAAGAAACCATTGGTCGGCATCGTATGTTCTTACAACGAGATCGTACCAGGACATATGAACTTGGATAAGATTGCACAGGCTGTCAAGCTTGGTGTGGCAGAAGCAGGCGGAACACCTGTGATGTTCCCGGCAATCGCTGTCTGCGATGGTATCGCGATGGGACATATCGGAATGAAGTATTCCCTTGTAACAAGAGACCTGATCGCAGATTCAACCGAGTGTATGGCAATTGCACATCAGTTTGATGCACTTGTCATGATTCCAAACTGCGATAAGAATGTACCGGGACTTCTGATGGCAGCAGCCAGAGTCAACGTACCGACCGTATTCGTATCCGGTGGTCCGATGCTTGCCGGTCATGTGAAGGGACATAAGACAAGCCTTTCATCTATGTTCGAGGCAGTTGGTTCTTATGCGGCAGGCAAGATGAGCGAAGAGGATGTTAACGATTTCGAGTGCCATGCATGTCCGACCTGTGGATCATGCTCCGGTATGTATACTGCAAACTCTATGAACTGTCTGACAGAGGCACTTGGTATGGGACTCCCTGGAAACGGAACAATCCCGGCAGTATATTCTGAGAGACTGAAGCTTGCAAAGCGTGCCGGTTATGCTGTTATGGAGATGTACAAGAAGAATATCTGCCCAAGAGATATTATTACGAAGGATGCTATCATGAACGCATTGACAGTGGATATGGCACTTGGATGCTCTACTAACTCCATGCTTCATATCCCGGCAATCGCACATGAGATCGGATTTGACTTTGATATTTCCATGGCAAATGAGATCAGTGCGAAGACACCGAATCTCTGCCACTTAGCACCGGCAGGTCCGACATATATGGAGGATTTGAACGAGGCCGGCGGTGTGTATGCGGTTATCAACCAGCTCTGTGAGGCAGGATTGATCAATGAAGATTGTATGACAGTAACCGGAAAGACAATCGGAGAGGCGGTAAAGGGACATAAGAACCTGAATCCGGAAGTTATCCGCCCGATGGCAAACCCATACAGCTCAACCGGCGGACTTGCCGTCTTGAAGGGAAATATCGCACCGGATGGCTCTGTAGTCAAGCGGTCTGCGGTTGTTCCGGAGATGCTGCAGCATGAAGGTCCGGCACGTGTGTTTGAATGTGAAGAAGATGCAATTGCGGCTATTAAGGGTGGCAAAATTGTGGAAGGTGATGTTGTCGTTATCCGTTACGAGGGACCAAAGGGTGGTCCTGGTATGCGAGAGATGTTGAATCCGACATCTGCGATTGCAGGTATGGGACTTGGATCTTCGGTAGCGCTGATCACAGATGGCCGTTTCTCAGGCGCAAGCCGTGGCGCTTCTATCGGACATATCTCACCGGAGGCAGCGGTTGGAGGTCCGATCGCTTTGATCGAGGAGGGTGATATCATCAGCATTGATATCGATGCATGTACGATCAATGTCAAGGTTTCCGACGAGGAACTTGCAAAACGGAAAGAGGCATGGACACCAAGAGAACCAAAGGTAACAACCGGATATCTGGCAAGATATGCAAAGATGGTAACATCCGGTAACCGCGGTGCAGTTTTGGAGTTGAAGTAAAATATATTGAATAATTCAAAACAATGTGCTATCCTATCAGATATTGATTATCTGACAGGAAGAAAAAGGATAAATCAAGTTGTATGTAGATAAGGAGAAGTTTATGAAACAATTAACTGGATCAGAAATAGTGATTGAATGTCTGAAAGAACAGGGCGTTGACACAGTATTTGGATATCCGGGAGGAACGATCCTGAATGTCTATGATGCATTGTATAAGCATCAGGATGAGATTCACCATGTCCTGACATCCCATGAGCAGGGCGCAAGCCATGCAGCAGATGGATATGCAAGAGCTACCGGTAAGGTTGGCGTATGTATGGCAACTTCCGGTCCGGGTGCAACAAATCTTGTAACCGGTATTGCAACCGCATATATGGATTCAATTCCACTTGTTGCAATCACTGCAAACGTAGGTGTTTCTCTTCTTGGAAAGGACAGCTTTCAGGAGATTGATATTGCAGGTGTAGTTATGCCGATCACGAAGCATAGCTTTATTGTAAAGAATGTACATGAACTGGCAGATACAATCCGCCGTGCATTTAAAATCGCGCAGTCAGGCAGACCGGGCCCGGTTCTTGTCGATATTACAAAGGATGTTACTGCGAATGTTGCAGACTATGAGCCGAAGGCACCGGAGCCAATCGAACGCGTGACCAAGACAATCCGTGCAGAGGATATCGACACAGCGATTAAGATGATTGAGAACTCGAAGAAACCGATGATACTTGTCGGTGGTGGTGTTGTTGCGGCAGATGCGTCCAAGGAACTGAAAAAATTTGCAGAGAAAATTGATGCAGTCGTCTGTGATACATTGATGGGTAAGGGTGCATTTCCGGGAACGGATGACCGTTACACGGGAATGATCGGTATGCATGGAACCAAGGTTTCAAACTTTGGTATCAATCAGGCAGACCTTGTGATTGTCGTTGGTGCGAGATTCTCAGACCGTGTAACCGGTAATGCAAGTAAGTTTGCAAATCAGGCAAAGCTTTTACATATTGATATTGATGCTGCAGAAATTAATAAGAATGTGGAAGTTGATGCAAGTGTTGTCGGTGATGCCAAAGAAATACTGAAGATGATCTCTACCAGAATCAAGGCGTCTAAGAAACCGGAGTGGAGAGCACAGATTGATGCACTCAAAGAACAGTATCCGGATCATGCAGATATGAATGAATTCTCGGGACCGGCAATCATCAACAAGATCTATGAGCTGACAGAGGGCAATGCAACAATTACAACTGATGTAGGACAGCACCAGATGTGGGCAGCCCAGTATTATAAATTCAAAGAGCCAAGACAGCTTCTTACATCCGGCGGACTCGGAACAATGGGCTACGGCGTTGGTGCCTGTATCGGTGCCAAGTACGGACGTCCGGACCGTGTGGCAATCAACATTGCGGGAGATGGATGTTTCCGTATGAATATGAACGAGATTGCGACTGCAAGCCGTTACAATGTGCCAATCATTCAGGTTGTAATCAACAACCATGTGCTTGGTATGGTGCGTCAGTGGCAGACATTGTTCTACGATAAGCGTTATTCGAATACAATCTTAGATGATTCGGTTGACTTCGTAAAGGTGGCGGATGCACTTGGAGCGACCGGTTTCAGAGCTACAAATCTTCAGGAGTTTGAGGATGCCATGAAGCAGGCAATCGAGTTAAATAAGCCGGTTGTGATTGATTGTATCATCGGTAAGGATGATAAGGTATGGCCAATGGTTGCTGCAGGAGCAGCTTTGGAAACCTGTTTTGACCAGCAGGATTTAGATAATAAGTAGGAGGAAGAGGAAAAATGGCAAGAGTATTTAACTTTTCAGCAGGTCCTTCCGTATTACCGGAAGTAGTGTTGAAGCAGGCAGCAGATGAGATGCTGGATTACAAAGGTTCAGGCATGAGCGTAATGGAGATGAGTCATCGCTCGAAAGTGTACGATAACATCATCAAAGAAGCAGAAAAAGACCTTCGCGATCTGATGGATATTCCGGACAATTACAAGGTGCTGTTCCTGCAGGGCGGTGCATCACAGCAGTTTGCTGCAATCCCGATGAACCTGATGAAAAACGGTGTTGCTGACTATATCATTACCGGTCAGTGGGCAAAGAAGGCATGCGAAGAAGCAAAGAAGTACGGAAAGGTAAATGTCGTTGCATCATCGGCTGACAAGACCTTCAGCTATATTCCGGATTGCTCTGACCTTCCGATCTCCGAGGATGCAGATTATGTGTATATCTGCCATAACAATACAATTTACGGAACTACTTACAAGAAGCTTCCGAACACAAAGGGCAAGATCCTTGTAGCTGATATGTCTTCCGATATTCTGTCACAGCCTGTGAATGTATCTGATTACGGTCTGATTTACTTTGGCGTACAGAAGAACGTAGGACCGGCCGGTGTTGTTATTGTGATCATCCGTGAGGATCTGATCCGTGATGATGTTCCAACTTACTGCCCGACCATGCTGAAGTACAAGACACAGGCAGATAATGACAGTTTGTATAACACACCTCCATGCTATGGTATTTACATCTGTGGTCTGGTGTTCAAGTGGGTAAAGGAAATGGGTGGACTTTCTGCAATGAAGATCCATAATGAAAAGAAGGCAGCTATCCTGTATGATTTCCTGGATTCCTCTAAGATGTTCCACGGAACAGTTGTGAAGGAAGACCGTTCCCTGATGAACGTTCCGTTCGTAACAGGCAACGAAGAGCTTGATGCCAAGTTCGTAAAGGAAGCAACAGCCGCAGGCTTTGTAAACCTGAAGGGACACAGAACAGTCGGTGGTATGCGTGCAAGTATCTACAACGCAATGCCAATCGAGGGTGTTGAGAAGTTAGTTGCATTCATGAAGGACTTCGAGGAGAAGAACTCATAATAAGGGAGAGAAGAAAATGGCTAAGATTAATTGCTTGAATCCGATCGCAGCCTGCGGTATGGATTTGTTCAATGATACATATGAAGTAGTAGACGATTTTGCAGCAGCAGACGCGGTACTTGTCAGAAGTGCAGCAATGCATGATTTAGAGCTTTCCGATAATCTGCTTGCAATCGCACGTGCAGGTGCAGGTGTCAACAACATCCCACTTGACAAGTGTGCAGAGAAAGGAATCGTTGTATTTAATACACCGGGCGCCAATGCAAACGGTGTAAAGGAACTCGTAATTGCAGGACTTTTGCTCGCATCCAGAGACCTGATGGGTGGTTATAACTGGGTAAAGGAGAATGCATCAGACGAGAATATCGCCAAGACAGTCGAGAAGCAGAAGAAACACTATGCCGGCTGCGAGATCATGGGTAAGAAGCTTGGAGTTATCGGTCTTGGTGCGATCGGTGCCAAGGTTGCAAATATTGCTTTCCGGCTTGGCATGGAAGTATATGGTTATGATCCATATGTCTCTGTCGATGCAGCATGGAGACTTTCCAGCCATGTAAAACACATCAAGAATGTAGAAGATATTTACAAAGAGTGTGATTACATTACTGTACATGTACCGGCGCTTGATTCTACGAAGGGCATGATCAATAAGGATGCATTTGCCATGATGAAGGATGGCGTGAAGATCCTGAACTTTGCAAGAGATATCCTTGTAAACGACGATGATATGATCGAGGCACTTGCAAGCGGAAAGGTTGCTAAGTATGTAACCGATTTCCCAAATGCAAAGATTGCCGGAGTTGATAACGTAATCACATTGCCACATCTTGGCGCATCCACAGAGGAATCCGAGGATAACTGTGCGGTGATGGCAGTGAAAGAGATCGTTGATTTTATCGAGAATGGTAATATCAAGAATTCTGTAAATTATCCGGCCTGCGATGCCGGCAAGTGTTCGGAAGCAGCAAGAGTTTGTGTATGTCACAAGAATATTCCGAATATGATCACGCAGTTTACTGGTGCATTTGCTTCCAAGGGTATCAATGTATCTGACATGGTAAGCAAGTCAAAGGGTGATTATGCTTACTCGGTATTTGATATTTCTGAGAAGGCAGATGAAGATACTGTAAAGTCTATTTCCAGTATCGATGGCGTATTGAAAGTACGTGTAATTCAGTAAACAGGAGTTGGAGGATAATAGAATGAGTGATAAGTTAAAGGTAGGTATTCTTGGTGCAACCGGTATGGTTGGACAGAGATTTATTTCACTTCTTGAGAACCATCCATGGTTTGAGGTTGTGACAGTGGCAGCCAGCCCACGTAGTGCAGGCAAGACTTACGAAGAGGCAGTTGGTGACCGTTGGAAGATGGATACACCGATGCCGGAAGCGGTTAAGAAGCTGATCGTACACAATGTAAACGAAGTAGAAGAGGTTGCTTCTACCGTTGATTTTGTATTCAGTGCCGTTGATATGTCTAAAGACGAGATCAAAGCTATCGAGGATGCATACGCAAAGACAGAGACACCGGTTGTCTCTAACAACAGCGCGCACCGCTGGACACCGGACGTACCGATGGTAGTTCCAGAGATCAACCCGGAGCATATGAAGGTCATCGAGTTCCAGAAGAAGCGTCTTGGAACAACAAGAGGATTTGTAGCTGTAAAGCCAAACTGCTCGATCCAGTCTTATGCACCGGTGCTTACCGCATGGAAGGAATTCGAGCCATACGAGGTTGTTGCAACAACCTATCAGGCAATCTCAGGAGCAGGAAAGACATTCAAGGACTGGCCGGAAATGGTAGGAAATATCATCCCGTTTATCGGCGGCGAGGAAGAAAAATCCGAGAAAGAGCCACTTCGTATCTGGGGACATATTGATGAGGAAAAGGGTGAAATCGTTCCTGCGACAAGCCCGATCATTACATGCCAGTGTATCCGTGTACCGGTATTGAACGGACATACAGCAGCTGTATTTGTAAAGTTCAAGAAAAATCCGACAAAGGAACAGCTGATCGAGAAGCTGGAGTCTTACAAGGGCGTTCCACAGGAGCTTGGACTTCCAAGTGCACCAAAGCAGTTTATCCGTTATATGGAAGAGGATAACCGTCCACAGGTTACTCTGGATGTGGATTATGAAAATGGCATGGGTATCTCCGTTGGACGTATCCGTGAGGATTCTGTCTATGACTGGAAGTTTGTCGGACTTTCCCACAACACAGTTCGTGGGGCTGCCGGTGGCGCTGTATTATGCGCAGAACTCCTTAAGGCACAGGGGTACATCACAAAAAAGTAATTCATCTATATTGCATAGATAACAAACAAAATTAAGAAAAGGAACAAACAGACATATTTCATGACGAAACGGAATGGAAATGCTTGTTTGTTCTTTTGTTTTGTGGTAATATTGTAATAATTAGGTTCTTGTTGTATGCGTTGCATACAGAGGGAGAACATATAGAGAATTTTTATGTACATATATAGGAGGCACCAACCATGAAGAAATTGATTTTAGTAACTTCACCACCAGCCTGTGGCAAGACATTTATTTCCCGTAAGCTTGCAAAAGCACTTCCAAACTGCGTATATCTGGACAAGGATACCCTGATTGTATTGTCCAAGCAGATTTTCAAGGTGGCTGGCGAAGAGTACAATCGTTCATCTGATTTCTTCCAGAGAGAGATTCGTGATTATGAGTATTATGCAGTCCTTGATTTTGCATTTGAAGCATTGGAGTACAACGACACAGTTTTGATCAATGCCCCGTTCACAGATGAGATCCGTGATAACGAATATCTTGACAATCTGCGTGCAAAATTAAAGGAAAAGGATGCAGAATTATTTGTAGTATGGGTACATACAGATGTTGAAGTATGCCACGAGCGTATGATCAAGCGTGCATCTGACCGTGATGCATGGAAGCTTGCACATTGGGATGAGTATATTGCAACACAGAATTTCAAGCAGCCGGACAATATTCCGGAGTTGTTTGTATTCAACAATTCTTCCGAGGAAGAGTATAAGAAATCCATCGATGCGGCGGTAAAGGCAATTCGTGGATAAGCTGTCAGAATAGACAGAGCTGATAATTAGAGGAGAAGATACATGGCAATCATTAAACCATTTAAAGCGTATAGACCGAGAAGAGAAATTGTCAGTGAAGTGGCAGCGTTGCCATATGATGTATATAACCGGGAAGAAGCCAAAAAAGAAGTAGAAGGAAAACCGCTTTCCTTCCTCCGTATTGACCGGGCAGAGACCGCGTTTGATGACAGCGTGGATACCTATGCACCATGTGTGTATGAAAAGGCAAAGGAACTGTTGGACGATATGATCGGGCGCGGTGACTATGTGGAAGATAAAGTCCCGATGTATTATCTGTATGAGCTTGTGATGGATGGAAGATCCCAGACCGGAATTGTGGCATGTGCATCCATAGAGGATTATGAGTCCGGTGTCATCATGAAGCATGAGAATACACGGGAAGATAAAGAGATTGACCGTATTACACATGTGGATACATGTGATGCACAGACAGGTCCGATCTTTCTTGCGTACCGGGCACAGGCTGCGATTGATGCAATTGTAACGAAGATTAAGGCGCGTCCTGCAGAGAACGATTTTGTCTCTGAGGATGGAATCACACACCGGGTATGGCTGGTGACAGATGCAGCGGATATTGCGGCAATCGAGCAAGCATTCTCCGGGATGTCACAGATTTATATTGCAGATGGCCATCACAGGGCAGCATCGGCGGTAAAGGTTGGAATCAAGCGCAGAAATGCGAATCCAAACCACACGGGCGAAGAAGAATATAATTATTTTTTATCCGTTCTGTTTCCGCATGATCAGCTGAAAATCCTGCCATACAATCGTGTTGTACATGATTTGAATGGGTATACTGTGGATGCATTTATAGATGCGGTCAAGGCAGATTTCGAAGTAGAAGCGGTTACGGAAGCATATCAGCCGGAAGAAAAGGCAGCCTTTGGCATGTATCTGGATGGTATCTGGTATAAGTTGCGTGCAAAATCACATATACTATCTGAAGATCCGGTGGATGGACTTGATGTTTCAATTTTACAGGATCATCTCCTTGCACCGATTCTTGGAATTGAAAATCCGAGAACCGATAAAAGAATCGATTTTATCGGAGGAATCCGCGGTCTTGCGGAGTTGGAACGACGTGCAAACAGTGATATGAAGCTTGCATTTTCGATGTATCCGACATCAATTGAGGAGCTTTTTGCGGTTGCTGATGCAAAACGGTTGATGCCACCGAAGTCAACCTGGTTTGAACCAAAGCTAAGAAGTGGAATCTTCATTCATAAATTGTAGAGAGGAGACACATTTGACATGTCCAAAAGAAAAGCAGTTTTTGCTATAAACTGGATGGAAGTCGATGCTTTGGTCCAGGGTATTCATAACAACCCGCATCATATTCTTGGTATGCATGAGTGTATCGATGATCTGTATATCAATGCATATCTGCCGGGGGCAAAGGTTGTGAATGCCATTGAGGTATCCACGAGGAAGAAGTACACGCTTGTATCGGAGCGTGTGCCGGGTTTTTTCTCTGTGGTTATAAAAGATAAGAAACCATTTGAATATAAATTGAACGTCCGGTTTGACAATGGTGACGAAGTGACATATTTTGATCCGTACGTGTTCGAACCGGTAATTGATCCGATTGATATCAGTTTGTTCAATGAGGGAAAACATTACAGCATCTATGAGAAGATGGGTGCACATCCAATGACCGTGGATGGTGTGGAAGGTGTACTGTTTGCTGTATGGGCACCGAATGCAGACCGAGTATCGGTGGTTGGTAATTTCAATAACTGGGATGGCAGACGGCATCCGATGCGGAAGCTGGATTATTCCGGTATTTATGAGTTGTTTATCCCGGGTAAGCTCGTTGGCGAGATATACAAGTATGAGATCAAGGCGAAGTCCGGACAGGTATTCATGAAGAGTGATCCATATGCGTTCAGCAGCGAGGTCCGTCCGGCAAATGCATCCCGTATCGTGGATATTTCCTATAAGTGGAAGGACACTACGTGGATGGAACAGCGCGGAAATAGGAATACGGACGAGCAGCCGATGGCAATCTATGAGATGCATCTTGGTTCCTGGAAGCGTCCGACCGATGGCAGAGAGTTTTTCAATTATCGCGATATTGCGAGCCTGCTTGCAGATTATCTGTTGATGATGAATTATAATTATGTCGAGTTGATGCCAATCATGGAGCATCCGTATGATCCGTCCTGGGGCTATCAGGTAACCGGATATTATGCACCGACATCCCGTTATGGTTCACCGGCAGATTTCATGTATTTTGTTGATTATCTGCATAGCAAGGGAATCGGTGTGATCTTAGACTGGGTTCCGGCACATTTTCCGAAGGATGAGCATGGACTTGGCAGATTTGATGGCACAGCACTGTATGAGCATGAGGACCCTAAGCGTGGGGAACATCCACACTGGGGGACATATATATACAATTACGGACGCAATGAAGTCCGGAATTTCTTAGTTGCGAATGCTCTTTACTGGGCGGAGAAATATCATATTGATGGTATCCGGATTGACGCGGTCGCATCCATGTTGTATCTGGATTATGGACGTGGCGATGGTGAGTGGCTGCCGAACATCTATGGTGGCAATGAGAATCTCGAAGCGATTGATTTCATTAAGGAATTAAACAGCAAGATGCATGAACTGCACAAGGGAGTTATCATGATTGCGGAGGAGTCAACCGCATGGCCGATGATGACGCATCCGGTTGAGGCTGGCGGACTTGGATTTGATTATAAGTGGAATATGGGATGGATGAATGATTTCCTGAACTATATGAAGCTTGATCCGTTGTACCGCAAATATCATCACAACGATCTGACATTCAGTATGGTATATGCTTACAGTGAAAAATTTATTCTCGTACTTTCCCATGATGAGGTTGTTCATGAGAAAGGATCTATGATTGCGAAGATGCCGGGCGGATACGAAGATAAATTCTCGAATCTGCGTGTGGCATATGGGTATATGATGACGCATCCGGGCAAGAAACTTCTGTTCATGGGACAGGAGATTGCGCAGTTTACGGAATTCAATGAGAATGCGGAAGTAGACTGGTCACTGTTCGAGTTTGATGCACATGTGTTCATGCAGGGGTATGTCAAGGAATTAAATGAGCTTTATAAGACAGAGCCGGCACTGTATGAACTTGATTCTTCTCCGGAAGGATTCACATGGATCAACTGTAATAGTGCAAATACAAGCCTTCTTTCTTATGTTAGAAAAGGTAAGAAGGAGAGCGATACACTTTTGATCATCTGTAACTTCACACCGATGGAACACAAAGCATACAAGCTTGCCACTCCATCCGGCGGAAGATGGCAGGAGATTTTCTCCAGCGATAACAGCCGTTATGGTGGCGAGGGCAGAAATAACAAGACAGTGAAACAGGCGAAGAAAGCAGAGTGTGACGGACAGGAACATTACATCTCCGTTACCGTACCACCACTTTCTATCAGCGTATTCAAGAAGAAAATTGGTAAATAATAAAGATGAAACGGGCTGTCCTTCGTGAGAAGGGCAGCCTGTGAAGTTTTTGGGATAAATGAATATTTACTTATATGAACATAAAAAGGAGGGCCTCGTTTGGAAGACATCAAGGAGATTGAACCGTCTAAGATCGAAGAGTATCTGAATAAGCTTGGAGATTGGGCGTTAAATAAAGGGTTTCAGCTATTGCTTGCAATCCTGTGCATGTATATCGGGATGAAGCTGTCGAAGCTGATTGTGAAGATGATACGAAAATCCTTCGAGAAATCAAATATGGAGGAAAGTGTTGCATCTTTTCTGCTGTCACTGATTAAATTCGCATTTTATGCTATCGTATTTATCACGGCAGCATCCATTGTCGGATTCCAGGTAACATCGTTAGTCACGATTCTGGGAACTGCCAGTCTGGCAATCGGTCTTGCACTGCAGGGCAGTCTGGCAAACTTCGCAGGTGGCGTGCTGATACTTATATTGAAGCCGTTTCGAGTCGGTGATTACATCATTGAGAACGACAAGCAGTGCGAAGGTATGGTCGTGTCAATCGACATCTTCTATACGAAGCTGCAGACGTATGACAATCGGATCATTGTGATTCCGAACGGAAACATTACATCCCATTCGATCGTGAATGTGACAGCGGCAGGAACAAGAAAACTGGATATCGCGGTCGGCGTAGCCTATGATTCGGATCTGAAGAAAGTAAAGGATACATTGTATCAGGTTGTAACAGAAAATCAGTATTATGACAAGACGAAGGAAATCGATGTGTTCGTGGATTCCTTCGGGGACAGCAGTATCAAGATGGGTGTCCGCTGTATGGTTGCAACAGAGAACTACTGGAAGGCAAAATGGGAGATACAGGAAGCGATCAAGTATGCATTTGATGCGCAGGGAATTGAGATTCCGTTTGACCAGATGGAAGTGACCTTGAAGAATAAGGATGCATAGCATGTGGAAAAAATAATAGAAATGTGCTATTATATAGAGTTGACAAAAAAAGAAATATTTTTTAGGAGGCAATAGAGATGACAAAGATTGATATTCTTTCAGGATTTTTAGGTGCAGGTAAGACAACATTGATCAAGAAACTGATTGCCGAGGCATATCAGGGTGAGAAGCTTGTATTGATCGAGAATGAATTTGGTGAGATCGGTATTGATGGCGGATTCATGAAGGATGCAGGCGTGGAAGTCACAGAGATGAATTCCGGATGTATCTGCTGTTCCCTTGTCGGAGATTTTGGTACAGCATTGAAGAAGGTAATCGTAGATTATGCACCGGATCGTGTAATTATTGAGCCATCCGGTGTTGGTAAGCTGTCAGATGTGATGAAGGCAGTTGAAGATGCAAAGCAGGATGCCGATGTCGTAATCAACAGTGCAACAACGGTTGTTGATGTGGCAAAATGCAAGATGTATATGAAGAACTTCGGCGAGTTCTTCAATAACCAGGTAGAGAGTGCCGGAACCATCGTGCTTTCCCGTACACAGAATGTACCGGAGAAGAAGGTAAGTGATACTGTCGCTATGCTGCGTGAGCATAACAAGGATGCAGCAATCATCACAACACCTTGGGATGATATTGATGGTAAGGTAATCTTAGATGCTATGGAGCATGCAAATACACTCGATAAGCTGATCAAAGAGGCAGTGGAGATTGCAAGAAAGCATGAGGAAGAACATCATCACCACCATCATGACCACGATCACGATCATGAGGAGCATGAACATCATCACGATCATGACCACGAGGATCATGACCATGAGGAGCACGAACATCATCATGATCACGATCATGAGGAGCATGAACATCATCATGATCACGATCATGAGGAACACGAGCATCATCATGATCACGACCATCACGAGCATGGACCGGAGTGTACATGCGGATGCCACGACCATGACCACCATCATGATCATCATGCAGATGAGGTATTTACAAGCTGGGGCAAGGAGACTGCCAAGAAGTTTGCAGATGCCGATATGGAACAGATTCTGAAGACACTGGCTGACAATGCAGAGGAATATGGAATTATCCTCCGTGCAAAAGGAATCGTTCCAAATACAGATGGCGAGTGGATTCATTTTGATCTGACACCGGGCGAATATGAGATTCGTAAGGGCGCTGCCGATTATACAGGAAAGCTTTGCGTGATCGGAAGCAATCTGAAGGAAGACAAGCTGGCAGAGTTGTTCGGGGTTGCATAAACCGGAGCAACAGGAAGATAATAATAGGCAGTTGAGAAGTGGCAGGATCCGGTAAGTGGGATCTGCCCCGCTTCCCGGCTGACGGACAGATAAAGAAGAAAGGAAATAGAGTATGGGACCAACAAAGGAAGCAGAAGAGATTCCGGTATATATGTTTATGGGCTTTCTGGAGAGCGGAAAGACAACCTTTGCGAATGAAACTCTGATTGATCGTGGATTTACAGAAGGTGAACCGACCCTTCTGCTTGTCTGCGAAGAGGGAATCGAGGAGTATGACGAGGAGTATTTGAAGAGTCAGAATATTTTCGTGGAATATCTGGAGGAATCCAACTTAAATACCGAATATCTGCTCGACCTGCAGGATAAGTATAAGCCGACCCGTGTGATGATCGAGTATAACGGTACATGGAAGATGGATAAGCTGTTTTCCATCCGCGTGCCAAAGGGCTGGACGATCGTACAGGTAATCACATTTGTCGATGCATCCACCTTTGATGTATATGTAGCAAATATGAAAGCGATGATGATGGAACAGTTATCGAGCGCAGATATGATCATCTTCAACCGATGCGATGAGAATACAAAGCGTGCGGAGTACCGCCGGAGTATCCGTGCGGTAAATCGTCGTGCACAGGTTATCTTCGAGAACAAAGATGGCGCAGCCGATGTCGGTGATGAGGAGTTAGATCTGCCATATGAGATCGATAAGCCAAGCATCACACTCGAAGATGAAGATTACGGTATCTTCTATATCGATGCCTGCGACAATCCGGACAAATATGTCGGGAAGCAGATCACATTCAAGGCGATGGTACACAAGCCGAAGAACTACAAGGCAAATGAATTTGTACCGGGTAGATTTGCGATGACCTGTTGTGCCGAAGATGTTGCATTTATCGGATTTAAGTGCTATTCCGATCTGACAAAGCATCTGAAGGACAGACAATGGGTAACAGTAACCGGAACGATTGACAAGGAGTTCTATCCGGAATTTGAAGGCGAAGGACCTGTGATCCGTGCAACCAAGATTGAACCGGCCAAGCCAGCCGAAGAAGAGCTTGTATATTTCAACTAATTAAGGAAAATTAGAACAAGAGGTTCGAAGAATTATAGAACAATTGTAATTTGTGTGTATTTCATATATTTCAAAAAACAAATTCATGAAATATACATATGTTTGGAATTTAGATGTTCTTGATGCTCTGTAATCAATCAGCAATGTTTGAACACGATGTTCAAACAAGCCGCCACTGAGCCATGGATGGCGAATTGGCGGCGGTTGCGTGCGTTTATATGGAGTAAATCAGAGCATCTAGAACATCTTAATTTCAATACATCGTATATAAATGAATTGTTTTTGAAATATATGTAACACACAAATTATAAGTATAAAACAGAAAGGAGGAACCGCGATGGTTCTATCATGTGAAGATGTATCCCTTGGATACGAAGGAAAACCGGTGGTTGAACATCTGAATTTCTGCATCGAACAAGGGGATTATCTCTGCATCCTTGGCGAAAACGGTTCCGGAAAAAGTACTCTGATGAAAGCGATTCTGGGACTGAAAAGCCCAATGCAGGGAAAACTTGTCAGAGGCGAAGATTTGAAAGCAAATGAAATAGGATATCTGCCACAGCAGACCGTGACACAGCGCGATTTCCCTGCATCCGTGCAGGAAATTGTTTTGTCAGGGTTCTTGTCGAAACGTGGCATGCGTCCGTTCTATAACAAAGAAGAACGCAGAATTGCGCAGAAGAATATGGAACGGCTGGAGATTGAGCCGTTTATGAAGAAATGCTACCGTGACCTGTCCGGTGGACAGCAGCAACGGGTGCTGCTTGCGCGGGCACTCTGTGCAACCTCAAAGCTTCTGCTATTGGATGAACCGGTGGCAGGATTGGATCCGCGTGTGACCGCCGAGATGTATGAACTGATCCAGAGGCTGAACCGGGAAGGAATCACGATCATCATGGTATCGCACGATACACAGGCAGCCGCACAATATGCAAACAAAGTGCTACATGTGAGTGATACACCGGAGTTTTTTGATTCCAAGAAAGCGTATCTAAAAAGTGCAATTGGCAGACAGTATGCGGATTACGCAGCAACAAGAGAACAAGAAGGAGTATAGATATGTGGAATACATTAGTTGAATACCTGCAATATCCATTTGTCCGTCGAATCTTAGTTGCCGGAGTGCTGGTTGCTTTTTGCGCATCCATGCTTGGTGTGACACTTGTGTTAAAGCGGTTTTCTTATATTGGAGACGGATTGTCCCATGTGGCATTTGCGGCAATGGCGATTGCTATGGTGCTGCACATGACGAACAATACACTGATCATACTGCCGATTACGGTTGTGGCGGCGATACTGATGTTAAAGACCGGACAGAATGCGAAGATCAACGGAGATGCTGTGATTGCGATGCTGTCCGTCGGATCGCTCGCGTTTGGATATCTGATCATGAACGTATCGGGAACATCCCAGAATGTATCCGGAGATGTCTGCTCGACACTTTTCGGAGCGGCATCCATACTTACATTATCGAATACGGATGTGTGGATATGCCTGATCATGTCACTATTGGTGCTTGTGTTCTACATCCTGTACTATCACAAGATTTTCTCGGTGACGTTTGATGAGAATTTCGCACGTGCAACCGGTATCCATGCTGGTGCCTACAACGTGCTGATGGCGGTTGTCACAGCCGTTGTGATCGTAGTTGCGATGAACATCGTCGGATCCCTTCTGGTATCGGCACTGATTATATTTCCGGCACTATCTGCGATGCGTGTATTTAAGAATTATAAGAGCGTATTTATCTGTTCTGCCGTGTATGGCGTGGTATCCTCCGGTGTGGGAATCCTGATTTCCATTGCGGCATCGACACCGGTCAGTGCAACAATCGTAGCGATTGATATTGTGTTATTTGTGATATTCAGCATCATCGGAATCGCGCTGCACAGAGAGTAGAGGTGGCGATGATGAAGCATAGATATTTAAAATCCATCGGGATAGTCCTTGCGCTTTGCCTGACCCTTCTTTCCGGGTGCACCGGACCGACGACGGCAGAACACGACGAAAATGTGATTTTATGCACAACCTTCGCGGCGTATGACTGGGTGCGGGAAATCCTTGGAGACACAGATACATTTACATGCCGGATGCTGGTCGATAACGGCGTGGATTTACACAGCTACCAGCCGAGTGCACAGGATATTATGAAGATTGCGGATTGCCGGATGTTAGTCTATGTCGGCGGCGAGAGTGATACATGGGTGAGTGATGCCCTTGCAGAGTCCGGAAATGAAGATATCGTTGCCATCAGTCTGTTGGATCTGGTTGGCGACCGTGCGTTAAATGAAGTGGAATTAGAAGGTGTAGAAGGACACCATCACCACGATCATGACGACGAAGATCACGACCATGACGAGCACGGACATGAAGCAGAAATCACAGATTATGGCGAGCACGGACATGAAGCAGAAACCACAGATTATGACGAGTACGGACATGAAGCAGAAATCACAGATCATGACGACCATTACGACGAACATGTGTGGTTATCCTTGAAAAATGCAATCGTCTGTACAGAGACATTAGCGGATGCCATTACAACGCTTGATTCTTGCAATTCACAGAAGTATGCGGCAAATGCCAAAGCCTATACCGGAAAGCTCGAAGCACTGGATGCAGATTATCAGACCATGCGGGATACAGCCACGCAGACGACAATCTTAATCGGCGACCGGTTCCCGTTTCTGTATCTGGCAGAAGATTATGATATTCATTATTTTGCGGCATATTCCGGCTGCTCTGCCGACGTGGAAGCAAGCGTGCATACAGTCACCTATCTGACAGAGAAATTGCAGGAATACAAATTGCCGGCAATCTATGTGGTTGACAATGGCACCGACAGTCTCGCAAGAACAATTGCGGAGTCGGCGGATATGACACCGGAGATCCTGCATCTTTCGTCTATGCAGTCAGTAACAAAGGAAGACATACAAAAGGGATGCACATACCTATCTTATATGGAAGAAAATCTGCAAATGCTGAAAGAAGGTTTGCAGGCGCCATAGATGAATTCACATTTTCTTGACATTTTCTTCAAAATTTAACCATAGCTTGGGGTTATGATTAAACCATAACAAAGATAAGTAATAAAGCTTATATCGAATGGAGGAATAGATATGATGGATGAATTTGGAAATAACAGAGAAAATGAACATGTGGATCAGACAACACATGCAGAGACGCCGTATGACACCGGAGATGGCAATACGGATAATTTGAAACGTACCACACAGCAGACAGAACAGCATGCCGGTCATACACAGCAGGGTGCCTACACACAGGCACAGCAGTATGGTAACACATACTACAGCGATATGCGTACACAGGAATACATGCAGGCGATGGCAGAACGCGCCCAGCAGATGAGCCAGGGTACCGAGCATTATTATAATAACAATTACCAGCAGCCGAATCAGAATGCATATAGCTATGGACAGACCGGTTATTATCAGAATGCAGATGCAGAACAGTCGAAGGCAAAGGTAAAGAAAGCAAAGAAACAGAGAGTCAAGAAATCAAAAGCTCCAAAGACACCACATAACAAGCGTACCTTCTGGAAGAAGGGCGTGGCAGTCGTTGCAAGTGCGGCAGTCTTCGGCGGCGTAGCCGGTGGCGCATTCTACGGAATCGCCGGAAACCAGATCAAGAAGCTCGATGCACTTATGAATACAACGACAGAGGCTGCTTCCACAACATCTGCACCGACGACAGAGTCCCTGAGTCTGACATCAACCGCTTCGGTTGGAAATGGCATGGATGTCTCCACAATCGCACAAAATGTTATGCCAAGCGTTGTTGCCATTAACATCTCGGCAATCGTGGAGCAGCAGGGTATGTTTGGTTATACACAGCAGTATGAGGCAGAAGGCTCCGGCTCCGGTATTATCATCGGTGAGAATGACAGCGAGCTTTTGATGGTAACAAACAACCATGTTGTCAGTGATGCCACAACTGTAAATGTAACGTTTGCAGATGGTGAGAGCTACGAGGCGCAGGTAAAGAGTACCGATAGCGACACGGACCTTGCAATCGTTGTTGTAAAGCTCAGTGATATAAAGGAATCTACGATGAATCAGATCAAGATCGCCACGATTGGTGATTCGGATTCCCTGAAGGTCGGTGAACAGGTCGTAGCCATCGGTAATGCACTTGGCTATGGACAATCCGTTACAACCGGTATTGTCAGTGCAAAGGATCGTACAAACAGCACGAATACAACACCGCTTATTCAGACCGATGCAGCTATTAACCCTGGTAACAGTGGCGGCGCACTTCTGAATATGAAGGGCGAAGTTATTGGTATTAATTCTTCGAAGTATTCCGATACAACCGTGGAAGGCATGGGATATGCAATTCCGATTACTGCTGTACAGGATCGTCTGGATGATCTGATGAACCGTCAGACGCGTGAGAAGGTTTCCGAGGAAGAAAAGGGTTATCTCGGTATCTCATGCCAGACAGTCTCTTCGGATGTATCCGAAGCATACGGAATACCGGCAGGCGTGCTTGTTGCTGAAGTACAGAGCGGCAGTGCTGCAGAGAAAGCCGGTATTAAGAAGAATTACGTAATTACAAAGATCGATGGTCAGTCGATCAGCAGCGCGGAGGAGCTTACGGAGAAACTGAACTACTACAAATCCGGTGAAACAGTTCCGATTACGTATGAGTATATGAAGAATAATGAATATACAGAGAAGACAGTGGATGTAACACTGATGGATAATCCGAATACAAAATAACATTTATCAAATAATTGTTTTCTCCCTCCGAAGAGTGCGGTTTTCCGCACTCTTTTTTATATAGATGCGATATAGATGAAATACACATTTTTTTCACAAAATTATGATAAATTTCCTTGACAATTACTATATGTAG
>ERZ1026868.117-NODE-117-length-65036-cov-25.441868_pt1 | contig 65036 bp, 104 predicted proteins | sample MGYA00380164_ERZ1026868 | MGnify/ENA primary metagenome ERZ1026868 (study PRJEB33269, sample SAMEA4719800) | human gut metagenome | biome: human-associated habitat; feature: organic feature; material: feces | place: Cameroon | collected 2013-10 ...
GGGTTGAGCGGCGAAATTGAGTTGGGAACATCCCCAGTGGCTCAGACTTTTAACGATACCGGTTGGTGGGATCGTGAGAGCCTGGACGATCTTATCTTGCTGATTACCTGTACACGCGGCTCGCTATCCGCAAACAACAGCCATACTTTGCGTTTTTACGGTGCTGATCTGACTGTAGACTACACTGGCGGCGGATCTTCTGGCCCTGTGCTGAGCACTAAGGTAAATGGCAGCTGGGTCAATGTATCCAAGGTCTACAAAAAAGTAAGCGGTATTTGGGTAGAACAGAGTGATATTGCAAGCTTGTTTAGCACTGATACCAATTACGTAAAGGGGTGAGATTTTGGCAAAGACTACAGAAACGATTGGCGAATTCACAATGAACATTCTTACCGCGGAGCAGTATGCCGATGCGAAAAAGAATAACCAGATCGACCCCAATCAATTATATTTTACCCCTGAAAAAAAGTTGGTTGTTGCGGTATCTCAGGATGAGTACGAGTCAATGAAAGAGGCCGGTACGCTGGATGAGGATGTACTTTACGTTACACCTGCCAGCGAATCTGTTACGATTCCCGAGGCCACGGAAACGACCGCGGGCCTGATGCCGCCCAACGCCGTGACAAAGCTGAAAGGCATCGATGAGGGCGCGAACAAGTACACTCACCCAGCGCATACCGCCCGGGCCAGCGGCCTGTACAAGATCACCGTGGACAACCTGGGGCACGTCATCGCTGTTTCTGTTGTGCAGAAAAAAGACATCACCAGCCTGGGCATTCCGGATTCCGACACAACCTACGATCTGGCCTCGGACTATAGCAGTGGCCTGATGAGCCCCGATCAATATACGAAACTAAAAGGTATTGCTTCCGGAGCCAATAAAACCACGGTCGACGCCACACTGTCCAGCAGCAGCGCCAACCCGGTGCAGAACAAAATCGTGTACGCGGCATTGCCATGGGAATACAGCGCTACATTTTATGTAGACAGCTGGAGTGCGGCGACTTCTGATGAGCAAGCGCAAGGATTTGCATATCGACAGGTTGTCACTCCAGTAAAGAAAATTTCGGTTGCTCCAACGATCACTGTAAATTCAATGTTTCTTGGATTTGGAAGCCCTAGCGATAGCTCGGTTCTTGCTACTAAAGTGGCACTTACTGAAGCTGCAAACGTGATCAACGGTGGCCTTGTGTACACCGGAAGCAACTCTATAACCGTACTTGTTGAAGAAAAGCCGACTTCCGATGTTACGATGACTTGGTGGCTCAGAACTTAATCACTATTTACAAGAAAGAGAGGTATTAACCATGTTTGACCCTGCCAAATTTGCTATGCAGATGATCCAGAATAATCCCCAGGTAATGAATAACCCTATGGCTAAGCAGTATCTGGAGATCATTCAAAATGGGGACAGTGCAAAAGGGCAGGAAGTTGCAAATAATATTCTGAAGACCTATGGAATGACAAAAGACCAGGCGATGAGTCAGGCCTTTAAGTTCTTTGGTATCAGAAAGTAAGGACGTTGAAAATTAAGAGAAGTACAAATTCTAAGGATGTCTGAACGCAAAAGGAATCCATTCATTTGGTTATAGGTCTTTGAGAAAGGCCTATCAATGCGCGCAGATAGGTTGAGTAAGAAAGACTTATGATAGTCCGTTTCTTTCACTCTACATTCCTTATGAAGGAGGAAAATCTTATGTTTAACGCGAATATGCCCTCTCTTTCCGATATTGCTGCTGTGACCGGAGACCGTGATCGTGATGGCGGTTGGGGTGGTAACGGCTGGTGGATCATCATTATCCTGCTTGCCATGTGGGGCGGCTTCGGCGGCTATGGCTGGGGTGCTAATGGTGGTTACGGCAACGGTGGTGGCTATGTTGCTACGGCTGCTACCCAGGCTGACATCCAGCGCGGTTTTGATACCCAGAACATCATCTCGAAGCTCGACGGCATCAATTATGGCATGTGCGACGGTTTCTATGCTGTGAACAACGGTATGCAGACCGGCTTCAACAGTGTGAATACTGCGATGCTCCAGGGCAACTTTGGGCTCCAGCAGGCCATCAATGCCAACAACGTTGCAGCCATGCAGAACACCAACGCTCTCCAGACCCAACTGTCTGATTGCTGCTGCCAGAACAAACAGGGTCAGGCCCAGATCCAGTACGATATGGCGACCAACACCTGCGCTATCACAAACGCAATCGCTCAGCAGACCCAGGCTATCATGCAGAATGATAATGCGAACTACCGCCAGCTGCATGATGAGATCGTTGCAAACCAGATTGCTGCTAAGGACGACACGATTGCTCAGCTTCGTTCTCGTCTGGCTGCGGCTGATCTGGCGGCTTCTCAGCAGGCTCAGAATACCTATCTCGTCAACCAGCTTCGCCCGCCCGTAAACCCGGCCTATGTTGTGACCAACCCGTATGCCGGTACCGGGACCCTTCCGTGCCAGACTGCAGGATGCTGCGGTGTGAGTGCGTAAATTCAAAATGATACGAGGGAGGCTCACTTCGGTGGGTCTCTCTTCATATTTTTGATGGGAGGGTAGCTTGATGATTAAGCTGACGAATACGACTGAACAGACGGTAGCTGTGGGTTCTGCTCTGACTTTTAACTCGGTGCTTGCAAACACCAATTGCTCTACGTGCCATCGGAAAGGCACAGGAAGCGTAAAACTGAACCGCAGCGGTGCTTATATGGTCTCGTTCCATGCGAATGTGACCGGGGCTACTGCTGCAACTCCTGTACAGCTCGCTTTGGCTCTGGGCGGGGATGTCATGCCGGAAACGACTATGATATTTACCCCTGAGACAGCAAATACTGTGGGAGAAGTGAGCATCTGTCTGCCGGTCTTTAACTCTTGCTGCGACTATGACCGTGTGACCGTTGTGAACACTGGGACTACGGACATCGTGATCTCTGCGAACCCGATGCTTGCTATCAGCAAGATGTGCGGTTGAGGAGGTGAATAACGATGGCTGAGAATGAGAAGAATATGGATCTGTGTGAACTGAAATGCACGCTGATCGATGCACTCAAGACCCAGATGTCCGGCGGTGTCGGCAATGTCGATGCAGAAGAAGCCGGTGAGGTTGTTGATATGATCAAAGACTTTGCCCAGACTGATTATTACGAGGCGAAAGCCCACTATTATCGGACTGTGGAGAAGGCGATGGAAGAAGGTAAGTCCCGTGGCCGCTATGGCTATATTAGGGGCCTCGACCGTTATATGGACGACCGTGACGGTATGGAGATGCCAGAGTGGTGGGAGATGGATCACATGGCCGATACTGACCAGTTTGATCCTCGCCGCTACCGCATGGGGTATACGCCGAACCGTAAAATGACGGATGATAAAAATGAGAAGTTCGGAACCGCTTACCGTGAGTGGGATGTTTCGAGACGCCATTACCATGATTCCAACAAGAGTGAGGATAAAGAGGAAATGAATCGACATGCGAGGGAGCACATTGCAAATACGCTTGAATCGATTCGGACTATCTGGTCGTCCTCTGATCCTGAGCTGAAGAAGCGGATGAAAGCCGACCTGACAGCGCTTGTTGGAGAGTTGACCGTCTAAAGGTCGTTAAAGATTTACGGTTATGAAGAGCTTTGTCATGAATGGATATTTGTGGCATATAGCTTTCGTAAACCCAGGCAGCGCCAAGCTCGTGGATAGGACCGGAGCCAGCACACTTGCCACTACGGACCCCACTGTAATGAGGATTTATATTTCCGACGTTTTGAGTGGGCAAGAACTGGAGACGGTGCTAATTCACGAGCTTGGTCATGCTGCTTTGTTTTCTTACGGGCTTTTGCCTGATATTCACAAAGCTGTTAAACGACAGTATTGGATGGAAGCTGAAGAATGGGTGTGCAATTTCATAGCGGATTACGGGATGCGGATATTCAGTATCGCGTATGAAGTTATGGGAGAGGATGCCTGGATGTTTATACCTTACGAGCTGGATCGTTTAATCGCGTAAGGGAGGTGTTTAAGATGGACGAGTGGGCTAAAATGCTCATCACCGTCGTGTGCAGCGTCGTGGCCTCCGGCGGGTTCTGGAGTTATCTCCAAGCTCGGCGTGAAAAGAAAGATGCCAAGACGAAGCTGCTCTTGGGCCTTGCACATGATAGGATTATGTCACTTGCGGCGCTATATACTTCGCGCGGGTACATCACCCAGGACGAGTATGAGAATTTCCATGATTATCTGTATGTGCCTTATCACGATAGTAATGGCAACGGCACAGGGACAAAGGCTATGGCAGAAGTAGAGCGGCTGCCAATGCACGAACACCCATTGAATAAAGAGGAGGTTTGATGTAAAATGAGTAACAAGACTTATGATATTTGCAAGTGGATCGCACAGTATCTGCTGCCGGCTCTGGCAACACTGTACTTTGCGGTATCCCAGATTTGGGGCCTGCCGTATGGTGAGCAGATTGTTGGTACGATTACTGCCGTGGACACCTTCCTGGGTGTGCTGCTGGGTATCAGTACCGCCAATTATAACAAGCAGAACGGGGCAGAAGAAGGCGAGTAAATGTAGGTGGTTTGTACTTTAATCCTACATTTAGCTAAGAAAAGGACGTAGTTATGTCAGATGAAGTTTTTCACCTAATCACATTATCCAATGTGGTTCGTTGCAATTAAGCGTCCTTACGATAGAATGTTAGTAGTGCATTGCGAGAAAAGGCAGTGGATAGTAGGTTATTCATACGCTATTCCTACACTGCCAATTCTTAATTACAACCAAGCACAACTAACATTCTATTTTATTTTTATCCTATTTTTGAAATTTCTTCTTTTAGCCAATCTATATTTCGTTTTGTGTAAATTTCCTCTGTAATGTCATCGATTTTGTGACCTATAATTCTCTTGATGGCATACTCGTCAACCTTATATTTCTTCGCCATCGTAGCAAATTGAACTCGACCGTCATGGGGTTTGTGTTCCGGGTTAAGATCGAGTTGCTCTATGAATTGATGAAAGAGTTCAGCATACCGCCTATACGTTAGTTTTGTCGTGCTCTTTCTATGATTTGGCGATTCTGGCAGGTAGTTAAACAGGTACTCACTATTCTTGGCTAAAGCATCACGATAATAGTATTGTACAAATTCCAGAATTTTGGGGTGGATCGGAATTACACGCATTTTACCAGCTTTTGTTTTCATTCCCCCAATGAAATACCCGTCATCCAAATTAGTATTTTCTAAAAGGATGTTACCGATTTCTTGTGGGCGCATACCGGTGTAGCATTGAATAAGAAGAAATTCAATATTGGGAATTTTACCAACTGCACCCCAAATAGTATTCATTTCGTCTTCGGTAAAGTCAATGTGATGATTCTCGGTTTCAAGGACTTCATCAAATTTGAAATTTCGTGCACAGTTCTTGTCGACTATCTCCTGCTCCACAGCATAATCGAGCATCAAAGAGAACAGGCTTTTTATATAGCTTTTAGTATTGTCGCTTGCGGTATGGGTGCCAGTACGATTTGTTACTGTTCCCTCGTACATGCAGCCTTTTATATGCCGAATTTTGAGTTCTCTCACTGGAAGATCATAAACTTTCGTACAGTATTTCCATGCACCAATATAGGTCCTAGGGGAAGCAATCTTTTCATAGTAAATTGCCGACCATCTCTCATACAGCTCTTTTACACTTATGTCTTTAGATAAATCAAACGGATTTTTGTTGTATTCAAGCAGCGCAGCATACGCATCGTTATAGGTATCAAAATAGGCTTGTGGTTTAAGCAGTTTGCAGATCGGTTTACCTTCTGGGGTTTTGCCGACTGTAACCATGGCCCGGAATGGTTTTCTTAGTGCCTGCCCTTTGAGTTCGGTTATCTGGCCGAATCCATTGGGCAGGCGCTTTCTTTTGTTTTGACGGGGCTTTCTGGGTCTCAAGGCTTCTGGTTTAAGTGGATATCCACAGTGAGGGCATGATAGCGCTTTGTCACTCACTTGCAGTTCACATTCAGGACATTTTATAAGCATTATATCACCTCTGTGCGTAATATTTTACCCTATATGTAGGAATAAATCAATACTGCATCTTGTGTTTGACTATCAAATTCTGTAAGTTCAGGACGTGGGTTACAAAATTCTATGCTAACTTACTAACTGCAAAAGCGTAGTACGACAGAATACCTCGTACTAGCTAAGCTAAAATAGCAGTTGGAAGGAGCTGGAAAATTATGGAATTTGGCATTGGCTCGGTGCCTGTCGTGAAGGTGGCCGAAATTTACGGAAAAGATGCCAACTGGGTAAGGGCAGGAATCATTGAAGGATGGCTGCCCATAGGAACCGCTACAAGAAACGGAAAAGAGATTACATCGATCAAGGACATGGACTCTAAGTACGGACGTATAAACTATTATATTTCTCCGAAGAAACTTTATGAGGAGACTGGCTACGTCTGGAAAGGAGCTAAGCATGGCAACTAAGATACGGTCCAACCTATCAAAGAAGAATCGTTACTGGATACCACCGGAGCGTTACTATGAGCTTAAGCACTTCTGCTTACAGTATCCTGACTGGAAGCGCGAGTATTTGGCAGTTGACCCGATGGCCCGTGAGTACGAGCAGGGCGAGAAATTATCTGCCACGAATCAGATAGGGGACAGAACAGCCCTTTGCGCCGAGCGAAAAATTGAGTGCTCGCAGAACATGGTTTTAGTTGAGGAGTGCTGCGAGAAGGCTGATCCGGACCTTGCCCGTTATATTTTCAAAGCAGTCACTTCTAATCTAGGTTACACCTATCTCAAATCTAGGTTAGACATGCCATGTTCCAAAGATACCTACTATGATCGTTACCATAAATTTTTCTGGCATTTGAGCCACGCGCGAAAATGACATGGAGTCTTATGGAGGTGAATCAAATGTATACTGATATTTTTAAGTATGTCAAAGGAAATGAGAGAACTATCAAGAGAATGCAACGGAGATCTGAATTTCTTGAGGCCCATCGTATTCGTGCACGGCACAAGGACGATGACTTTAGAAATTATAGAGTTTCAGAGCGTTATGAGATGGCAATGCTCGACCAATCCATTGACAAGAGAGAAAAGTATCGGAGGCAGTATTATAGAAAGCCTATTGAGTCGGTATTGAGCTGACAAGTTTGGACGTCTGAAACATGGCGTCCTATTTTTCTCCGCAGATTTTACAGTCTCTTATATGGAGAAAGGAGTGATTGTATGGATGATAGAAAAATTCGGGAATTATCGTCTAAATATGCGCCTGAGGAATTAGATTACAAGAAATGTTTATTTAACATGAGATTGGCAATCGGAGAAACTCGGCGATTTTTAGCTGATAATCCTAAGACAAAAGAAAAAATACTAAAACTACTTGAAAAGTCTGAGGGCTGAAACATGCCCTCTTTGTTTTCTCCGCAGATTTTTCAGATCCTTTTATGAGATAAACTCTCATAAAAAGTAAAGGAGATTTTGACTATGAGCGAAACTTATTATAAGGCGGTCTTTAAATTTGGAGAGTTGGGGATGTATGGACTTATTCCCGGTATTAAAGAAGCTATGCAAAATGAGTTGATGCGAGTTTACAGTATTTATGCTGGTAAATGCAATTCAGGAATAACTGAAAAATTGAACGCCGAGTTCAATCATCTTTATCCGAATTATTTTGAAGATAATAAAGGTAAAGATTGGTGGGATTTGGTTGACTATAATCGGTTCATGGCTGAGGGGTATAATCGGCTAATTGTAAACGAGCTTAATAAAACTGATGCGAGCAAGGTACTGAATTTCTATGTAGACCCAACGGAAGTTAATTTTACTGGTTATTTAAAAGTGGATCAAAAGGCAACAATCGAATTTTATTTAAAGGAGGCTTAATCTTATTAAAGACTCTATGGCAACATAGGGTCTTTGTTTTTACATCCGCGAAATTCTCAGGTCCTTATATGGAAAGAGTACAAAATGCTCTGATATTTTTAAGGAGGAACCATTTATGAAAATGACACCTGTTGAGAAAATACCTGGAAAGACTGGTCACTATGGTGATTTGCAGGGGATGCTCAAGGAGTTTATGGCTATGGACGCTAAGGTCGTGAGACTGGACGTCGATGGGTATAAATCTTCTACTGTAGCGGCATCCTGCATCGGTGTAGCTATCAGAAGATCCGGATACCCGATCAAGTCGTTTAAAAGAGGTGAATTTGTGTATCTGAGTAAAGTATCTTGAAAGGAGTAGGCTCCGTGGAAACACGGGGTCTTTTCTTTTTATATTTTCCAGGACTCAGGTTACAGAAAGGAGTGGTATTTTCATATCGTAAAATTCCCCGGGATGAAAATTTGAGAAAACAGTTTAAAGGAGAATTTACATGGATTGGTTTTATATTGCTGCTACGGCGATTCTTATTCTGGTTTCTTATATCATTGGAAGATCACAAGGAGTCAGCGAATTTCTTAATGCAAACACTATCGGCAGCCTGCGAGTGGATCGTTCTGATGAGGACGGTCCTTTAGTTTTTATGGAGGTTGACCCAAGTTTTAAGTATTTCACTGAAATGGACATGGACGTCGTAATTTTAAAAGTAAAGCACGAGGATTTTATTCCGCGAAAATAACTGGGGCTATTATGGAACCATTTATTACTTTGAAAGGAGATTATTAAAATGGCAGATCAAAACAGCGAAATGTTGAACAAACGTATCGAGGAAACCCTCGGAAATTTGGAGACGCTGAAAGGAGAGGAACGTGCTCAGGCCGTGAAGGAGCTGGACACGCTGTACAAACTCAGGATCGATGAAACGAAAAATGAGGTTGAAGCCCGCCAAAAGACATCTGAACATCAGGATCAGGTGTTCCAGGCGCAGGCCGATCTTCACGAAAAGAGAATCGCTCTTATTGTGAATACAGCGGTGGACGTGGCGAAATTCTTAGGCCAGGTTGGCATGTACGGAGTTCTCATCGTAGGCGGGCTCAAGTTCGAGGAAACTGGTACGATTGGCTCACAGTTCGTTAAGGACACGATCCGTAGTTTTACGAAATTCTTGAAGAAATGAGGTTCAAAAAGAGCTTATGGAAACATAGGCTCTTTATTTTTATTGGCGGATGTGGTAAGATGTAATAAATCTCTGTGGCATGGAAAGGAGAAAAGCTATGAAAAAGTTAATGGCTATTGGGCTGGCGGTCGCTATGGCTTTCGGACTGGTTGGATGCGGTGGAAGTCAGAGCACGGCTGCGAGTGCTGAGAGTGATTCTGCCAAGGCTGCTTCTGAGAGTCAGGAAGAATCCTCTACTAATATTAAAGAAGCGAAAGGGACCTCGTCAGCCGAAATGGAAGGAACCATCGACTTTGAGATTTCTCATGGCGTCGATGAGTATGGCAACAAGAGCCTGATGTTGAGTTATACCAACAATACAAATCATGCAATTCTTGGTGGGCAGTTCATGTCCGATTTGAAAAAGGATTTAACTTCAGACGAGGAAGCACTTTTATCAGAGTTGCAAGAAGAATGTGGGGTTGACGATGACGACCTTAGCTGGGCCTATTTCATGGCGTATAACGAATGTTACACAGATCCTGGTGATACGTCTAAGCCGGCCGGTTACACATTTGTTCTGAATACAATTGATGATGAAAAATATTTGGATCTTGCTGACACCGGTATTGCTACTATTGTTTATCTAAATAACGATAAGCTATATACAGTAGATTACGATTTTGAATCTAAAACATTTACTCCAGCATCCCCGAGAGGAAATGCCTATGACTGGATGACAAGCGAAATCGGACTCACTATTCCTCAGATTGACGAGTGCCCTCGTGTCGTAAGTACCGATGAAGAAGACTCCGGATTCGTTTATAATTACAATGTATCCCTCGATGAATTTGAGGAATATGTGGATCGATGCAAAGAAGCCGGATTTTCGACCGTTGAATTCGATGGCGGCTCTAATTGCACCCTGACAAACGACGAAGGTGTTGAGCTAAGCATCTATTACATGTCCAACGATAACACGATGAATATTCGATTCAACAAGTAACTTCTATAGACCTCCTCGCTCAAACAGCAGGGGGTCTTTTATTTTGCCTATGAGATATTTTATTGAGAAACCAGAAATTACGACCCATATGTTTGGCAGGACCTATAGGTGCGACCATCCTTTATATAACCGATGTACTTTATACCAAATTGGTAATAAAGGGATAGCAGTAGTGCAGCAGCGGTTCGATGAGGGCACAAAATCAACCTATTGGACCGAGATTGACCCCTGGCTCAATGATATTTTGTATTTGAGTCCTGGATTCAGGGATTTCTTCAACACATACGCTGAGGAAAGCGCTGAGGGGCTTTATCCGACCGTTACGGTGCGGCAGGTAATGTGGCGACTACGGCTGAAACCACTGAAAAGAGAGCGCTGGGAGACTGTCATTGACAGAAAAACCTTGTAGGTGCGCGTAATTCACAAATCCTATTATGAAAGGAAAGCACATAATAGGAGGAATTACTATGAAAAAACTTTATGCGGTTTATGGCAATAACTTGGATATGAACACTTTGCGGGACTATAGTCCGAGAGCCTACGAGGGCTTGGATGGACAAACAGTTTACATTGTAAAGATGACCATTATCGAGGCACTTAAACTTACGGCAAAAATGAGTTTTAGAAATGCTACTGTAACTGCTTTCTGATCGATATTAGGGTTTATGGAAACATAGGCCCTTTTATTTTTGTCACCGCATATTTTTCATGGTATAATATGGATAACTTTTGAATGGAGGTGCATGGATGAAAGAAGTGCTACTCGAATTCTTACGCAATATGAAGGACGAAGAATATGCTAAAAATATTGCGTATGTAATTGCGATTATAGCCTGCGCGATTGTCGTGATTATTTTCATGTTAAAAGCTTTCTGAAAGAAACGGCTCTCTGGAAACAGAGGGTCTTTCTTTTTGCGCGAAAAACGCACCTCCTTATATGGAACAAATTAAACTAAAGGAGGATTCTGAAATGGAATTTTATGTGATTTTGGTGATCTTTGCTCTGGGCTTACTGGTAGTTGGCGCTGCATTCGTCAACGGAGCTAAGTTTGTACTGGGCATGATCGGAAGAATCGTGGATTGCATTTTTGGAAGACACGGTGATTGAACCAAAGGCAAGGCCTATGGAAACATGGGCTTTTGCTTTTTCTTTTTTTTGCGCGAAAAATACACCTGCTTATATGGAGGAAACCAATTTAAAATTTGGAGGTATTTACTATGTTTAAGAAAATCTGGAACAAGCCTATCACTTGGGGCGATTACATGAAACTGGTTGGTATCTGCGTTGGCATTTATGGTGCTATCGTAGGGCCATTCCTGCTGAGTGTATATGATATCCCTGAGAAGATCAAAGCAAAGTTCAAGAAAGAACCTGACGTAGAGACCTACGAGGATTGAAAGGAGGTATCCGGGCTAAGGCTCTGTGGAAACACGGGGTCTTAGCTTTTTCGCACTTTTTACAGCTCCTTATATGGAAGAGATTCCAAAAATTATGTAAAGGAGTTTTACTATGACAAGAAAGCAGATTGATGCAGCTCGTGAAAGGAGACTCTGGGTCACTCAAATTGTAGTACCAATGGCAAGTGCAGCCGTGGCGGCATTGAGTATCCCGGAAGTACGCGAAACGGTTGCCGCTAAATGTTCTCAGGTTAAAGCAGAAATTCAATATAAGACTGAGAATCTCAAACAAAAATTCACAAAAAAGTGAGAGGAAGGGCCTCGTGGAAACACGGGGTCTTTCTTTTTATATTTGAAAGGAGACAAAATTTATGAATCTGAAACTCAACCGAAAAATTGTGAAGGAGATGGCAAGGAATGGACTTAAGTTTGTGGAAGATTGTTCACCTACTATTCTTACGGGACTGGTTGCAGCAGGCGTCGTCACAAGCGTTGGAATGGCTGTACGAGCTACCACCAAGGCGCTGCCACTCATCGAAGAAGAAAAAGTACGTCGTTGTAAAGAGGGGCTGGATGATCATCTGAAACCGGCAGAGGTCGTAAAGGTTTGCTGGAAGTGCTATGTGCCGACCGTAAGCATGGCAGCCTTGACCGTGGCCTGTGCGATCGGAGCCAACAAGATCAACCTGCAGCGTAATGCAGCGCTTTCCTCTTTATATTCCGTGAGTTCTACGGCGCTTAAGGAATACGAGCAGAAAGTGATCGAGGAAGTTGGCCCTGAGAAAAACGAAGAAATCAAAAATGCCATTGCCAAAGATCGCATCCATTCGATGACTCAGGAGGAGATGGCAGCCCTAGGCAACGGAAACGTCTGGATCTATGATTCCTTCAGTGATCGGAAATTCCCGTCCACAATTGGCAAAATCAAGGCTTCCGCCGGTGATTTTAACTGCTATATGGCGAATAGTGGCGATTGGGTGAGTCTGAATGAGTTTTACAATGATATTGGTCTGCGCAGTTTCGGGCCTGGCGATGCCATGGGCTTTAATATTGCTAACCCGATTGAGTTGTGGTTCTCTGGTCAGATCGAAGAAGGAGGCGAACCGATCATTTCGATGGAGTTTAAATCGATGCCAAAACTAAAAACAGATTTTTAAGGAGATGTTTTAAATGTGCCCATGTGCCATGAGAGTTACTTATGCCTGGATGTTTGAAGGCAAAACGATGTACCGTGAAGGGTATGAGTGCGTGAAGTACCGCAAGGAATGCAAAGATACAAGAGTCTGCAAGTACAACTTCGCGGAAATTTCACCGGCTACTATGGAAAGGAGGGAAGACAAATGATGCCTAAAATTACTATGACTAAGGTTGTCAGCATTCTTTCGATTGCACTGGTTGCTATCGGCTCGGGTATCGGGCAGTGGGCAACCATGAAGGAATGGAAAGAAGAGACTGATGAAAAGTCTAAGAAAGAGGACTAAGGTCTTCATCTAATCGAGAAACGGCTCCGTGGAAACACGGGGTCTTTTCTTTTATACGCTAAAATTACACATCCTTATATGGAGGTGTATAAAAATGTTTGCTTTATTTGACAGATTCGACGAGTACATTAAATCGAAAGGAAAAGTAGCCCAATGGATTTGGGACATTGCTTTAGCTACGATATTCTGGCTCGTTATGGATTACTTTGTATTTAGCGCATTTTACGGAATCTTAACCACGGGGGTGTAAAAGCCCCTTTTGGTTTTTGTTTTTCTGGAAAGGAGAAATAAGATGCCGAGGACTCAGGATTTTGAGGTCTTGGACAAATTTGAAAACGAACATTACTTCCTGCCGAGCAAGGATTGGCCGGAATACGAGTTTCAGTACCAGAGTACATGCCGCTGGGCACTGAACCAAATCCGAGAGTATATGGCACAGAAGGCCAATGAGCACAAATCTATGATTGATATTTTGGACGAACTTTACTGGATCTTCGATACTGGCATAGCAGAGTGTTGCGAGATGTACGATGAAAAGAATGAAATCAAAGCATGGCAATACCCGCCACCAGATATTGTCTTTAGTGTTGGTAGAGCCATGGTTGAGGAAGTAGCAGGTTTATATTTATGAAAGGAGAACTCCAATGAAAATTAAGTATCCGCGAATCAATGTAAAACCGTTTGTCCATGCCTGTAAGGTCGGAATGGCCAAAAACGCACCTACAATCCTGACTATCACAGGCATTACAGCGATGGCTAGCTCAACTTATTGGGCAGTCAAGGCTACCCCGAAGGCGCTGGCTTTGAAAGAAAAGGCCGAGGTCGAGAAAAATAAGAAGGCCGGGACATTTAAAAATCAAAAATTGCATTATTACGATGAAAAGGAAGGCGCCTTTGTTGATGGATTCCAGAATTGGGTGCCGCTGACCAAACTCGAAATTGTACAGACCTGCTGGCGCTGTTATGCTCCGGCGTTTATTACCGGTGTGTTGGGTGCAGCCTGTCTGATCGGGGCCAACTCGATGAATCTGCGGAAGAATGCAGCACTGGCAGCGGCCTATGCACTTTCTGAGACCAACTTCAAGGAGTATCGAGAGAAAACTCTTGAAGAAGTTGGCGAGAAAAAGGAAGAAAAGATCCGCAATGCTGTGGCCGAGGAGAAAATCACCAAGAATCCTGTCAACACTTCGACTGTGCTTGAGACCGGCAATGGCGATACATTGTGCTACGATGCGATCTGCGGCAGATATTTTAAGTCGAGTATTGAGAAGCTCAAGAGTGCCCTGAATGAACTCAATATGGAGCTGGTTCAGGATGGGTATGTTTCGCTCAATCAATATTATGATTTGATTGGCCTGCCTGACGGGATGCTTGGAGATGATCTCGGCTGGAGCATCAATGACCATCATGCCACCGTGCAGCTTGATTTGAGTGCCCAGCTTACTAAAGATGAGGCCCAGACCCCTTGCATGGTGGTGAGCTTTAAGTACGGGCCCATCTACAATTATGATGCGTTCTGATTCGCGCGAAATTTGCAAGCCCTTATATGGAACAAGATTCCAAAAATTATATTTTATTAAAGGAGACTTTATCATGGAAAACGAGGAAATTATGATGAACGAGACTACTGAGGCTATGACCGATGTGGAGGAACCCATCACTGAAACCGAAACCAATGAGGAAGAGTCGAGCAGCTTTATGCCTGCAGCGTTGTTGATCGCTGGCGGCGTGGCAGCTATTTACGGAGGCGTTACCTTCGCAAAGAAGCATGTCATCCCGCACGTGGTCAATGGCGTGGCAGGCCTGAAGGCTAAGTTCGGCCATTCCAAGGGCGAGGCAGTGGAGGCCGAAGCAGAGGAAGTCGAGGAGGACACATCTGAAGAGTAATCTGTGAAACCCTTAAGAAATTTAAGGAATTGTTCGAGCTAAGGCTCTGTGGAAACACAGGGTCTTAGCTTTTTGTTTTGCTTTGAAAGGAGAAAAAGCAATGAAAGAAAATACTGAAATCTTAGATTCAATCTTCGACTCATGCAAGAGCTTTGGAATCGCGGTTGATAATTTGGCATCGTTTATCAAATCCGATTCGGCCACAGATGAAGATATTCTCGATATGGTGTCTACAATCGCTGATGCCTATACCCTACATCTTGCCAAACTTCAAACACTGATTCCGACATTAACCGATATTACACTTGCTATTAAAGCAAAGTATGAGTTTCGGTAAGAATTTGTTTTTTTGCTTTGAAAGGAGAAAAAAGCAATGACTGTACAAGAATGGCTTAAGGTTTCGTGGAACATGACGAACACTAAAATTAGGCCCTGGGCGCTATGCAATGATGGCTATGAAATTTCAATCCAAGCTTCCGCGTATCATTATTCAAATCCTAGAGTCGACGGTGCAAGCGAATATACAGAAGTAGAACTTGGTTTCCTAACGAGCCTGACGATGCAATTCTTGAATATGCCGAAGATCCTGGAATGCCTACCGATACTGTTTACGGATTTGTTCCAATCGATCTTGCTGAAGAATTGATTCAAAAGCACGGCGGCATTATTAAAGCTTCACATTTTGAGGAGGACTAAATTATGAGTTTCGGTAAGAATTTGTTTGTGTTCGTGTCTGGTGCGGTTGTTGGTGCTGGTGCGTTGGCCGGGTTTGCTGGCTGGAAAATGTATAAGGCACTCAAGAAGAATGATGTTTTGTACACGGCGGTCCGCAGTTCCGTAGATGCCGGAGTAAAGGCTGCCTCGAGTGAGTTCAGCGAGCATGGGGCCAAGGCTATAGTGAATATGGTGTTTGGGTGGACGAAGAAACATAATAAGGTTTCCTATTGGGATCGTTACCATAAGTTTTGGGAAACTTGTGACTTTGACACCAACCAGGTAAGCTTTGGCAGTCGGAAAGAAGCTGCAAATGTTCTTGATAGTCTTGCTGATATTCTGGACCAGTATGGAACAGTCACGGTCGCGGATTTCTATGACGAGACCGGACTCAAAGATCCCTGCGATTCTGATACTCGTTATGGATGGAAGGACATTGACGATGCTTATGTTGTCAAAGTCCGTTCTGGATGGTCTATTTCTCTGCCTGGCCCGATTAAACTGGAGTGATTTATGTGATGCGTTATATTTTCAAAGGTCATGTGGTAGATCAGTTTGGGACTATGCTTGACCGGAACTGGAAAGGGGAGACCTTTGCGCCGAGTATGGCAAAGGCGAAGTCGAACCTGAATTACCAGTGGAAGAAACAAAATAACTACCCTCGGGAGACGAAAGTGATTCTCGAGGGTCATTTTACATCCGAAATGGATTTTCTGAAAGGAGTTAGCTGATGGCAGAATACGATATGCCCAATAACAGCCACGCATTTAAAAATGGGCAGGTGAAAGAAAAGCCCAAGACCCAGAAAGTGATCGAGGGCACGGCCAAGACCAAGAAAAAGACCAATGCCCGGAAACTGGCTGATATTTTCCTGCCGGAGGATGTTACCAGCGTCAAGGAGTATATCTTCTGGGAGAGAATCGTGCCAGCTATCAAAGATATTATCCATGATACAGTGGATACTTTCCTGTATGGTGAGTCCCGAAGGCCGAGTTATTCGAGTAGTTCTAGAATCTCGTATTCCGGATATTATTCTGGCAGCAATCGTCCGGAGCCTCGAAAGGATACTGGCCGCCCAAGGAATGCCTTTGATTACGATGACATTATCTTTGACAGCCGTATTCAGGGTGAGCAGGTGCTGGACAATCTGATTGATATTTTGGACCAGTACAATATTGTGACGGTTGGTGACCTTTATGATTCGGCAGGCATCACGACCACGAACTACATGGTCAATCGCTATGGCTGGGATAACCTGGCGGATTCGAGTGTTGTCCGAGTACGAGAGGGCTATACCCTGAAGCTGCCTAAAGCTAAACCTATTTGAAAGGAATGATATTTTTGGAAACAGAACCAGGTTATCGAGCTCAACTCGAGAAAGCGATCAGAGAGAGTAGAGAACTCGATGAAGCGATCAAAGAGAGCAAAGAACAACATAGAAATATGTCCCTATTCGATTATTCCGGCCCTAAATTTACAGATGACGAACTTCGGTTCAGGGATATTACTGAAAAAATGAGGGAAACTTTCCTGAAGAAAAATCATGATTACGGCAATAGTTTTCATGAAACTTGGGACGAGTTTGGCGACAAGGGTATCATTACCGCTCTTACGCAAATTTCTCACAAGTATCATCGACTTATGAATATTGGCCTCGGCACTAAACCCTTGGTCGATGAATCAATCGATGATACGCTACTCGATATGGCAAATTACTGCATTCTTACAATTATGGAGCTGGAAAAAGCTCGTAACAATGAAAAGGAGAACTAATTATGAAACTTTCTAACATTATGTCCGTTGCTGGCCGAAATTTGTCTGTGGCTAAGCTAAAGATCTCTAAGCACAGCCCGGAACTGCTGCTGATCGCTGGCATTGTCGGCGGTGTCACGAGTGCGGTCATGGCCTGCAAAGCTACCACTAAGGTGTCTGAGATCCTGGATAAGACCTCCGAAGATGTTGCCAGCATTCATCAGGTTGAGGCGAATCCTCCGATGGGCTCCGATTATTCTCACGAGGATGCACAGAAGGATCTCTTCATCACTTATGTGCAGACTGGCGTAAAGCTCACCAAGCTGTACGGTCCGAGCCTGGTCGTTGGTGGTTTGTCCGTGGCGGCAATTCTCGCTTCCAACAACATCCTGCGTAAGCGTAATGTAGCTCTGGCTGCTGCGTTCAGCACGGTTTCTAAATCCTTTGAGGAGTATCGTGGCCGTGTGGTGGAGAAGTACGGCAAGGACGTTGACAACCAGCTGCGCATGGGTACCCATGAAGAGGTTGTACAGGAGACTGTGACCGATGATATGGGTAACGAGAAGCAGGTTTCTAAGACTGTAAAGGTCACGAACCCTCTGGGAAGCCCGTACGCCAAGCTGTTCGATGAATGTAATCCTAATTGGGAAAAGAATCCTGATTACAGTCTGATGTTCTTAAAGTCTCGTCAGCAGTTTGCCAATGACAAGTTGCGCAGCCAGGGTTATCTGTTCCTGAATGATGTGCTTGACTCTCTTGGCATTCCTCGCTGCAAAGAAGGTCAGATCGTTGGCTGGATTTTCAAGGGCGACGAAGGCGATAACTTTGTTGACTTTGGTCTGAATGAAGATAACGAGTGGGTCCAGGACTTTATGAACGGCGACGAGCCCAGTGTTTGGCTGGACTTCAATGTGCAGGGCAACATTCTGGACCTGATCTAACATGATATTTTGAGGAGGAATCAGTATGCGTGACATTCTTGGTTATACTTTTGCTACAATCGCCGGTGTTTGCTTTGCCGGAGGTATTGCGGTCCTTTCCGGCGGAAAGGGGAAGTAAATGGACTATCTCGACAATCTGCTGACCACCCTCGATTATATTCTCAACTCAAAACGTAAGCGCCATATTGTTGGCGGAATCCTTATCAGTATGTCGACCCTATTTGCCGGGTTGGCTGTTACTGTGATGAGCATCAAGGAGGACGATGATGAATAAGGTTTTATATTTTGGCATCATGGCCGGCGCTGCCGCTATTGCTGCGGTGGCTACCTGGGTGTATGCCAAGGACAAGTTTGCTAAGCAGGCCTCGGATGATATTTCCGAGATGAAGGCCTATTACAAGGAAAAGTATGAGTCCCAGCCAAAGGAAGCACCTGAGAAACCCAAGAAAGAGCAGCCGAAGACCGAGGCTCAGAAGAAGGCTGAAGATCTTAAAACTTATCGCCAGATGGCACGGGATAAGTACAAAGCCAATCACGAGGAGGAAGAAGGCAACCCCCATGTGATTACGCCGGAGGAATTTGGCGAGAATAACCACTACGACCGAATCACTCTGACCTATTATGCCGACCACGTGCTGGCAGATGAGAACGATGAGATCATTCGGGATGTCGAGGAGACGATCGGATTCGGCAGCCTGAATCACTTTGGAGAGTACGAGGCGGACATCGTGTATGTACAGAATGATATTCTCAAATGCTACTACGAGATTACTCGTGATCTGCGCAAATACGAGGATGTTGCCGGAGAACTGCCTTACCGACCGGAGGTAAACTGAACTTATGACGAAAAACGAGACTGACGCCGCCTATTTCGACTGGATGTGTGGTCTTGTAGCGAAAGATTTTAAAGACGGCGGGCGTCAGTATCGTAATCTACTGAACACGCTGAACCGAATTGACTTCCGCTACTCGATCCCGCTGGATTCCAACCGAGAAGCAGACGGCATTGATTTGCGATACCGTTTCGGCTATGAGAAACATGTCAGAGACTATGTTATCGCAAGATATTTGGATGACCACCCGTGCAGTGTGCTGGAAATGATGATTGCATTGGCTCAGCGATGCGAAGAGAGCATTATGGATGATCCGGAGGCGGGCAATCGTACCGGCGTTTGGTTCTGGGCTATGATCTCGAATCTCGGCCTCGAATGTATGAGTGATGACGATTTTGATGAGCTCTATGTCGAAGAGCACATCAAGCATTTTTTGGACCGCCAGTATTCCTATCAGGGAGATGGCGGTCTTTTCTTTGTCCTAAAGCCGCCTATGGATATGCGCCGGGTGGAAATCTGGACACAGCTGAACTGGTATCTCAATGAGAACGATTGATATTTGAAAGGGGAAATAACCATGTACAAAATCGGAGGTTATGCCAAAGAGGATGATACCCACAAGGTTCACTATGTCAAAGTACCTGAAAACCATATCATAATCGATTTTGATTTTGGTTTGAAAGGAATCCACCTACACCATTTGTGTTCTGGTGATGTTACAAAAATCATGAGAACGATTGATATTTGAAAGGGGAAATAACCATGTATAAAATCGACGGCAGCACTGTAATCAATACGGTTGAAGATCTTTTACCGGTCTTCAATAACAATACCGAAATGACAGTCACTGCATTGAATATTCTTGAAAAGAAAGTTGGTAAACTCAGCCGCAAAATGAAAATGAACAGCCTTACAGACCTTGCTCTTTGGATCGGCCTGTTTGGGGTGATTTCGGTGACTGGCGGAATGCTCAAGCAGATGGACATTCAGCGCCAACGGATTGATATTCTTGAGGGACTTGTCAAAGATACCCAGAATACTGTCCACAACACTGTAATCAATACTGAGAATAAGGACGAAGAAATGTAATGGTTGACTTTCTCGAAATCGGCCGAGTGAGCAAAAAGGGGTATACCGAGGTACGCCCCCGATTTGTTCTCAAGCGCCGTTCTGAAGATTTAATGATTCGGGGCGGAGACTTTTACGCGATTTGGCTCGAAGATCGAGGGCTGTGGAGTACGGATGAGATGGACCTGACGTACCTTGTGGATCAGGAACTAAGCAGGGTGAGCCAGGAAATTCGAGATAAAGGAAATGTCGTAAAAACGCTGTACATGTGGGATGCAGAATCCGGCATGATTGACCAATGGCATAAATTCTGCCAGCGGCAATGCCGGGACAACTTCCATATGCTGGACGAAAAATTGATATTTTCCAATCAGGAACTGAAAAAGACGGATTATGCCTCAAAGCGCCTGAACTATCCGCTGGAAGAAGGGAATACACCTGGGTGGGATAAGCTCATGAGTGTATTATATTCTCCGGCGGAGCGGCACAAGATCGAGTGGGCAATTGGATCGATCATCACCGGCGACTCGAAGGATCTGCAGAAGTTCATGGTTCTGTACGGTCCACCGGGCAGCGGTAAATCGACTGTGCTGAATATTATCCAGCAGCTTTTTGATGGATATTACTCGGTCTTTGACGCCAAGGCGCTGGGTAATCCGTCCAACTCGTTCGCACTTGAATCCTTTAAGACAAATCCCCTGGTTGCGATTCAGCACGATGGTGATTTGTCTCGGATCGAGGATAATACCCGGCTGAACAGCCTTGTCTCTCACGAGTTGATGACCGTAAACGAAAAGTTCCGCTCTGCCTATGCCAATCGGTTTAAAGCATTCCTCTTTATGGGTACGAATAAACCGGTAAAGATCTCGGATGCAAGGTCCGGTATCCTGCGCCGACTCATTGATGTAGAGCCGACGGGAGATAAGCTTTCCGGTAAAGAATACCGCCATGCCATGAAGCAGATTCCCTTTGAGCTTGGAGGGATTGCCTGGCACTGCAAGGAAGTATACGAGGAGGACCCTGATTATTACGACGACTATGTGCCGACGAACATGATGGGGGCTTCCAACGACTTCTATAACTTTGTGTCGGATTCGTACCTGATATTCTCGAAGGAAAACTCCACGACCCTGAAAATTGCCTATGAGATGTACAAAAATTACTGCGACGATGCTAAAGTAACCTACCCCTACAACAAGCGCCTCTTTAAAGAGGAACTGAAGGCCTACTTTACTGTGTTCGAGGAAAAGCATGTAGACCCCGATGGCAACACGATTCGTGGATGGTATGAAGGGTTCGACCTCAATAAATTTGATGGCAGCGGCGAGAAAAAGCCGGTGGAAGAAACCAAAGAGGAACCGCCTCCTGCCATTGAGTTTAAAGAGCAGCACTCTATCTTTGATGAACTTTGTGCCGAGTGTCCGGCCCAGTACGCCAAAGAGGACGAGACCCCAAAGTGGAAGTGGGAAGGGGTCAAGACGAAGCTCAAGGACCTTGATACCCACAAAGTCCACTATGTCAAGGTGCCGGAGAACCATATCGTAATTGATTTTGATTTGAAAGGAGGAGACGGATTTAAGTCGTTTGAGCGCAATCTGGAGGCTGCTGCAAAGTGGCCCAAGACTTACGCAGAGCTTTCCAAGTCCGGGAAAGGCATCCATCTGCACTATTTATATTCCGGTGATGTTACAAAACTCATGCGGATCTATGAAGAAGACATCGAAGTGAAAGTATTTACCGGCAAAAGCAGCCTGAGAAGAAAATTGACCCTTTGCAATAATCTCCCGATTGCGACGATCAGCTCGGGACTACCTTTGAAAGGAGAAAGCAAAGTGGTTAATTTTGAAGCTGTGAAAAATGAGAAAGCCATTCGAACGATCATTCGTAGGAATTTAAATAAAGAGTATCACGACAACACCAGATGTTCGATGGATTTCATCAAGAAAACGCTGGATGATGCCTACAATGCAGGCGTTAAGTATGATGTGCGGGACATGTACAATGATATTTTGGTGTTTGCCATGAACTCGACGCACCAATCGGAGTATTGCATGAACCTGGTGCCCAAACTGCACTTCTGCAGCGATGAGGCTTCTGCTCCGGTCGTCAACGATGAAGTGCCTATCGCATTCTATGACTGTGAAGTGTTTCCGAATCTGTTCCTTGTCAACTGGAAGGTGGCAGGCGAGGGAAAGACCGTTGGCCGCATGGTGAACCCTACTGCGCAGGACATGGAAAATTTGATGAAGTATCGTCTGATCGGCTTTAACTGCCGCAAATACGATAATCATATGATCTATGCCCGGATGCTTGGATATTCTAACGAGCAACTGTACGATCTCTCGCAGCGAATCATTGCTGGTGATAAGAATGCCTTCTTTGGGGAGGCGTACAATATCTCCTACACGGATATTTACGACTTCTCGAACAAAAAGCAGAGTCTCAAGAAATTTGAGATCGAGCTGGGTATCCATCACCAGGAATTGGGCCTGCCTTGGGACAAGCCGGTACCGGAAGAGCTTTGGGGCAAGGTGGCTGAGTATTGCGACAACGATGTTATTGCAACGGAGGCTGTCTTTAATGCCCGTAAGGCGGACTGGGTGGCACGGCAGATCCTGGCGAGTTTGTCGGGCCTGACAGTCAATGATACGACCAACCAGCACACTACCAGAATTATATTTGGTGGGGAAAAGAATCCGCAGTGGCAGTTCAATTACCGCGAACTATGGAAGCCTGTGCCTTATACCAAATACGAAGAGCTACGTGAGAAACTGGGTGCTGACTATGATTTCCGTGTCTGGAACGAAAAAGGCGAACCGCAATATCGCAGTTATGTGCCAGGCGAGGAATTGCCGGTTGGTTGGAGTATTCTGCCGTTCTTCCCGAATTATGTCTGGACAGGGGCGAAATCGTACTGGTGCACTGATATTTTGGATGCTGACAAGTGTCGAGCGAATCCTGAGTATTTGTATGAGCTTTTGGATCGGCAGAAAGAAATCGACAAAAATATAGTGAGCAATCCGTCGAGTCGAATCATCTTGATTGAAGAAGTCGGTGAAGGCGGTTATGTCTATTCGGAGCCTGGCATGTATGGGCATGTTGGGCTGGATGATATTGCGTCCATGCACCCGTCCAGCCTCATTGCAGAGCGGCATTTCGGCCCTTATACGAAGAATTTCGCCGACCTTAAGACTTCTCGTGTGGACATCAAGCATCACGATGTAGAGGCTCTGAGGGACATTCTGGACGGTAAGCTGGTGCCATTTGCTGAAGCGATTGCTGCTGGTAAGGCTGAGTATGATTGGGATGATCTGGCGTTTGCACTGAAAATTGCAATCAACTCGGTGTATGGGCTGACCTCGGCCAAATTCAGTAATGCCTTTAGAGATCCGCGTAATAACGACAATATTGTTGCGAAGCGCGGGGCTTTGTTCATGGAGACACTCAAGCGGGAGGTCCAGAAGAAAGGCTTCATCGTAGCGCACATCAAGACCGATTCCATCAAGGTGCCGGATGTCACGGATGATATTCTCGACTTCATCGATAAGTATGGCCGAGAATATGGGTATGTCTTTGAGCATGAGGCCACTTACGATCGCATTTGCCTTGTGAACGATGCTGTGTACATTGCCAAATACAATGAGCAGGGCATCATCAACAAGGGCGGAAAACATGCCAACGAGTGGACAGCGACCGGCACACAGTTCCAGATCCCTTATGTATTCAAGAGCTTGTTCGGCAAGGAGCCTATCCAGTTTGAGGACATGTGTGAGACCAAGCAGGTAACTTCGGCTTTATATTTGGATATGAATGAAAAGCTTCCTGACGGTCAGCATGATTACCGATTCGTTGGTAAGGTTGGTTTGTTCTGTCCTGTTAAGCCTGGCTGCGGTGGCGGTATTCTGGTACGCGAGTCCGACGATAAGAAGACCGGCGGGAAGAAATACTCGGCTGCTACAGGCTCCAAGGGCTATCGCTGGATGGAAGCAGAGATGGTCAAGGCTCTCGGCAAAGAGGATTGCATCGACAAATCGTACTACGAAAAGATGTGTGATACAGCGGTGACTGATATTTCCAAGTTTGGGGATTTTGAGTGGTTTGTCTCGGATGATCCGTACATCTTGCCAAGTTATGATGAGCATGGAGCACCTATTTATGACGATGTGCCGTTCTGACGCGAATTTTACAAGACCTTATATGAGAATTGACTCCGTGGAAACGCGGGGTCTTTCTTTTTACTTTTGAATGGAGTGATATTTTCTGAAAGCAAAAGACTATTTTAAAAAATACCTCGACACTTACAAGCACCGAGAGTATTACGGCTTTACGGACCGGGAAGTTGGGGCGCTGATCCGTAAGGAATTTGTCAAGGAGACAAATGAGCTGATCGACCTTAGGAAAATCAAGTCGAACTGGCAGCTTGTGACGATCCTTGGTGAACAGAACGACAAATGGAATGCCCTGGCGAAGATCTTTAAAAACAACCTAGGATCAAGCCCTATCAACAAAAACGAATTCCGTCGCAGAATCGTGCCGGAGGAATGGCCCTCGGTGAAAGAGCCTGCCGGCGACTGTGACAATGATATTTGAAAAGGAGAAAACTGCAATGGCTGAACGTATGAACAAACTGGTGATCGACAATGCTCGTCTGATCTTCAAGAATTTCTCTGGTAAGGGTGACAACTACAATCGCGAGGGTGACCGCAATTTTGCTGTGATTATCGACGATCCCAATGCCGCTGAAGATCTGGCCGATGCTGGCTGGAATGTGCGTCCGCTGGTATCCAAGGACCCAGATGAAGAGCCTACACATTACATCAAGGTGAAGGTCAGCTTCAAGGTTCGTGCTCCGAAGGTTCGCCTGCTGTCCAATCACAAGCAGGTCTTCCTCAATGAGAACACGATCTCCAGCCTGGACTTTGCTAAGATCGAAGAGTGTGGCGTTGTCATCAGCCCGTATATGTGGGAAGTCAATGGCAAGAGAGGCATCTCGGCTTACCTTGACTCGATGTATGCAAAGATCGAGGATGATCCGTTTGCCGATAAGTATGCGGACTATGAAGATGCGCCGGATGACGGTTCCAACGACTGCCCGTTCTGATTGATATTTTGGGGTGCCTGATGAAAGACGGTCAAACGGCGTGCTTACGGTACGGCCCCGATGAAAGGAGAAAATGATGTTGCTGTCACCTTTTTATTCCGGACCAGTAGAGATTGTGGATAAAAGATCTCGCTTATATAGAAAGCATGGAATTGTTACAAATCAATGGATGCGGGACGACTTACTCATGTTTTATGAGGTAGAAGTTGTTGATAATGGCAATCCCGTTCGAGCTTGGTTTAGTGAGAAATACATTAAAAAAGTGGTTCTCAATAAAGGACCGGAGCTCTGGAAATTCTTTTGTTACAAAGATAAAGCTCTCGTTGGTTATACACTGGCGGAAGAATTTGATGACGAGGAAGAAACAACTCTGAAATCTATTGCTTCGGAACGAGGAATTTCTGCTGATGAAATTGATATTCGGATCGGGACGATAAATAAAATCAACTGGGCGAAAGGAGACTCCAATGAAGAAGTTCACTCTGAAGGAAGTTCTGACAGCGGCTTGCACTTGGACACCTCCGGAGAAAAGGGAAGAGAAGTCCACACCGAAAGCACAGAAACCGAGTAAAGAACTGCCAAAACAAAAGCCACCTATTAAAAAGGTAGTACATGAAGATTATGAGAAGTTGTTTGTCAAAGATTTCATGGGGCTGGCATATACCCGCAGCAAATGGACTGTATGGGATGACTTTATTACGATGTTTGCATGTTCTATATCGAATGCAGTGGATAAGTCGGATGTTCATTGGGACGCGAGAGAAAAAATGTATCTATCTATCGTCAAAAAATACAAAAAGAGCGAAATGGATATTTTCCCTCGGCTGGCTGCTTATGTTGTTGAAGCGCTCGATCGGAACCAGGAGCAAGATTTCCTCGGCGAACTTTTCATGAATATGGATTTGAGTAACGAGCATAATGGACAGTTCTTCACGCCGTACCATGTTTGTGACTTTATGGCTAAAATCACTTGTGACGTAGATTCGATACCCGAAACGGGGCCTATAACCATCAATGATCCAGCGTGCGGGGCAGGGGCTACGCTGATTGCTGCGGCCAATGAACTGCGAAAAATTTACGAAAAGCGGGGCCTCAACTTTCAAAATTATGTTTTAGCTGTAGCACAGGACATTGACCAAAACGTGGGGCTTATGTGCTATATCCAGCTATCCCTTTTGGGAGTTGCAGGGTTTGTAAAAATCGGGAACAGCCTTACTGAACCAATCCAAAGCGGCGATGATCTTTCAAACTACTGGTTTACACCAATGTACTTTTCAGAGATTTGGCAGTACAGAAGATTTTTCGATAAGTTGAAAGGAGATTCAGATGAGAAAGTTTGAACCTGGTAACGTTACTTCTACTCCTGGTGTGAATGCAAAACTCGAAGATGCAGGGTTTATGCGGTTTATGATCGTCTCTTTGAATCGACATATCAACGGCGACTGGGGCAATATGTGCGACGAAGATAAGGCCACAAACGAAGAAGCACTGGTGGATGGGCTGCGGCTGATGAGTGTCTATAAGCGCAAGGACCATCCTGATGACACGATTTGGATCATTACGGAGGCAGATCGAAGTTCTACTACGATTTTGCTGCCTGACGAGTATTGATATTTTGGAGGAACTAATTATGGTTTTGTTGCTTATTGGTCTTATGGCCTTTATTGGTGCTGTTATGCTGCTGGTTAGTGGCATTTCAACTCTCGTCAGTTTTGGCTTCTCTATCATCCTCAAGATGGTTCTGGGGCTTGCTGGAATCTTTTGTGGAATTTTGCTTATTCTGTTTGTGATATTTCTGGTCGAGGAGATGATGAACTTATGATTTGGTTACAGATTTTGGGATGGATTTTGATGCTTCTGCCACTTGCTGGTATCTTGATTCTAGCGTTTATTGCCGACTGGCGAGGAACGCTCTTTACCCTAGCTATGGTGGGGATGATGTTTCTCGGGGCATTCTTATTAAGAGGTAAATTATGAGTTTACGAGATTGTCTGTACCTTCTGGGCGTTATGGTGCTTATATTTGCAGCAGAGATCACTGGACATTGGGATTACCTCGGCCACATGCTCGATGGTGCGGTTATAATGTTCTTATATTTAAAAGGTAAAGAAAAATGATAAAGTTACTAGGATTTATTATGATCATAAGCCCGGTGGTATTCTTTTTATCAATGTTAGAACCAAATACAGATATTTGGGACTCCATAAAACTTACGATAGCTGTTGCTTTGGGTATAGCATTTATTGGAGTTGGAACCATACTTATGGTCGATGGAGGACTACTTTCATCATGATGAAACTCTATGACTTCCAGCTTGAAGCTATTAAAAAGATGAAGCGGGGCTGCATTCTTTGCGGAGATGTTGGAAGTGGGAAGTCGATTACTTCTCTTGGATATTACTATTTACGAAACGGAGGTGACATTGAAAGCTTAAAAGGCGGGAACTATATGCCTATGGATGACCCGCCGAAGGATCTTTATATTATCACAACGGCCCGAAAGCGCGATACTCTCGAATGGGAGAAAGAGCTCGGGCCGTTTCTTATGTCTACACATAAAGATTGTGATATTTACCGGCACAACGTTGTAGTGGACTCGTGGAACAACATCAAAAAGTATGTTGGTGTGTACGGTGCGTTCTTTATATTTGATGAGCAGCGTGTGGTAGGGTCCGGCAGCTGGGTGAAGGCGTTTTACAAAATTACTCGTAAAAACGACTGGATTTTGCTGTCGGCCACCCCTGGGGATACCTGGAGCGATTATATTCCGGTCTTTGTGGCAAATGGATTCTACAAAAACAAGACTGAATTTTTACGTAGACACGCTGTTTATTCACAGTATTGTAAGTCGTTTCCGAAAATTGAACGGTTCGTGAATACCGGGCATCTCTGTAGGCTGCGCAATGATATTTTGGTGCCGATGGATTTTAAGCGGGATACCGTACAGCATCACGAGTATCTGGTGGCGGAGTTTGATCGAGAAGGGACGAAGCAGCTTTTCAGAACCAGATGGAATCCGTGGAAGAACGAACCGATTGAGAATGCTTCAGAGCTTTATTACTGTGCCAGGAAGATCGCGAACTCTGATATTTCCAGGCAGACACTGGTTCTGGAAGTGTTCGAGGATCACCCAAGATTGATCATCTTCTATAACTTTGATTACGAGCTTGATATTTTGAAAGGGATGAATTTTGGTGAAGGTGTTGCCGTGGCAGAATGGAATGGGCATAGGCATGACCCTATACCGCAAGCCGATTCCTGGGTATACCTTGTACAATACACTGCTGGGGCAGAAGGATGGAACTGTATCACAACTGACACGATTCTGTTTTACTCCCGAAACTACTCCTACAAAATCTCAAAACAGTCAGAAGGGCGAATTGACCGACTGAATACGCCTTATAAGGATCTTTATTACTACCATCTCACTTCTAAATCCTTCATTGACCTGCGGATTGCCAAGGCCTATGAAGAGAAGCGGGATTTTAATGCAAATCGAGATTTCAAACGTCACTATGGCGATTTCTGAAAGGAGAAATTCAGATGAAATTCTTAATTGACCGTGCGTCTTTTGGGCCAGAAGTTAGAAAGCCCTGCGAGGAAGCACGAAAGCTTACAAATGGAGGCTACGGCGTAAAGTTGAATAGCCTTGATGATTTGATTGAACTTGTGAAAAGCATAGGCTCTCCGATCATTATTTATGGACCGAATGGCGATCATAGTCTCCCATTTCTTAGCATTTACGATGACTTTATCGAGTGAGGCTACGTGATGGGATACAAGGCTCATGATCATCAGGAAAGACGGTGTATGGATTGCCTGTTTCTGAAAAGGCGCAAGACCTGGAATAATTCTAAACGATATTATGAATACGGATGGTTTTGTACGTGCACAAATCAGGAGATCCACAAAATTAGAAATGAAGATTGCTGGGTGCTTAGTGATGCGTACCCATACGGAAAAATGGAGGTTAAGTAAAATGAGTGTTTTTGCATTTGTTGGCGGTATCATTATTGGGACTATTTTTAGCGCTACTGCGTTATATTTTACGTCTATGAAGGACGATGAGAAAGCAATCGAAGCTGCTCGCCGGGAAGCTGCTACATGGGAAAGCCAGGCGCGGCACTGGGAAGGTGAAGCAATTCGTGCGAAAGACAATGAGCGAATGGCCCGAAAGATGCAACAGTATTGGAGGGCCCGGTGCATGAATGAACATTTTAGCTTTAATGCCGCCTGTGATGGTGACGGAGTCCGACCGGTGGTTGTTTATCACGATGAGAACAATGATATTTGTGATGGGCTGCTTTTGGCTGCAGTAAAGGAGGAAAGCGCAGGATGAGTGAGAGCAATGTGCTGATTTTGCAGTGTGATGTGGTGCTCAAGAACTATGAAATGAATGAACTCTACGATACAATCCTCGAGCAAAAGGAGCATGGTGTGATTTTACTACCCAAGTATGTCAAAGTTGTAAATGTTCCAGAGGAAGTGACCAATGGAGAACTTGTTGTGATGAACAGTGGAGCGCCTGAGGCGAAGAAGTATGTACTTAAATGCTATGACGGAAGATACGTATACCGCTATACACCTGGTTCATCTATTATAGAATTGACGCCTGATAGAACATTTGCGATTGTTTTTTCTAAAGCCAGAGCAGAAGAAATGCTAAAAAAAGTTGGAAGGGACTACGAAATGGAGGAAGTTTAAATGGAAACTCGTACTAAGGAAGTCTTTTATGATATTTACTGCAAGCAGTGCAAGTATTATAACCTTGAGCCTTACAAGAACCCGTGCAATGAATGCCTGTCGGAACCGTATAACATGGATAGCCACAAACCTGTGAACTTTAAGGAGGATAAGTGATGAAATTTGGTAATGTGTATGAAGTGCTTCATACTGGTGACATTGTCAGTATTGACAACCCGGGATGCTATGTTGACCCTATTTATACAGTTAGATTTGATGAACCCTATAAAACCCAATTTTTTAATGCAAAAGATCTTGCAAAGGTAGGACATGTTGCCCATGAAGGCGAAATCACAATGGGGCTCCGAAGCGGTAAAACCTATTTGACCGAGATTGGAAAATGCAAAAATAAAGATAACGGCTTTGACAGTGTCATTTATCAAATGGAGAAAAAGAGAAAATTCGCGGAAAGAGGTACTGATGAAATGAAAAATGTCGATGTTAAGAAGATTATCTTTAGCGGCCCTAAGACGATTGTGCTGTGGACTGATGGAACAAAAACCATCGTATCCATGAGCAAAGATGAAACAAACTTCGATCCGGAAGCCGCTTTCTGTGCTGCTTACACGAAGAAAATGTTTGGAACGAACAGTAAAATCAAACGTATTATCAAAGAAAAATCCAACATTGAGCAGCACCAGAGAATTGTTGAAGAAAAGCTAAAAGAAGAACTAGCAAAGATCAGTCAAGACTATGACAAGTTTATGAGAGAACTATGCCCCTGGCTTTACACCGGAGAGAAACTCACAGAAATCGATTCTGCTTGCGCAAATGCGATTAGTGATTTCTATAAAAAAGAATTCATCAAGGGAAAAGATGGCGAGTGTCTAGGTAAATTATGCCCTTGCGGCAATCTAGAAAATACAAACGAAGATATGGAGGAGAAAGATGGCAACAACTAGTTTCACGATTAGGCCTGAGAGACGGCTTTGCACGGTAAATGGCGAGTATGGATATTTCCATTGCTGGGAGTTTTATATGGAACCTTTGCCTCCTACCGCTACTATGGGTGGGCATAGAGGAGGACAGTATTCTTGTGTTCGCGGGGTAGTTGAGACTGAAAGCGGAATGAGGCTCGTGCATCCTGGGGCAATTCAGTTTGTTGATGAGGAAAATCAGCAGCTCCACTGGATGAACGAGCATGAGAAAAAGAGAAAGGAGAAAAGTGATGAATCTTCACTGGATTGATGATGCCGACCATTGGCAGTGTCCTGTTTGTGGAGAATATGTGATATGTCCATCAGTTTATGTAGGTTGTAAATGTCCGGTATGTGGATTTCAAGACGAGAAAGATAAGGAGAAAACAGAATGATTGCCTATGTTACTGATGTTGATTATGATGCTGTGAAAGCCAATCAAGAAGACTTTGCTATTACGTTTCAGTCGAAGAATCGGCCACCCATGAGAGTTGAAGTTAAAGGTGGCAATGCCTCGGTAATTGAAAAGAAGCCCAAACGGAGCAGTCCGTCTTTCGAGATGGTTGTCGAAACAGACGGACTTGGAAAAATGAATATAAATGTTGTGAATCATGGGTTTTATCCTACTGAGATTGTTAATGCACTGGAAATTGAAATCCACAGCTTGATCGAGCAGCAAGTAAAGTCTGTTGAATTTGATAGGACCTGCATCAACTCGGATGGAACTATTACAAAAATTGAAGATAAGGAGAAAACAGAATGACTGTTGGCTGGATAATTGTATTTATCGGTATTGCATTTCTCATGGATCTTATGGTGAAGATTGGAGAGCTTCCTTGCGACCCTCACCATTATGATTTTGAAGATTACGATAAGGAGAACGACGATGCTGAAAATTGAAAAGACTGATATTCATGGCTGGGAGGCGGCCATTCGTGGGGCTCGGAACTCGTTTAATAGCTGGGATAAGAGCGATAGTGCGCCGTGCTATTTTTGTAGAGATAATGATGCAAACCCTGGATTCTGTGACGATGGCCTCTATGACAAAACAATTGTACTAAGTAATCCCGATGGATCTTGTTTCGAAATTGGTCCTAATGATCAAACACTCATGAAGAAACTCGCTAAGGCAGGGCCGAGTCATGCGAAGTATCGGCGATTTATTACGGTTACGATGGATGTCACGGGGCCTCTGTACTGGTGGAAGGAGATGGATACTTACAAGGTTGGCACTGTTGGGAATAGCTGCTCCACTATGCACAAGATTGCAGATAAGGAGTTTGAGCTGGAGGATTTCAGTCATGAGCATCTTGACGATGAATACGAGTGCGTTAAGTCGCCTTGCGCTGATCCATATGAAGGTGGTTTTCAGACATCGATCGGCCTTCTTCTGGACACTATAGAAGCTCTAAACTGGTGGCGTAAACAATATTTGCATCAGAAAGAAATCAGTTCGGGTCAGGAAAGATTAAATTGGTGCTGGTGGCAGATGATCCAGCTGTTGCCGTCTTCTTACAATCAGAAGCGGACGTTGCTCGTGAATTATGAGGTCCTGGCGAATATTTACCATCAGCGCAAGGGACATCGACTTGACGAGTGGCGGACGTTCTGTGAGTGGATTGAAAGGTTGCCGATGAGTGAGATTATTACTGGGGAGGAAAAGTAATCATGCATATTATCAATCCTTGGGTGTTTTATCTGGCTGATATTTGCGATAGTGCGGTCTTTGTAGGAGCAATTAGTGGAGGAATATTGGTCGTGGTTGGATTGTGTCTATTGGCTGTCGGAATTTACTCAATACATGACGGTACAGAATTTAATAACGAAAATGAAGTGAAAACTGGCAAGCAGATACTCAAATATATGAAAACCACACTCATTGTTGCTGGCATTCTGATCGGTGCTGCAATTTTTATTCCTTCCAAAGAGACTATTTACAAAATGATGCTGGCAGACGTTGCTACTTACGAGAATGTGGATTTGACTGCGGAGTCTATTGAAGAGGCTTTTGATCATATTATCGATAAACTTGGTGAGCTGAAAGGAAATTCAAATGATTAAAGTAGGAAAACTCTTTGTCTGTGACCGATGCGGGAATACCGGGTTTGCCGAATACGATGGGCCTATGCAGCAGCGCAATGGGTTGATTGATCCATATGGTGACCGTTTCGAAAAACTCGACGGCTGGGAGATCTGGGAAGGGAAAAACCTATGCCCGGATTGTGCCAAAGAGTATCATCAGAGGCTCGAAGGTTTTTGGAAGGAGGAAACGAAGTGAAGCTTACATTCAGTCAGTTTGTTGATATTTGCCCTCAGGGGTATAGCGACTGGACTGTTGGAATGTTTGAGGATCTTGGAGTCACTATGTACGGTACGGCCTATGTAATGTACTCACGCCTAACCGAAGAGCAAAAAGCGGAACTTAAAAAGTATGAAAATGTACGGCTTACTGTCTGTTGGAAACCGTATGCACCTGAAATCAGACATGATGTTGTCTTTATTGGAAATTACACGAAAGGAGATTGATATTTATGCCGTTGGACGAGGAAATTAAGAAGATTGCTGATGAGGCCGAGACGAAATGCCCTGTATGCGGACAGAAAGTTGTAGCTGAAATCAAGGGTGATACAAAGCATGGATGGTATTTGTGCCGTAAATGCGTGTTTTGCGGCTGGGTAAACGACGGAGAAAAGTATGCCTAAGGAGGGCTAGTTATGAGTGATTTGAAGTTTGATAAGAGGGATCTTGATACGGTTCTCGATTGCCTTGACGATCTTAAATATGAGGACTGTAAGAGAGCGGTAAGTGATCCATATTGTGAAGGGCCAAAAGGAACTGCGGAAAGTGTTCATGAACTGATTTCGGGTTACAGCCGCAAAAAGGAACATTATATTGAGCTGTATATGGCAACAAATCCTAATCAAAAGGATTACTTCCGGTGCCCGAAATGTAAGCGGATTCTTAATGCGGCACTGGATTGGAAGTTCGAAAATGAGAACAAATTTGGCTATACTGTGATCGTAGGAGGTGAACCTGGTAAGAGAAAAGAGGTCTTCTACTGTAAAGACTGCGGTTGGACTGGGGAAAAAGCGCCTTTTGAGGAGGTGAAAGAAGGTGGAAATCAGGCAGAATAAGGACGTTCGCATCTCTGTCAGAGTGGCTCCGGAGGACCGTGGGAAGCTCGCGATGGTGAGTTTGCGGACCGGAAAATCGAAGTCTGAGGTCATTCGAGAGGCATTGGAACTGTATTGTAAGGCCAAAATGCCAAGCTCAAATGACCAATTTGACTACTAAATTTGTCGGACAAAAATACGAGTGTCGGACACGATTTTTGAATGTTGGACAAAAAATGGGCAAAATGTCGGACATTGATATTTATCGGACATTTTAAGGGTCGTGTCCGACATTGTCCGACAAAATCGCTAAAAACAGGCCAAAAAGGGTCGAAAATGGCCAAAATGTCGGACAAAATGGGCAGTGTCGGACAAAAAATTGAAAAAATTTCCCTATTTTATTTATATATACGGATTTATGCTAAATATGTAATAAATAGTAATATATAATTAAAAATCCAAAATTTTTTCAAAAAAATGTCCGACATTGATTTTTGTCCGACAAACGAAAGGAGATAGACCAATGAGCCGTGGGCCCACGATGCTTGATCAAGATTTGCATCAGGTGTTTTTATATTTTCCTGATTTGCAGAAAGAAGTTATCAGAGCCAGAGAGTATGTTCAGCTTATGCTTTTGCTGGAAACGAACTCCAAGTATGATTATTTCTATAACCTGACAAATAACGTTCTGATTCCAATTCCGAAGAGTGATCAAGATTTGGACAAGGAAAGTTTTGCTCGGATATTTGGAGTGCTGCTTCGTAGAGCATTAGAGCATAGTGGTCTTACGCAAGAGGAGCTGAGCAAGAAGACTGGTATTCAGCAGGCCCGTATCTCGGAATATCTTTACGGCAAGCATTTTCCGAGTTTTTACCAGATCGATAAAATGGCAAAGGCTATGAACTGCAGTGTGGAGGATCTGCGTTATGTGAAGTAAAAAGTTTACAATTTCCTTGTTGCGGTGGACTGATATTTTGACTATACTGAAAATGTCCGAGGAAACTACACAAGGAGGTTAAGCAATGGGACTGTCCAATAAGAAACGGAAATCAGAAGTTACGGAAGTAGATGTCTACACGGAACATGGTAATGAGGTTCATGTCTTTGACGGGCCGGATGGCAAAGTGGAAGTGAGCAAGGTCAACATGGCTGACTTCCTGCCAACCGGTGAACAATGGTGCCCGCATTGTCATGTGCAGTGCGAGAAGCGCGATGACGGAAAATGGTTTGAGTGCCCGGAGTGCGGTTACAGCATTACTGCCGAGGATGCCGAACTGTTTGGCAGTTATCCGACCGAGGCATCCACTTACGATTGATGATTGCCGCTGAATATTGATATTCTCCCTTATGGCCTGTGCTAAAGTGCATGGGCCTTTTATTTTGCCCTGATTTCGGCCTGGGGGTTCGCGAAAAAAACATGGTGTATTATGAGAGAGATAATATGTCCCGTTTTTAACTGTTTTTGGCAGTTTTCAAGGCATATTGTCTTTTGTTTTGCAAAGGAGAAGGCCTTATGGCAAAAGAAAGCAAATTTCAGAAGGGTCTCATTGATGATCTGAAGAAACGCTTCCCTGGCTGTATGGTGCTGAAAAATGATGCCAATTATATTCAGGGCATCCCGGATTTGATGGTTTTGTACAAAGACCACTGGGCTGCCCTTGAATGCAAGAAGGCTGAAAATGCGAACCACCAGCCAAATCAGGATTACTACGTTGAGCGAATGGCAGAGATGTCGTTCGCTCGTTTTGTTTATCCTGAGAACAAGGAGGATGTTCTGAATGAACTTCAACGATCATTCGAAACTTAGAGGGCAGCACGCCTTTCTGGGTGCCAGCAAATACCACTGGCTGAACTACGACCCCAACAAGATTGCGGAAGCCTACCGCAACTTTCTGGCCGTGGCGATGGGAACCAGACTGCACGAGTATGCGGCGGAATCCATCGATCTCGGTCAGCGGCTTCCGAAGTCTCACAAAACGTTGAACATGTATGTCAATGATGCGATCGGTTTTAAGCTTAGACCTGAGCAGGTTTTATATTACTCTCCGAACTGCTTTGGCACGGCGGACGCCATTGACCTGCGCGGTGATTTGCTGCGCATCCATGATCTGAAGACCGGCAAGGTTCCGGCCCATATTGAACAGCTGATGATCTATGCAGCGCTGTTCTGTCTTGAGTACGGTATCAAGCCGTCTGATATTGATACGGAGCTTCGCATCTATCAGAGCGATGATATTCTCGTGGAGAAGCCCGACCCCAATGATATTCTGGCAATCACCAAGAAGATCGTCGAGGCCGATAAAGTCATTGAACAAGTCAAAGAAATGGAGAGTTGAGCTATGTACCAGGATAAACCGCCGATCGAAGATGTAATGATCCACTACGGTGTCAGCGTCATGGATGGCGCTCCTGGCCGTGGCTCTGGTCGATACCCCTGGGGGTCCGGTGATAACCCGAAGCAGCGCACAGATACGTTTTTGAGCCGGTACAAGGAGTATGCGGGCCAAGGACTTACCGAGAAAGAGATCGCGGAGAAGATGGGCACTACGACCACCAAACTCCGTGTCCAGCTCTCCTACTCCAAAAGTCAGAAGCGTATGCAGATGGTGGACCAGGCGAAGGCTTTGCGAAAAGAAGGGAAGAGTCTGAATGAAATTGCTGAAATTATGGGCTTTGATAATGATTCTTCGGTACGTTCTTTGCTGAATGAGAATGCGGAGACCCGTATGCGGCAGAGTACGGCTACGGCTGATAAGCTGCGTGAACTGGTCGAAGAGAAAGGTTTCCTGGATGTGGGGCCTGGTGCAGAACGTGAGCTCGGGGTTTCCCGGACGAAGTTCGACCAGGCTCTTTATATTTTGGAGATGGAAGGTTACGACACCTTTAACCGCCGTATTCCGCAGGCTACCAATCCTGCACAGAAGACGACTCTGAAGGTTCTGACCCCTCCGGGGACCCAATACAGCGAGATCTATGATGCTTCTAAGATCCATTCCGTCGGCGATTATGCGATCTCCTACGACGATGGCGAGACGTTTCATAAGCCGTTTGAGTTTCCCTCAAGCCTTGATTCTAAGCGGTTGATGATCAATTATGCCGAAGATGGAGGTATCCAGAAGGATGGTGTTATTGAGCTTCGGCGTGGTGTGAAGGATCTGGACTTGGGGGATTCTCATTACGCTCAGGTCCGAATCCTTGTCGATGATGACCATTACCTGAAAGGCATGGCCGTTTATGCCGACGATTTGCCTGACGGTGTTGATGTTCGGTTCAATACGAATAAGACCAAAGACGTTCCCATGATGGACGTTCTGAAGAAGGTCAAACGCGATAGAGACGGCAACATCGATCAGGACAATCCTTTTGGTTCTCTCATCAAGGAAAAGGGCGGTCAGAGCTTCTATGATGACCCCAACGGCAAATACACTGGGGCCGAAGGGCAAAAGCAGTCTTTGTCACTTATCAACAAGCGAGCTGACGAAGGCGATTGGGGAAGCTGGGGTGACACGGCGCCTTCCCAATTTTTGGCAAAGCAGCCTATCGCTTTGATCAATCGCCAGCTTGGTATTTCGATTGAAGACAAGCAGGCCGAATTTGATGAGATTAAATCTTTGACAAATCCTACGGTCAAGCGCAAGCTCCTTGCTGACTTTGCAGACGGATGCGATAAGAATGCTGTAACTTTGCAGGCGGCGGCACTGCCTCGCCAGAAGTATCAGGTTATTTTGCCACTTAAATCTGTGAGCGAGAATGAAATCTATGCTCCGAACTACAACGATGGTGAAACCGTAGCACTGATTCGTTACCCTCATGGTGGTCTGTTTGAGATTCCTGTGCTTAAGGTCAATAACAAGAATGCCGAAGGCAAACGTGTCATTGGCACGAATCCGAAAGATGCTGTTGGCATCAATTCCAAGGTTGCTGAGCGTTTGTCCGGCGCTGACTTTGATGGTGATACTGTCATGGTCATCCCGTTTGGTAAGAACTACAAGATTGCTTCTCAGCCTGCACTGGAAGGTCTTAAAGGATTTGACCCGAAGCTGGAGTACAAGATTCCAGAAGGCGACACCAAAACCAAGCGCATGACGGATGCCAATACCCAGAAACAGATGGGCGTTGTGTCTAATCTGATTATGGACATGACTTTGGCAGGTGCAACCACCGAGGAACTGGCGAGAGCTGTTCGGCATTCGATGGTTGTTATTGATGCTAAGAAACATGACCTTGATTATAAGCGCAGCGAATCTGACAATGGCATTGCTGAGCTGAAACGCAAGTATCAGGGCCAGTATGATGAGAATGGTCAGTATCATGAAGGTAGTGCAACCCTGATTACCAAGGCCAAGAGCGAGGTCTCTGTGCCTAAGCGCCAGGGTAGCGGTTACATCAATGTACCCGGTGTCAAGGTTCTTGTTGTAGAGAATGGCAAGAAGAAGTCTGTTGATGGCTATGACCCTACGAAACCTCTTGGAGCCAAGCTGTATAAGACTGCAGACGATCTCTACTATGAGACAAGCCGTGTGGATAAGAAGACCGGTGAGGTCATCGCCAAGCAGAAGATGCGCACGCAGCAGTCTACCAAGATGGCCGAGACCGATGACGCCTATACCCTGGTATCCTACCGCCGTACCAAGGCCGAGCTTGCCTATGCTGAATATGCGAATAAGCTGAAGTCGTTGGCGAATGAAGCTCGCAAAGAGCTGAAGGCTACCGGCACCCTGAAGTACAGCCCTGAGGCCAAGAAGGCTTATGAGCCGGAAGTCACCAGGCTCCAGTCCGCCTTGGCCCTTGCCAACTCGAATAAACCCCGTGAGCGCCAGGCCCAGGTCCTTGCCAATGCCAAGATCAAGGAGAAGATCGAGGCTGACCCGGACCTTGCGAACGATAAGAAGATGCTCAAGAAGGTATCCCAGCAGGCTATTGTGGCTGCCCGCCAGCAGGTGGGGGCCCAGCGCCACCCCATTACCATTAGCGATAAGGAATGGGAAGCTATTCAGGCAGGCGCTATCTCGGACAATGTGCTCTCTCAAATTTTGGAGAGCGCTGACATCGATAACTTGCGGCAACGCGCAACGCCAAGAGCAAGCAATGAGCTTAGCAACAGCAAGATTGCATTGATTAAAGCTCGTGCTGCTTCTGGCTATACAAACGCGCAGATTGCTGAAAGTCTCGGCATTTCTGCTTCTACTGTGAGTAAATACTTGAACGCTTAAGGAGGTGAAGTCTTATGGCTCAATACATGCTGACTACCTGCGATAACCCTTACAACCCGTTCCAGGACTTCACAAAGTGGTTCTTGTGGGACACGGAAAAAGGGTACAATTCGTGTGCATATCTTGCTCGTGTTGCAGCTGATTCTGATTCTTTTGATGAAAAAGAAGAAAATGCTGCTATTGAGCAAGCAATTGATGAAATCATTTCTGCTGACTTCATGAATGTTTATTGTAAACTTCGTTTTGATGGCGAAAAAACTGATTTTGTTGATGTGAAGAGTGAAAATGTAGTAAATCAAACAGCTTAACCGCACTATAGACATTGTTTAACCATAGGGAGGGGGTCGTGTTTTTAACACCCCCTCCCTACATCGCGGCCCTCCTTGATATTTCTCCGGGGGAAGAATTTGGGAAAACAGCTTTAAACCGGCTTGTGGACCCTTTTATATTTCCTCCGGCTTTTTGTAGTGGTATGTAGGTTCCTATGACTGTCTTAGAGTCAAAACCTCCTTTGTTTCTCCTTTCTGGGGTTATCTACACCCCTACATACCACTACAAAAAGCCGGAGAATCTGACAAGAAAGGAGTCGGAAACAGTTGAAAAGAGCAAAGACTACCAATGAATCTGGCTCGAAAAGGACGATTAGGCCGGCTCTTACACCGGAAGCACGGGAAAACCAGTTAATTGAGCTGGCTATGGACCTGGTAGAGAAGCGAATCCTTGAGGGAACGGCCTCCAGCCAGGAGACTACCCACTTTTTAAAACTTGGCTCCCAGAAAGCACGGCTCGAGAAGGAAGCACTTGAGAAACAGATCGAGTTGATGGAAGCCAAGAAGAATAATCTTGCTGCTGCAGCCCAGATGGGTGAAATGTACGAGGAAGCTATTAAGTCTATGAGACGGTATAGCGGCCAGGGAGAAGAAGATGCTTAGGACATACACAGAGCTATGCGGATATTCTACCTTTGAGGAACGCTATGAGTACCTTAGGCTCGATGGTGAAGTCGGAGCGGACACATTTGGGTTTGACCGTTACTTGAACCAGATATTTTACCAGAGCGAAGAGTGGAAACAACTGCGAGACCGCGTGATTGTACGGGATGGCGGATGTGATCTTGGAATGGAAGGGCATGAGATCAATGGATTTTGGAAGAATGGTAAGTATGTTCGGCCAAAAATTCTGATTCACCACATGAACCCTATCTCCAAAGAGGATATCCTGAAGCGAAGCGATCTGCTTTTGAATCCTGAGTATCTGATCACCACGATTACACGGACACACAATGCTATACATTATGGGGACGCGGATCTTTTACCGAGAGGCCCCGTTACGAGGGCACCGAATGATATGTGCCCCTGGAAACGAGGTTGAGTATGGAAAGTATCCTAAACACCATCAAGAAGAAGCTGGGAATAGCCGATGGATATGACGTGTTTGATACCGACATCATTGTTGACATCAATTCTGTCTTTTCGATCCTTACCCAGCTGGGGGTAGGGCCAAAGAACGGGTTTTCTATCAATGATGCATCGGAGACATGGGACATGTTTATCCCTGATGACCCGAGGCTGAACGATGTGAAGACCTACATGTACATGAAAGTACGGCTGCTCTTTGATCCGCCTACCAGCAGCGCAGCTATTGCCTCGATGGAAAAGCTGGTCTCTGAGTTTGAGTGGCGGCTGAATGTGGCAGCAGAGACCTGTGATTGCGGCTGACGAGGTTTTATGTGGAAGTATAATTATGTTTCCTGCGGAGAGGATTATCTGGCTCATCATGGCATTAAAGGACAGAAGTGGTATGTCCGCCGAACTAAAGAAGAACTTGCACATGACCGTGAGTCCATAGCTGCTCGAATCAACAACGTCCTGCGCAAAGGTTTTAAAACTTTTAACGGCATAGAGATAAAGAAATTGTCTGAACATGCTTTGGATCGAACTCAGGACAAAACCCGTTTGGTTACAGCCAAAGAGATAATGGATGCCTTGTCAAAGCCATTAAATCGTGATACTATGGCATTAAAGCATGACCGTCAGGGTCGTAGTAGCTATCGTTTTATTGGAAAAGATTCTACGGTATCGGTTAATCCAGAAACTGGAGTTATAGTTACATGTTGGCGAACAGGTCATAAAGAACGGAAGAAGTATGGAATCGAAGAGTAAGGAGGCACGTATGATTTACATGGGTAAACTAACCCACAAAGAAGTCAAATTCCTTAAAGAGATTGGAGTCAGTGGCGATTTGATGAATCTTACTCCTGAATCTGACGAGTGGCTTAAGATCGAAGAAAAAGTCGCCGATGAATTGGAGTATCGAGGCCTGAACGATGATTATTCATATAATGACATTGGCTCACTTTGTATGGATATTCTGAACAAAATTCCAATTGAACGATAAGTAGAAAAATCCCCACCTAAAATCGATGCGAATTCTTAGGTGGGGATTTTTCGTTGTGAGGTGATATCTAAATGTGGAACTATGAATGTGTAAACTCTGGTGAAGACTATTTAGCCCACCATGGCATTCTTGGAATGAAATGGGGCGTGCGAAGATACCAGAACAGTGATGGCACCTTGACTGCCGCTGGGCGAAAGCGATATAAGAATTCTTGGGGTTCGGCCGCAGCAATTGAATACCCTAAAAAGAAAACTCGTAAAGTTTCAGAGATGACTGATGATGAACTTCTCCAGGATAATAAGCGACATGCTCTTGAATCTCAGTATAAGAAGAATCATCCTCAGCCCAAAAGTAAAATCCAGAAGGAGAAAGAAGCTGTCGATTCTGCTCAAAGAGCAACACAGCAGATGCGAGATCTAAACCGGTCTATTAGAAATAATCGAAAACAGAGCGGCAAGGATTTGTCTAAGATGTCCGATGACGATTTGCGAAAAGTAATTAACCGAAAAAATCTTGAACGGCAGTATCGTGATCTTGTATACGAACCTGATAAGATCGATAGAGGTCAGGCCAAGCTCGATGAGATTCTTAGTTATGGTGGAGCTGCTCTTGGTGTTACATCCTCGGCTCTCTCTATCGCGCTTGCTATCCGAGAACTTAAGGAAGGTTAATCCAATTCACCGTAACCGAATACCTTGACTGCTTTGTTGGCAATAATACGGGTTCCAGCAAAATCAAAAGCGCCACCGACCACACCTCCAACGAGAGGAACAAGTTTAGTCAAGTTTACTATACCTTTTGTTCCTGCTCTGGTTATAAACCGGAATCCTACTTTTTGGTTGATTTTTGTAAGTAATGAGCCAGGAATTTTCTTTACAAAGCTCAATGTTAGTTTATTGCCGAATTGCACTCCAGCATCTCGACATATTTTTGACATGGAGGTGCCCGTAAGGCATAGATAAACAAGAGTCCTTACACTATCGTCTAAGGGGTCAAAGCCATACATTACAGCAATTGTACCAATCATTCTTATTTGCATGTACCATACGCTTACGAGGTTTGCAGGAAGTGCAACTGGGAGTGTTATTAGACCGCCAAGGCTTGTAAGGAAACCGGAGGTCGTGCACATAGCAATCTGGTTGTTGATCATTGTTTTTACTGCAATTTCGGTATTAGGATACCTATTGAGATATTCAGACGCAAGATCAACGCAGTTTTTGCTTTTAGCAAGTCCATTTACGGCCTCGTTATAACATTTATCCAGGATTTCCATGACTTGATCCTGTGTAAGTTCTGGCATTTTCATGGCGGCACCTCCATTCACCTTAATTATACCAAAACTCGACAAAAATACAACTACCTTTAAGGAGACATTATGGCACTCTCTAATACTGCCGTACCGAGATACTACGGCCAGTTTCGGGAGGCCGTAATCCGGGGCGAAATACCGATTAGCCGAGAAGTAGAGCTTGAGATGCACCGGATTGATGATCTGATTGCTAATCCGGGCATCTATTACGATGATAAAAAAGTTGAAGGCTGGATCTCTTTTTGTGAGAATGAGTTAGTCTTGACTGACGGTTCTGATTTGCATCTGCTGGATACCTTTAAATTATGGGGTGAACAGGTGTTTGGCTGGTACTACTTTATTGAGCGAAGTGTGTACGAGCCGAATGAGGACGGCCATGGCGGCCACTTTGTAAACAAGAGAATTAAGAAGCGACTGATCACCAAGCAGTACCTTATCGTTGGACGAGGTGCTGCTAAATCTTTGTATGCCTCTTGTATGCAGGCTTACTTCCTGACTGTAGATACTGCAACTACCTTACAGATTGCTACCGCGCCGACTATGCGCCAGGCGGATGAAACACTTTCGCCGATCCGGACAGCTATCACCAGATCCAGAGGGCCTTTGTTCAAGTTTTTGACAGAAGGCTCTTTGCAGAATACGACCGGTTCCAGAATGAATCGTGTAAAGCTGACGCCGACCAAGAAGGGTATCGAAGATTTCCTGACTGGGTCTCTTTTAGAGATCCGACCTATGGTAATCGACAAACTCCAGGGTTTGCGTGTTAAGTGCGCGACCGTGGACGAATGGCTTTCCGGCGATATCCGGGAAGATCCAATTGGTGCTATTGAGCAGTCGGCCAGTAAGGAGCAGGGTGGAGCCTACAACAACGACTATCTTATCATTGCTACGAGCTCTGAGGGTACTGTACGAAACGGCAGCGGTGACACAATCAAAATGGAGCTTATGAAGATCCTGAAAGGTGATTATGTCAACCCGCATGTTTCGATTTGGTGGTACAAGCTGGACTCTGTAGACGAGGTAGCTGACCCCAACACCTGGCTGAAAGCAAATCCGAACCTTGGTAAAACCGTTACCTACGAGACTTATCAGCTGGAAGTAGAACGCGCTGAACAGAACCCGGCGGTTCGCAATGATACCTTGGCAAAGAGATTCGGTTTGCCCATGGAGGGTTATACCTACTACTTTACCTACGAGGAAACGCTGCCACATCGGCACAGGGAATACTGGAAGATGCCGTGTGCTTTGGGTGCAGACCTTAGCCAGGGTGATGACTTTTGCGCTTTTACGTTCCTGTTCCCACTTTCCAACGGATGCTTTGGTGTTAAGACGAGGAACTACATAACCTCATTGACATTGATGAAGCTCCCGGCGGCTATGCGGCAGCTGTATGACCGATTTATGGCCGAAGGCAGTCTTGTGGTTATGGACGGCACGGTTTTGGATATGATGCAGGTCTATGACGACTTGGATGCTCACATTACCCAGTACGAATACGATGTCCGGGCTTTTGGCTTTGACCCATACAACGCGAAAGAGTTTGTGGCCCGATGGGAAAACGAGAATGGGCCTTTTGGCATCGAGAAGGTTATCCAGGGTGCCAAGACGGAATCCGTACCTTTGGGCGAGCTGAAGAAGCTGGCAGGGGAGAGGATGCTGTTGTTTGATGAGGAACTTATGACTTTTGCCATGGGCAACTGCATTACTTTGGAAGATACAAACGGCAACCGAAAACTATTTAAGAAACGATATGAGGAAAAGATCGATGCTGTAGCAGCCATGATGGATGCTTATGTGGCATACAAGATCAACCGTGAACAGTTTGATTGAGGTTAAACAATGGAAGAAAATTACTCTTTTGGCTCCAGGATAAAACGTGCCTGGAATGCGTTCTTGATTCGAGATCCCCCGGTTTATCGCGGCGGTGAGGTTAGTTATGGCTACCGACCTGACCGTGTACGGTTTACGAGAGGTAATGAGCGAACGATCGTGACCTCGGTTATAAACCGTATCGGCATTGACTGTGCTGCAATCAAAATGGTCCATGCCCGGATGGATGAGGATGACCGTTTCCTGAAAGAAATAGACAGCGGGTTGAACAACTGCCTGAATGTGGAAGCGAACATCGACCAGACCGGGCGAGCTTTTATCCAGGATATGGTAATGAGCCTGATGGACGAGGGCTGTATTGCGATTGTGCCGGTGGATACTACCTCCAACCCACTTATGACCAATGGATATGACATCCAGAGTTTGCGAGTTGGGAAGGTGATCGAGTGGTATCCCGATCGGATACGAATTCGGCTTTACAATGACCAGACCGGGAGGCAGGAGGAAGTTACTCTGCCCAAAAGCATGGTGGGTATTGTGGAGAACCCGTTGTTTGCGGTAATGAATGAGCCGAACTCAACCATGCAGCGCCTGATCCGTAAGTTGGCCCTTTTGGATGTTGTGGACGAGCAGACCAGCTCCGGTAAGCTTGATCTGATTATCCAGCTGCCATATGTCATTAAGACAGAGGCCCGGCGGAAACAGGCTGAAGAACGGCGAAAGCTTGTGGAAGATCAGTTGGCAGGGTCCAAATACGGCATCGCCTATACTGATGGCACCGAGCGCATTACCCAGCTGAACCGCAGCCTTGATAATAACCTGATGAAGCAGATCGAGTATTTGCAGAATCTGCTTTGGAGCCAGTTGGGTATTACCCAGGCGGTTATGGATGGAACTGCTGACGATAAGACGATGCTGAACTACTATAACCGGACGATTGAACCGATCGTATCCGCTATCGTGTTGGAGATGCGGCGTAAGTTCCTGACTAAGACTGCCAGGAGCCAGCACCAGTCGATTGTGTTCTTTAACGATCCGTTTAAGCTGGTGCCGGTGGCGCAGTTGGCTGACGTGGCTGATAAGTTCCGCCGTAATGAGATCCTGAGCTCGAACGAACTGCGACAGATCGTAGGTTATCGCCCGAATGAGGACCCGGAATCGGATAAACTGACCAACCCCAACATCAGTCAGAGCAAGGAGCAGCTTGCCGATAATAAACCGATCGTCCTTAAGGAGGAGAATCAAAATGGCAAAGCGTAATTACGATTGCCGTGGCTGGGCCACTAAGTTTGGTGTGCTTTGTGGCGACGGCAGAACGATTATGCCTGGTGCATTCCGAGAGCAGGACGGCCAGGAAGTGCCGCTTGTGTGGAACCACCAGCATAACGATGCCAAGAATGTTCTGGGCCATGCCCTTTTGAAGGCTGAGCCCGAGGGCATGAGGGCTTATGTGACCTTTAACGACACTGACCAGGGACGTAATGCGAAGGCTCTTGTGAAGAACCGTGACATTACGTCCTTTTCCATTTGGGCGAATGGGTTGCAATACGCCGGCGATAAAAGTCGAGGCAATGTGGCCCATGGCATTATCCGAGAATTGAGCCTGGTGCTGGCCGGTGCTAACCCCGAGGCCCATATCGACGAGGTGCTTGCCCATGGCGAAGCCAGTGTTGATGAGGGCGTTATCTATAACAATGCCGGTGATATGGAATACGACTCCGGAGAGTTTGATGATGTCCTTGAACATTCCGATGACAAAAAGGAGGAGCCTGAGATGGCCGAAGAAACTAAGAAACCTGAATCTGAACAGAATGGTAAGACTGTTCAGGAAGTAATTGACAGCATGACCGAGGAACAGAGAAAGGTTCTGTATGCTATGGTCGATCTGGCTGCAGATAAGGAATCCGGCGATAGTGCCAAAGAAGAACCCATTACTGAGGAGGATAAAACCATGAAGCATAATATTTTCGACAAAGAGACCGAGCGTACCGAGGATGTTCTGTCCCATGACGCTATGACTACCATCATCAATGACGCCAAGAAGGGCCGCCTGACTTTGAAGGAGGCTACCGAGGATTATCTGGAGCATTCCGAGGGTGATTATGGCATCAAGCAGATCGACCAGCTGTTCCCGAACTACAAGGAGCTGAATACTCCCCCGAAGTTCATTGATCGTGATCAGAGCTGGGTCAGTGTTGTGATGAACGGCGTCAAGCATGTTCCTTTCAGCCGTGTTAAGACCAGCTTTGCTGATATTACCGCCGATGAAGCCCGTGCCAAAGGTTACACCAAGGGCAAGAAGAAGATCGAGGAAGTCTTTACCCTGCTGAAGCGTACCACCGACCCCCAGACTGTTTATAAAAAGCAGAAGTTCGACCGCGATGATATTCTTGACATCACGGATTTCGATGTTGTTGCTTGGGTCAAGGGCGAGATGCGCGGTAAGCTGAACGAGGAACTTGCCCGTGCTTTCCTGATTGGCGATGGCCGCTCCAGCGCTGCTGATGACAAGATTCAGGAAACTCATATTCGCCCGATTTGGACGGACGATGATCTGTTCACTGTGAAGCGTGAAGTTACCATCGGCACTACCGATGGCGAGACCGCCAGCAACCTGATTGACGATACCATCCGCGCCCGCAAGGAGTACAAGGGTTCTGGCAACCCGACCCTGTTTACCAGTGAGGACGTGCTGGCTGAGATGCTGCTGCTGAAGGACAAGAATGGAGTTCGTCTCTACAAGAGCGTTGATGAGCTGGCCACCGCTATGCGTGTTGCTAAAATTGTTACCATTCCTCAGTTCGAGAACCTGACCCGTGAGGTTTCCGCTGGTGGTAAGAAGGATACCTTTACCCTGAAGGCCATCATGGTCAACCTGGCTGATTACACTGTTGGCGCTGACAAGGGTGGCGCTGTGTCTATGTTCGAGGACTTCGACATTGACTACAATCAGGAGAAATATCTGATTGAGACCCGCTGCTCCGCTGCCCTGACCGTGCCGAAGTCTGCTATTGTCTTTGAGACTAAGGCTACCAGCGGTCTTGGCGGCTGATCGCAGGTTAGCTATTACTAACCTAAAAGGAGATTCTCATGGCTAAGTTTTACGGAAACATTGGATACTGTAAGCTGACTGAGACCGCGCCCGGTGTACATACCGAGGAGATTACAGTTCGGCCTTATTATGGCGATTTTATCCGGAATACACGGAGACTCCAGGGTACAGAGCACCTGAACGACGATCTCGTCATCAGCAGTCAGCTGAGCATTGTATCTGACCCGTATGCCCGTGAGAATTACTTTGCGATGCGGTATGCCGAATTCAATGGGGCAAAGTGGAAGATCAACGAGGTCGAGGTACAGTATCCACGACTGATCTTGACATTAGGAGGTCTTTACAATGGGGACGAGATTTGAGCTCCACCATGATTTGTGTGAGGTTTTTGGCTGCCCGGAAACCGGAAAGGATTGCAGGGTCTACTTTCAGCCTACGGTGAATACCCAGCTGAAGTACCCCTGTATCCTTTACGAATTGAGTACAGCCGATACCAAATTTGCGGACAATGCCCCGTACAGATGGACAAAACGCTATAAGGTCACTGTGATTGATAAGAACCCGGATACGAAGATTCCGGAACTTATTGCACAGTGGCCGCTTTGTTTGTTTGACCGTTTTTATCCGGCAGACAATTTAAACCACTATGTATTTAACCTTTACTATTAAAGGAGGACAATCAAAATGGCAACTATTACCTGGGATGATACCGGCAAGCGCTTTTACGAAACTGGCGTTGACCACGGTGTTCTGTACCCGTATAACACCACCTCTGGCAAATATACCCCCGGCGTGGCCTGGAATGGCCTGACCTCGGTCTCCGAGAGCCCCTCCGGCGCAGACGAGACCGCCCTGTACGCCGACAACATCAAGTATGGTTCCATGCGTGCAGCCGAGGACCATGGTGGCACCATCGAGGCTTACACTTATCCTGATGAGTGGAATGAGTGCGATGGTCGTGTGCAGATCGCCAAGGGCGCTTATGCCAGCCAGCAGAGCCGCAAGATGTTTGGTCTGTCTTACCGCACCAAGATCGGCAACGATGTCAGCGATGAAGCTGGCTATAAGCTGCATCTGGTTTATGGTGCCACGGCTTCCCCTGCGGAGATGAGCCATGAGACCATCAATGACAGCCCTGACGCTGCGACTATGAGCTGGGATTACACCACCAACCCGGTTGCCGTTGCCGGCCATAAGCCGACTGCACACATCGTGATCGACAGCCGCACCGCGGAGAAGAGCAAACTGGCTCAGTTGGAGGCCAAACTGTACGGCGGTGAAACCGACCAGCCTGAACTGCCGCTGCCTGCCGAGGTTCTGACTCTGCTGGGCGAAGCCAGCGCATAATTACGATCTTTGAAAGGAGAAAATGACCATGCTTAAGAAAACCATTACCTATACCGATTACGACGGCCTGGAGCGTACCGAAGAGTTCCGCTTTAATCTGACCAAGGCTGAACTTGTCGATATGGAGCTTACGACCGCTGGCACCTTCAGCGAGACGATGAAACGCATTATCGCAGAAAAGGACATCATTCGTATTGCCAAACTGTTCAAGGAGCTACTCCTGAAGAGTTATGGTGTGAAGAGCGATGATGGCAAGCGTTTTGTCAAGAGCCAGGAACTGAGTGAGGCTTTTAGCCAGACTGAAGCCTACAGCGATCTTTACATTGAACTTTTGAGCAATCCCGAAGAGGCTGCCAAGTTCTTTGCTGAGGTTGCGCCGAAGATGGAAGAAGTTAGTGCAGTTCCGGCAGGCAATGTAACGGTTTTGCCTAAAGTATAAGGCATAAGGAGAGATAAGGAATGCTTGAGATTACGGTAGCCCCGAGAGAGTATTACGACGAGGCGAATAACCAGTTTATTACGGTACCGGAGCAGAAACTTGTGCTTGAGCATTCCCTTATCTCCCTTTCTAAGTGGGAATCAAAATGGCACAAAGTCTTTTTAAGTGATGAGGCTCATACCAAAGAGCAGCAGATCGATTATATCCGCTGTATGACGGTGAACAAGGCTGTAAACCCTATGGCTTATTATGGACTTACCAATAAGCAGCTGGCAGAAATCGATGCGTATATCGAGGACCCTATGACAGCCACATGGTTTGCGGATGAGAAGCGAACGGGGAAGAAAAAAGTTATTACTAACGAAGTGATCTATTCCTGGATGGTGGATTTGGGGATACCGGTTGAGTTTGAGCGCTGGCATTTGAACCGGCTGATTACTTTGGTACGGGTTTTAAATAACAGCCATGAACCGAAGAAAAAGATGAGCAAAAAAGCTACCTTTGATAGATATGCAGAGCTAAATGCTAAGCGCCGGGCAAAGACCGGTACCAAAGGATGATTCCCTTTTAGAAGGAGAGATAAGAATGAGACTTGCAGGTGGTATTACCAACGGGCGAGTACGAGTCCGTTACAATTATGCAAGATATGGTTATACCCGTGGCGGAGGAAAGACCTGGCACGGCGGCATTGACCTGGAACTTTTGGATGATAAGGAATATTTTACCCCTTATTACAAAGACGGTACGAAAGTGAAGTTTAAAGTTACGAGAGCCAGAATTGTGACTTACAAATCCAATAGGACCTGGGAGTGGGGGTACTATATTTGCCTGGAAGTGCAGAACCCGCCAAAGGGCAGCCGGACGAGGTATATTTACCTGTGCCATAATGCAAAGCTGCTTGTTAAGGCCGGGGATATTGTAGAATCTGGTGACTTAATTGCCGTTATGGGTAATACCGGCAACGCGGCATTGGCTGACCCGCCGTATGAGCATGTGCACTTTGAGTGCCGCGAAACTGCACTGGGAACAGGCATTGATCCGACAGAATATTGCGGTTGTCCGAATGAGGTTGGAACCTATGGAGAGGAGCCTGAAACTATGAGTGATCAGATCACGATTGATGTCTCTAAATGGCAGAAGGTGATTGAGTGGGATAGAGTCCCTTATAAAGCGTTTATTCGCATTGGGTACCGTGGGTACGGTGATGCCGGTACGTTGGTAACTGATGAATATTTTGAGCGAAATATTTCTGGAGCTTTGGCAAACAATAAGCTGGCAGGGTTCTATTTCTTTAGCCAGGCGTTGAATGCTGCGGAAGGCAAGGCCGAGGCCGAGTATGCTGTAAAGGTTCTGAATGGGCGTTGCAAAGGCCTTCCTATATTTTTTGATACTGAACCTTCGAATGAGCCTAACCATAACGGACGTGCCGATCATATTACTAAAGCCGCACGAACTGCCGCTGCTAAGGCTTTTTGCGACCGAATCAAAGAGCTTGGATATATGCCTGGTGTTTATACCTATACCACCTACGCATACTCCAATGTTTACTATGCAGATCTTGTGAATGAGAATGGGTATCTTGGTTGGTTGGCAGATGTCAGAACCAACTATGATAAGAGCTTACCTCGTCATATTCATCAGTATACGCAGGCAAATGTCCCTGGTATCACCAGCGGTGAGGTTGACATGAACCGAATCGTCAAGCCTTGGGACACAGATACGGCTCCTGCCGAACCTGCCAAACCGACGACCCCTACGATGCAGAAGATTGCGATCGGACCTGTGAGCAATGGCGATGCCATGAAATTTTACAATCTGGCAAAAGAGCTGAAACTGACAGACATGGGGCTGTACAAGGCTGAGTACGTGTAAGGAGAATCAAAATGGCCATTGTTTTTAAGCATAAGGGGGACCTTAAAAAGACAAAGCGGTTTTTAAAGCGGATGTCTGAAGAGGAATACCTGAAATGCCTGGATAAGTATGGCCGGAAAGGGGTAGAGGCATTGGCCCTGGCTACCCCAAGAGACAGCGGCAAAACTGCTGAGAGTTGGGACTACAGGATCAACCGCGATAAAGACGGTGTAAAGATCACCTGGACCAACAGCAATGTGAATAAAGGCGTGAATATTGCGATTATCCTGCAATATGGTCACGGAACAAGGAATGGCGGATACGTTCAGGGTCGAGATTACATCAACCCGGCTATCCGCCCTATTTTTGACCAACTGGCAGCTGAGGTTTGGGAAGAGGTGGCAAAGGAATGAGTTCGTCTATTGACCAGCGCATTGTTGAGATGCAGTTTGACAATGCACAGTTTGAGAAAGGCATCTCTACAAGCCTTAAAAGCATTGACAATTTAGAAAAAGGGCTGAAGCTTGATGGAGCCAGTAAAGGCCTTGAAAGTGTATCCAAAGCTGCTAATTCAATGGATTTCAGCGGACTTCAGGGTGGTATTTATGCTGTTCAACAGAAGTTCAGTGCCCTGGAAGTAATTGGCATTACGGCTTTGCAGCGAATTACAAATGCTGCGATTTCTACTGGCGAATCCCTTATAAAGTCACTTTCCATTGACCAGATTTCTGCGGGTTTTGCTAAATTTGGCAGTAAGACCTCCTCGGTCGCGACTCTAGTCGCACAGGGCAATGAACTTGAGCGTGTGAACGAGCAGCTTGATCGGCTTAACTGGTTTACAGATGAAACCTCCTATAGCTTCACCGATATGGTGGCAAACATTGCGAAATTCACGGCATCTGGTAAGGGGCTTGAAGAATCGGTGACGGCCATGGAGGGCATTGCCAACTGGGCAGCTCTTTCTGGCCAAAACGCCTCTACTGCCAGTCGTGCGATGTACCAGCTATCTCAGGCTATGGGTGCTGGCATTATGCGCAAGGAAGACTATAAGTCAATTCAAAATGCCAGTATGGATACTGATGAATTCCGTCAGAAATGTTTGGATGCTGGTGTTGCACTCGGAAAGTTAAAGAAAAACGCTGATGATACCTATACCTCTCTTGTAAACAACAAAGGATCGTTTACAAAATCTCAGTTCGCCGAGCATTTGACAGACGACGCATGGTTTACTTCGGACGTTATGATGTCTGTTTTCCAGACCTATTCAAGTGCCGTTGACCAAATTTACGATTATGCTGAGGAGAAAGGTATTACTGCATCTCAGGCAATTTCCGAACTTGGTGATAAAGTCGATTCTTTCGGTCTGAAAGCATTCAAAGCCGCTCAGGAAGCACGAACCTGGGGCGATGCGGTTGATTCTGTAAAAGATGCTGTATCTACCGGTTGGATGAACACTTTTGAGTTGATCTTTGGTAATCAGGAAGAGGCTACTCAGCTTTGGACCGATTTGGCAAACGCTATGTACGACGTATTTGCAGGCGGGGCTGAAGCTCGAAATGAGATGCTTAAAGAGTGGAAAGAGTCTGGCGGTCGAGATGATCTAATTCAGTCTTTCTGGAATATTTGGGATGCTGTGTCTAAAGTGACTGCCTCAATTAAAGAGGCATTTGGTGAAATTTTTGCACCAATGACATCTGGCAAGTTGCTTTCCATGACCGAGAATCTAAAGAATTTTACAGAGTCCTTGATCGTGAGTGATGAAACTGCCAACAAATTGAAGCGTACCTTTAAAGGTGTGTTTGCTGTTTTCGATATTTTTAAGAAAGTTCTTGGAACTGTCGGTGATGCCATTGCTAAACTTTTAGGCTCCGATGGACTGAAAGATCTTGGAAATACGCTTTTGGATTCGGCTGCATCTCTTGGCGATTTCCTAGTCTCGTTAAATGAGAGTTTTTCGACAGATGGAATTACCGGTATGTTCGATAAAATCGTTACCGGGATTTCCGATCTGTTCTCTGGCATACTTAATAGCGCCGGAGGGTTTAGCGGAGCATTCGGTACGATCGGCTCGAGCATTTCTTCGGTTCTGGGGTTTATTTGGAATTCCTTTAAGACTGTATTTTCTTGGCTGAAAGAGAATATTTCGCTAAAGGGTATCCTTGGCACGGTTGCGGCCGCATTTAGCGCTTTGACAGGTAAGGAGCTCTTTGACGCGGCCAGCGGAATCTCTGGATTTATCGAGAAATTGACTGGAGCTGGCAAAAAATCCGGATCGCTGAAAGCTACAATTTCCGAACTCTTTGAAAGCCTTCACGATAGCTTACAGGCATTGACGACAAGCATTAAAGTGACTTCGCTTGTTGGTATTGCCGGGGCAATTGGAGTTCTTACTGCTTCACTGAATACGCTCTCGCAACTTGATGTGGGGTCTGCACTTAAGGGTATTAGTGCCATGGCAGCCATGTTCAAAATGTTGACGAAAAGCCTTGACAGTATTACAAAGACTCTTTCGAAAAATGGGTCTAAGGGTCTAATGAAGGCCTCTTTCAGTTTGATTCTGATTGCTGAATCTATGAAAGTTCTGGCATCGGCTATGGCCAAATTTGGTAGCCTTTCTCTTGCTGAACTTGCCAAAGGCCTTATTGGCGTTGGCGGCGGTCTGGCGATTTTCTGTGTTGGACTCAAAGCACTTAACGGAGTGAAAATTCCGCTTACCACAAGTATTAGTCTTTTAGCATTCGCAGAGAGCTGTAAAATTCTTGGAGATGCCATGAGTAAATTCTCTGGATTCTCATGGGATGAAATTGGCCGTTCTCTTATTGCTATGGGCGGTGCCCTTGGCGAATTGGTTGTTGTGCTCGGTGTTCTTAATAAAGTGAGCGGTCTTGGCTCTTTGGCGGGCAGTGTATCGGCATTGATTATCGTTCAGTCTTTGTCCGGGCTTGCTGATGGTCTTAGCAAATTTGGCGGACTTAGCTGGGATGAAATCGGACATGGTCTTGCTGGGATGGGCGGGGCTTTGGCTGAAGTCTCTACTGCTTTGGTAGCCGTTTCTAAATTGGCAGGATTTAGTTCATTGTTTGCGGCTGGCTCAATCACTATTGTAATCAGTGGACTTGATGAACTTGCCGATGCCCTTACAAATTTTGGGTTTGTGTCTTGGGAAGCTATTGTTCGCGGACTCGCTGCTATGGGTGGTGCACTTACCGAAGTGGCAGGATTTACAGGCGCTCTTGGCAAGATTGCTGGATTTAGTGGTTTGCTTGGAGCTGGATCTATTCGGCTTACAATCACTGGACTTAGTGATTTGGCAGACGCTCTTGAACAAATCGGAGGTCTTAGTTGGGATGAAATCAAACGAGGTCTGGCTGGGATGGGCGGCGCACTTACAGAAGTAGCCGCCATTACCGGTATTCATGGCTTGGTTTCTGGTTTAACTGGATTTTTAGGAGGAGGTTCCTTACTTTTAGCAATTCAGGGGCTTGGCGATTTGGCAGATGCTCTTAAAGAATTTGGTTCAATGTCTGTCGAGGAGATCAGCAATGGTCTTACTGCAATGCTTGGGGCACTTAGTTCTATTGCCGCTGGAGGATTCCTCAATACGTTTTCTGGTTTTGGAGCTGGAGCTATAAAATCACTTGCTTCTTCTCTTGTCCCATTAGCAGAAGGTGCTAAGGCTTGGACCGATGTCCATATTCCGACTAACCTCGGAACCCAAATGGGCTCTTTGGCAAATGGTGTGAATGCTTTTATGTTCGCCGGTTGGGGCGCCGATGCTCTTTCCGTTTTTGCTTCGTCTTTTGGTGTGCTGGCTGAGTCAGTCAAGAAATGGACAGATGTCGAGATCCCTAAGAATATTAGCTCGCAAATGGGCTCTTTGGCCAGTGCCATTAACGGCTTTATGTTCGCCGGTTGGGGTGCAGACAACGTTTCTAAGGCTGCCACGGGTCTTGGTGATTTGGCTGACGCAATGGTCAAATGGGGAAATGTTGAGATCCCTGAAAAATTAGCATCCACTTTATCGCCTTTAGCAACGGCCGTAAACGGATTTATGTTTACTGGATGGGGCGGAGACAACATAGGGATCATTGCTCCAGCATTGGGTGATTTGGCTGACGCAATGGTCAAATGGAAAAATGTCGGGATTCCTGAAAACTTGGGAACATCATTAGGATCTTTGGCAAGCGGCGTCAATTGTTTTATGTTTGCTGGATGGTCTGGGGACAATATCGGAATTGTTGCCCCTGCACTTGGCGATCTTGCAGATAGCATTGTCAAATGGGATGGGGTCGAAATTCCTGCTACTCTTGGTCCTTCTTTGACGTCTTTGTCGAACGGTGTGAATGCATTTATTCTCGCTGGTTGGGGCGCAGATGCAATTTCCGCACTGGTTCCCGGATTAGGAGAACTCGCTGATTCTGTTTCGAAATGGAAAGACGTTACTGTTCCCGAGGGAATGTATTCACAACTTGTCTCGCTGGCAAACGGCGTTGGTAACTTTATGTTTGCTGGATGGGGTGCAGATGCAGTTAATACTGTTTCCTCTGGACTTGGAACCCTTGCTGATTCGGTTAGAAATTGGAAAGATGTGGAAGTTCCCGAAGGACTTTCTGATCAGCTTAGTGCACTTTCCAGCGGAATTAGTTCCTTTATGTTTGCGGGGTCGGCTTCAGATGCTATTTCTACTGTTGCAACGGGACTTGGCGATTTAGCCGATTCGGTGCGCAAGTGGTCTGGCGTAGAAGTTCCAGAAACGCTTGGTACATCTTTAACTTCTCTTGCGACAGGGGTTAATGCATTCACTTTATCTTCTTTGGCTGGCGATGCACTCACTAAGGTTGTTGCGCCTATCGGCGATTTGGCCGGTGCAATTAAAAAGTGGAATGGCGTTAAAATCCCTGATGATATTCAGACAAAGATGACCGAACTTGCTAGTGGCGTAGAGTCTTTCAGCTTTGCTTTTGTTGCAGGATGGTCTATTGGCACGATCATTGAGCCGTTGACTTCCTTGGCTGAGGCCGTTAAAACTTGGAACGGCGTGAAAATTCCGGAGTCAATCGAAACCGGATTATCAGCTCTTTCAAGTGGCCTTATGAGTTTTAGTAATGTTGGTAACATATCGCTGGCTGTTAGTTCTATCGGAACAATTGCAGATTCTGCAAGTAAATTGTCTGGGTTTGACTATACAAGTGCCACCGCTGGAATAGTTTCTTTGGCAGATGCCCTATCTAAGTTGTCAGGAATTGATGTTTCTGGGAGCGCTAATATTTCAACTATTTCTACAGCTGTATCAAATATGGTTAGTGGGCTGAGCACTGCTATTACTAATAAGTCTGCGGAAGTAAGCACTGCAATTGGCAATATGCTATCTTCGGCATTGAACAATTCAGCTCCGTATAAGAGTACCTTTTACACTTACGGTACATCTCTTGGCTCGAAAATTTCTGATGCACTGAATGATTCCGGAAGCAATGTCAATAACGCCGTTACCAATATACTTACAAGTGCTGCTTCTGAAATTTATAGCCAGTACAATAACTGGTATACAGCAGGAGCTTTTTTGTCCATCGGTCTTGCAGAAGGCATTCGCTCTGGTGAGTCTGGGGCTATTACCGCGGCTACAGATGTTGCCACTAAAGCCATAAAAGCAGCAAAAGATGCTCTGCAAATCAACTCTCCGTCCAAGGTCACTTATGGCTTCGGGCGGTTCTTTGATTTGGGGCTTTCTAACGGTATCTATGACTATGCTGACAGGGTTCAGAAGGCTACCGAGGAAATCTCGAATCGGGCACTCTCTACTGCCCAGATTATTGCCGAAAACATTGCGGCTACGACGGATGAGGATTTCGAGTACGAGCCTACCATCCGACCTGTTTTGGATATGGATGAGGTGGATAGTGGCCTTAATGCGTTTGATCGGAGTTTTGCTAACCGCAGCATGAATCTTGCCGGCAGCATTGACCGTGTACGGAAGGCAGCCCCTGTGGATAAGTATGCTGAGAACGTGAACCCCAGCCAGAATCAAAATGGTGGGTCCAATACCTACAACTTTAACCAGTATAACTACAGCCCGAAAGCACTGAGCCGGATCGATCTGTATCGCCAGACGAACAACCAGTTTGCCATGATGAAGGAAAGAGGAAAAGCATGATTAAATCCGTGAAAGTCACGAACTACATGGGCGAATCACTGACCATTCCTCTTATCTGGAATGGCGGGCCTTTTGAGATCGAGAAAATCGAAGGGCTTGGTCCGCCCAAGGCCAACATCAACACGACCGAGATTGCCACGAATGATGGCTCGAAGTTTAACTCTGCCCGATCTACTGAACGAAACATTGTTTTGTATCTTATCCTGCATGGAACACCTACCATTGAGGATGCACGACATTTGAGTTACAAGTATTTTCCTGTGAAGAAGTATTTGCAACTTGAGATTGAGACCGATAACCGGCGCTGCATTGTGGAAGGCTACCCCGAATCCAATGAACCAAATATCTTTAGTGAAAACGAAGACATTCAGGTCAGTATCGTTTGCCCAAATCCGTATTGGAAGTCGGCAGGCGATGACGGAATTCGAGAAGTAGTATTTCATGGTGTGGCGCCTAATTTCGAGTTTCCTTTCTCTAACGAATCACTGACAGAGGATACGATCGAGTTCGGTATTATCGAGCGGCGCAAAGAAAACGTCGTTTACTATGACGGCGATGCGGAGCAGGGAATTACTATCATCATTGAAGCAATCGGCACCGTGAAGAACCTTACGATTTACAATGTGCGAACCAGAGAGAAAATGGCTATCAGCCACGATGAGCTTGTGAGCTTTACTGGTTCCGGCATTGTGAACGGCGATACAATTACGATTTCGACTGTGAAGGGCCACAAATCGATCGAGCTTTTGCGTGACGGTGTTACGACTAACATCCTGAACTGCATTGGCAAGGATGACGACTGGTTTATGCTGTCGAAAGGCGACAACATTTTCGGCTATACTGCTGATGAGGGCAGCGACTACCTGGATTTCAAAATAAACTATTCTTCTTTGTATGAGGGTATTTAAATGGAAGCACTGATTATGGACAAGGACTTTAAGTCGGTAGCTGTAATTGACGACTATGAGTCTTTTATCTGGACTGACCGTTACACCGGCTACGGAGACTTTGAGGTTTATGCCCCTGTCAGTGCAGCATTTTTCAACTTTACCAAAGACGGGTATTATATTTGGAACGCCGAATCCGAGCATCTTATGATTATCGAAAAGAACGATATCGAGAGCGATGCGGAGGATGGCAGCCACGTTACTGTGACGGGGAGGAGCCTTGAGTCTATTTTAGACCGGCGTATTATCTGGACCCAGACGACCCTTAGCGGTAGTTTACAGGACGGGATCAAGAAACTTCTTACAGAAAACATCATTTCGCCGAGTGATGAGAAGCGGAGAATCCCGAATTTTGTTTTTAAGGAAAGCACTGACGAAGCAATTACGAAGCTGACAGTAGATGCCCAGTATACGGGCGATAATCTCTACGATGCTATTAAATCTCTTTGCGAAACGAATGAACTCGGATTTAAGGTTATCTTAAACAGTGACCTTAAGTTCGAGTTTTCTTTGTATTTCGGAACGGACCGCTCTTACAATCAAAAGAAGCTGCCGTATGTAATCTTTAGCCCGAACTTTGAAAACCTGGTCAACTCGAACTACTACGAAAGTTCTGCGGAGCTTAAGAATGTAGCACTAGTTGGCGGGGAAGGAGAGGGCTCGGATCGGAAATTTAAGAGTGTATACGGTAACGGCGTTCAGGAGTTCCCCAGTGGGATAGACAGGCGAGAGCTGTTTGTGGATGCCCGGGATTTGAGCACCAAGACAAGCGATAAGACTCTATCTGCCACCGAATACAATGCCCAGCTTGAACAGCGAGGCTACGATAAACTTGGGGAGAACACCCAGGCTACCGGGTTTGAGGGCGACATTGAGAATACCGAGATGTTCAGCTATGGGAAAGATTTCTTTGTCGGAGATATTGTACAGATTCAAAATGAGTACAAAATCAAGGCTACTACCAGAGTGGTTGAGGTCGTTATCTCGGACAGTTCTACAGGAACTACAATTGTGCCGACATTCTCGACCCCGACACTGACAAAAACTTAAAGGAGGCTGTACAATATGGCTTTTAGTTATGGCTTTTACAATAGCCTGAATGGAGATCGAAAGTACGACTCCGAAGATTTGAGCCGGATGTTTGATGGCATTATCTATGATGGTGTTATTGGTGCAGTTGGTGATACGTTTGCTGTAAAAGCCGGAACTGGGAATACTGTAAACGTATCGAGTGGGCGTGCTTGGTTCAATCATACCTGGACCTACAACGATGCACCGATGCCTATTAGCTGTGGCTCTGCGGCTGTGCTTTTGGACCGCTATGATGCCATTGTGCTGGAAGTGAACGCTGCTTCTGATGTGCGTAAAAACAGTATCAAAGTTGTGACCGGAACCGAAGCATCAATCCCGGCGAAGCCCACAATGGAGAACACTGAGTTTGTGCACCAGTATCCGCTGGCTTATATTTTGCGTAAAGCAGGTTCCAGCAGCATTTCACAGTCTCAGATCGAGAATGCTGTCGGCACTGAAGCGTGTCCGATTTGCACCGGAGTGCTGAAGAGCCTTAATGTTGAGCAGATGATGGCCCAGTGGGAGGCTCAGTTTGATGAATGGTTTCAGTCGGCAAAGGACACCCTGAGTGGCGACGTTGCCGGAAATCTATTAAATAAGATTGAGAACGCTGAGGATAAAATTCCATATATGTATACCGCGACTCTATCTGTAAATAATTGGATCACAAGCAGCGGAACATATTATTCCAATGGCTATATTTATAAGCAAACAGCAACAATGGTACCGGATATTAGTTCAGCGCCAGTAGTTACTGCGAGTAGCACGTTCACAAGTGGGATTCAGTTTATTAAAACCCGCGTTCCTTCCACGGATGATACTCTTGCTGAAGTGCAGGATATTATCAATGACGGAATCACTGTGAGTGGATACAATTCCGTTGACGTTTACGTTAAAGAGAAACCAAATGCATCAATCAATGCCAGATGGCAACTTACTAAGTAAAACAGAAAGCCCACGGTGTGCGTTTATTACTTGATGGAGGTTTAGCATGAAACATTGTAAGAAATCTGCGGCATGTGCTGCGCGGGGGTACTGCTGATGGGTGTGGCGCCGAGGATTCCGGGAGGCAGGACATCTAAAAAAAGCACTGAAATGACAAATATTATTCCGGCAATGAGCTCTAATTCACAAAACGGTTATAAAGTTAGCATGAAGTCTTTAAGCGGAAATGATGCTAGCGCTGGAGCCGCCTGGTATATGTTTAACCACAATTATCGCGTTTATAACTGGACTGAAAACGGGTACAACGAAAACATATGCCATTTTGGTTCTGGAAAAGATGGGCAGATTGACATCGAATTGCCAGAACCGACGGCTGTACATGCTGTTTTTGTTATTGGCCCTAATTATAGCAGTTACGGTGTGAACGGGCCAACAAGTGCTGAACTTTATTTCTCGAATGATGGCACAAATTTCACCAAAGTTGATGACGCAGTGAATATCCGAAACAATAGTTACGCACAGTTGCCGATGCTTGGCGATAAAATCAATATGTGCCTAAATCCTAGTAAACATAAATATTATCGCATTGTCGTATACAGAACTGCCGAGTATGTTGGCGTAAATGCAGTTATACTATTCTAATTTGTATACCAAAAGTTCAATAAAAAGGATCTGAAAGATAAAAAATGAAAATCTACGATGAAATCACCAACGAGGAACTGGCCTCTCCCGATTTGTCCGCGGGTTATCTCTATGCCGCCAGGCTGGTCATTGGGCATACAGAGGAGTCCTATGAAATTATGGAAGGTACAGTAACTGAAAAATGTCCAGGTGGCCTCAGACGACTTATTCCGGCACATAATATTTATGAGGATTGTCAGTTTTATCATACCTATACCGCTGAAGAAATCGCGCAACGTAATAAACCTACTTTGCAGGATCAGATTAGTGCAGTAGAAGCCCAGGCAACCTACACGGCCATGATGACCGACACCCTGATGACGGAGGAATAAGTTATGCTGGACATGAAAAAGCTGAAACTTTGGTATCCGAAACTATGGAACAAGAAGATGATGGCCAATGCTGTGAAGAAAGGCGCTATCACCGCAGAACAGTACAAAGAGATCACCGGAGAAGATTATCCCGGCTGATCTCTTGCTTTTGAAGGGAGAAAACTATGACTACGAACATGATGCCGGGGACTATGCCCCAAGGAAGTCAAAATGGTTTTCTACAGCCGCAGCCTACGATGTATCCGCAGAGCTATCCTGCGGCACCGAATGTTGGTGCTGTACAGGCAAGACCTCGGACTATCCCAGGCAGGATGATTTATTCACCTGATGAGATCATGCCGCAGGAAGTGCCGATGGATGGTAGCGTGAGTTTATTCCCGATGCACGACTGGAGTTGTGTGTATGGGAAGTGGTGGACTTCGAACGGGCAGATCCAGACGGTGAAGTTCGTTTTGGAGCAGCCGAAGAAACAAATTGACGAATCTGCTGTGAGGCTATCGGATATTTCAGAGAGGCTGAATAAAGTAGAGCGGTACCTTTTTAAGAATAAGCACAAGCAAAGAGCAAATCAAAATGAACCAGTGAAGGTGGAGAAAGTTCCACATCCGGAATAAACAGGAGCGACTGAAATGGCAAATACAATCGTTCTGAACGAATATACTGCTGCCATTAAGGACAGCCCGAAAAAGTATCTCGAATTTGGCACATACGACAGCTATGGCCGAGAGCATATAACCGTCATGCCTGAATCCGGTTGGGAGGACCTGAGTGTATATGCCACTTTTATTTCTCCCAAAAAAGTAAAGCGAACAGTATTGCTTACCGATCCTGTTATTCCTGTGCCAAAAGATGCTACTGCAGGTTGTTGTGGATTTGGGGCGATTGTGTTTGCCGGTTATAAAGATGGTGAATGCATTATCACCTGTGATGTTCCATATCATCTTGGGCATCACAGCAACATTGAGCCAGATGAGTATGATGAAGAAGATGTCAAATTACTTGAGCAAATAATGTCCATTGCTGAATTTCTGCGAAATTTAGCGCGGGGTGGCAAAAAAGGACAGGTCTTCACGAAGCTTAGCGACAAAGATCTGGATATCGGATGGGAAACACCAAAAGAGTCCAGCGGAACTGTAATTGATTTTAAAATAGGCAATGGATTGCTCTATGATGAAGAAACCAAGGTTCTCTCAGTCGATGTCGCGAACGACGCAGAGAAAGATAATACCCGTCCAATTTCGAGTGCAGCCGTTGATACAATTGTCGGGAATATTGACGTCCTTTTGAGTGGCATTTGAAGGAGTGAAGAAATATGAGCATTGCGACTGAAATTACAAGAATTCAATCTGATCGTGACCTCTTAAGAACCAAGGCTATAGAGCTGAAGTTATCTACCAAGGCCGATGTCGATACCATTTCTAAGGCAATTACTACTACCTCTAACCTTGATGACCTCGCTTCGGCATTCGATTCGATTGCGAATCAGGGAAGTGTATCAACTAGTGTTAAAGAGGGCGAAACTTACACCATTCCGAAGGGCTACCATGATGGCACTGGTACAGTAAGCGGCGTAGCAGGCGGCGGTAACTACAGCCTGCAGAGTAAGACTGTAACTCCGACCAAGGCAAACCAGCAGATTACTGCCGATGAGGGCTATTACGGCCTTAGTGATGTTACGGTCAATGCCATTCCCGATTCTTATCAAAATGTTACGAGTGTTACTGCTGCAGCAGGAGATGTGCTTACCGGAAAAGTTATTGTCGACAAGGCCGGCAAGCAGATCGCAGGTACCATGCCCAATAATGGTGCCGTAGAGAAGACCCTTGATGTAACTACGCCTTCCTATACGGTTCCTGCCGGTTATCACAATGGCAAAGGTGTTGTGAAAATTGTAACGGAGCAGAAGACTGCCACGCCGACAAAAGCTGAGCAGAATATCACTCCCACTGCGGGAAGTGTTCTGAGCAAAGTTATCGTGGCGGCTATCCCCGCTAAATACCAAGACGTGAGCAGTGTTACTGCTGCGGCTGGTGATATTCTGGCAGGGAAGAAGATTGTTTCGTCTACTGGCGCTGTTGTTGAAGGCACTATGGCCAACAATGGAGCTATTGCCAAGACCATTGATGGCCTGACTACTACGAGCGTTACAATTGCCGCCGGCTATACTTCTGGTGGTACAGTAAGCCTTACCAACGACATTGAAGAAGCTTTGGCTGCTATCTGATCGGAGGTGCCGGCGTGAGCATTCAAAATGAGATCAGCCGGCTTGAACAGGCCAAGGCTGATATTGCCGAAGCCATCAGAAAGCGCGGAGTAGAAGTGCCTAAAAATTTATCCATTGATGGGTATGCGGCAAAAGTCGAGGAAATTGCGGTCGCTGATGTATTTGCAGGCGCTACATCCTCTACTGATGGCAAAGCAGGTCTTGTGCCAGGTCCTAAAGCGGGAGACGAGAAGAAGTTCTTGCAAGGCGATGGGACTTGGGGCATCCCAGCTGCACAGACTACCATAAAAATTTGTAGGTGGTGATACAATGCCTATTTACTTTGGAACCGAAAAGGTAAGTATTTTTGCCGGTGCTGGCGCCACGAAGATGCAAGAAAAGGCAGTTACTCCGAGTGAAAGTCAGCAGGTAATCACACCTGATGAGACCTATGATGGGCTGAGTAAGGTCACTGTCGGTGCAATTTCTAAGACTCATGTTGGCAGCGGTGTAACAAAAAAATCTGCTGCTACTTATATGCCTGGCACGAGTAACCAGACGATTGGAGCGAATCAGTACCTGAGCGGTGCTCAGACGATCAAGGGAGATAGTAACCTGGTCGCTGGGAACATCCGCTCAGGCGTTTCTATTTTTGGTGTAACCGGCACGGTGGTGGCGGCATCCTCGCCAAACCTGCAGGCTAAGACTGTTACACCAGGGACTTCAAGCCAGACCGTAAGACCTGACAGCGGCTACGACGGCCTGAGCCAAGTGGTTGTGAGCGGCGATTATGATCTGGTGAGTGGGAACATTATCAGCGGCAAGACCATTTTCGGTGTGCCTGGTTCTGTGGTGATCCAGAGGTATTACACCGGCAGCTCTGCACCCAGTTCTTCGATCGGCAGCAATGGTGATTTGTATTTGCAGACTGGGGGCTAATGTATGGCAAGTGTGACATTGGTTCCTACAGGATACGATGGCCAACACTCATCGTATATTTCTGTAGATGCATCTTATCCACTTTCAAACGGACTTACCAGTTCAAGCAGTGACACTTTTACGGTGCTAAACCTGAACAAAGGTGGTGGTGCAGTTTCTAAGTTGGCAGTCAAATTTGATGTATCGAAGATTCCGACAGATGCCAAGATCGATTCTATCTCTTGCAAGATAAAGGCCAGAATCTCGAATGCATCACCGTATATTTTGAGCGGTGTTGCGCAGTTGTATTGCGGCACGGCTGGGTTGAGCGGCGAAATTGAGTTGGGAACATCCCCAGTGGCTCAGACTTTTAACG
>ERZ1026868.118-NODE-118-length-64804-cov-6.566078_pt1 | contig 64804 bp, 98 predicted proteins | sample MGYA00380164_ERZ1026868 | MGnify/ENA primary metagenome ERZ1026868 (study PRJEB33269, sample SAMEA4719800) | human gut metagenome | biome: human-associated habitat; feature: organic feature; material: feces | place: Cameroon | collected 2013-10 ...
CTTTATATACCCACCAGTCCGTGAAAAATCATCGTTCTCGGCAGGTAAAAAAATCATTGTTGCACGCAGTCTAAAAATGTGAGATAATGTCTCTTGGTAGTCGATAAGGCAACCGCCCATATATAACAAGCAATGAAGGTTATTTCAATATCGCGAAAGAAAGGATTCTAACTAATGGACAACAATGATTTTGTTGTGAAGAATTATGATTGTTTTAATGTAGTAACAGACATATCGCATGATTTTTCTAAAATTATTTACACTCCCGGCGCAAATCTGACTGCTAACACAAATAATTCGTCTGTTAAGACGTCAGTTGAGTGTTATAGTCAAAAACCCAAGCCAACTCTTCCAAACATCAAAAAGGTAGTCTTTAACGACCCTGCGACTGTTATCCTTTGGGACGATGACACCAAGACAGTTGTGAAGGCCCACAACGAGGAGTATGACCCTGAAAAGGGATTTGCTATTGCGATTGCCAAGAAAGCTTTAGGCAATAATGGCAATTACTATGAGACAATTAAGAAGTGGGTCGGCAAGGACAAGCTTTTTCCAGACGACAAGAGTGACAAAAAAATTTAGCATTCCTTTAAAAACGTAATCGTGCATGTTGTATGTGCCTTATATTCTCAACGTTGTCAGATATGTTTAATGATATAATTTAATTGTTGAAATAAACCACCAAGAGAAAAGTAAGCATCGTAACTTTTGAATGAGAACGGAATACGCTAATGATTAAGCGCGAGTACAAGACCAAGGAAGAGTGCGTAGAACTGTTTATAAACATGGAGTTTGATATGTTTCCGTCTTGGGTTGTCACGGATAATCTAGACTACTACGCGCATTGGGAGTTCGTAGGTCTTCTCGACGAGGATGAACAAGAGGCCACCTGCGAGAAATACGGATACACTCACGAGCCTATGTGGAACACTTGGTTTATTCCCAGTGGGCTTGTGAGTCGCTTTATCGAGCGCAATGATGAGAAGGTAATGGATATGGGCTTTACCCTTATCTACCATGACGATGAACTGTTTGCCATCGGTATTGACGGGTGTTGCTACAATTTTAGAGACACGTACTTTACGAGGCTGTATGATGCCATTGGCTTTAAGTGGCACAAGTAAGGATTAACGCTATGAAGAAGACAGAACTTGACAAGCTGATTTCAGACGGCATGTATCTTGACGATATCCTTAACGCTAGTTGCGAGGACTTTGACAACATCGTTGACCGTGAGTCGCTGTTGGACTTTGCTATTTACCAGATTAACGAGGGGAGATTGTTTCTCGCGCGTCATATTCTCGATGCTGTAGATACCGACTATGCTGATTGGTATAACTATGATGCGAGTATGGGAACGCTTGAGACACCCACGCCTGTTGATGATGTAAATGATTTGTACGATTACGTGGAGGATTAAAATTACGATTTTAAACTAGTGTAAGGAATAGTCCTCACGCTAGTTTCTTTTATGCAGAAACTATGCACGTCTGTGATTGTCAATTGGATTACACTGAATCATGGTAATATATAGCCAATGAAAGGGAACCAAAGAGAGGATAAAAATGATTTCTCTTGTCAATGGCAATGGTGAGCGCGTCAACAACATTAACTTTTTTGATTGGGAAGAAGCCGAGAGTTGGCTCGTTGAAGCCGAAGAGAAAGGTGCTACTGGTTGGTATCTCAATGGCGGTACTTTATCTGCAGATAACAACACTCCATTTCTTTACGTTATCGTTGGTTTTAAGGAGCCTGACAACAGCATTTGGTCTATGGCTATCAAAGCTGCTTACTATCCAACGCCTAATGAGATTACGAGTTGGCTTAAAGACGATATGGATAGTATGTGGTATACGGATATTTTCGAGTATTACGAGACTGATAGCTACGATGTTTATAGCGGTTATGATACTGATAACATTGATAACTGGCATATCTTTGGTGTATAAAACAGTCGGTTTTCTTCAGCTAAAAATTTCTTGTTGCAGACAGATCTGAATTGTGGGATAATGTAAACAACAAAACAAATAAACTGATTGGAGACATAATGAGTGATATTGAGAACAGCGCGGACGTCACAGTAGACAACGAGACTGTCATTGACGAAGCACCACAGCCAGCAGAGGGAATCGACATTGAGATTGCTTATCCTGAATCATATACGGACGATCAGCTGTCTATTGCGAACACGCTATGTGAGTATCTCGGGCAAGAGATGAACATGTACACTCGCAAGGAGATCGCCGGTATCGTCAAGTTCGCATATCAGTTCTTCGGCGTTGCACTTGACTACGGTTGGGACGACAACCCCGGTTGGTTCGCTGTCACCAAGGACATGGCGTACGATCAGATTGCAAAGATGAAGGCAGAAGCAGAAGCTATCGACAAGTAAAGGCACAAAAGACACAACAGTAAAGGATATCTCAATGAATTACGGAAATATCAAGTTCCTCCATGTTGTTCGACTCAACGAAGTCCCAGATATTCTTACAACCAAGGGCAATAAGTATGTCTTCCCCAAGCTTGACGGCACGAACGCAACCGTTTGGGGTGACGACAAGGGTGTCATTCATGCAGGATCCCGCAACCGCGAGTTGTCTCTCGAAAAGGATAACGCTGGCTTTTACAAGCATGTCATGGAATCCGAGACGATGGGGCCTATCTGCCAATTCTGCCTAGACAATCCGTTCATGGTTGTGTGCGGAGAATGGCTCGGTGGCAAGGCAGGGCATATCAAGTCCTACCTGAACAAAGAGTTTTATGTTTTTGACATGAAGCTTGCCACCATCGGCAATAGTGAGACCGAGAAGCACTTTGGGTATCTGCCCTACGACGTTTATGCAAAGTCTCTTGGAGAATACGGCTATCAGTATGTTGTCCCACCGTTGCATGTGTACAATAGCGATGAGGACGTTACTATTGACGATATTGCCGAGCTTGCAGAGTCCAATCACTTCAACCTGCCTCCTGATGTAGTCGGAGAAGGTGTCGTTGTGAAGAACTACAGTTACATTTCTCGCTTCGGTAATTACGAGGAAGGCAAGATTGTGCGTGATGAATTCAAGGAGAATAAGGGTCAAAAGTCAACAAAAGACATCCCAGAAGGTTCTAATATAGAGCAAGCTATCGTTGACGACCTAGTGTCTTCTTCAGACATCCAGAAGTGCATCAACAAGGTGTCGGACATTCTCGGGCAAGAGTTCTCCAAGAACAACGGAAAGATGGTCGGAATGGTGATGGAGATGGCTTTCTCTGACCTCCTGTCGGAGGAGTTCAACGTCATTGCCAAGAAGTACGGCAAGCACCCGATCGTCCTGAAGGCTGTCAAGAAGTTCACGTGCGACAAGGTACGGTCTGTCATCGGCTTGTAAAAACGACCTCCCAAGGGGAACCCGTCCATAGCAGTATGTCACGCTGTTGTGGGCGGGTTTTTTTCTTGCCGATCGAACTTTTTACACCGAGATTTGCTTGACTTTTTGAAAAAAATATGCTATAATATCCTCACGAAGTCGTTCGTTCGATACCAACCTGCGAGAAGAAGGGGTTGAGACAACAGAGATATGGATACAAACCAGCGAATCCTACAAGAGTTGAAAGAATTTCTAGACACATCAGACCACGAGCTGTTCATCGACGAAGGCCTATACGCACAGAAGATAGCGGAAGAGGGGGACTCGTTTGAATCCCTTTGGATGCACGAATACAAGGATGGAGGGGACAACTCTATCATTCAGGAGGTACGTGCTGGCATCACGAAAGTGGTGTTCTTCCTGAAGGACGTAAAAGACAAAGTGGCAAAGGTACCGTTCTTGGGAGTCGACTTGTACGAGTATGACGAGGACGGTGACGACAAGGAGTTTGTCGGCAGGACGTGTTTCAGTGAGATGGACGACATGAGAGGTAACGGTGGGGACTATTGTGAATTGGAGGTAGACAACTACCTGAAGGCACAGGAGTTCGGGGTCGAGGAGTTCTTCGCAAAGACCGAGTGCATCGGGACGTTGTATGGCACCATCACAGTATACGCATCAGAACGCTGTGTGCCGTACAACGACTTGGAGCACGAGTGTTTTATCTCGACTTGGAACAATCCATTCATAAAGTTCGGCGTGCCAAAGCTCATTGCAATGGACCTTGAGAAACAATATTCAGCAGAGTCCCTATCGAGATTGAAGACGTTCCTTGAGGATAACGACATCTATGATCTTCACTCTGGCAACTGGGGGTATGGTAAGGACGGCAAGCTGAAGATCATAGACTACTCAAATTATTACGAAGATTTTTAAAATAACACTTGACAATTGAATATAAATTGGGTATATTATACTCATACAAAGTCATTTAGAGAGTGATTGTGTGTTGGGATACTTCAATTTCATGAAAAAATTATGCGCCCCTGACACAAGTATTTCCTCTCTATACTTTATGACTGCCCTGATGGCTAGATGATGGTTTGTTCGGATACTTCCACATTTGTAATGTGACTATAATAACACTCCGGACAAAAATATTTCTCTGGTTGTCAGGGCTTTTTTGTTTCTCCTATATGAAAGGATGATGGCATGTCGAAGTTCAACAACAAGCAAGGTATCACCACAGTGACATATGAAGGCGGGGAGGCATACGAGAAGCCCCTGCTGCACGAGTGGTTGAACATCCTGTTCGGATCGTTCCTTGCCGGTGGCGCTTATGAGTCTGATAGAACGCAGGCTGAACGACTCATTGAGAAGACTCGTCAAATCGCGGACAAGTATGGTGCCGAGTTTGCCATGAAGGCTGTCGTGTACGCAAGGAACGTCATGGGCATGAGGTCTGCCTCGCATCTTGCCGGGGCGGTCCTGAACACGTATGACTTCCAGGACAAGCGCAACCTATACAGGAAACTGTTCCATAGGCCCGACGACGTTGCAGAGCTGTTCGGCGCAATCGACTACCTCTATGAGAAGAGGAGCCATGCCGTTGTGAGGGCAGCCTGTGACTATGTCAGCGGTATGAACGAATACATGTTCGGCAAGTACAAGCTGACAGGCAAGAGGTATAACTGGTTTGACATTATCAACATCTCTCATGCCAATAGTGCTGTTGTTGATACTATAAAGAGGACTGGCAAGATTCCTGTTGCCGATGTGTGGGAGACGGCAATCAGCAACACAGACAATGCAGAGGAAGAGTGGAAGAGGCTCCTTGTAGAGGGCAAGCTTGGATATCTTGCGCTTCTTCGAAACTTGAGGAACATCAGCAAGTACGATTTCTGCACCCAGGAGTTTTCCGACAAGTACATCTTCTCAATCCTGTGCGACCCAAAGAAGGTCAAGGAGTCTCTTGTGTTCCCGTTCCAGATTTACACTGCATATAAGGCATGCCCCAAGTACTGGTATGAGCTGTCAGAGGCGTTCAAGGCGTCGATGGCTAACGTTCCAGTAATTGAGGGATCCACTCTTGTAGCAGTAGACGTGTCTGGGTCGATGGACGCACAGCTGTCCAGTCGATCGACTGTGTCTATCGGTGAGGCAAGCGCATGCTATGCCTATATCGTATCGCAGAGGTGCACAGATCCAACCATCGTCAAGTTTGGATCTACGGCAAGCCTGGTGAGCAGGAACATCCTTGATAACGACAACCCTTTCGATGCCATCGAAGACATTGCGATGCACACGTGCGGGTATTCTACTTGCATCGGTGAAATCAAGAAGGTTATCGGCGACAAGAAGTTCGACAGGATGTTCTTGTTCAGCGACCAGCAGAATGTGGAGTTGCGTACCTATGACATGTCTGATCCAGTCAAGTTTGTGAACAGTATAGCAAAGTACTCTTACTCGTTCGACCTTGGCGCGTACTCAACTACGTTGTTTAAGGATATGCCGAGCAACGTGTGTCTGATGACATGCCTCACTGCAAACCTCTTTGCTCTTGTGAGAAAGTTTGAGGAAGGCGAGGACGCGCTGTACAACGAAATCAACGATATGAGGAACTGGAAGCCTCTTCTCGCTTAAATAAATAAAAAAGCCCCTTTATGGGGCTTTTTTTGTATTGACAGAAGGTTTTTGATTGTGTTATAATAATAATGTAATCAAGACGATAGGAGAGTCCAATGAGGTATGTCGATAACGAATGTGACGCCAACTATTGCGTCAGCGTGTATGAGACCAAGACAAACAATCTCATCAAGGATTTTTTCTTCAAGCTTGAACTGCACGAGGGACAGGCGTTGATGGTCAGGTATGTGTGCAACAACTACCCTGGATACATCGACGAATATTCCTATATCAGGATTTTTAAGGTAAAGCGTGGATACAAGGCTGGTGTATGCTAATGTTTGATATTGATGTCGCCGAGGTCGGCAACCCTATGATTCTTGGATGTGCCGATGAGGAGCTTGAGGAGAAGGTTGACGACCTTGTCGGGTACGTCGGATTCCATTATGGATACAGTATTCCGAAGGATGAGTTTGAGGACCTTCTTGACAGGTTTGATGTAAACTACGTACTCTTGCCGAAGTATCTGAAGGACAAGATCGACGACGAGATTGACATTGTAGTCGAAGAGGATTGGTAGGAATGACAATACAGCCCTATAGCGCTCTGAAGGCGTATGATGCAGACGTGATCGACAACTACATAAACCGTGCAATCGGGGACTATCCGTCTGTTGACACAAAGTCTATACTCAAATCTTGGAACGATGCGAAGGCACGTTTGTTTAACGAAGTTTTTGGCAAGAAACTTCGCATGACAACACATGTAACGGCAGACCTCAAAGATGACCCAGAGTTCGCACGCAAGTCGGTCGTGAACGCAAGCTTGAACATTGTGCCATCTGTGGCTGACCACATGTACAATCTTGAATATTCAGGTACGTGCGACCATGATACTGTCAACAAGGTCCTTGGCTTGTTCAAAATCGGCGATATTTTGGCTAACAAGCAGGTTGGTGACACTGAAATCGCGTTGTTTATACCACGGTCAGATGGAGCCACAAAGACAAAGCTGCTTCTTCGGGGCAAGCGTATGCGGGTAATCCGTAAAGCGCTGGAGTTTGTAGCATATCCATTCATGGAGTTGTTCACACAGTTCCGTGACAGGGTCAGCCTCATTCGCACGACGCAGAAGCTCGACGCAGATATCGTCTTGTCGATACATCCGATCGACTTCCTTTCCATGAGCGACAACAACAGTGGATGGACAAGCTGTATGTCGCTAATTGGCAAAGGAAACAACCGTTCAGGTGTGACGGAGTACATGAACAGCCCAACTGCTGTTGTGGCATATATGGAGTCAAAGGTGCCGTTCCTTCCTGGTGTGCCGAACAAGAGTTGGCGAATGATGCTGTTTTATGACCTTGATTCCGGCGTGGCTCTTGGCTCAAGGCAGTATCCGTTTTTCTCTGCCGAGCTTGCACGAGGTGCGCTGTCTGCACTCACCTCCTGTGAGAGCTATGAGGTCACAAACTATCCATGGATTCAAGAGGATAGGCTATTGCTAGAACAGTGTGAGAACTTCGACGTGCGCAACGAGACGCAGAAGTTCAAGGATTTTGAAGCGAAGATGCTTGAAGCCGGTCTATCTGGCGGTTGGCATGTGTCGCCTTGGTCTTACGGTGCATGTAACGACTTCTTCATGTTCCACGACGACGATAAATTCTTCGAGGTGAACAGGGAGCCATACAAGGTTACAAAGCCATTGCGCCTTCAAATGTCCGGCAAGCCCACTTGTCTTCATTGCGGCCAGCCGTTAGGTTCCGAGCGATGGGGTACAAGGAGAGTCGTATGTGAGAAATGCTCAAAGGAGGTGAATGAGCTTAATGAAGCTCGCTATCCCATTTAAACTGTTTTATGAGCTCAACGACACAGCCGATGAGTTCAACATTCAATACAACCCAGAAACAAGCACAATAGATAAGCTTGGTGATTTCATAGAAGCTTTTCCTGGCAAGAGAGTAAACGTTGAGATTGTCGGCGACATGGACGACAAGAAGCTTATCAAGTCAATCGTCAGACTTAATAAAGAGAACATATATTTTAGACTTCGTGAAAACCACATAAAGAACATTGAGACGCTGAAGCAGATGAACTGCAAGTACTTCTTCAGTTATGATGCGCCTGCGTATAACATGGTGTCTCTTGATTATTTTATCTCGCTTGGCGTGTCTGACATATACCTGTCTGACGACCTATGGTACTCTCTAAAAGACGTTTGCGAGTTGTGCCACAACAACAACGTCAGCGTCAGGTTCGTTGCTAACAGAATCCCAAGCATGTGCTCGACAAGAGGATTCGACAAGAGGGCAATGATTGTGCGCCCGAACGACTTCGATCTGATAGACGGGTTGATCGACACAATCGAGTTTGATTGCTATGACTTTAAGGGCGGATATAATTTCGGAATGCTGTCAGCGTTGTACAAGACATGGTTCACCACAAAGAACTGGTATGGCGACCTTGGAGAGATAAACTACGACATAAAGATCCCGTTCCCAAACACCACGATGATCGACAGTCTCACAAAAGAGAGAATCCGTTGTGGCATGAGATGCTTCAAAGGCGGGTCTTGCAAGAGATGCGTAGACACTTTTGACGTGGCTTATTCTTTAAAGGAAAAAAACTGGAGGATCTCTACACCAAAACGATTGACAACAGATTCTAAATAGTAGTATAATACTCTTAACAAAAGACATTACATGAAAGGGGCCTCAACATGGCTAAAGACAACTACACCATCAACATCGACTTCTCTGCCTCCTATGGTGATGACAAGGAGAATGCAGGCGTCACTTGCTCCGTCCGCGATTCAGACGGCCTGAACGTGTCAACCCACAAAAAGATCGACGGAGAGGACATCGACTCTGCGCTTGCCGAGATGTTCGACGACGTCATCGGCAGTATCGTCGCAAGCAAGGCTTCCAAGCCCGCCTCCAAGGAAGAGGAGCTTCAAGCCAAGCTCGACTCTATGGCGATTGACAACAAGGTGCTTCAGGCTAGGCTTGACAAGCTACAGAAGGCTTATGACGTCCTTGCGAAGAAGACGCCGTGGATGGATCATACCACTAATGCTTGCAAGTGCAACAACGATAACGTGAAGCATGACAAGGCGTGCAACTGCAATAAGACCACAGTGAACGTCCGTCCTGGTGATAGGCAGTATATTCCTATCAATGTACGCACCAACACGAAGTCTGCCACACTCGACGACCTTGAGTCCTATGTAGATAAGCTCTATAAGGATGTCTTCAAGAGGTTCGTGGAGTAATTTGAAAGAGGATCTGGCTTATCGCTGGGTCCTCTTTTTTTTTGTGCAAAAATTCATACTTGCGCCCAGGTGTCTGTTTGTTGTATAATATAGACAAGAAAGTTGAGAGGAGCGTTCCTATGAGGATTTGTCTTAATGACGGCACCTGGTTGCATGATCAATATGATTTGCTTAAATGGCTTGACGAGGTCGGCATCAGCCCAGACGAGATGTGGTATGCGATGGAAGAGTTCGGAGGAACGCCAGGAAAAGACTACGATGCTCTTGAAGACGCATATCACGAGCAAGAGATGATTGCAGACGGATACTCCCAAGACCTAGGCATGCTTATCGACGAGGTCGAAGCTATAGCAGACAGGCTGAAGTCTGGTAAGAAGGGTAAAGGATACACAAAAGACGATTTGGCGGAAGCGCTGTTGTACGCGGTTCGCTGTGTCCGTCTATGAAAAGGAGATAACAATGGATAAGATTGATGGTGCACGCGCTTTTATGGAAGTCGTTTCCGGCAGGGTTGTCAGGATGTGGAAGTACAAGAGGATGTTCACTCCTCTTGAACAGGAGAAGAAGTGGTCAGACCAGTCCGAGTTCGTAGACGATACGTGCGATTATATCTTTATAACCGGTATATTTGAAGTATTCGGCAAAGTTCTAATCAGGTATTGTCCTCTAGAGCTTGCCGATTTTGACGACGACGGCAATCTTGTCGGTTGTAAGTATAACGAATATGACTACCTTGACGACATTCATATTGCAGTGAGTGAGAGGGACGCTGAAAGGCTCAAGGAAGGAGACTTGTAGTTTCTATGCACACCATGATGAATAACGGTCTTATGGAAATTACAAACCAGGAATACGAATCTGTGAGGTCGCATTTTACACGCTATCCAGAGCGTTATTCAAAGCATACGACAGGCCGTGACGAGATATGGTTTGATCGAACCAATAACCAGGTCGTAGGCGCTGTGACGAATTATCACTCCAAGTTCTTTGCCATTGACGACTTGTACACTGCTCTTGTCTCTTTGAACACAGGAAAGTGATTGCAGGTTGAAAAAACATTGTTGCAAACAGGTTGTCAAATATGTTATAATAATCTTGTAATCAAGAGAGATAGAAAAGGGGTATAAACATGGGCGCTGACATTCACATGGCAATTGAGGTTCGAAACACCTACAAGACCGACGGCGAGTGGAAGTACATTGAGATAAAGAACCCTTACCGTTCTTACAAGGAGCCTGATGGTACAGAGTACATCGACATCCTTGAGCCCTACTGGGGTCGTGACTACGGTCTTTTTGGAATTCTTGCAGGCGTCAGGAGCGATATCTACCATCAGATTGACTCCCTTCGTGGAATGCCCGAAGACGTATCCGAGGGTGTAAAGGAGCGTTACAACAAAGAGGAGTCTTATGGTGGGGTGCATAGCCTCACTTGGTACACTCTTGACGAGCTTGAGGGATGGGGAGAGAGAAAGAAGCACTTCAAGTCTGCCAACTATAGAGAGCTTGCCGAGTATGACGAGGGCCTCCTTATCGACACGAAGAGGGAGGACAAGAACATGCGCAAGCGCTTCAATATGTTTGTTCATGACATCGAGAACTTTGTGTACATGACCATCGGGTACGTAAGTCCTTGCAACGTTCGTGCTGTAATTTGGTTTGATTCTTAAAGGAGATGCAATGCTTTTTATCACGCCTATGAGACTTGCACAGGTCACAGTGGCCCATCTTAAACTGAAAGGCTCTTTCGATGGGCCGCTGTTGATCCAAGACTTTGCCCAGTTTGACAATTGGATGCTTGCCGACCTGCTTCCGCGTGCGAGTAAGATCTTCGACGAGGTAGAGCTTGCTTCTCTAGCAGAAGAGCGTGACGCATACATCAAGGGGATGCGTACAAGGACTGATTTTGACAACTTGAAGAGTTATGGGAGGTTTTCAGATAACGTAAAATACTGGCTGGAAAGGTCACCTGTAGATGGATGGCACTATGCTGTCACCTTCCAGGACGGCACGTTTACTGTCAGGCCGAAGGGTACTCCTGACAACCTTATCTTTGAGTGTACCATGCCCGTCACAAAAGCAAGGGAGTACATTCATATGATGGTCAGCTCTAAACCTGGTGACCGCTTTTATTGTGACGTTTTGATTCCTTCGATCCATAACTTGGAAAAAAAGTTTAGGAATCTTTAAAAAAAGTACTTGACAAGAGGTCCCTGAAAATTATATAATATATAAAGTCAATTGAGGGAAAGACAAAAAGTGTCTGCACTGTTAAGTCAGTGCCCCTCGTCCAGCCATAGGGTAATTGGCAACCCTCATGCTTTGGGAGCATGCGATTGCAGGTTCGAGTCCTGCTGGCTGGACAAGGGAGGCACGGAAGACTTCATTTTCAAGGGGGAACCCCCTTGGGTGAGACTTGTCTCCCTTCGTCTCCAAATAGCTCAAATGGATAGAGCGGTCGTCTCCTACACGACAGGCTGAAGGTTCGAATCCTTCTTTGGAGGCCATAGGTGCGTAGCACAAAGGTCAGGGCCGACGACTTATAATCGTCAGATGAGAGTTCGATTCTCTCCGCACCTACCATGGTGAGTTGGCAGAGTTGGTCGATTGCGGGTGCCTCGAAAGCATCTAGACGTGATGAGCGTCTCCTGGGTTCGAATCCCAGACTCACCGCCATATCGAGTAGTGGCGTAATGGTATCGCAGGGGATTGCTAATCCCTCCAGCATGTTAATCCGTGCTGTCCCAGTTCGAATCTGGGCTACTCGGCCAGTAAAAAGCCCGCCCGGGACAAGGCGAAGAGTTCAAGCTTCTCTCTAAAAGAAGTACCTTGAGGTAACCCGCTCTGCCTCATGCCTTTGTTCCAAGCGAGGTTCGAAGCGAGAAATCGCAGGTCAGGTATGATTCCTGAAGGGTACTTGCACCCTAACGCTTAATCCGTCTTATACATCCGTGGCTGATCACCACATACGGACTGCGGACGGCGTTTGTGTGGTGGCGTAACAATCATGCGGTAGTGGGCACCAATGTCTCACTCCAGGGGAGAGCAAGCCTGGACACAAAAGGCCAGGGTGGTAGCGCACCGATGCGAAAACGCCATTCTGCCTTTGGCTTGTCAGGCAGGTGCCGGATATAAAAACGGCAGGCCTCCTTGGTGGTTGTAGGGTAAAATCACCCCGGCACGCGGTGGTAGTTCAATTGGCAGAGCATCAGCCCTCCAAGCTGATAATGCGGGTCCGAGCCCCGTCCACCGCTCCGTATTTTGTTTTAAAAAGCTTTTGAGATAAAAAGTTTTTGCTTTACAACAGGTTCTAAAACATGCTATAATATACTTGTAAGTTAGAGAGAAGACCAGAGAGAAAAGAGAGTCCACATGAGCAACCCGATTATCGTCCAAGTCAATTGTTTCACTCCTGTTGACGATTTCATCGGCAAGGGCAACGACGCCACGGATGACGAGGTATACAACATTATTGACTACATCGACAATTACGTTGGCAATCTTTCCACCGAAAAGCTTGAGGAAGAGTTTCAGACGTCTGACTTCGAGAGCGTTTGCCAGTATCTCGCCAGCGGCATGCCGATGATCGAGGAGTTCCACCAGAAGGCCTTCAAGGATGCGCTGAAGCAGTGGGCAGAGCTTCAGGGAAAGAAGATTGAGGATATGGTACGTGGATATGTTGACACTGGCTTTGGTTCTTTTCAGATGGTTCATGGAATTGGTTACAGCTGGTTCTCTGCCGACCTTTATGGTGGAAACTCTGACGGTGTCATGAAAAATAAGTTCAATGACTGGGCAGAAGAGGAGCTTGGAATCCGTTTTATTTTTGAATAACTTATGGGTAAACGCCTCGTTAGCTCAATTGGATAGAGTCAACGGCTTCTACCCGTTCGGTTGGGGGTTCGAATCCCTCACGGGGCACCAGAAACATCCTGTACTTTTGTGCAGTTTGAATAAGCGTTGTTAATTCTAAAGAACAAGGATTGAGATAAGATGAGCTATTTTGATGACAAACACGGGTACTATGAGGACAACACGACACCTCCGCCATCATTCAAGCAGGTTCAATCTCTTAAACGCTATTGTTCAATGAAGACTTGCCGTCCAATGAACGATGACGAGAAAGAGGCACTTAAAGTGCTCATTAACTATTATCTCCATCTCTAGTTTCCAGGACTCAAAGTCCAAATTTTTAACAATGCACCATCATGTAAACCAACACACTCCTGTGTGGTTTTAATATGTGCCTCTAGCTTAATTGGTAGAGCAAGAGACTTTTAATCTCTAGGTTCGGGGTCCAAGTCCCCGGAGGCGCACCATCTTCCTGATCGTCTAACGGCAAGGACTGCGGACTCTGACTCCGTAAATGTCGGTTCGAATCCGGCTCGGGAAGCCAAGCCTGTATAGCTCAATTGGCAGAGCACCGCTCTTGTAAAGCGGGGGCTATATGTTCGAATCATATTACAGGCACCATTTATATCGCGGGGTGGAGGAGCGGTTCCTCAACAGGCTCATAACCTGGAGTACGCGGGTTCGAATCCCGCCCCCGCCACCAAGCCCGAGTGGTGGAATGGCAGACACAGGGGCCTCAAAAGCCTCGGTCGCAAGACGTGTGAGTTCGAGTCTCACCTTGGGCACCATGTATACAACAGCCGATTGGCTTTTGATAAGTGGGAGTAGCAAAGCTGGCTAATGCAACGGCCTGCAAAGCCGTCATCCGTTGGTTCGAATCCAATCTCCCACTCCACGCCGTGATCGCATAGTGGTTGATTGCATCGGTCTTGTAAGCCGACCTCTTTTGAGCGCGTCAGTTCGAATCTGGCTCACGGCACCAGTTTAAAACCCGACTAGTGTCGGTTGTGAATATAGATACGAGAGACGTATCGAGTGGCCTGCCCTGGAGCCAAAAATCCAGGGCATATTCGTATATGTAAGGAGGTAGCAGTGAGCTATCGAGTTATCTCGCAGACAAGAGACGGTTACAGAGAGCTTGTTGCCGATACAAAGGATGACCTTAAAGAGATAATGAAAGTGTATGAGCCAGTGGCAATGGGAACGACTGTGTTTGTCATAGCGACGCAGCAGGTCTTCATGCTTGACGGCAACAACGAATGGGTTGAACTGGATTAGCGAGGAGTCGCAATGGATTTAATCACGCTGGAGCTTGCCAAGAAATACGTTGACAAGACTCTTGCCGGTCTAGGGTCCCTCAAGGGCAAAGACGGCGACTCCGCTTATGATATAGCAAAGAAGCATGGCTTTGACGGAACGGAAGACGCATGGCTTGCAAGTCTGAAAGGCAAGGACGGCGTGTCTCCGACTATCGGTCAAAACGGCCATTGGTTTTTTGGTGATATAGATTCTGGAGTCAAGGCCGATGGATGCGGGAAAACGTTTATCTCCGACGGAGACGAGATAACGTTTGATTCAGAAGCCGGTGTCGTTGAGGTTTCCAAAGACGGCAAGAAGACAATAGTCGCAAACTATTCCATTACCGATGGAATAGAGACAAATGAAATTCTACATTTATTTCCGGAGGAATAATGGCAGTTACTAAAAAGACTTATCTTGACTACGCTGGCCTGAAAGTCTACGACGAGAAGATCAAGGCTTTAATCTCAAAGGTAGACGCCAAGATCGGCGACATTTCATCTCTAACCACGGACAGCATTCACAGCCTGGCACAGGCGCTTGCTTTTGAGATCGAGCGTGCCAAGAACGCTGATGATGCTTTCGAGGCCAAGGTCGGCACAGACGATACCGCTGGCTCCATCCTCGGTAGGCTTCATGCCCTTGAGGGCAACGCGAACAGTTTTACCGAGGAGCAGGCAAGACAGATCGTCAATGAGGCTATCGCTGCTCTTGTCGACGGTGCCCCAGATACGTTCGACACGCTGAAGGAGATTTCCGACTGGATTTCCAAGGACGAGAGCAACACAACCAAGCTTGTCGCTGACGTTGCAAAGAACACCAACGCGGTTGCCGAGCTTCGTCCTTACGTTGATGCCCAGGACACCGAGTACTTCAACGCAATCGGCTCGATCGACATTGCGGAGCTTGACGTCCTCTTCAAGGAGAAGGTCTCCGTCAAGACAGAGCAGACTCTCCAGCAGGCTATTGACGAAGCCACAACAGAGCAGGTCGTCGTCCTTTCTGAAAACTCCACGGTTGCCGACGCTGTGAACATTCCAACTGGCAAGGCTGTTGACGCAAACGGCTCCACGTTCACTGGAGCAGTCACAGTCGCAAAGGACGCCGTCCTTCAGAACGCTGTGTTCACCGGCAAAGTGACAGTCGCTTAAGGAGTGTATAAGATATGATTTTAAACAGCATTTTTAAAGACACTGTCGTTGTCAGGGAAGACACCGAGTTTGTCAACTGCGAGTTCTCTGGTGGCACGACCCCCAAGCAGAAGGGCGTGTTCGGAGTAGATGTCGAAGGCACCGCCTCTATCAAGCTCTCTGGATGCAAGTTTGCAAACAAGGGTTATTCTGCCGTCTATATGAACACATCCGGTACAATTGAGATTACAGGATGTGAGTTCGACTGCACTGGTCTCTATAACCCCATCGAGGGCGCTTCCGGCACGACGGGCGCTCCGCTCACGAAGGTCAAGATTGAGGACAATGTGATGAGGGGCATCTGCGGCAACAATTACATCAACGTGTATCATTTTGCTGACAACGCTGTTGTGGACGTCAACAACGTCAAGGTCGTCGGTATGAAGCAGGAGTCCGAGGTTGTTCGTATTTCGAACCTCAACAGCAACCCCGCCACGATCAACGTGCGCAACCTGTCATACGCCTATGACATGTCCACGCCGTTCAGTGAGATGTGGACTGCAACGTTCCTTGCCCAGGATTATTCCAAGGACAAGACGCAGAACTTCAAGAACATCAACCTCAACGTTTCTGGCCTCACACTCAACGGGCAGAAGGTGACCGACAAGGACAACCTCCCGATCGGCAGGCTCATCGTCGGATGCGACAACGACTCGAACGAGATTACAGACAATCTTCCAAAGATTGCTTTTAGCGCTTAAAAACACAAGCGGTCATGGAGACTTAAACGGTTATCCATGGCCGCTTTTTTTATAAACATTTAACATTACAAGATTGGAGACTTCATGGTACGCAAGGGTTTTCTTGACGCAGAAGGTCTTGAATATGTGCTTAATAAGATTATAGGGAAAATAAACGAATCAGTGAAGAGCGTCGAGGTTACACAGCTTGATTCTTCACAAGAGCCAACAGCAAGTGTTGTTGACGGAGTCCTCAAGCTTGGAATTCCTGGTTCTGTGACAGACGAGCATATAAACAATCTGATCGACGCCAAGCTGAAGGCGATTAAAGACGGCACTTACTAAATGACAACAAAGGCCGGGTAGTTTATACTACCTGGCCTTTTTTATAGCGACATAGGACAGCTTAATTTTTTATGTTTACAATAGGGCATGTAACGTGATATAATATTATACAACAAAAGAAAGGAGATTACCATGGGATACACAGCATCGCTTACGTTCACAGACGACAACGGAATTGTCCATAATCAATCTTGCAAGGTGGAAACCATTGAGGACGGTGCCAAAGCGGTTCACAAGATGCTTCTGCCGCTCATGCTATCTTGGCAAAACTATGGTCAATATGGCATAGAAGTTGATGCCTCTGTTTTTTCGGATGACCAAGATTTTTGGAACACCTACGAGTTTAAGCTCGGGATGTAGCCATGTCCAGATCGTACAAGAGGTCTCCTGTGTCGTATATCCTTATGCCAATCAGAGGCCTGAAGGAGCTTGAGCGTAGGCGTTATCGTCGCACTTATGTTATTGACGAGGACAACACAGAGTCCAGCCCGTCCTCTTATCGTCGTGCAAGGAGCCTAGATGACGAGGATATTCGTGGGTGGAAAAGCTACTACACCAAAGAGGAATTTATAGAGGACTTTGAGAGAGACAACGGAAGAAAGCCGACCAAGGCAGAGATTTTTGACAGATGGGAGCGTTGGTCGAGAAAGGGGAAGTAATGTTTTTTGCAATCTCTGACACCCATTTCGGCCATGAAAACATCCTTAAATTCGAACGCAAGAACCGGTTTAAGAATATAGAAGAACATGATGAGAAGCTTCTTGCAATCTGGGAGAAATGCCTGCGTAAGCTTGAAAAAGACGACACGTTTTACTTCCTTGGTGACTTTTGCGCCCCTGGACAAGAGCAGAAGTACATTGAGCATCTCCTTCTTCCAATGAATGAAGCTCCTTGCCACAAGGTTATGATAATGGGAAATCACGACAAGGGGATCGACAAAGAGCTTCTTTATGGACTGTTTGACGAGATATATGATTATCCAGTTTATATTTCCCATCGTGTCGTCCTCTCTCACTTCCCCTGTGCCGTCTACCCAAGTCAGGTGAACGTCCACGGTCATACTCACGGCATGAAGATTTATGGGAATAACCACGTCTGCGCGTCCATCCATGTGAACAATTACAATCCAGTGTCGTCCAAGATTGTTGAGAGCGCACTCGGCAAGGTCGCCAACTGGAACACGAGGTTCCTATATGAGCCATGGGCGGAGGATTATCAGCTGGTCCAGCACCACGACGACGCAATCGCAGACGCAGACGGTCGCATCGACCTTTCTGCAAGTAGAGTCATGATGCAACTGAAGTCTATGACCACCAATTTTTAACTCAATTCTACCAATTTTTACAAAATGGCCGATACCTCCCGAATCATTAAATGGTTCCTTCTAATATACTGACGGAGGAAAAGGAGGCATCCATATGGCGTTCGCAAATCCTTATTATCAGAATCAATACCAGATGCCACAGTATCAGGCAAGAGACTGGCCTATGCTCAAAGGGAGGCCTGTCACCTCAATAGACGAGGTAAGGGCCTCGCAAGTGGATTTCGATGGGTCGGTGTCCTATTTTCCCGACACGGCCCACAACACGATATACACCAAACAGATAAACTTGGACGGCACAGCTTCAATCCATACCTATACTCTTGTAGAGGACAAACAAGAGAAGGCGATGTCCTATGTAACTCATCAAGAGTTTGCATCTGCAATTTCTGAACTCAAGTCTCTTATAGATGGAGTTGGTAAAAATGACCCAGTTCCCAATGCTAACCAAACAAATGACCGAATCCCCTCTTTTTAAAAGAGCGCAGGAGATGGCATATGGAAAGTCGGACGAAGAGATGAAGCAGATTGCAAGGAACATCTGCGCACAGAAGGGAGTTAATTTTGACGAAGCTCTTAAAGAATTCAACAAAATGTTCCCCAAGTAGCATAGGAGGTTCACAATGGGTGAAGGTTTATCCGTAGCTGATGCGATGGCTCTTGCTGGTTCAAACAAAGAGAACTGCTCTGACATGTGGGGTGGCGGGAACGGAATGTGGGTTCTGTTCCTATTCTTCCTAATGGCATGGGGCAACGGTGGTTTCTGGGGCAACAACAGGAACGGTGTCAACGATCCCGCGGTGCAAGGTGCGCTGACTCGCTCCGACCTGTTTGAGGGGTTCAACACCCAAGACATTAACAGCCAGTTGCGTGGCATCACCAGTGGCGTGTGCGACTCGGCCTACGCGATCAACAACGGCATCAAGGACCTTGGTATGAACATGATGCAAGGATTTGACGGCACAAGTCAGCGCCTTGCAGACCTTGGCTATCAGATGCAAAGTTGTTGTTGTACCACAAACAGAAATTTGGACAACGTCAAGTATGAGAATGCCAAGAACACTTGCGACATAATCAACGCAGTCAATGCAAGCACACAGCGCGTCATTGACCAGATGACGAGTGACAAGATCGAGGACCTGCGCACAGAGCTTCAGAGCGCACAGCTCCAGCTGTCCAACAACAGCCAGACTGCCAACCTTATCGCAACATTGAGGCCATTCCCACAGCCAGCCTATATAACATGCTCGCCTTACACCTCAACCAACACTAGCTATGGTTGCGGTTGCGGTTGTGGAATGGTAGCCTAGCCTCCGTTTGGAAGAAAGGAGGTAGGATATGAGCTACTATTGCAACTGTGACAAAGTGGTATTTTCGGGATCTCTCAACGCCACGCAGGCTGTCACGCAAGGTTTGCCGGTCAAGTTCTCAAAGAACCTGTCTGCCAACGTAGTTTATACAGACACGTCTGTGACGATAAAGAGGCCTGGGCTTTACAAGATTTCCGTTGACGCAAGCGCTTCTACGACAGCGTCAAGCGCAACCGACGTTGTGATGAGCCTTAACAGGAACGGCACGCAGGTCGCAAACGTTCAGTCCACAGCGACTTCGGCCTCGGCGACTGATTTTGTCAATCTGTCGTTTGACGCGGTGGTGAAGGTTATGCCAACTTGTTGCCCATTGAGTGACAACTCGGCAACGTTCACAGTCGTCAACTCTGGTGCGTCGGCGAACTACTCAAATCTTACGATAACAGTCACAAGAGTGTAGGTGTTTTATCATGAGCGAGGGTAGAGTCGACATTATAGAGGGGCCGGACAGCGGAGACCGATCTATATGGGAAGACGTTCTCGCCATAAAGCTTAACGGAGTGGGGTTCCATACTACGATGTACAGTCTGTGCTTGGGAGGCAGACTGGATAAGATGGCAAAGTTCCACAAAGAGAGGGCGATAGACGAGAACAAGGAGTTACTCGTCGCTGTTGAAAAGTTTGTTGAAATGTTTAAAAGTCAACCCCGCCTTTACATGACGTCTCCTGCTTTGCCGGAGCACCTAGATTCAGAAGACCAAGCGATGTCTCTTTATGAGGAATGGGAATGCAACACATTGAAGAAGCTTATTGACTGCCGTTCGTCGTTGACCAAGGACGGCAAGCAATATCTGTCAGAGATGATCAAAGACGTGGTTGATGAAATAGCCTATATCTGCTCTATAAAATACTAACGTTTAAAAGAAGCGCCCTAGACGATCTTGTCTGGGGCGCTTTTTTATTATTGGCAACAGTTTTTCAATGTGTTATAATTTTATTTGTCAGATTGAGAGGAGCAAAGAATGTAAACCTTGAATCTGCAAGATCGAGTTGTGTTTAGAAAAACAAGGTTGACCGAAGACTTAAAAAAATGTTATAATTATTTCAACAAAAGCGACAGAGAAAAAAGGAGTCACAATGAGCTTTATCAACACCAACAACGTCACGTTCACTGGCCGTGAGATGAAGGCCATTGCAAAGTTCTGTGGTCTCGGTGGCACTGTCTTCATTACCAAGAATGCAATGTACGCTTTTGATTCCAAGCGAGTCAGCGCGATGCGAATTAAGTACCATGAGACCTATGTCGTCACCCATAATCCTTGCGACAATGGCTCCGACAAGCCCACCATTGAAACCGTGCGAGTCGATGCGTTTGAGAACTTTGAGTCTGCGTATATGATTCAAGACGTCAAGCCTTTCGAAAAGCTCAAGGTCGGCGACACGGTGCAGTTCTTCAATGACGGCAAGGTGCTTGTGAACTCCGACACCAGCGACGTTAGGACTTTTGTCATTGACGGTGAGGGTAAGTATGAGGGCATGTTCAAGTATGTTGACAAGGCAGTAGACACGCCTGTCGAGTGCAACAACGAGGATATGTTCGTTCAGTGCGTCGCGCTTACGAAGATTGCAGGCATCATCGACGGTTTTAAGATCAACGATGACAAGAATGTCAACCTTGCATTCATCGACCCTAGTAGCGGCAAGAAGACGACAAATAATGGTCAGTACAAGTTCATTGACACTCCTGCCCTGATGGTCAAGATGGCACCCACTATGTTTGGCGGAACCAAGGCGAACGGCAAGCGTCAATATATGGACATCGACATTATGTATATGGGCCTTATGTTCGAGAACAAGGCTGAAAACTAGGAAAGGAACAACAGACACATGGCAGACATTAAGAACTTTGCACTCAACTCCAATGAGCTTCTTGAAGAGCAGATAGAGGAGCTTGGCAACTCTGTCGCCTATCGTGACGAGACTATTCGAGTCATGCCCGACGGCCATCCTGGCAAGGGAGCTGTTGTCGGCTCTACCATCACCTTCTCTGATAAGATTGCACCTTATACTGTCGGCGTCGATATCTGTTGCCGTGTGTCTCTGTTCAAGCTTCCTGCCGAGTTCTCTGTAGAGAACGACCTTGAGAAGCTTGACGAGGTCGTTCACAACTGTGTACCGGCTGGCTTCAACATTCACTCCAGTGAGCCGATTGAATCTTGCGTGTTCCCGTACAACGACCTAAAGTTCTGGAATACCCTGGACGATGCAAAGAAAAATCGTGTCCGTCTCTCGATGGGCACGCTGGGCTCGGGCAACCACATGTGTTCTGTTGACGTGGACGATGACGGCAACGCATACCTTCTTGTCCACTGTGGGTCTCGTTCCCTGGGCGTCCTCATGGCTGACTATTATCAGGATATTGCAAAGAAGGCTGGTGAAGTTCGTGTAAAGGAACTCCGCGACCGCTACCATCAGTTGATGTGCGAGCTTCGTGACCCCAACGCAGCCGAGAACAATGAGACTGTGCGTGAACTCCTTGCCGAGATTGACAAAGACCACGTTTATCTTGACGGTGAGGACTGCAACGACTATCTGTCCGACATGCTGAAGCTTGAGCTTTGGTCTCTGCTCAACCACCGTTGCATCTACTACAAGATTTGCGACGGCATGGGCTGGGACTACGGCAACATGAACGAGATCTCGACTACCTGCGTCCACAACTACGCATCTGTGAGCGAGGGCATCATCCGCAAGGGTGCAATCAGCGCTCACTATGGGGAAATCGGCATCATTCCCCTCAACATGCGCGATGGCACGCTTCTAGTCAAGGGCAAGGGCAACCCTGACTGGAACTACTCTCTTCCTCACGGGGCTGGACGACTGATGTCCCGTGCCGAGGCCCGCAAGAACGTCTCTCTCGACGAGTACGAGGAGTCGATGAAGGACGTGTATTCGACCACGGTGAACATCGGTTCGATCGACGAGGCCCCTATGGTGTACAAGAACTACAAAGACATCATAGACGCGATTGAACCCAACGCAGAGATCCTGTGCCACCTGCGCGAGGTGTATAACTACAAAGACGACACCCAGAAGTCCCACTAGGAGGCATTGAAATGACTAGCAAGTTCCCGTCTTTCTTGGCAATTTTCGTCATCTTGCTGTTAGTCATCGGAAGCGTCTATAGCTGCTCCCCAGTGAAGACTGCTATGAGTGAGCCTAATGACCAACCCGTCATGCAGATGCAAAACGAGGAAGACTTGTCTGATTATACGTAGGAACATATAAAACAAAAAAGCCATCAAGAGATCTTCTCCTGGTGGCTTTTTTCATATTGCCAGTAGATTTTATATATGTTATAATATATTTATCAAAAGACAGAGAGAAAAGAGAGAACATGGACGTTTCGAAGGTTGACAAGTTCTGGTATGACCGAGTCGCCGACACCATCGAGACCGTTGAGAAGATTTACAAGAGGAAGATCAAGGTGGATTGGAGCTACAAGGACGGGCTTGCCAAGGTTTACATCGACGACCAGTTTGTCCTTGTGTGTAAGGACAGGCCGGAGGAAGTGATGATTGTCGTCGACACGATTTACGCGATGTGCTGTGTCGAGCGAAACAATCAGATTGACCGCCTGATGGACCAGTTCCACGACATTATCGGCAAGTAACAGAGATTCACAAGAGTAAACAAATTCTTTTTAAGGAGATTTAAATGATTGGTGCCACTCTTGAGGACTACATGAGCGTCGTTCGTGCGGATGCCAAGGAGTTTATGGCTGACAGCTTCAAACAGTTCGACTCTTTTGTCGAAATGTTCGACTGCATGATGAATCAGCCTTCTGTTGTCGGGTTCATCTACAGCAAGTGCGGGTCTTACGAAAAGGCTTGCGCTCTTGTCTCCAATGTCGTGTTTGACCAGCGTTTCCGCGACAACTTCGTGGCTGTGTTTGGTCGAGTGCCGAACATGAGCACACCTTATGCTTTTGACACCGACATTCGCAGGTACGTCTTGCAAAGGCTGAAGCGCGAGCTGAAGGATGAGTACGATGTAATCGCGTTCTGCAATGAGTTCAAGATCGTCGAGGGAATCGAGGTTAAGGAGTAAACAATGGAAACGTTAACCGATCTTTTTGGTGTGTTTGTGTCGGTCGGCATGATCTCCCTTTGCGTGCTCATGCTTGTGTACACTTTAAGCGTCGTCGGTCCCGACGATCGGAAGGACGCCTTGTACAGCCCGATGCTCTTTCTGCCGTCAAAGCGTTATTGTTATATGCTGATGGTGGCAGTAATCCTCGTCGTCGCGGGAAGCATTGGGTCTTTTATCATCCACATAATTTAAAAACGACGTTGACCACAGGTATAAAAACATGTTATAATTGTTTTAACAAAAGCGACAAGGAAGTGGAGAGCCACATGAAAGTCGACAGCACTCTCAAGCAGGTTGCCAAGCAGGTCTATGCAGACTCCTTTACCGACGGCTTCTACAAGGTTGACGTTCAAGAGCGAGTCTGTGGCGAGAAGGTCCAGTGGGTTGAGGTGAACATCACCAAGAAGAACGAGTCTTCCGTGCCGTTCATCACGTTCCTGTGCAATCTTTGGCACCAAGACGCCCGTTATCGTTTCTGGCAGGTGTCCGTCCTGTCTGCGAAGCCTGGCTGGAAGTATTCCTACGATTACCCGTCCATCGACGATGCGATTCACGGCGAGTACCTCCAGAAAGTCCTCAAGGACGACAAGCTCGACGCCGTCCTCAAGGTGATGGACGAGGCCAAGGTAATGTGGTCTTGTCTTGGCACCAAGTTCGACTTTGAGCGTGGTTATTAGGCTCTGTGAGGGGCTGTAATACCCCTATTCTTTGAGTTATTTTGTTTTAGCTATAAGGTATAGGGTCCTGTTTATTTTAAAGAATTGGGGCATTGTATGAGCGCAGAAAACATTCATGGTGTGATCAGGACCCGCGATGCCCTCCACGGGGTGTGCAAGACATGCGGTGCCGTCACCGAGCACCCCTATATCACGGAGTGCGCAAAGTGTGTCGACTCCCGTTTGTGGAACCGTAAGACCAACGAGCGCATCCCCGCGTCTCAATATAAAGACCCAGTGTACTATCGTGACCGTCTCTACCCAGACGTGGAGTCGCTTGAGGGGCACCGTTGCTCGGACGACGGGGTCTTCGGGTCCCGGAAGGTGTTCCTGGGTCTCTCGGCAAGCGACATCTGTGGTCGTTTTCGCCTGGCGTTTGACGACCTGGACTACGCCGACCATTACGACGGCGAGGCAGAGGACGACATCAAGAGGTTCGTCGACGCCTTCAACGAGAAGTGGGGGCAGTGGTACTGGGACATCGACTACAGTATCAGCATTTGCTTTCCAAAGACAGAGACGCTGGAAGAGCTGTCTGCAAAGACGGCAAAAAAGCTTGACGGCATGAAGAAGGGTTGACATGGAAACACAGGCGCTTATCATCGCACTTATAATGCTCTACTCGATAGGCGGGATTGCGCCTTTTGTAGCCGTCGTGCTGTTGACTCTGGTGATATGTCTGTTGATCATACTCTTTGTCAGTAAGGATGATTGACCTTTACAGCAGGTTTTAAACATGTTATAATTATAATGTAAAAACAAAGAGGACATAAAGAGATTGGATGAGACATATGAACTACACCAACTACGACCTTCTGTGCGACTCCCTCACCCTTCTTGAGGAGTACCGCGAGAACGGCGACAGTGACACCACTCTTGAAGACTGCTACGACGAGACAGTCCATGACAGCGACCGTGTTGCAGATTACAACGAGCCTACCTTTGCTCGGTGCATCGACGATACCGTGAACGACATGTACAACATCCTTCCGAGTATACCGAAGGAGGTCCTCTCTGTAATCGTAAATCTCTTCCCCAACTACTTTAAGCTCTATGCTCCTAACGACTACACGAAAGAGCTTTACACTCCTTATGACCTTGGGTTTATCGGCCTCATCCTTACCCGCCTTGATTGGGAAGACGAAGACCTTGATGCCCTGAAGTGTGAGCGTATCTCTCAACGCCCTGCCCACTCCCAGTACTGCTATGCCGAGGACAAGCGTTTCATCAAGGCTGTTGCGAAGATCTTATCCGACAACGTCGATTCCTCCGAGGGCTCCTTCAACCTCCACTATGTGAACGGTGATAAGGTCAAGCCTGGTGACCCCTTTGTCGCAGTTTCCAAGAAGGACGAGCTTCTGACTGTCGACAGTGTGTCCATCAGCTATAACAGTGACGGCACCTATGACAACGCCTACCTGTTCTGCGATAACACCGGCTATGCGATCTCCAGTTGCGAGCCTTGCCGTCCAGAGAGCAACAACGTCCGTACTGCATGGAACACTGCCTCTAACGGCTTTGAGTGCTCCAACTGTGGTGCGCACTACCCGCTTGACAGCGTCAACTACTGCCCGGACTGTGGTTGCAGGATCATCTAAAGGTTGGAAGAACATCCTTGACGGCAGAGTCTCGCATGTGTTATAATATACTTGTAAACAAAGTTGATTGGAGGGCAATGTTCTAGATGTCACGACATAAAATCGGTATGAGGGTTGTGAACTACGCGCTGTCTCATAAGAGCGAGCATCAGCCTCCGTGGTTCTACGAAGCCCAGGAGATGCACGAGAAGAACGTTGCCACCAAGAAGGAGATGGCGTCCTGCTCGATGAGCGGAATCCGTACTCTTTACAATAGTCGCATTGTTGACAAGGAGAGTTAGATGGAAGAGAGCGAGTACGCGGTCGGCATCGAGTTCGTCAGGATGATTGAGAACCTTGCCGACGAGAAGCTGTGGAAGCGGTTCGGCAAGCCTTACGACGACTTCTCCTACTGCCAGCCTGTGTTCTGCAAGGAGGGCGGAGATGCCGTTTCCGAGAGGGACTGGGACATCTTCTGGTCCAAGTACCCCGAGTGGTACGAGAAGGCGTACATCCTCGCAGACAACGGTGAATACACATTCGTCGAGGTGGCGTACATGGACCCCAAGGAGATTTGTGAAGCCTACGAGGAAAGCGAAGGCTCGTGCGAGAACGTATATTACACCGTGAAGGGTGACTAGCGACAAAGGAGAATTGACGTGGCTAACAACACACGAGCGTCCAAGCTCGCCATCGGCTACCTTATGCTCTCTTCTCTGCTCAACTACGTGGATGACTGCGTGTGGTCAGACAACCTCGACGACACGCTCAAGGAGTGGGATGACTTCGAGGACGGCACACAAGTCGTAGTGTTCAACTGCAACCCATACACGTGCATGTCACTCGACGATTGGGTTGTATGGTGGAGTGGCTTCCCCGAGTGGTATATGCCGACCTATGTCCTCGGAGTCAACCGCTATCCGCACATCTCGGACATGACTCCGCAAGACGTCTTGTCTGTATGGGGGGATCCGGAGTTCGACGAGTACCACATGGACGGCACGCACAACCTTGAGTTCGGAGTGAAGAGAGGAAAGTACCCGTGGCTCTAGACGCATTGACTATTGCGATTGGCTATTGTACAGGAATGTTGCTTTATGACGTCATCACGAACCTGCTTGAGTGGAAGTTCAACTTCCCGAACCAGTCAGATGACGACCAAGACAACGACGACAAGGGAGCTTACGGATGGTAGACGACAACGAGGTAGTCTATAATTTCATGCTGACCCAGCAGGACCTTCAAAACATTATGGACGATGAAGATGTGACCATCTATGCCGATATGGCAGAGGCCCTTGACTATGTCCTCTATGACTGCGCCTCCAAGTGGATCAAGGAGAGCATGGATGACTTCATTGCGATGAATGACGACGACCTACAATAGGAGGATTTATTTTGGAAGACAAGTGGTATCTAATCACATGGCAGGACGACTCACCCTACAAGGTGGTGTCTCGTTTCTTTGAGGAGTACAACCCCGACAGCATGATTGTCGTCCTGGAAGACCCATACGGCAAGGTGTCGATGTGCCAGATGACCAAGAAGAACTACGACGACATGCTTGAGTGGAAGCGACCGGAGAAGGACACGAATATGAGCATTGACAGGGACCAAGCCTTGTCTGACTACGGCTATTGTGCCCGCTATCTCCCTTATGACGAGATTTTGCCGAAGAAGGGGTTCGCCACAGGCGAGAAGGATTTCAAGCTCACCAAGGAACAGCACATCAAGTACAGGCGAGCAGTTCAGAACGGGTGGTACGTGCCGTCCTGGACAGCCTGGAAGTGCATTGTGGCCCTATAGAGGAGGAGCAAGTGGACGATACCAACGACACCAATAGTTTCTATAACGACATTCTTGGCTACGACGTGCCAGAGAGCGTCTATTGGACCTTCAACAACCTCCTGCTTGACGACAAACTCACAACCAAGAGTTTGAACGGCATCTCCGTCCTAACCCAGCGTAGACCTTACAAGGTACAGAAGAGCTTCCCGGCAGAAACGCTTCACCTTATCAGGGATTCCGTGCCGAACTGGCATGTACAGCTGTGGGTGCTTGTAATGTACTTCAACTATACTTTTGAGAAGCTTGAGGAGTATACGATCTCTGGCGTTCACAGCGCCTATCGGTATGAATACACCAAAGACAAAGACTGTAAGAAGTTCCCCAAGGATGTACGCGAGAACCTAGGGGTCGGCATATGGTAGAAGTAATTATAGACATAATTCTTCTTATAGCTTGCCTAATTATGATTGCCATTTTCGTGCATCATCTGTAACGCAACCATCAGACCTGGACGGCAAATACATCCTTGCCCCCAGGTCTTTTTTGTATTATAATATATTTATCAAAAGAGCCAAGGAGAAAGAAGGAAAAATGATTGTCGAAGACGTCATTGCCGAGCATTTCGGAATCCCCCGAGACAACGTGTACCTCATTCAAGACCTTCTGAACGAGATGGATGAGATCATCTCCGACTGGGCCGACGCGAACAAGGACCTGATTGTGAGGAACCCTGACGCCATTGGAAAGAACGTCGTCTGCTACCTCATCAACGACATTGACCGCTTCATCGACGCCCATTCAAAGGAGGACGACGAGGACTGGGGCGAGGACTATGGCACGTTGGTCAGGCGTGCATGTCGCAAGGACTGCTTCATGTCACGCGAGGACACCGACGCGCTGTTTGAGAAGTACCCCGAGTGGCAGATCGACGTTTATATTCTCGGTCGTAATCGTTGGAAGCTCACCCCTTGGAACGAGATCGGCATGAAGACTGTCCAGCAGGTAATGAGCACCATGAAGAGGATTCCCCCCATGCAAGACATATTTGTGCACTACGACCCTTCAGCCGACGTGATCATCACTCCGGACGAGTATGAGGAGATGGGACTGTAATGATTTACAATAGCAACATGATAATCGGTGCCGTCTCACTGGCAGTCCTTGCAAGTGCAGTCACCCTCATCGTCATGGAGGTCAAGCGTGCAAAGCGCACTTGGGACGGCACACCCAAGAAGAAGATTCAGGTAGTGCATGATCACGGTGAGACTTTTGTGCAGGCCGTGGTGGACGGCAAGGAGGAGTAAGATGGAAGAGTGGATCCTATGGCTATGTGTGGTCGCCATGTTCGCGCTCGCTCTTGTGGTCAGCATCCTCTACAGCAATTCCATCCGTCTCTTCCATATCGACGAGAAGCTGACGGAACTGGAAGCCAAGCTGTCGCGAAAGGAGAGGTTCGATGGATCCAAGTGACGTTAAGCCTTCCAGAGAGGACTTTATAGAGACCTTGTCAGTGCAGTATGACAAAAGGCTATTGCAAATGATGACAGACTACGAACTGCAAAAACTGTTGTTTCCAAGGATCAGGCTTGGCGTGTGGTTAGAAGATTATAAGGAGACTGTCGACGATGAGAACGGCCATTAAGATAGCGACAGAGAGCGAGAGGAAAGAGCAGTTGGGAAAGCTCGCCACCAGCGTTCATGGGCTCGCATACAACTGTCGGACAGGGGAGGACAAGAACGGCAAGTGCGATACAGTGCAGTGCGACCTCTGCCATGCTGTCGAGTACGCCCTTGGGCTCGGCAAGTTCACGTTTTGCATGTGGGAGGACGGATGCTCGGAGTTCCTTGACGCGCTCGCCTACCTGATAGACCCGCCGACGGACGACAAAAGGAAGGAATAAAGATGGACGGCACGTTCGATTATTATTCAAGCATTCAAGACCTGGCAGAGAGGTATGTGAAGCCCAAGCTTGAGAAATATGCTCCTGATTATGACATATACGGCATAGCGAGGGCGATATCCTCCTACTCGGAGGACGGCAAGGCGTGGTATCCAGACTACGACGAGGACTTCTGGTTGATTGCCGAGGGATATCCGAAGGATGAGACAGGATGGCGGTAACAGACTACAACAGGCGGTTCCTTGCGAAGATGCTACGCAACGACGTGCCGTTGTCGAGGGTCGCACTCTTTATCCAAGAGAACTGCGACGAAAAAGACACGGACACGTTCAGGGACGCATTGGCGGACTTCGTGGACAGGCCGTCCGTGCCGGTGTCCTTCGAGCAGGACAGCCATGGCGTGTATTACGCGATCTGCTCCAACTGCGCGTTTCCCATAAGCACGTCCCTTTGGAACTACTGCCCCAGGTGCGGTGTGCTGTTGACCTGTCATGGGGCTTAAAGACGACGTTGACTCCGGGGTGTCGTCCGTGTTATAATAGTGTCAACAAAAAGGAAGTAAGAGGAGGACGGCATGGAAGACCAAGAGTACCAAGACGTTGCCAGGGAGAGGGATCGGCAGAAGAGGGAAGCCTACTTCCTGGTTTCAAGGCGAAGCGCAGGACACAGGCTTCGGGCTCTTGTGAACGTCAACGAGGAAGCCATCAACGACGGTGACAGCGACGCGATAGTCAAGACGATCGCCGAGGCTCTCTCTGGGAAGCAGGGAGACGAACTTACAATGTCGTCCATCCTGTACCTCGCGGACCTGCTTTGCGGGGACTGGGACACCCTTATGACTGACGAAAGGGCGAGGGAGGTAGTCAGGATAAGCCGTGCGAAGGAAAACGCCGACAAGCTCATTGCAAAGGGCCTCAATGCACAAGAGAAGATGGACAAGCTGAAGTGGAGGGTCTTCAACCTCGCCCCCGACGACGCCTATGCGCTCGGCAACCTCAAGTACGACGTTTTGGCAGGAGATTTCGATGTCTAATGATCCAGCGCTCACAGGTATGGTGGTAATGACCTTGTTGTTTCTCCCACTGGCTTATTTCAGCATTTGCACAGCGCTTAAAAACGCCGATCTAAAGCTTGCAATGGACGACATGCTGACACTCTTTGACATTTGGAAGAACTCCCGTGAGAAGCCACTGTGGGAGATTGAGAAGAAGTACCTCACAAAAGACGAGCAGAAGCGAGAGTCGGTGTTCGCAAAAGAGTGCTCCGACAGCCATTTCATAATGAGCATGGAGACGCTTCGCAAAGAGATTAAATTGTAAGCGCCAACTAGGACACGGTAAGGAGAGACTGTATGAACACCATTGACACCGTCGAGAAGGGCGTCATGCGAGCAGTCATGAGGACCGGCTGCATCGAGTCCATCAACCCCCTCGGGAACGGCAAGTACGAGATCGAGTACATGCAGGATGTGGACGAGACCTGTCAGACTCGGTTGGACGAGCTGGTGCGAGTCAAGAGTGTTGGTGACTACACGACAGACCTCCTCGGGTTCAGCTACCTCGACCCCGAGTACATGTCGGGCATCTCCGAGCTGTGGCTGATTGTAGCCGAGTGGGACGGAACCGGCTTGAGGAAGACCTACGTGGCGAAGGGGGACGTCGAGCGAGCCTTCAAGGACATGCCGTCCTGGTGCGAGGAGGCCTGGATCCTGACCCGCAACGGGTACACGCCCTACGACCTGTCCGTCATGAGCACCGACGAGATTCACGAGGAGTTCTGTCGGGACTACTGGTCTGCCGACTACCCCTACTTGAGGTTCATGACGATGGAGGACTGCGCCTACGACGCAGCGCGCTCGTGAAGGTCGGCGACGAGATACTCAATGTGACGTGGTGAGTGCGTGCTCGGCACAAGAGCAGAGTGGAATGGAGAAACATTATGGCAACAACAGAGCAAATCAAAGCCCTTATCAAAGCCCATTACGACCAGGACAACGAGCGGTTCAAGACAGCCGCGCTTCGCATCGCTGCATCCGAGACCCGCAATGGCGACGTAGCGTCTGGACGCGAGATAACCGCCATGGTCGACGCCTTCCCCCACATGAAGGACGGCGGCATCAAGGACGACCTGTTCATCGTCTCTCTTCCGGAGACGCCCCGCATGAAGGACCTTGTCTTCCCTGACGAGGTTACAGACAAGCTTCAGCGCGTTGTTTCCGAAGACCACCAGCGCGGCAAGATTGAAGCGTATGGTTTGAGCCGCCGCCGGAAGATTCTAATCGAAGGCCCCCGAGGCACGGGTAAGACTGCTACAGCCGCAGCCCTGGCCGCAAAGCTCGGACTACCGTTGCTGACCGTCAAGCCCGGTGAGACCGCTGGAAACCTCCAACAGATTTTCAAGACGGTCGCCAACTGCAGGGGTGTCTACTTGTTCGACGAGTTCGACGTCAAAGGCGTCTTCGACCCTCTCTTGTGGTTCATCAAGGAAGACGTGTCGGAGAGCATCATCGTCGCCACCACCCGCAACAAGGAAACCCTCGACCAAGACATGCTTTATTGCTTCGACGACGTGATGTGCTTTAAGATGCCCACAGTCGAGCAGACGAAACAAATCGTCGCCAACTGTACAGGCGGGTATGACCCGGACTTCACTCTGGGGGACAAGGTTGCCGCCGACCTTTCCAAGCTCTGCCCGTCCGACATCATCCGTATTTGCAAGGATGCGATGAAAGACTCGCTGCTCGGTGACTTCCCGCTGTTCGACGAGCTGTTCGAGCGAGCATGCGCCGACAGGCTCTCCGTTTATAACAAACACAAGAGCGAGACAGGTGAGTCGAAGCTTTGATTAACAGCCTGTTCCAGTCTCTGGCCGACGGGGGAAACTACCCCTGTCTGGCTCCCCGAAGAGTCGAGGACTTGGATTGAAAAATGGATTTCAAACAAAAAAAGGGACCCACGGTTGAACGTGAGCCCCTTTTTTGGTTTAGGTGGAGATTTCGTTTTGGTTTTGTAGTGCGAGGAACGTTTTGAAAAATGGATTCGAAAAAACCGTCGAGGAACAGTTTGAAAAACGGTTTTCATTTTGTGCTTGAATTTTTGTTATGAAATGTTAAAAAACGAGCAGGAATCTTTTAAAATATTTCTTCTCTCTGTCCAAGGTGTGTTATGTTTCTTTAGAAGTCTTTCCATGGACTGTTCACGGAGTGGTACATGAAATGGTGGGTATAATAAAGAGTATATAAAGAGACATTAAAGAGTAACTAAATAAAGAAGCAATCAATATACCGTTTAAAGAGAAAAGAGAGAAGATGCAAAGAATCTGTTTTTGTATGAAGAAGGACGTTTTCAACAGCAGGGAGCACTCGTATGCAGTGGACGGCTGGTTTCGCTTGAAGGGAATGCCGAGCGAGGATGGGAAAAGCTGCGAGGTCCCAAGGGAGATAACCAGCGTGTCGACCGTGATGGAGGAGACGCTGCTGGGTCGCGTGAAGGTGAGGAAGGCCATAGAGTGGATGTTCCGCAATGGGTCGCTGTGGGAGGAAGGGCCGAACTATTGCGTCGAGACCGTCGTGCAAGCGCCTTACATCAAGGTGGACGCGGGAACCGTCAGAAGGATGATAGGCGAGCTGACGGAAGACCAGGTGAAGGCCTACCTGTGGGCGAGGTTCAGGAAGTCGTCCAGTGAGAAGAGGGGCTGCCGTTGCGTGGTGGCTCCGATATGGCTTGTGAGGGACTTGGGGCTGTCAGAGGCGAACGGCAACAGGGCGCGTGTGAAGAGGACGCTTGACGAACTGTGCGAGATGGGATGGCTTGAGATGAGGCCTGCGCAGTCAGGAAGGATGGTTGAGATCGTCAATGTGATAGACAAGACGTGGGAAGCTGTGAATCTCCATTGGGAAAGCTAACTCGTCTGCGCTGATGCAATGGCGAGGGGACCCAGTTGGTATGTCAATTTAAGCGCACGTGCTTCGCTCGCTTAAAACGTGCAAAAAATAAGCGCCTCTCGGCGCTTTAACGCGAGCTTTGCTCGCTTATGTGACTGGACAGTAAGTGTAGGGTTTGAGCCTATAAGCGTTATACAAGAGTAGGGGAATGAGCATGCTTCGCTCGCTTAAGCGCCCATTAGGGCGCGTTTAACGCGGACATGGCCCGCTTAATTCTTCTTAAAAGCTCTTAAAAACCTTCGCATGAAAATGGGCGAAAATAAGCGCCTTTTCTCTTTGTATGTGTTAACCTGGGCTTATGTCCGCTTGACAGTTGAAGAAGACTGAAAATGACCTATTGATGAAAATAAGAAATGCCGGTGAGCGGATTAGCGTGTGTATATACGGAAGGGGTAAAAACACGCAAGTGTGCAAGCATACGAGAATACGTGAGTGTGTGCAAAGTACGTGAAAATACGTGAGTGTATGCAAACTAGGTGAGTGTGTAAAGTACCTGAAAATACATGAAACTAGGTGAGTGTGTCTGCCGTTCTACGGCATGCGTATCTATGCCAGGCTAATCTGACCTTTAACGTTACCGAGGTTGGTTTCATCTAGAACGTCCCATCATATATATTAGTCTTTTGTGTACCCACTCTCGGCATGATGTGCCCACGCAAGAAAAATTTTTTTTATATTTTTTTCATGAGCGGCTTGGCTCGACCGGTGAGCGGCCTATACACGTTTTCAGGATTCAGAGGCTTTTGTCGAGCGAGGCCTGGTTCGATGAGAAATTCGCCTATAGGGCACAGGACAAGGACTAGGCCGAGTTAGGCAAGGTTAACTTTTTAGAAAGTTAGATGCGGTTAACTCTCAAAAGTTAACCATGGTTAACTTCAACTGTTAGCCTGGGTAAACAAAAAATAGGCCAGGGCTGTTGGGACTACCCTGTCCGGACCTGCCCGCTAAAACGCGCTGTATCCCGTCCTACCCGGCTCGCGTGGTGCCTTGCGTGCTATTGCCCGCCCGCGCCTTGAACGTGAGACCAGTATAGACCAACTGGGGCGCGTGTGCAAGTGTTTTGATTTGGGGATTTTATGGAACATGAAAGATACACAAAGTTTTTGCTTGACAAATTCCTTGAGGTGTGTTAAAATTTTGTCCGCCGAATTGTGGAGATTTCGTGGGTTTTTCCTTTTTCCGCTTGACTTTCGTTTGTCAAGTGGTTTTGAGAAAAACCTTTGAAACCTCCACTGGGGGGCGTGGAGGGGGTAGGGGGTTCGTCCCCCTACCCCCGGGGACTTACTTACTCGGCATCAACCTCGGGAGTTTCGTCCGTGGCAAGGGTGAAGTACCAGCCATCCTTGCCATTAAACGTGCGGACGATGCGGCCAGATTCAACGCCACGGTTAAGGATACCTACCATCTTCTGGGTAGACACCTTGACCATAGGGAGAACGCCTTGCTCGCTTACGACACTTGCAAGCTCGCCAGCACGGTAGGCGTTCTCCCCATTCTCCTCCCACCATGCGACCAGCGTACGGAGGTACGCGTCATTCTCCAGCTGGGTCTTGTTGGGCCCAGTGGTACGCGCGGAGGACTTCTGAAGCGTTGCAAGGTGGGCGCGAGCCTTGCTCACAACGTCCTGGGCACGGAACTCGCCGCACACACGCTGAAGTGCATCCTCGGGCATCGCGGCCAGAATGGTGACGCATACATCCATCATCTGGGCGTTCGTGACCTTGGCGGACTTGGAGGTGGCAGTGCAAGTGTTGGTGTTCGTGGTAGCCATAAGGCCGCTCCTTCCGCCCCGTGGGGCGCTCGTCGTGGTTGGGGAACCTTTTTCCTCAACTCACAAGACATATATTACATTAGTTGGCGGCTATGGTCAATAGAAAATTTTTGTTCATAATTCCTCCACAAACGATCTGGAATTGAACTTTATCATGATAAAGTGTCGTCAAATTGAACTAAAATTGAACTTTAGTTGGGTAAAGCGTTGGTTAAATTGAACTTTATCGTAGTAAAGTTGAACTTAAATTGAACTTTATTGAACTAAAGTGGCGTAAAATTGAACTTTTGGGATTTTTGTGATTCACTGAAAATTCAAAAAATCTCCACTTGACATTCACTTTGAGGTGTGGTAAAATTTTTCCGCCAACTATGGAGATATTGGGGATTTTTTCAAAAAAGACTTGACAAATGGGCCCTGGGGAGATCTCCCCAGAACGCAATAGGGCCGCTATCTCTAGCGGCCCCACCGATTACCTCATCTGTACACGTGCGCCCCATTTTTCCCCGTGGCGCTTGTAGCCCGCTTTCTTTGCTACCAAGTGAGCCAAGATATCGGCTTCAACCATTGCATCGGAAAGCGCTGTATGGTCTTCGATGAACGTATCATCATCGGTAACGAACCGAAACATAATCTCGGCTGTAGCTTTCGCCCTACCTGTAGGCGTAACGTAGCCATGTTCGAACGCCCAGGACTGATAGCGGCGCGTGTTGCCAACAAGGTTAATAGCCGAACTCATTAGGTCGAAACACTTCACATTAGCGGGAAAGAAGCACCCGACGAATCCGTTAGAAAGTTCGGCAATCGTCCTATTCAAGGCCTTATAGTCGAAACTCATATTGTAAGCCCAGACCGAACGCACACCATGCGCTGCAAGCAAAGCGCCAAAGCGCTTGAAGCACTCACTAAACGCGAGGACTTCAAGCTCGCCAGCGTCGATAGCGGCGAGATAGTTGGGAATCTTGCTCGCATAGTAGGCAGTGCGCATAGCGGCCACATCACCGAACGTTTCGGCGACGATTACGTTCATGGTGTCGACTACCTCGCCCGTAGAGGTATTCAAGATAGCCACGCCCAGGTCATAGACCATGTTGTTCTTTGTGGTCTCCGTGTCGATGATTGCAACGTTCATAGTCGGTACCCCTTTGGGTCAAGCGAGGCCTTATTGCCAACGCACGAGAGATATATTACTCTCATTTGTCCCCCGAGTCACGCGTGAATCGCCCAATTCACAAAATCGGCACATGTATAAAACTACCCTGCTATTGTATAGACATATAGGCATACATGCGCACACACATACATACATAGACGCATACACGCATATTTAACCCACGGCTAACTTTTTTTGTTAGACGGGGTTAACTTAACCATGGCTAACTTCTCATTTGTTCACCTCGGTTAACTTTTTTTGTTAACCATGGCTAACTCCGGCAAGTGTTTACCATGGTTAACCCGTGTGGTGGTTTTGTGGATTCTTTTACCGACGCTGGGGTACGCCCGGCTCTCCACCTCCCCCTCGGCACATCTTAATATTACCAGGTGGGGGCGTCGGTGTCAATGTAGGAATTGTGGAAACGCAAAAAATCCAAAAAAGTTTTTCTTGACAAATCATTTGGGGGAGAGTATAATTTTTTCGGCCAACTATGGAGAGTTTGTGTTTTTTTGCTTTTCAGGATTTGTGAAGCTTTTGTGGAGATCTCCAAAAACCCCTTGACAACCGCTATTGGGGTATGGTAAAATTTTGAACCCATATTGGGCTGTTATTGTGGGGGCAGGGTTTTAACGCCCTGCCCACATTGCGTTCTAGTAGCGCATGGACAATTCGCACTCGTCAATAGCGGCGGTTGCATCCGCGAAAGTGGCGCACAACGAGACCTGGAATTTGAGGGCGGAGGAACAAACCTCCCCGACGTGCGGGTCATGGTTGGGAATCAACGCCACGACAAAGTAACTCATGGGGAAATAGCCGTGAACAATGTTGTCGGCGTGCAAGCCGCACGCGAGGGCATTGTGGATGCATTCCTCCTTGGCGGCGGCGGGCGAGATGCCAAAGCCCAGGTAAACGTGAACGCCCTCGTTATCGTTCACGTCGTCGACGACGTACTCGATTGCCTCCATATCCTGGGTGCCGTTCTCGCCCATGGAGGGCGCGAGTTCGTCGACGATGTTCTTGCGGACGCAGTTGATAATGTCGGAGTCGGTGGCGATGATTGCGTACATGGTGTGTCTCCCATCGGGTTGGAGGGGCTACCTTGCCCCTTTGCTAGTAAGTAGTTTACTCCTGTTTGCCGCGGTTGGCAAGGAAAAGTTTTCCCCTCACAAACCCGACACAATAGGGGAGGGGAACTGTTTGCCCCTCCCCCAGTGGTTAGGCTACCGTGGGAACAGCCCAGACGGTGACGCCGTGGCCGTGGTGCTTAATCATCGGCGTTTGGATTGCCGACAGCGCGAGGGCTTCAAGCGTGGAGGGCTTCACGCCAACGGAGTGGCTCCAAATACGTGAAGCGCACGCGACGGAACGGGAATCTAGCGCCCCCATGGGAACCTCGCGCCCACGAGAACGCGCGTACACGTGAAAACGAACGCTCATGAAAACCCCCTAGTGGTTGCAAGCCTTGAATGCAAGGGCGAGGAAAAGCACGCCCACGAACATGAACATTGCCGAGGCGCAATAGGCCGTCTCCAGGAACGTTAGGACGGCACCCGCGACGGTGGCGAGAAACATGACGAACGCGACGACGGTGAAGAAGATAGCCATTTTTTGCTCCTTTGGTTGGGTTGGCTTCTTGACACTGAATATATTACACTATCTCGGCTGTTGTGTCACGCGAGGACGGCAAATTCACAAATGCCACACAAATCGGGACGGAAAAGATTTTTCAAAGTTTTTTGCTTTTGTCGCTTGACTTTTTGTTCGGTGTGTGGTAAAATTTTGAACCCCACTAGGGAGCCTTTCGGCTCCCCTTTTTTATCGCTTGACCTCCTGGGTCTGGGCTTGCATTTCCAACCACTCGGAAATTAGGCTAACCCCCCAGGCGAGCAAGCCGACAACCACGAGGATGAACAACAACACGGGAACGTCGGTACAACCGCTCGCAAGGACAACCAGGGCGAGGATAGCGGCAATGCAAGCGTTCTGAATCATGTTCCACACGGTAGGCCTCCAAAGTCTTCAAGTCCCCTCATTGGGACTAAAAACAATGATACCAGAACGGCAACCTGCCGTCAACGACAAACTTTTGTTCACACTACGCACACAATAGATGAGACCAGGGGAGCTAGTATCCTTGCTCTAACTCCCCTGGTTGATTAACTAGTTCGTAGCCCTGAAGAACGTTTCTTTGTCGCTATCGTCGAACTCCACGGAGTAAGTCGTTTCACCGATGATGCAAAGCTCCTTTTGTTCGACGCTTTCAACATTACCGTCACCGTCGAACTCCACGAGATACCCCGTTGGATTGTTGCTGGGAATCTCCCACAGCGTGCAATCCTGATAACAGTTCTTGCAAGCGTTGAAGATTGCTTCACGTGCCGTCTCGCCGTAGCCATAACCGCTCGCGTGCCAGGTCGCATCCTCAAAGTCGTTGATATCGTCCAGGTCATACAGCGGAGAGCCAGTGAAGATGAAACCAAACCGAGGATTGCCGTTCATGTGAAGCCTCCTGTGCTGGGTTGCTTGCTTGCGTTGAAACCAGTATAGGCCTTTTTGGTTCTCGTGGCAACCATGACTTTACGCTCCACAATCCCCACACAATAGCGTTTGAGGGGCTGTAGTGCCGTTGGAGCGCACGAAAAAGGGGCACCCCTGCAAGTGGGCACCCCGTACACAATAGCGAAACCTAGTTAGTTATACTGCCTTACAATCTGTTCAATCCTAGCCACGAGGTTAACGGCATCAAACGCGACTCCCCGCCCGCTTGAACTCCACTCCTCTCGGTTTGCCGTCTCATCGTCGAACAACACGCCGCGCCCGCTGGCTACCTTGCTTTTAGGCGTGCCGTGCTTTACGACATGGACGGCATCCACCTCGCCCAGCAATCCGTACCGTTTAAGCCAGTTAACTTTCTCCTTGCGCACTTTGCGACGGTACTCGGGGGAGATATCGCCCTTGCAGTTCCACGATACAACCTCGACGGTATGCCCCTCGGAGCGTGCGAGCTTCAAGACGCGGGCGAGTGCGTCGACGTCGCACAATGGGGCGGCAACCTCATAGGGTGTGGTGTCCTCGTTGCGCAGGCAGTTTAACCAGTTCGGCACGTCGTAAAGCCCAGCTAGGACGCCGTCCATGTCCAGTGCGATAACCATAGCGTTAATCTCCTTGGTAGTTTTGCCGTTCGTTGCAGTCAATTGTACCATGAAACGGCACGGAGAGTCAACCTTGCTATTGTAGAGCGTTCACCAGATCTCCATAATTGAACTGTTGACGTGAGGTTTGAAACCTGGTATATTGTAATCACACCAGCGAAGGGTGAGCGCGAGGGGAAAACCAATAGTACCCTCAAAACCCGGTAGGCGAGCGAGGTGGGTGGGTGAGGATTAGTTGCGGTGGGCTAAACAACAGCCCGACTCAAAGCGATAGAAAGAAGGACAGACCTCGGGATGCATTTACCAGCACGGGATTTGTCGGTTCGTCCGCATCTCCCCTGGCACGGTTACAATATACCAAAAAAAGCCCCCTTCTGCAAGATGAGGAGAGGGCTTCACAAAACCTACTTAATCCAGCTTGCGCCCGCAGAATGGGCAATAGTGAATGGTATGGTAGTTGCAGATGTCCGTTTCAACCCTGCCTTTGCGCCTGGGGATGATGAGACCATAGGCGAGGATTGAACCATCTGGTTTGTTGTCAATAAAAACACTCGTACCGTCGAAATCCATTTCTTCAAAAAGCACGCCCACGTTACCAGGCTTGCAATACTTGCACGAGTCCATAGCTTAAACCTCCGTTTGTGTCCTCACGCCTTATTGCGTGCAACGCAAGTATAGCAAATCGGGCCACTTGGTGCAACTTGCAGGTGACCCAACACAATAGCTACACAATCACTGAATGGCTATTGCAGGGGGCTGTAATGCCCTTAAAACGAACGATAGAGAAGATAGCGCCCTGGTAGTCCAGGGCGCGTAAAATTAACGCTCAAAATCACTTACATAATACCAGACAGCATCCCAGTCTCCGAATGTGAGATAACACGCAAGTGCCAACTCATGCTCGCCCCAACCGTTCTCTCTTGCGAGTTTCTGCATAGTCTCCCATGCATCCATGCGAGACTGGCCGTAACATACACGAGCAATAGTGCAGACAGCACGCATGGGGATAAGTGCGATACGTTCACCGAGAGTGATGCCGTACATCTTCCTCGTGTTCATATCTGTTATTACAAAAGACATAACTTCCTCCGTTAAGGTCTGGCGGAACCTTTTTCCGCGTGACTACAATATAGCACCTGGGGGCATCTACAGTCAAGAAGAATTTTTTCATCACGAAACCGTCATATTTAAGGAATGGGAAAATGGTTGTGAATTTTCAATGCAGACCCTTGACAAAACTGGTTCTGATATGTTAAAATTTTGAACCCATATTGGGCCCCATTCGTGGGGCCTTTTTTGTTTCAAAAACCGTTTTGGAATATCGTTCTGAAACCAGTTTCAAAAACGAATTCAGTCCATCATTTCCATTGTATAATAAAATGGATTCAAAGTCAAGAAAAAACTTTGGAAATAAACGAGGACAAAACTGTAATAACATTAGACAAATCGGTAATTATATCACACGCATCGGTAATAACATTAGACAAGACGGTAATAAACCGCGAAGCACACTCGTCTCATTTTTGGCTATCTACCAGGCGTTTATTTACCACGGTAAAGTAGTTGTAAGTTCTTATAAGTAACTGTAAGTCAATGTAAGTTACTTATAGGTGAACTGACATTACATCTAAAACAACACTTCTTGAAAACGAGTCTCATATTGCAGACGGCACTTGCTCGCACGTCGTGCGACGGCATCTAAACAAACGCTTCTCGTTTTTCGATTGCAAGACGGCAACAGCTTGCAAGCACATCTAAATAAATACCCCTCGGATATCGTTTCGAATTTACAATAGCAGGTTGCAATTTTAATTAAGTGCTTAATTCATCTAAATAAATGGTTATTAAATATCGTTTTCATTTAATTAAGCGCTTAATTAAAATAAATCGTGCCGTTTTTCAATTGTGGATATCGGGAAAATTGTGCTTGACAAACGATTCAAGAAGAATTACAATTAAGAAATACGATTTGTAAACATACAAAACCCGAGAACTTTTCGGGATAGGAGTAAACCATGGTTAACTCGCCAGCTCGGTGCAAAAAATAAAGTTAACCATGGTTAACTTTATTGCTCTCTACTGCGGAATGCTTTGGTGGGGTACGTCTAAAATAATACTATTCGTTTTTCGTTCCCAAAAAGCAGGCGGTCCCCTGAAACCGCTCTCGCAGTCGCAGGGGACCCACCAGGCTAACGGTTTCTATTTATCGCATAGCACCTCGCAGTTCCACCTCGAACCGTGTCCTTGGCGTACTCGGTACGCACTAGCACATCCAGGCGCACGAGGTACTGAATGAACGTCTTCACACAATCGGTGAAGCGCATCGGGTTCCAGCTGACGTTGACATTACTCGCGCAGAACCGCAGGCATTCGCCATCGTTTTCGTTCGCAAACTTGGTGATTGATTCTTTGGTGCCATAAACCTGGGCAGTGTTGCCGTTGCCGTCGGAGTACTTACTAAAGAATAGGTTTCCAGAACCGTTTTCAATTACGCTTGCAACCTCCATGAAAGTTACATAGCCCAGGTCGTCGGCCTTCAAGGAGAGTTGCTTAATGAACTCGTCTGAATCCTCGGACTCGACCCACTCGGATGCGAACGCCATGCCAGGGCAGTTCTCGATTGCAACCCTGCGCTTGAACTGCTTGAACTGCTCCTCGGTGAGCAGGTCGGCCAGGGCGTTGACGAGGTCGGCGCTAACGTTCATTGTGTGCTCCTTTGCTAGGACTCGCTGGGGCCGTTCCCCTTGCGACTGAAACCATGATACCAGACCAGGCGCACGACGGCAACGCCTGGACGGCACTCCACACATTCAACACATTGCTATTGTAAACCATGGCAAACTCGATTGACTTTCAGGCTATACGAAGTTAACCTTGGTTGTCTCTCTGGCTCGCCTAAAAATTTGTTAGCTTTGGTTAACTTTTTCGCCGCCCTATAAGGGCGGTTACTGGAGTGCTGGCGTTTCGGGAGCGTGGTGCAGTGCCCTGTTGTCTATACGCCGGTTCTATAAAAAGGCCAGTTCCCTATGTTGTTTTTCGACCCCCAGTTGGGGGTCGTTGGATCGTATACGAGGTTAGCTGGGCTGGGCGTGCCCAGGCCTGGGGCTATCGCCCTACCCCGGGGCCATGGCTACCCCCTGGGTCACCAGGTGCCAGGCACGACAAAACCCCAGGGGCCAGGCGTGCACCCCTGGGGTTGACGTGCTATCTGGGGAACGTTCTAGCCCCTAAACACGTGGCAACCGTTCTCGGTGACTTCAATAACCATGGCGTCCCTCATATCCATGGCCTCGCATGCCTCCTCGGCAGTGGCACAGCGGTACCACTTGAAACCGTAGTCGTTGAGTCCCCATTCAACCTCGCACATCACCATGGTCACGTCGTTGAAGTCGTCGCAAGTGGGGAGCTGGAGGCTCGCCCTGTCGTCTGCATCATTGGAGATAGAGAAGATGGCGGAGTCGAAACGCTCGTCAATCTGCTCGTTGAAAGTGAGCTCGTTGATAATAACCTCGTTGGCGCTGGGGGCGTTGGAGGTAACCCAGCGAGTCCCAGTTACCAGGTTCATAACCATGTGCAGGGGCTTAAACTCGTCACGCTTGGATGCCTGGTAAACTACCATGGCGCGGTTAACGCGCTCGTTGCGGTCGATGCAGTAGAACTCGTGGAACCTGGGGGTAGCGGTGGCGGTCATTGTAGTGTCTCCTTAATAAGTGGCGAGCGTTTCAAGGTGTGGCCCCCTCGCGTGAGGGGGCCGATAGAGCGGCTAAAACAACGGCGATACCTTAAACCCCATATCGCCCTCGTAGTAATGATAGCAGGGCTCGGTATCGTCAAACCTGATGAAACCATCCTTGGGGTAGCCGAGGGCTACCAGTTCAACCATGATTTGACGCTTGAACTGGCCGATAGAATCGGTGCACTGGGCTCCTAGTTCAACGTTGCGGAGTTCGCGCTTAATAAGCGCGTCGATGACCTCCTGGTCAGTAGCGGGGCGAGTGCTGCACTCGGCGAGGAGGCACTCCTCGTCGCTCTCGTCCTCGGCGTTGCGTTCGATGTACTCCATAATAGCGTCCTGGGCGTCGTCCCAGTCGTCACAAACGGCGAGCACGCCGTAGCGGCACTCGGCAGTGACCCAGTAGTCACGGTTCATGAAAGAGTACTCGTTGCGGATGGCGGACTCGATGGCGGCGCGGTCGATGGTAACGAACATGATAGCTCCTATCGTTTGGTTGCGCCCCCCTGGGCGCGTTTCCGTTTGACAGGAACCACTATAGACCTCCTGGGCGTTCGGGTCAAACACTTGACCCGAACTTTTTGCCCTCCATAGAATGACCACAGCCAGATCTCCATGGAGGACAATTGATATATGTCAAGTATGGCCGAACCTTACATCTCATTAAACATAGCAACCTAGTAGGGAATAGGGTTTTTAATCATACCAGTCGGGTAGGAATTAAATCCTACTGGCTAGGTAGGATTATAACCCTCAAGTGGGGGTTGAGGGTCGATCGGTGAATCACACCTCGGGGCGTTTGTCAATACCCCGGAGGGTATATTTCCGGACTACACAAATTCTTCATGAACCTGAAAGGCCGGGGGGCACGAAAATTCTCAAAACAGGTTTTCAGATTCCGAACTCTAAAGAGTAACTGCACGAAAATTCTCAAAAACCATTTTTCAATTCCTAATCCCTTAATAGCACGACAATTCTCAAAAGCACTTTTTCGTTTCCCAACTTGAATCCCCTACCTTCTCCCTGGGTATATTCACGTGGTGTGTTTGCGTTCAACGCGAACGAAGTTCGCTTAAGGGCCCTTTGGGGCACGTTAAACGGGGCGAAGCCCGCTTAAGAGAGAAGGTGGTTCGGTCTTGGCCGATTCTTTTGATTACAACGAGAGGTCCAGGCCTGCAAGGGTGGACGCGGTGCGCAGGTCTCTCTCACGCAACCCCAGGCCTACGAAGGCCCAGATGTCAGCGATGGCTGACTACATCCTGTGCGTCTCCGACCGTGGGTCCACCCCCTACGAGAGGCGGCAGGAGTACCCTGTTCTCACAAGGAACAGGTGCGTCACGATATCCAAGAGGGAGGTGCCGATCGGGTCGGTGTCCGCCGAGGGCATGTCCTCTGACGACACGCTGTCCTCCCTCTCTTCAGATATGCCGCCCGACCCGGCTTCTACCAGACGACAGTCCGACGTGCAGTCGAAGGAGGCGGACGCAATGCGCGAGTCGATAGACTCCCTCAAGGCGCAGGCCGACAGGGCGACCGGCAAGAGGAGGTTCGAGCTGAAGAAGCAAGTCATCTCCCAGTACCGCGATCTTGTCGTGGCAGGTGAGTCCTCCAACCCGACGCCCGCCCCGGTTGCCAGGGCGTCCATGCCGCCTGACGCCCCCGGTCTCTTGGACGACGAGATAATCGTCGACCCCGTGACCTTGCTCCCCCACGGGAGGCGTGGTCTCACCATGTGCGACGAGAGGTGCGTGCTCGCCCTCATGCGCGACTACGTGGCGCTCAAGGCGCTTTCCAACGGTGACGCCAGGTCCGACGTGTCGGCCCTACTCGCAGACCTTGAGGAGGCTGTTGACGCTCTCTATCGGGACGACGCCCCCATGAGACTTATGGTGGAACTCAAGCTCGGCAACGCCACAGACGCCGATGTGGCGCAAGCTATAGGCGAGAGGCTTGGCGTCCACAGGTCCGCAAGCTACTGGGGTGCCAGGTGGTCGATCCACGTGCCAAGGGCGGTTGCCGACAGGGCCAGGAGGCTGTGGCTGCTGCGCCATTGGGACAAATGGAAGATATGCACGAGGTGCGGCAGGGCCCTTCCCGCGCACCCGATGTGGTTCACGAAGAATTCAAGCAGGGACGGCTACTACTCCCGTTGCAAGGAGTGCAGGACGGCCGTCAGAAAGGAGAGGGAGGATGCCGACAGACGAGGAGTTTGATTTCCTGCTCGGCCTGTACCAGAAAGCGTCAGCCACGGTGAGCGGCATGGTCAACGACGGTGCCCAGATGGACGGCACGAACCCCATGTCTGTGCTCATGAGCAGGTATCTGTCAGCGATGTTCATAGCCTGCTCTTGTGCGTCTGACGTCAGGAAGGGGGTGACCGGCAAGTGAGTTCAACCATACGCAAGGTGTGCTCCAAGTGTGGCAGGTCCAAGATATTGGACGAGTTCTTCTGCTACAAGAACGGCGAGAGGGACGACCTGTGCAAGGACTGCCTCCTGGAGCACGTGGACAACGGCAATCCGGACACGTTCCTGTGGATTCTTGAGCGCTACGACATCCCGTACATAGAGCGCATGTGGGTGTCCATGTCGAACAGGGAGTTCAAGGCCAACCCAGGGAGGTTCGGCCCCAAGAGCGTCCTCGGCAAGTACATGCGCAACATGAAGATGCACCAGTACCGCAAGTTTGGCTATGCCGACAGCGACAACCAGGAGCTCAACGGCCTCATCCCGCAGATGGACCAAGAGAGCGAGCTTGAGTTGAGGAAGAAGCTTGAGTCTGGGGAGATCACAAAAGCCGAGTATGACACCAGGTCCTCGTATGCCGACTCTGTGTCGAGGGACGGGGAGTCCAAGGAGTACACGCTCAAGAACGAGTACGAGAAGTCCGTCAACGACAACCTGACGACCCAGGACAAGGTCTACCTGCTCTCCAAGTGGGGCACGTCGTACACCCCGGAGGAGTGGGTGCGCATGGAGAGCATGTACAACCGCTATTGTGCCGAGTACGACATGTCGGTGGACCGCGAGGAGACTCTCAAGAAGCTGTGCAAGACGTCGATAAAGATGGACGAGGCGCTTGACTCGGACGACACCCTAGGTTACAAGAGCCTGTCGCAGGTGTTCGACTCTCTCCGAAAGACCGGCAGGTTCACGGATCAGCAGAACAAGCAGGATAGGACTGACCTGGTGGACTCGGTAGGCAGGCTCGTCCAGCTGTGCGAGAGGGACGGCGGCATAATAGAGCAGATGCCGGACCCCGAGGAATACCCGCAGGACAAGATAGACGTCACCATAAACAACTTCAAACAGTACTCCGTCAACCTTCTCCGCAACGAGCCCAACATAGCTGGCCTCATCGAGACCTACATCGCCAGGCTTGAGGAAGCCGACACGAAGACAAAGAGGTTTATGGAGACGATGGGCAACATGAGCGTGCCGTCCAGCCCCTCGGAGGATGACGACGAGGAAGAGGACGAGGGGGTTGAAGATGGCTCTTGATGACATTTTGAGGATGTCAGGGGGGTCGAGGGACAAGGAGGTGGACCTGTCAGAGGAGTCGGTGATGAAGCACATCGACAAGTTCAGGGAGCTGATAGCGTACTGGAGACTGTATCCCGACAGGTTCATCGACTACCTATGCTCTCTCAACCCAAAGAACTCTTTCCACCTGTATTTCTATCAACGGTTCAAAAGATAGGACCATTTGTCGTGTAAACGGCATCTACAAAGCATCTAATTGCTGGAACACCCTAAAGCCCACTTGCCGTCCAAGGTTCAACCTCTTTGACTTTGGTTAGGAGCGAAAGCAGAAACAATAAGTGGGATGAGACATGGTTAAATCCTAAATCTTATAGAATGGGCAATCAGCAACCAAAAGGAGGCAAGTAAAAAATATGCCAAAAAAGATTTCTGTGCAAAATTTTAACTCGCGTATAAAAAATAGATTTCCAAAAGAGACATTTCAAATTCTATCTTATTCTGGAATGGGAAACCCTCTTTCTGTAAAATGTGAAAATTGCGGACAAATAATAACTGTCTCAAAAGCTGTAAACTTTTTGGCGAAGAACAAAGCTTATGGATGTGTTAATTGCCATGGTTTATGGAAGCAAAGAGAAAAGAAGTGGGATGTAATAAAACAAAAATATTTTGTTGAACAAACCGATTTTGTTTCTTCTACGCATAAAGTATACCGTTTTACTTGTAAAAAGTGTGGGACAGTTAGGATGGGGACTATGAATAACATTCTTCTTCATCCTCTTTGCCGTTGTGAGGGACAAACTAATAATTGGACTACAGAAGAGTTAAAGAAAGTTTTGGCGGACAGATACGAAGTGCTTGATTCTCCGTCTCATATAACAGATAAAACAAAGTTAAGATGTAAAAGGTGCGGTATGATATGGACCACAAGACTCTCTGATGTTATATACCATGAAATGTCTGGATGCCCAAATTGCCATGCGCTTGAGACTCAAAGCATAGGAGCAAAATTTGTTAACGATTGTCTCGATGAGATGGGAATAAAGTATGAAAGAGAAAAGCGAGTTGGCGACACTCTGATGAGGTTTGATTTTTTTATCCCGTCAAAAAATATTGCAATCGAATATAATGGCGCACAGCATTATAAGTTTGTCAAGATATATCACATAAATAACGAGGGGTTTAAAAAGCACAAAGAGCGCGATAAGAAAAAAGCTTTATACTGCGAGCAAAATGGAATAAAACTTTTAGTGATACCATATACATGGAAACCTTCTCATATAAAAAATTTTTTACTTGCCGAATTAGGCTCAACGACTAGTGCTTTGGCACGTAGCTGACAAGGGTCGGCGAAATGGTGCTTTAGGCTTAAAGGCCTAAAAGATATAGTCTGATCTTTATGGAAACATAAAGGGGACCCAACGAGGTCCCGTCTCAAGTTTCCGGCTTGAGGCAAACACAAATGCTTTTTGCGAGTAATTTTTCGGCACAGATATGTCTATGCCACGTTTACAAGAGGCTTCTCCAAGTCGTTCATGGCGGTTCTTGCCTTGATGATAGAGGCGATATTGTATCCTGGAAGCAAATTGTTCATGACTTCGGACGTTAAAGCACAGAGTGCCAGCATCTTAAGTTCCAAGGTAGAATTGTTGGTTCAGATGATTCCTGCTCTTGGAAAGGAGATAGAGTGGGACACGAGGGGCAAGAACACCAAGACAGTCGTGTCGAAGGACAAGGTGTCGTACCAGTTCAAGAACGGCTCGGTCATAGAGAACCTCGCAGCAACAGAATCCTCGCGTGGTCAGCGCTACACGTCAGGCATCATAGAGGAATGTGCCAAGATCGACGGCAAGATCCTCAACGCCGTCGTCATCCCCACGATGGCAGTCGACAGGAACATCAACGGCCAGGTAGACAAGAACGAGAAGATCAACCGTAGGCAGCTCTACATCACGAGCGCAGGCTACAAGGCCACGTTCGCCTATGAGAAGCTCATCCAGCTGTACTGCCAGATGGTTGTCGACCCGAAGCAGGCATTTGTATTCGGAGGAGACTACAGGCTGTCTCTTGCCGAGGGGCGTCTGTCCGAGGAGGACATGACTGCGACGCAGGCTGACGCAACGTATGACGACACGACGTTCGCCATGGAATACGGTAGCGTATGGAGTGGTGTCGCTGAGGGCTCGTTCTTCGACCCCGACACTTTTGAGAAGTGGAGGACGATAGAACAACCTGACCTCAAGTATGACGGCAGGACGAAAGACGGTTATTATATCATGGGTGTCGACGTCGGCAGGTTTATGTGTACAACAGAAATCGTGATAATGAAGGTTGTGCCGTCCCCTCATACAAGATTCCCGAAGAAATATATAGAGAATATATTCTCTTATGAAGGTGAAAACTTTAGGTTTCAGTCTCTTTATATCAAGCGGTTATTTGAAAGGTACAAGTGCAAGGCTTGCGTACTAGACGGAAACGGCGTAGGGGCAGGCCTGATAGATGAACTTGTCCTTGATCAAGACGACCCTGACACGGGTAAAACACTGTACGGATGGGGTGTTATAAACAAATACGAGGACGACGTTGAGAGATATACCAAGTATGAGACAGAGAACACGATACATGACGCACTGTATATCATAAAAGCTAACAGGGAGATAAACTCGTCCCTATACGCTTACACGCAGGCGCAGTTGATGGCGGGAAGGATAAGGTTCCCCATCAGCTCGCAGGTTGCCGAGTCAAACCTCATGTCTCTTGAGAAAGGCAAGTCCATGACGAAGTTGCAGAGGGAGACATACCTTATGCCGTTCAAGCAGACTGACATTCTCAAGTTGCAGATGTTGAACTTGGTTATGAAAGATGACAGTTTGGGTACAATAGTGCTCAAGCAGTCGAACTCCAGAATAAATAAGGACAAGTTCTCCGCGCTCATCTATGCGCTGTATTGGTGTAAGATGGATGAGGAGAAAGCCCAGAAGAAGAAGTCGAATCTGGGAGATTTTGTCTTTTATTCTTAATTCTGGTCAAAGACTGTGTGATTGGTGCGCACAAAAAGTAAATATGGATTGAAAGGACCGCGTATACCAGTCCGTATACGCGGTTTTTTCATGTGTCCAGAAAGGAGGGGAACCGTGGAAAGTTCCAAAATGGAGATGAGAATACATGACATCCTTAAGCTGAACGACGTGCCGTTCGTGGAAGAGTACACGTTCCCCGACCTTGTCGCAAGCAGTGGAAGGCCTCTCCGGTTCGACTTCGCGGTGCTGAACGACGACGGCAGCCTCGACTTCTTGATAGAGGCGAACGGCAAACAGCACTATTCCCCCGTCGGCAAGTTCGGCGGGCGTTCAGGTTTGAGCCGACAACAGTACAACGACTGTTGTAAGAAGAGGTACTGCAAGAAACACGGGATAAAGCTTGTCTCGATATCTTATAAGGACGAGGATAAGCTTTCCTACGACTATATAATGGCATCAGCTGGCTACACGTAAGGAGGTGTACATGTCAGACGCATTTGGTCTGAAGACCGACGACAGCTCGGTCAAGCCTTTCCCGACTGACTTCAACTCGATCAAAGTCGGCAGAGAGCGCCTGAAGAACGACGTTACAGCCGACGTGGATGCCATCATTGATTCCATACAGAACCGCAAGCCGATCAAGAAGGAAGACGTCGAGAACGCATTTTTGAGAAACGACTTGCGCAAGCAGAGGGCGATATCTGAATTCTTCTTCAGGACGAACGGCATATACTCAAGGCTTTGCCGTTACATGGCCTATCTTTTCAAGTATGACTGGATAGTCACGCCGATAAGGTGCGACGAGAAGGTGCCGGACAAGAAGGTCATCGAGGGGTGGATCAAGTCGCTGTTGATGCTTGACAACTGCTCTTTGAAGAAGACGTTCGGCGAGATAGCCCTGAAGGTCATGAAGCGCGGTTGCTACTACGGCTACATCATCCGTCAGAAGGATGCAGTCTACCTGCAAGAGCTTCCAATCGACTTTTGTAGGTCGAGGTATTCACAGAACGGCATGAAGGCCATTGAGTTCAACGTCAAGTACTTTGACGAGAACTTCAAGGACCTCGACTACCGCATGCGCGTCGTGAAGATGTTCCCGAAAGAGATTCAAAAGGCATATGTCGCGTACAAGACGGGTAAACTGCCAAAGGACGTGTCGAGCGACGACCTCGGTTGGACGCTTCTCGACCCAGAGATGACAGTCAAGTTCAATTTGAGCAACTCTGACGCGCCCGTGTTCATAAACGTCATCCCGGCCCTCATGGACTTGGACGACGCGCAGGACCTTGACAAGAAGAAGATGGCTCAACAGCTCATCCGAATCATCGTGCAGAAGTTGCCGATGAAGAAGGACGGAGACTCTGTCTTCGACTTTGCCGAGGCCGGGCAGATCCACAGGAACGCAGTCTCCATGGTCGGCAAGGCCATTGGCGTGAACGTCCTGACAACTTTTGCCGACGTAGACGTGGCGGACATGTCCGACAAGGGCAACGTCTCAAGCGTCGACCAGCTTGACAAAGTCGAGAGGACCGTCTACAACGAGGCTGGCGTCAGTCAGATGCAGTTCAACTCAAGCGGCAACATCGCCCTTGAGAAGTCTATCTTGAACGACGAGGCGACTCTTTCAAATTTAATTGATCAATTTGAAGAATTTGGTCAAAGAATCTTAAAACCGATGAACAAGAGTAAAAATAGATTGTATTTTGAATTTTCCATCTTGCCGACGACGATTTACAACTACAAGGACATCGCAAAGATGTACAAGGAGCAAGTCACAATCGGTTATTCTCTACTCTTGCCGCAGGTCGCGCTTGGAAGGTCCCAGCTTTCCGTGTTCGCATCCGCCATCTTCGAGAACAAGATCATGAACCTCACAGAGCTGTTCATACCGCCTCAAATGTCGTCTACGGTCTCCAACAACGGAGGACAGTCACAATCAGATAACAAGACTGTGAAGAAGATCGACACAGAGGAGAAGAGCGCAGGTCGCCCTGAACTGCCCGATGATGAGAAATCCGAGAAGACGATGCAGAACATCGAGAGCGCCTCGTAAGGAGAGAAGATGAACAACAATAAATCAGTGGAGACTATCGACTCTCCTGAATTTATAAACATAACGCCCTGCAACCCGATGGTTTCAAAGTGCCAGATCAAGGTGTTGTATGTCGGCAAGAACCGCAACGGGTCCTTCATCAGCAAGGAGACTGCCAAGAAGATGGCAGACACGCTTCCGACATCCCCCATAGTTGGATGTTACCTTGAGAAGAAGGAAGACTTCGGGGACCACGGCGAGGTCATCACAATTGAGGATGATGAGATAAAGTTCTCTTGCAAAACCAAGCCATATGGTTTTGTCGCGCCGGACGCCAAGGTGTGGTTCCAGAAGTACACAGACACAGACGAGTTCGGCAACGACGTCGAACACGAGTATCTGATGACGGAGGGATACCTTTGGACGGGCCAGTTCGAGGAGGCGCAGAGCGTCATCGACAACGGCAAAGGTCAGTCCATGGAGCTTGATTCCAATACTCTTGACGGTCATTGGTCACGTGACGCTGAATCAGGTCTTGAATTTTTTATTATAAATGATGCAGTGTTTAGCAAGCTGTGCATTTTAGGTGACGACGTTGAGCCTTGCTTCGAAGGCGCGTCTGTCACTGCGCCGAAGGAATATTCGGCTGACAAGAGTTATTCTACGTTCGCAAGGACGTTGTTTACGATGATGAACGAACTTAAGGATATCATATCCAATGAAGAGCCCACTGAAGGGGGGTTAGACATGGACAAAACCGCACAGACTTTCGAGGAGGTTGCCGAGGAAGAGGCTGTGGAAGAGACCACTCCAGCCATGGAGGAGGTGACAGAGCCTATTGCCGAGGAGCCTGCCCCCGAGACTGTTGAGGAGCAAGCCGAAGAAGAGAACGTCCAGGAGGAGCCCGCACAAGAGGAGGCTCCTGTTGAGGAGCAGGCTGATCCCGAGCCCGAGTTCTCACTTACACAGCTGGTTGCCGAGGTTGAGTCTCTGCGTAAGCAGAACGCCTCCCTACAGAGCGAGCTAGACTCCCTCAAGGAGTTCAAGCTCAAGGTTGAGAATGATGAGAAGGACGCCTTGATCGGCAAGTATTTCATGCTCACCGACGAAGACAAGGCAGACGTCATCGAGCACAAGGCCGAGTACACGCTTGACGAGATTGAGGCCAAGCTTGCTCTTGCCTACGTCAAGAAGAACGTCGACTTCTCTATTGACGACGCCGAGGACGAGAAGGACGAAGAGCCCGCTCTCTCTTTCAGCCTCGACGACACAGACGAGTCTTCTGTAGACTCTTTCGCTACAGACCCAGTTATTGAAGCTTTACGCGACTACAGGCGCGCAACGCAAACTTTATAAGGAGGATTAAGAATGGCAGTTACTATCGACCGCGAGAAGCAGGTTCTCGCTGGACACGACAACTTTGCCCAGGTTGAGGACAATCATCTGTCTGCAAAGCGCGACGGTCGCGTTTACGCTCAACTCCCCGCTGACGAGAGCATCGACACTCTTGAGCAGGGCATGTTCGTCAAGTACGACTATGCTGGTGGCAAGGTTGCCTTTGCTGGAGACGGTCCTTGGATGATGGTCTTCAACGAGGAGAAGCTCTATGATGAGCGCAAGCAGATGCACCGTGACTTCGCCATGAAGCGTACCGACTTCTATGACAATCAGATGTTCCCCCGCGTCCTCGGCATGGTTGCCGGTGACGTTTGGACGACCAACGCTCTTGCCAAGGGCGAGTACAACGTCGGTGACAAGGTTGCCCCCGGCGCTGACGGCTTCCTCACTGCCGGTGAGGGTGACGGCACGCTCGTCTGCAAGGTCGTCAAGGAAACCACTATGCCTGACGGCCAGCCCGCTGTCAAGCTTCAGTGCATCGTCGCTTAATTAGAAGGGGGATACAGATAATGAAACTCATGGATAGCAAGAGTCTGTTCGCCCTTGCCAAGGCGGCAGTCAACAAGACACCACTTACCTACAGCGCCGAGGAGAGCTACAGCGCCGAGGAGGTCAATGACGTCCTTCGCGCCCAGTTCGAGCTTCTCGCTCCTAACTATCAGGGCTTCCGTCGCAACGAGGCTCTAATCTACGAGCTCATCGAGAACACCATCGACGAGGTCCTTCCTCGCAAGGTCATGGCCCAGTATGAGCGTTTCGCAGACGTCCAGAGCATCGCCCAGGGCGATCAGGCCGTCTTCAAGATTAAGATCACCGAGGCCGCTCGTAAGCGTGCCAAGGCTTTCGTCACCCGCGTCGGTCTCGCTGGTCGTTACGAGACCTTCCAGCTTGATGGACGCGAGCTTACTGTTGCCACAAGCGCCATCGGCGGTGCCGTCAAGATCGGCTTCGAGGAGTTCCTCGATGGCCGTTACAGCCTCGCTGACTTCACTGACATCATGCTTGAGGGCATGGACGAGTACATCTACGCCGAGATCCTAAAGGCTCTTGACGCCGTCGTCGCCCAGACTCCTGCTAACAACCGCGCCACGTTCGCTGGTTTTGACGAGGCCACTATGGACCAGCTTCTCGCCATCTCCGACTCTTACGGCACTGGCCGTTCCACCATCTTCTGCACGCAGGAGTTTGCTTCCCGCATGCTTCCGCAGGACAAGTTCGTCTCCGAGGACATGAAGAACCGTCTGTGGAGGGATGGCTGGCTCGGCGATTACAAGGGCCATTCTGTCATCATGCTTGAGCAGTCCATGGTTGACGAGACTAACACCGAGAAGGTCGTCGATCCTTCCAAGGCTTACATCTTTGCCTCAATCGCTGGCAACGAGAAGCCCGTCAAGATCGTCTTCGAGGGTCAGACCGCCGTTCGTACCATCACCGATAATGATGACTGGTCGACCGACATGCAGACCTACAAGAAGTTCGGCGTCGCCGTGTTCAGCAATCCTTCGATTTGCTGCTACACCAACACCGAGCTCAAGAAGACTGTCCGCTAGATTTTCCCACCGTTCTTAAAACGGTTGATACGGCTACTTGGTTAGTTGGGTATAATCCCCACTAGATGTGCCGAACCTAGAGGGGGCTTTTGCCCCCTCTTTTTTTAGAAGAGAAAAAAGGAGAAAAATATGCCAGTCAACGTTAATCTCGTGCCTGATGACACGATGGTCAAGCTTGTGAATATGATGGATTCGCCGACAGGGTACAAGCTCATGAACGGCACTTTCAGAAGGTTCGCCCCTAGGGCCTCCATGAGCGTGACTGCCGGGGAAGTCAGGGAAGTCTCAAACATGCCCGGCACCATCACCCTGTTCCAGAACTATCTCCGGGTTGACAACAAAGACCTTGCCACAGAGCTTGGCGTGTCCGACGACTCATTCGAGCATGAGTATTCTTGGGGCAAGGATGAGATTGTCGGTGCGTTGACGACAGAGCCTATCGAGGTTCTTCTTGACGCCCTTGACTATGCCCCTGATGCCATCAAGGAGTCTCTTGTCGACTTTGCAGTCGAGCTTGAGATTCCAGACGTCAACCGTCGCAATGCCATCAAGAGCGCCACGGGCAAGGACATCACCAAGATGATCGAGATTAAGAACGCCTACAAGGATGACTCTCAAAAGGAGGACGGCAAGCCCACCGAGAGGAGAGCCGCACAAAAGCAGGCTCCCGCCAAGAAGTCTTCTGGCAGGAGGGCAAGCACCCCTGCTGCTGACGCCAAGGAAGAGAAGACCGAGGAGGAGTAGGATATGGACCCCTTTTACACGCCTGATTTATCCAATCCACAAGTAAAAGGGCCAGAAAGCCACCTCACTACTCTTGACGAGATGTACGACGTCTTTTTAAGCCACATCACGGACGACATGTTCATGGAACTCACGAGAGAAGACACTCAAGGGATGTTAGACGAGATTCTCATGGGTGCCCTCCCTTATTTTGAGTTCCCAAGGAAGAACATTTTCGACATAGATTGGTCTGAAAGGCATTTCAATGTACAGCTCACTGCCGAGGAAGAGTTGATAATCTGTCAATACATGATATCCGTGTGGATAGGCTACCAACTCGCAAGCATCGAGCTTGTAAGGCAGAAGTACAGCAGTAGCGACTTCAGCTTCACATCACAGGCAAGCCATATGGCAAGACTGATTCAGTTGAAGACGCACTACGAGGACAAGGGCTTTCATCTACAGCGTCTCTATTGCCGCCGTCGCGTCAACAAGGATGGCGAGGTAGTCCCAACCATGGACATGATCATGGCGGTGGACTGACAATGGAGACCTGTACAATAGAGATTCCAAACGAGATGCTTGTGGAGTATTACTACAAGGTCGGCAACCAGATATTTAAGCTTCTTCCTTTGAGAGAAGAGGGTGGGGCTTGGATGAAGTTGCTTGACACTGTGATTTTAGAGTTGACTGGCATGCAGAAGCTTTTTCCTGACAAAGCAGAGCTTGTCTCTCTCCTTATAAAACTAAAGGGACTGAAGGAATTGAGCCCCGGTATGGATTTCATGGATTACAGACGCTTCATCTTTGAGTGCTGTACCCTTGTCACAAAGATAAGGGGTGAGTACAATGTCGATGGAGACCATGAGGCAGAAGCTTTTGTTTAGAGGCGGTTTCAACACAATAGACAGGATCAACAAAGACAAATTAAAGAGCCTACGACTTGCTCTACAAGGAGACCAGCACTCTCGTCGGATAAAGACGCCAGAGAAGGAATGCTGGTATGGGTTGATCAATGACAACAAGTTGACCGCCGACTATGACAGAAAGATCTTTGCAATCGAGAAAGATGCCCACCTGAAGGCAGGGGACGTGTTCGAGGTGCTTGACGACGGGTCACATTGGATGATATATTTGCCGGTCCTGTCAGAGACAGCATTCTTCAAGACGGAGATAATAAGGTGCCGTTACACTGTCGACTTGGACGGCACGACTTATTGGATTTACTTCCAAGGCCCGACAGAGACCTCTGCCAGTTGGTTCATCAAAGACGCGGTGAACGTCGCCAATATGAACCTCAAGAGCACGGTGTACATCAAGAGAGACGACAAGACAGACGAGTTCTTCAGTCGTTTCAAGAAGATAAAGATAGCAGGACAGACCTGGGAGATACAGGCCACAGACCGCTTCTCTGCACCGGGCATAATAGAGGCTATTGTGAAGGAGACGAACGACAACCCCATCGAGGACATTGCAGACGTGCTTCCGGCTTGCCCGTGCGATCAGATTCTTGGGCAGTCAATCGTCGAGCAAGACGGAGAGTTTGGCTTTGAGATAAGGGGAGACTACCTAAACGAGGACAGCGAATGGAGAACCGACGACAATCCAAGAGTCAGAATCTCAAGTGTGACAGAAAACGGACGGTTCGTCAAGGTCAAGGTCTACGACGGTGCCGTTGATGGGTTCACTCTCAAATACGGGACGAACGACAGTTGGTTTGCAAAGAAGGTCTTCATAAAGCACTGCCAGACTCCTATTGTCGGGGAGACGGTCGTCTCACCATACGACGTCGTTGAATACAGGCTTCGAAAAGAAGCCAAAGACGGCACCTTCTATGTGGATGGAATTGATTCAAAACATGCAAAAGTGGTAGCCCAGAAGGGCAACTCTTGCAAGGTTGAGATAACTGCTTCAAGGACCTGCGACTTCTTGTTGAAGTTCAAGAATGACGAAGGTTGCTACTTCGAGCAGAAAATTGAAGTCCGTTCACTTTAGGAGGTGACATGTATGATTTACAAGGCGACTAGTTTGGCAAAAGACTTCAACGTCACATTTTTGTCAATGGAGAACGATAAAGAGGCTGTCATAAGGAAGCTCTTTGTTGAGAGCAGACCTTACAGCGACTATCTCAAAAGGCTTATGGTCGTCATGAAGAAAGACTGCCTTAATCCTTCAAAGCATCAATATCAGACTCTTATAGACGAGGTTTCAGTCTCCAAGTTGAAGGAAGACGGTTATATAAAGTTTGTGCCGATTTTGCCGTTCCTAGAGTTCGAGAACTCGAAGAGCTATCTGTTCATTAGGTTTAGGGATGTAGCTCCAACGACAAACCCCCAGTACACAAACACAACGATGGAGATCATCTGCATCTCCAATTTTGACAACTGGGAGTTGGACAACTATGCCATTCGTCCTTGGAAGATGGCCGGTTATGTCAACGGCATATTGAACAATACGAAATTGAGCGGAATCGGCACATTGCAGTTTGCTGGGGCAAGCGAGTTCTCATGGGACGAAAACTGGGGCGGGGTTCTTCTCACGTATATCGCCACACACTCCACTGACGACCAAGAGCAGATTAGTGAGGAATCCGGTATAGTGGATGAGCTATAAAGGTGACGTCGGCTTGTATCTCTCTGGTGCCCAGGTGCCGATAGAGGGATGCGGAGTCTTTATCACCCCGCCAACTATAAAGGCTGTAGCTCAATTTGGAGAGAACGATTTCCTACTTGCCGTCCGCGCTATGAGTGCGGACAGGGCATTTATCGGTCCCATCAAGGACAGCACGCCTCAACTTGAGGACGTCCCTGACTTTCAAATACTCCTTACTGTTGTGAATTCCGATGAGAAGTTGATGGAGGTCATAAACAGGTTCTTGTCGGTTGTGTTCCCAAACTACTTTGTCGAAGTAAAACAAAACATGATATGTTTTAAAGAACATGAGGAAGACAAAGCGATGAAGGGAATGATCAACCAGTTCAATTGCGAGAACTTCTGCACGACCATCAAAGAGCTCTTTTGGCCTCCTCAAAAGAACGACAAGGAGTTCAATCCCGCAAACGCTAAAGCGGAGGAGATTGCAAGGAAAATAGAGGCTGGTAGAAGGAAGACTGCTTCCGAGTCTCTTGGGGGAGAAAATTCTTCTTTGTTTGGACTTTATGCTTCGGTCATTTCCATTGGGTTGGCCGTTGATATAAATGTTATATATAGGTACACCCCATTTCAGCTGTTCGACGCATTTACACGGTACATGAAGAAGAGCGAATACGATCTCTTTATGAAGATTAAGACAACCCCTATGATGAGTACCGATGGCATCGAGGAGCCTGAACACTGGGCTACTAATATATACGAATAAACGTATAATCTAGAAACCTTTTTAAGGAGGATGTGTTTATGAACTTTGGTGTTCGCGAAATTTGCGACGTCGTCTTCAAGGCTCGTACTGACGGCGTTCGTGTCGGCAACCAGACTTTCAGAAAGGGCCAGCCGGTCCTTTACATCACAACTGCCAAGACTTCCAGCCTTGAGGGCGCTACCACAACGGTTTACGCTCAAGGCGGAAAGGGCAACCCACGCTTGATAGCATGGGAGGGCTGGGGTAAACCTTCCCTATAAGGTTTACACTCGCATTCGCGTGAACCCTCCAATAAGCAAACCAATGCTTATAAGAAATACCTCCTGAACTGCTGGAAAATCCAGAAGCATAAAATTTCTTGACTTTTTTAATATATTGGGGTATAATGTCCCTAGGACATATGAACCAATACAAAAAAGGAGAGCGATATTTATGACTGGACAATCAGCATCCAAGCTCGAATACAAACCTCTAAAAGAAGATCCAGATTATTTGATTTACAATGACGGCAGAGTCAAGAGCTTGAAAAAGCCTGGCTGTCATGGAGGACGGTACGAGGAAGACAAAGGGCGCTGGGTTTCAGGTAAGATTGATAACGTTGGCTATCAGACATATTGTCTAGCAATCGTGAACGAGCTTACTGGGAAAAAAGGCAAGATGGTTTATGCACATCGTCTTGTCGCTGAATATTTTATTCCAAACCCTGATAATCTTCCGGTCGTCCATCATAAAAACGGTGACAAACTTGACAACAGAGTTGAGAATCTAGAATGGGCGACTTTCAAGCAGAACATAGACGAATATCTGAAGAATGCGAAAGTCATTCATAGAAATCACCGATACCATATTGAAGACCTTCCTGGCGAGCAATGGCTACCAGTCAAAGATGCGCCTATTTACGAAGTGTCTAACATGGGCCGAGTTATAAACACTAAATCTGGAAAATTGATTCGAACGGATGATAACTTAAAATATAGCAGAGTAAAGCTTGGGATGAACGGTCCCAGGTATTACATCCATAGACTTGTTTATAGCACTTTCACTGGAGATTATGACTATGACGGTTATGTTATTGACCACATCAATAATGATCCGTCAGACAATCGACTTGCCAATTTGCAAAAAGTTACTCATTCCGAGAACAATTTTAAGAGGTTCCAAAAGTAATCGAGAAGGTTCAACGACTATCCGTCTGTCGGAGTAGGACGCAAGCGCGTTCGAAGTGGGAGGCCCCTGCATTGAGCGGGGTGAAGATATAGTCTGCTCTCCACGTATACATAAAGGTGGAGTCCTGGCAACGTAATTGCGACCAGGAGGGTCAGGGTAGCGACCTGGCTCCAACACATAGGGAACGCACAATGACCTTCACTGTTGAAGACGCATTGATTTCGCCTGTTTCTCTTGCCATGCTTACTGGTGCCGGTCTTAACAACGTGACCGACGCCAGCAATGCCACTGGCACTTACATTTACCAGCCTGTCCAGTTCGATCTTCCTATCGTTAAGGGCAGGACGGACGGCACAGCCTGTGTCCATCTTGATTATGACACAGCCCAGGACGCCCATGACATCTATTTCAGCGAGAACAAGGGTCAGATTTTCGGCACAGTCCTCGACAATGCTGGTGCCGGTGTCTACTTCCTTCCTCTTGCCACTGATGGCATCAAGCTTATCGAGAACGGCGAGGTTCGCAAGGACGACGTCGACACCGACAAGGAGTACGTCGGTGAGTGCGTGCCTGGCGACACCGATGGTGGACACGTCTTCACCATTCCTTCTTCTTCCAACTCTTACCTTGAGCTGACTTTCGTCGACGCCGAGCAGTATGTCGGCTGCACTCTTCGCGTCGACTGCTATTGCCAGCGTTCAAGTGGAGCTAGGCAAATCACCATTGACGCCGAGAACTTCGCTGGTGACTTCTACCTTGAGGCCTCCACACTGTTCCGCGATCAGTATACCAAGAAGGACATGCCTGCCGTCTTCGTCATTCCTGATGCCAAGATTCAGTCTAACTTCACATTCACCATGGCTAACTCCGGAGACCCAAGTAAAGTAGAATATTGCTTGGCTGCGTAGTAATACGTTGAAAAATTAGCTCCTTAACTGCTGGAACACCTTTAGAGCCTTGTAAACCACAACGTGGACGGCAACGTCGAGCGTGACGGTTTGAAAATTACAAGGATTAGGCAATCAGCAACCAAGGGCCTGCAAAAAGCAGGTCAAGGCTCAACGACTATCCATTTATTGGAGTAGAGCGCAAGTGCGCTCGAAATGGGAGACCCCTGGCGACAGGGTGAAGATATAGTCTTATCCCATGTGAGAGCATGGGCTCTTTTAAAAGAGATGCGAGAGTAACGATCTCGTGTAAAAACAAATGTCCTTTACTTTCACGCTCGATGCTTTCCCGGACTACACAAAGTTCGATCGTACCAAGAAGGTGTTCTGCGCCATCCAGATCATTGGTGACGAGAACGTCCTTCCGAAGGACAGCCTGGTGAAGGATGACACTTGCGATCCTGCCGACCCCGAGATTACAAGCGCTGAACCTGGCAAGGAAGCCAAGTATGGCCGTAATCTGAAGACAGAGATCACCCGCAAGAACATCGACTTCTTCGGTATGCTCTATCCTATCAGTGACACCACTGAATATCTTGCCAAGTGGAACAAACTCACCGGCAAGACTGAAACCGCTCTTCCCGAGGGCGAGGCCACAGGTTACTACTTCCCCGTCACTCTCAAGGGCGGCACGAAGTATGACTACAAGTCTGTCGCGGGGACTGCTCTCTCTAGCGCCGACGGTGACATGCTCTTCGCTGTTGATTCTACACACCCCGTCGTCGAGGTTAAGGTCACAGGTGGCGAGAACAAGGTTTCTACTTACACCTTTGACTTCTCAAAGTGCGTCTTTAAGTAAGAAACATCCTCTAAAAAGCCGTTCTGCCCTACTTTGGGGTGGGGCGGCTTTTTTCGTTTGTTAAGTGAAAGGAGGAGGAAATGGCAGACGAGAAGACTCTTGACGAGATTCTTGAAGAAGATAAAGATTTCAACGAATCTGACTATGTGTATCTTTATTACGGAAATATAAAGCATCCGTTCCAACCAATGGGAGTCAACGCTCTGTACACAAAACATCTTCGTGATTTTTATATCATTCAAAAAAATAGAGCAAAAGAAAAATTTGGGGAAAATTCTCTTGATGTTAAAGGACTAATGAAAGACTTTGAGACTATCGACCGAGATAAAGATCCAGGAAAAACATTTTTTGGCGATATCCGAGATGGAATAACATTTACCTCTAATGACAGTAACAATCAAGGTCTAAAAATAAAAGGTTTTAGTATTGATGACATGGAAGATGCCGTTAGTCAATTAAACCAAGAAATAAAAGATACTGCTAATGGTGTTGCAGATTATTTTGCTTTAACAAATAGTATCTGTGACAGATATCTTAATGAAACGCACGGAATGTTTAAATCGTTAGAGTGGCAGCTTCTCAAGGAAGCGATTGCGCAAGAGGGTAAAAATTTAACGAAAGAGCAAAAAGAGGCTGTAAATCTGTTCTTTCCCGGAGCAATATCTGGTGGAGATGGGAAGACTATTACCATCAACATGGGTGAAATGGGAAAAATGATAAATAGCCTTGAAGAAGGAATAAATAAAATTAACAACAGCTTGGGTGAATTAAAAAAGCTCACTCAAGCAATCGGTAGCGCAACAAAGAATAATATAGATTGCACAGTTGAAATTGGTAAAGTAAAGGATATACACAACAGTAACAAAGGAGTTCTAAACTCGTTTAAAGGCAAGCTTGGAGAGTTTTCTGTAGCACGAGGACTTGCAAATGCGAACTATGAGGGATTAAAGGCCATAAGCGAGATTGAGATAACTACAACCGGAAGCCACCAGGATGAGATAATGTCTTATTCAGAAGATAAGGCGATAAGAGCCATGCAAAAAAAGCACTCGCCAAAGAGTGAGAGTGTCACCTCAAAATCAGACGTTGTTGTTACTGTAAAAGCAGCCGATGGAAGTGTCACTGGTGAAATAGGTATTTCTGTAAAAGACTACAAAGGGTATAGAAAAGTAAGAAAACATTCTCAACCATCAGATTTAAAGAATATTGGTTTGTTATCTACAAATGTTTTTTATCTTCTTGCCAATTATATTGGGTATAAGAGGTCACAGATATTTCAAATATTAAATGTATTCGCTGCTCTCGTAACTCAAAGTCGTTTTGAAGGAGCGAAAGATGTAGTGTTAAGTGAAAGAGGCAAAACAACATCAAGAGCAGATAAAGAAGCAGCTTTTGATGAAATTATTAGGGAACTAGCCGCCGCCAGCCTTTTATCTGCGCTTACAGGTATTCAAAGAGGGGTAAAAGTAAATGGCACGTTTTCTAGTTTTATGGTTGTAGGAGACAGGCTGTTGTCGATTCCTGATATAATAGAACAGTGTATAAACGATGTTACAAACCCAACAACGACAAGAGACCCAGTGTCGTTGCTTGGACTTAAATCAAGTCTTACAAATGGACTTCGATATGAAAAAATAAACAAGGCTAATTTTATAAAAGCACAACCAGGCGGAGATCATAATCCCGTAATGGCAGCAGCTAAAAAGCGTTCAAGGATAGTTTCAAGCCTTGGCATCCAATCCATGCGTCAACAGTCAATTAAAATAACTTTGTCATCAAGGATAATAGTGGCGTTATTGCAGAATATAACCCCAGAGGTTTAACAAGAAAAGGAGATAAAAGGATATGATTGATATGGAACTTGAAAAGCAGTCCACCCTCACTGCAAAGGATATGAACGACCTTCTCGCATTCGCTATCGGAGAATCCGAGAACGACGGCTTTGTGAACCGCTACGTCTTCGAGAGGGCTATGTACACATACTTGTATCTCCTACTCGCAGAGGGTGACGAGCAGGAAAAGGTTAGGAACTCAATTAACGAGGACGGTGTCCTTGTCGTGTGGCAAGAGCTAGTCGGCACTGGCAAGATTGAGCAGATGGCCCAGGATCACCCGACAGAGCTTGCTCTTGCCGAGAGGGCCAGCGCAGACGTGTTTGACGACTATAACGCCTATAGCAGGTCAATCAGGGCGTCTTTTGCCAACATTCAGTCTGTAAGCAGCAACGTTATGGAAAACGCGGCCAAGCAGATGTCGCAGATGCTTTCCTCTGACCAGTACAAGGATATCATGGACATTGCCGAGAAGTGGGGTATGAACAACACCCTTCTCCCGGCCTAATTAACGGTCATACATTTAAAAAAGAAGTCCCTGCTTTTAGATAAAAAGTAGGGACTTTTTTTATATTAGGAGGAAAAAGGATATGGCAAAGTATTCCAATACTATTGTATATAACTTGCAAACGAACCTCGACAGCAGAGGTATAGACAGCTTAAGGAAGAAATTAAGCCAAGTACAGACAGACTTGTACAAATTAAAAGGCATGAAGGGTCTTACCTCCAATACAAAGAACAACAACGCGCTTAAGCTTACAGACAACAAAGAGCTTGAAGAAAGCTATCAGACGATTCTGAAGATTCAAAAGGCGTTAAATTCTGCCACCAACTTCTCCACAGGGTCGTTTAACACCTCGACGTTCTTGTCGGACCTCCAGAAGATGAACGTGTCTGCCCAGAACCTTGTTAAGACATTCTCCGCCACAGGCGTCTCTGGACAACAGGCGTTCAACCAGTTGGCAGCGGCTCTTGGCTCAACCGAGGCAAAAGTCTCCAGGATGAGCACAACAGTCGCAAAGATGTTCAACACGTTCCAAAATACATTGCGTTGGGGCGTAACGGCAAGCATCTTTGAGACTGCCTCCAACAGCATAGGGCGTGCCGTCGACTATGTGAAAGACTTGGACAGGTCGCTCAACGACATCAGGATCATCTCCGGATACAACGCCGAGGACATGAACAAGTTTGCCGACTCTGCTAACAAAGCGGCCCAGGCTCTCGGCAAGACAACAACAGAGTACACCAACGCTTCGTTGATTTACATTCAGCAAGGTAAGACTCTCAAAGAGTCTAACTCTCTCGCCGAGCTGACCCTCAAGACGGCAAACGTCACAGGGCAGGCAACCGCAGAAGTGTCAGAGCAGTTG
>ERZ1026868.122-NODE-122-length-63867-cov-7.760296_pt1 | contig 63867 bp, 57 predicted proteins | sample MGYA00380164_ERZ1026868 | MGnify/ENA primary metagenome ERZ1026868 (study PRJEB33269, sample SAMEA4719800) | human gut metagenome | biome: human-associated habitat; feature: organic feature; material: feces | place: Cameroon | collected 2013-10 ...
CAAAAGATAGCAGACATTAGTCTAGCGTGAAAACATTTACAAATTCCTAAACAAAAAGAAAAAACCGACAAGCTCTATCGCTCCATCGGTTTATAGTTCTATAAAGTCTAATTACTGATCGTCGCCGGAAAGATCTACTTCACTCACGTACCTATTCGGTATCCTATTTCCTTTGGTTATAATCGGATCCTTTGAAAATCCAACAACATGAAGGAAAAGATCTTTAAGGTTACCAGAAACAATGTTCCTATCGAAAGCATGGTCTTTCTTTCCGTTTTTAATAACATAGCCAGAGCATGGCAGAGAAAACTGAAGGCTCTGTCCATCGATTCCGGAATTCAGTCCCTTCAATTCGGTAATGTAGATTCCGTCTTTCCTGTCCGCAAAGATTTCATCTAAGCTCTTGTCGCCTTTTTGAACCGTTAAGACCAAGGGCTCACCTTCTCCGTTTCCACAAGAGCATCCATTGGATTCCTTGTTCTCTTCATGAGCAGTCTCTAAAGAGTAGAAATAAGTCTTAAGAATACCTTTTTCAATAACAGGAAAATCTTGAGTCGGATAACCATCTGCATCAAAAGAACCGGATCCCCTGTATTCAATATGTGGAGTATGAAGGATAGTCACAGCATCCGACCTGATTTTCTGATTGAGCTTTCCTTCAAAGAGAGAAAGGTGTTTATGAACCTGTTTTGCAGACAGCTGTCCCCTATAGCAGTTCAGAAGAACAGAAGCCCTGCTTTCTGAGAAAACACAGGGATAAGATCCTGACGGGAGGCACTCGGGGTGGAAGAAATCCATGGTTAATTCAAGCAAGGAAGGAATCTTTTCCTCTAGTTTCTTCTTTAAATCGGTTAAGGAAATCCTAGAATAAGCACCCTTCTCGGAATTCCGGATAACTCCATCTTCGCTTTTCGCAGAGATATACCTGCTTCCAGTAAAATACTTCGTTTCTTCTTTACAGTCTAATCCAAGACTGTTCTTCTTTTCACCGCCCTCTTCCGACCTAGAAAAAGAAACGTCGACATTGATAATCCGGGAATCCTTTGAACGGATTTCCTCGGAAAGGGAAGAAGCTTCTTTTCTCCTCTCTTCTAAATTCGATGGGACGAAGTCCTCACGAAGCGTCTTGGCCTTTTCATATTCCGCCTTGCCATCAAAGTAGTTCTCAATCTTATCTTCTCTGCCAAAAGAAGACCTCTCTTTGACAGAGGAAATAATATCATCCCTCCTACCAGGCTCATACGAATCAAGACTATAGATTCCCTTTTTTCCATCATAGATTCCTTTAAAGGAATACTGAGAAGAGGAACCAATCTGCTGACTCTCCACTTCCTCATTATGAATAGAAAGACTCGTTTCTTTCGAATAGCTCTCCGAAACAGAAAGAAAATCCATCCCAGCTTGCTTTGCAGCAAGGAAACATGCTTTGGAATCAATGTTCATTTTTAGTCTTCCTTCTTTCCACCGACAAGCCTATGAGAAATAAGCAACGTCGGTTGACCAACCGATACCGGAATACTGCCGCTAGCCGCACCACACCTTCCAGGAGCTAAGGCAAGATCATCGCCGACCCTTGTGATATTCTTGAGAATTTCATATCCATATCCAGTCAAGGTAACCGGTTTGATCCTATGATCTAACTTGCCATCCTTAATCACATAAGCGATATCACTCGTGAAAAGGAATTGATCCGTGGTAGGGTTCACTTGTCCGCCTGAAAAAGCCTTGCAATAAATGCCGTCTTTTACAGAAGCAATAATATCTTCCTTTTTGCTCTTTCCGTTTCCAATGTAGGTGTTGGTCCTACGAGTGGTTGGAGCATACTTATAGTTCTGACGACGACAAGCACCCGTCGGTTTCCTACCTAATCGCTGACCATTATCCTTATCAAGCCTATAAGATACAAGAACACCGTCTTTGATTAACTGGTTCTTTGTCGGGGCATGCCCCTCATCATCAAAGCTTTCGCTTCCCCATGCATTCCAAATCGTGCCATCATCAAAGGCGTTGACAACATCCGAGGCAATCTTTTCTCCAAGCTTGCCAGCAAAAGGAGATTCTTGATGGGAAATCGCAACACCTTCCAGCGGATGGCCACACGATTCATGGAAAAGAACTCCACCAAATCCATTCCCAAGAACAACCGGCCTTTCTCCGCTTGGTCCATAGGGAGCAGAAAGAAGCTCAACCGCAAGTTCCGCTTGTTCTTTACAGATTCTAGGGAAATCCGTTTCCTCCAGAAGCTCCAGTCCTTCCCTTTTGGAAGGAGCATCATATCCAGTTTCAAACTCTTTTCCATCGGTAGCTACGGCAACAACAGCAAGCCGACAGATCGGTTGATGCTTCTTGCAGAAAAAACCATCGGAATTGTAGATTTCAATATAAGCATCCACGTTTGTTAAAGAAACGGTCACATCCTGAATCAAGGGTGAGACAGAATAAGCAGCCTTTTCCCCTTCTTCGAGATAGGCGAGCTTTTCCTCTAGTTTTTTTGCAGAGAAAGGAATCTTCCTCGAACAAAGATCAGAGAACTTCTTTTCTACAAGCTGAGATAAAACCTTTTCCTGGCTTCCATCAAATCCATAGGAAAGACTCTTTGCCAAGGAAATCAGAGCAGGAACAGAGATATCAGAAGAGTATCCGTAAACAGTCTGTTTCCCTTTCCTGAGCCGGATACCAGCTCCGATGGTATGGCTCTTTGATACCCCATAAGGCTTCTGATATCTCCGAGCAATATTCTCACTCTTGCTATCCTGCAGATAAATCTCTGCAAAATCCGCACCGGTAGCTAAACCAGCATTCAAAATCTGGATAGCTTCATCATTCGTAAGTTTCATCTTTTATACTCCTAAGAAGATTTCTTCTTATTCTTATTCTTTTTCTTTGCAGTGATGAAGTTCAGTGCATTACGAGAAGAAAAGATAATATCAAGAGCAAGGAAGATACCAGTGAAGATAAAAATAACCCACATCATCCTAAAAGGAGAGACCGAATGTCCAAAGAAGGATAACGTCAAGGAGAATTCATTCGTCAGTTCTTTGACAAGGGGAAGGAAGACTTCAAAACTTGGTTGAGAGAACTGAGCAGTCAGCCTTTCAATCGGGCGAGTCCTAAAGTAGTTCCGAAGAAGACCGGCAGAATATGTTCCAGGGAAGAACCTCGTGATTTCATTGATATACTTCGGTCCCCTATTCGATGGCCTATAGGCACCAATCAAGAATCCAACGCCAGCAGAGACAATAGCAACAATCGGGGACCTTACCGCTTCTCGTTGAATAAAGGAGCAGATAAAGTAAGTCAGAGCAGAGGCTGATAAGGAAGAGAGAAGAATAACCCCAATAACAGCAAGGAAATCAACAAAGGAAATCCTATAAGCACCATAGGCGGCAAGATAGATTAAGCAAATAAAGTAGACAATCAGATTGATCCTAAAAGTCACAATCCAGTTAAAAATCCTATAAGAGAAAGAAATCGTCCGTGGAAGAATCGGAGAAGAGACAAAATCCATGGAAATCTTTCGTTCCTTATCACGGACAACAATATAGTTGGAGTTCAGCGATACCGTAATACAGGAAACGGCAAGAACACCCGAAATCATCCAGCAGTCCGCGATACCATAAATACGATGCCTCAATGGTTCCCTTTGTTCCCCTTTAAGCCTCTCAAGCGTTAATCCATTGACATTGGTCACCCTGAAATTCTTGATTTCGTCAATTTCCATCGGACGAAGGAAGACAACGTAAACAGCAAAAATCGCAAGAGGAACCATTAACGTAAAGATCCTCGTAGGGACATCCTTAAGAAAAACTAAGAAATGACGACGAACCAAGGATAAAAACGCACGCCATTGATTCGAGTAAGACTCATTCCGCTTCATGATGATCAGCCTCCCTGATCTGTTTGATGCCAGTGACATTGAGGAAAACATCATCCCTGCTTCCCTTCTTCACTTCAAAGTCATCCATAATATCTTTGTATTTTTCTAACAGTGCAATCGCATCCTTGGAATCTTTAACCTTCACCTGATAAGTATGGGCATCATGATTATAAGAATAAGGTCGCTCCATTCCTTTCCTAATTGTTTCAAAGTCATCCGTATTCTTGTGATGAATCCTGACATAGTCACCAGAATAAGTATCTCGTAAGAAAGCTGGTGTGCCTTCGGCAATAATATGTCCGTGGTTCCTAATCAAAACATAAGTTGCTTTTTCTGCTTCTTCCCTGTAATGAGTAGTTAAAAACACAGTCATTCCAGTCTGTTCACGAAGTGTATTAACAAGGTTCCACACAGAAAGACGGGTCTGTGGGTCAAGTCCTGTCGTTGGTTCATCAAGAATCAAAAGCTCCGGATCATGAACCATGGCACGTGCAATATCCACACGTCGTCTCTGTCCGCCAGAGAGTTTGCCAACGGGACGATTCCTAAAGGAGGACAAATCAAGCCTATCCGTTAGAACCTGAAGCCGCTTTTTGAATTTATCGCCAGTGATTCCGTAGAATCCCGCACGAAGAGTAAGATTCTCTTTCGGAGTCAGAACGGGATCCAGGACCGAGTTCTGGAAGACGATTCCAATCTTGTTTTTAATGGCATCCCGGTGCTTATCCAAGTCAAGTCCATCAATATAAATCTTACCGGAATTTTTAGGAATAATACTTGTAATGATGTTAATCGTGGTCGACTTACCAGCGCCATTTAAACCAAGAAACGCAAAAAGGCTTCCTCTTTTCACGGAAAACGAAATTCCATCAACCGCAGTGAAATCGTCATAGGTCTTCACAAGCTGAGACACTTCCCTAATGACATCACTTGGTGAATGAATTTCGTCTTTCTTATGCCTATTCAATAAATTAATCATGCTTTACTACTCTCTTTCGACAAAATAAACGGAGATTCTTTTATCTTCTTCTTATTCAAAGACCTATTCTTTGTCCAATTCTTCTGGATAATACGAGCTAAGTCGAAGGCAAAGGACATCCTGGCCTTCTTTTCCTTTTTATCTTGCTTTGGAAATTCTAGAATAAACTTTCTCCTGAAACGGCTCGGATTAGCAATAATCTGTCCAGCTTCCGTAATTCCGATATCATTGATGGTACTGAATAGTCCAGATACTAACCTTTCTTTTTCTTTCTTTTCTTTAAGCTTCGTTTCCAAAAGCTCATTCACACTATCCGCAAGCAACAAAGCTGTCGGATCAAGTGCATCTACAGTATCCAGTTCATAAAGGCAGTCTTTCTTCAGATGCCAGTTTGCTAAATCGTGTTGATTGACAAAGTCATTCTTTGGAGAAGACAGGACGATCTTCGTCACCTGCTCATGAAGAAGCAAAGAACCGACAACATCGCACTGAGGAACAATATGAATGATTTTCTCCTGAATCCGGAGATGACTAGGAAGATCATAGATTTCCTTAGCAAGCCCCGGTCCATCATCGCTGTAGACAGTAAGAATACGTTCGGATTCTTCTTTCGAAAGCATCGATGCCGCATAGACAGCAAGGTTTCCGCCTTTGGAATGACCAAGAACAACAAACTTCCGTTCTGGGTAACGCTGCCTCTGCTCCTTCAGGAACTTAGCAGCAGAGACCTGGCCAGGGACAGAAGGATAAATCGCAAGATTCCTGCTTTCTTTCCATCCAAGAATCGAGTTATCCGTTCCACGATAACAGACTGCTATAGTATGTTCATCAAGTTCGATGCAGAAAGCACCGAACTGTGTCTTGTCCTTATCCGAAAATTCAAATCCAAACGAGGTCCACTGCAAAGAGGAAAAACGAGAAGACTTTAGCAGAGCGGCTGCAACAAGAATCTGTTTCTTGCTCCAGTCCGGATAATGATACAGAAGGAAGTCTGGACGAAGCCAATAAAGAAAGTCCTCGGCTGCCTGCTTCAGAGAGAGAGGCTTAAAAGACTCATTGGTCTTTTCAAACTTCTCCCATGGAATGTAGGCAAGACAGGCGAGGACTAAATTATCAGCATCATTAAAACGGAGTTCTTGAAAGGAAGTGTTTCCATAAGCATAGAGATAATCCCAGATGTTCGGGAAATCCTTCTCCAAAAAGCTCCGTTCAGACATCCTATTTTATTTCCGTTTTAAGGTCGGGAAGAGAAGAACATCACGGATAGAATCGGTTTCTGCAAAGAACCTGCAGAGACGATCGATTCCGTATCCGATACCACCTGCCGGCGGCCTTCCGTATTCAAGGGCTTCGCAGAAGTCCATATCGACTTCGCAGGCTTCATCATTGCCCTTTTTCTTTTCTTCGACTTGCTCTTCAAAACGAGCACGCTGATCAAGAGGATCATTGAGCTCCGTGAAGGCGTTGCACCTCTCATGAGTAGAAATGTACCTCTCAAAACGCTGGGTGAAGCGAGGATCATTTGGATCCTTCTTGGCAAGAGGAGAAATATCAACCGGATGCTGGCAGACAAAAGTCGGCTGGACAAGATCCTCTTCACAGAACTTTTCGAAGAAAGCATTGAGGATGTGTCCCCATAAGAAGTGAGGTTCCACTTCGACATTGTATTTCTTAGCAAGTTCTTTGGCCTCTTCTAAGGTCTTGACCTGATAGAAATCAACACCGATCTTTTCTTTGATAGCGCCAGCCCTAGTGACCTTCTTGAACGGCTTAGATAAATCGATATCATAACCAAGCCACTTGAACTGTTCCTTGCCAACAATTTCCTTTGCAAGATAGTGGAAGAGATCTTCGGTCCTCTGCCTCCTGTCATCAAGGTTTCCATAAGCCTGATAGGCTTCCCTGGAAGTGAACTCCGGATTGTGAGTGGAATCGACGCCTTCATTACGGAAGTTACGTCCGATTTCATACACACGCTCCCTGCCACCGACAAGCAGACGTTTTAATTCAAGTTCGGTCGCAATACGAAGATAGAAATCCGAATCAAGAGCGTTGTAATGAGTGACAAACGGTTTTGCATTAGCACCGCCGAGAATCGGCTGAAGGATTGGGGTCTCGACTTCGACATAGCCAAGTCCGTCCCTGAAACGACGGATACCAGAAATAATCTTCGGACGCCTGAAAGCAATACGCTGGCTGTCTTCGTTGACAATAAGGTCGACATAACGATGACGACGGCGATCTTCTGGATCCGTAAGTCCGTGGAATTTATCCGGAAGCGGACGAAGAGCTTTGACAAGATGCGTGTAAGCAGTAGCACGGATGGTGACTTCTCCGGTCTTTGTTTTCCTCCTGACGCCTTCAATACCGCAGATATCGCCTAAATCTGCCCTCTTGAAAGCCTTGTAGTTTTCTTCCCCGACAACATCCTGACGGATGTAAATCTGGATGCGTCCAGTCTTATCCTGAAGAGTAAGGAAAGAAGCCTTTCCCATCTTCCGGAGAAGAACAATACGGCCGGCAATCTTAACTTTGCTGTCTTCCTTGACTTCTTCCGGCTGGAGAGAGGCATAGTCTTTTTTCAGCTGAGCAGCAGAAGAATTGACATCGAACTTATGTCCGAAAGGATCGATTCCCCTCTGACGATAGAGATCAAGTTTCTCTCTGCGGTGCCTTTCCTGGTCGTTCAGTTGCTTTTCATATGCTTCTTTTTCTTTTGCTTCGTTATTGTTTGGATTTGCCATATTCTGTCCTTTCCTAAAAGAGTAAATAAATACTAGCAATATAATTATTATACTAGATAAAAAAGGAAAAACTAGAGAATAGAAAAGACCTGAGGAACTGAATCAAGAACTCCTTAGGTCTTTCAACTATTTTTCACTTTCCTGAGCGTTGGAAAGGAAGTCCTGAATCGAGTCATCGAAATTGATGACAAAGTAGGTTTTCTTGCCAAACTTACCATCGATTTCTTTTTCCAGATACTTAATTAAAGAATTCCGTCCGTTCTCATCATCGATATCATTTGGCATGACAACATCGAAAACAAGATTAACAAACTTATCAGCCGTTACAAGACGGAAGTCATGCCTATGAATTGAATGACCATATTTCTTCAGCGCTTCAAGGACTGCCTGATGATATTGATCTGTTTCTGGATCATGGACCCTGATAGGATCCCTATGAATCGTGAGCTGGATATCCATCGTCTTCTGGATTTCCCGTTCGATTTCATCAATCCTTTCATGGCTCTTCCTAATCGGAATCGAAGCATCGACTTCCACATGGATAACAGCAAAGACGACCTTACCATAGCAATGCCTTGTCAGATCATGGACGCCAAGAACGCCTTTGTGAGCAAGAATCCGATTGGCCATCGTTCGGATGACTTCCTTGCTTGGTTCTTCTCCAATCAGAAGTTCTGTTGCTGTCTTCCTAATTCCAATTCCAGATATGATAACAAGAACGGCAACTGTTAAAGTAAAGAAGCAATCGACATTATAGGATGTAAACCAAGTGATGATAACGCCAACAATAACAAGCAAAGTAGAAATCCTGTCATTTCTAGAATCCTTGGATAAAGCCTCTAACTGGAGCGAGTTAATCTTCTTGCCTAAAGAACGATAGAGAAGAGACTGGGATAATTTGATCAGAATAGCAAGGGCAAGGATAGAAAGAGTGACGGCAAACTTCACTACATTATTGCTGCCATCTGCAGATAGGAAAGTCTGATCTAAGGTTGGTTTGCCTGTTGAAGCAATGGACTTGAAGAAGACGATACCATCATTGATGCCTTGATATCCCATTACCACGCCAAGAGCAATGATGACGCAGGAAATAATCAAGGAGATCACATATTCCCTTCTTTGGTGTCCAAAAGGATGTTCTTTATCGGCTTTCTTAGCCGAAACCTTGAATCCGAAAATCGAAAGGAAATTATTACCAAAATCCGATAAGTTGTTGATAGCATCCGCAAGAATCGATGTCCTATGCCTGATAACGCCGATTACAATCTTAGCTAGGAACAGAATCAAGTTGGTAATCAGTCCGAACAAAGAGCCTAACAATCCGTATTTTTTCCGGACGGTAATATCTTCTGTGTTTTTATAATCTTTAACGAAAAGTCTTAATAACAGGTTTGTCATAGCATATCACCTCCTTAATAGACTAATTCATTTTCATTCCTTTAGAATAGGCTAACTGCATATTTTTGATTTTAAACGATAAATTCGTTCGGGACTTTTTCTTTTTCATACTATAATATAAGCCATATGAATAATTCAGCAATGTACAGAGTTCAATTCCTTTTAAGGAATCAGGAACTCCTTATCGCATATTCGCAGAGGATCAAATCCTTGTCCTTTACTCTCGCTTTAAGAAATGTGGAGGAAGGAAAGGATGGACTCGATCCGGAAGAAAGAAGGAGCGATGAAAACGAAGAGCTGATCTACAGAGAAGCAGATCAGTTTGCAAGGCTTTTGCCAAAGAGGACAGACGGAAACACGAGGAAGGATTTCCTTCTGAATAGTGAAGTACTGACAGAAAGCAACATCAATGATGTTCTCTCTGTTCTTGCTTATAAAGAAGAACAGCAAGATATCTATGGTTCTCCTTTCTCCCCACTGGATTTATCCAAGGAATCCATTACGGATGCCTATATTGAATTCCTGATTCGCCTTCTCTCTTGCTATCGTGTGAAAGCAAGGAGTGATTCTATCCAGGAAGGAATACTCGAATACGGAGTTGAGCCTTTCATAGTACCAGAGGACGAAGTTCCTTTCTCTGTCCTAGATGGAATCTATAACAGGAACGAAGAAGAAAGGCAGAAGGAACTATCCGTTTACTTAAACAGCCCTTCCAGCGATGAAGACGAGGACGGTGAAGAGAAAGCAGCAAAGAAAAGCATACAGGCAATTCTCAGCTACTTCCAATCGAACAAAAAGGAGAAGAAAAAATGATCGAAGAAAACAATCTTCCGAAAGTAGGAACACCAGACGAAGCATTAAAAAAGAGGACAGAAGGATACAAGCAGTTCTTAGATACGGCTGCAAAATTCAGGACCATTGCCGAATACTATTCCGATGAGAAGAATGTCGGCCAGGACTTAAGTCCCGAATTCACGAAGAATTTCATCTTTAACCGTCAGAAAATCGAATCCTTATCGGATGAGGATCTCATTGCAACCTTAGAGTCCTATACCCTTCTCGAACTCAGCTATTTCGATGATGTCAAAGAGAACCTCGCTGATTACCGGAGACTTGTCGAAGAGGGTCCGGACGAGAACGCAACTCCTTACGATCAAGCCTGTGACTACCTTGCCGTAAAAGACACCTTCACGGATATCAACGATACCTTCTATGATGTCTGCCGGGCAAGGAGGTATGACCGCCGGGCAAGGACGAACTTCGGAGATCCCGACTACGACCTTGTTGCCAAGCAGGAACAGGAAGTAAAAGAATAACCAACAAAAAAGCAGCTCATCCGCTGAAAGAGCTGCTTTTTTCGTTCTCTGTTTGAAACGACTTGATAGAATCATTTCCTGGTAGATAGAATGACCCGCTTTAGATGTTCGCCACTGATAACATCTTTCCGGATATTCTCAACATTCTTCAACCTAGTCTGATAAGCAAAAGAATCCAGTCTTGATAACACAGAAGGTATCTCATCCAGTGAGGACACGGAGATTCCAATTCCTTTCTTAGCCACAAAAGAAGCTAAGGAACCTTCTCTCCAGACAACAACCGGTTTCCTGCTTGCCCTATAAAGACCAAACTTGTGCGAAGTATTGATTCGCAGATACTTGCCAAAGTTTCCGCCACACGTCTTTGAACTCTTTCCATCCCAGACAAGACCAAAGCGGCCATCTAAGACAGAAACAAGCTCCTCCGGTTTATATTCCCCGCAGTAGTTTCCTTTGTAATTCGAAGCAAACCCTTTTCCGTAGAGATTGATTCCTTCCTGGACAAGAACATCCGGAAGCTGAGAGATAAAGCTAGACTTTGCCAGATTGCCAGCAAAACAAAGAAGAGCATTCCGATTCTTGTTCGGGGTATCCGGACAAAGATAATCCCAATAATCATAATTAACCGTCTTTACCTTTTTCGATACTTTCAAAGTATCAAAGAGGACTTTATCCATTTCATCGGAAGCGGAAATCCTATAGTCTCCCCTATCCAAGCAAGAAGAATCGCTCCAATTGACAAGCGGATTACGGAACCGGATACCATCTAAATCATGAATAAAGAAAACAATCTTCATTCCTTTTCCTTTTGCATAAGAAACAATTTTGCTGTACCCAGCGAATTTGATAGCAAATGGAAAATCAAGGAAAAGATAATCGCCCTTCTTGCACTTTTTCTCAATCAGGCCGAGAATCTCATTCACATATCCGCCAAGAATATCCCTATTCGATGCAAAATACTGAATCTTCTCGTCATTCAGAGTCAGGATTTCGTTTTTTAAAGGCGTAAAGCCTAAGGATTCATAAATATGATGAAGATCCTCACGCGACTTATTCAGTGCGTTATAGCCAATATGGGTAATATGAAAATCAGGAATGTAGAACGCGCTCATCTTAGTCTTTATTATTATCCAGATAGAATTTCTTGCAGTTGTTATAGACCTTTTTCAAAGACGGATACCTATTCAGATACACATCATGATAAAGCCGTTCATAAACAGCGTGGTTCTGAGGATTGGGAAGAATCACCTTTCCTTCTTTGACCCTGTTCTTAACAGCTTCCTTAGGAGAAGAATAAACACCAGCCGAGACAAAGCCTGCCCTAGCTCCACCTAAGGAAGAAGATTCCGGAGTAACTGAAATATGGCACTCAATGCCAAAGACATCCGCTACAATCTGCGGGACAATTTCGTTCACGGATCCACCTCCGGAAAGAACAATATAGTCCGGCTTACGATGAGTCTTCTTCCTGATTTCATCGAGTCCTTCCCGAAGTGCAAAAGCGAGACCCTCGTAAGTAGCACGGACAAGATGGAATCTGGTATGAACAGCAGAGAAGCCGACAATCGAACCCTTAGCATTCGGGCGCTTAAGTCCTGGTCCCCAGTAAGGCTGAAGGACAAGTCCATCCGATCCAGCAGGAAGCTTAGCGACCTGCCTATCAATATAATTTTCAACGCTCCTATGGTGCTTCTCGGCTTCTATCCGATCATTGGCGCCAAAGTTATCCAGATACCAGCGAAGCATCCAAAGCCCGCGGTAAATCTGGACTTCTAAATCATAGCCGCCTTTATAGGGAGTGATATAGGCAGGAAGGAAACGCTCTGGCTCCGAATATTTCTTATCCACAACATCAATCGAACAAGCTGTTCCTAAAGAGATCGATGCGGTTGTTTTATCCCTGCATCCATTTCCGAATGTCTCACAAGATTTATCACTTCCGCAAGCAAACACAGGAGTACCTTCCGGAATAGAGGATTTTCCGCTGAACTCATCCGTAACTTTTCCGATAACAGAAGAAGGTTCTACAAGCGGTGGCAAAGCAGAAAAAGGAATACCAAAAACACTCTGTTTCGGATGAAGCTTTCCATACCACTTTCCCGTCTTGAAATTAATTGGATAATGTCCAATCGTATCCGCGGTAGAACAGACAAGGTTCCCAGTCACCTTATAATTAAAATAACCACCAAGAGGAACATAGTACTTCCTTTTAGCCCAGTTTACTTTCTCATGGCTCTTAATCCAGTGGGTTCCAGTACGTTCCGAATTGTAAACAACCGTATCGGTCCTTCCAATAACATGGAAAAGAATCCGCTCATACCATTTCAGGTTCTTGCCGTTCAGTCTCTCGACTCTTTGGTCCAGCCAAAGAATACAAGGGCGAATCGGATTCTTATCTTTATCTAATAAAACAGCCGTATCTCGGAACGGAACCCTTGTCCTTCCAAGAACACTAGAGAGAATATCTGGATAGCGGACTTTTAAATCGTTTGTAGCCAGACAAAGCCTATCCAAATAGAAATCAGCATCTTGCTCTGCAAATCCGTTCGCAGGAGAATTATAAGCAACTGGATATTTCTGCTGAGAAAAGGCGAGAGTCTCACCTTTACGATTAATCACAGATGCACGCAACGACTGTGTTCCGACATCAATAACAAGCCTGTTTTCTTTTTCCATAGTGTAGTAAAGCCTCAGTAAACTTATGAAAATTATAGCATCTAAGAGAGGATTTCTTCTGTTTTCTTTTTTTCTTTATTTTGAGTTGCATGACAAATAGTATGTTTCTTTTCCACTCTGGCTAAGGTAAACATCAAAGGAACTGAAATTCTTCTAAAAAGAGTTGTATTTGCACTAATGCGTGATAGAATATCCTATGGCTAATTGTGAACTACACCCCGGTAAGGTTACAGTTTGCTTAGTGATCATAGAAAGGTAAAAAATAGAAAATGCAGCGTCAAACTACTATTTACAAGAAGAGCGACGTCGCCAAGAAATGGTACGTCGTCGATGCTTCCAACAAGCCCCTTGGTCGGTTAGCCTCGGAAATCGCGATTATCCTGAGGGGTAAAAACAAACCTCAGTATACTCCGAATTTCGATTGTGGCGATTTTGTCATCGTCACCAATTGCGCCAAGGTCGGATTAACGGGCAACAAGCTCACCAAGAAGAGGTATTACGACAACAAGTCGGAAACCTATGGTGGTCTTCGTACTCGCTCCGCCAAAGTCAGGAAGGAACAGTATCCAACTGAAATGGTTCGCCATGCAGTCTCCGGAATGCTCCCGAAAGGACCTTTAGGCAAGGAGAGGCTCGGCAAGTTATTCACTTATGCCGGACCAGAACACGATCGTAGGCACAACAAGCCGATCGAAGTCGAGCTGACTGAGAAGAAGGAGAAGTAAAAACAATGGCTATCGCAAAAACTGAAAAGCTGATCTACGCAGCTGTCGGCCGTCGTAAGTCTTCTGTCGCCCGGGTCTTCTTAACCCCTGGCAAAGGCGAAGTCATCGTCAATGGTCGTAAGATCAATGAGTACTTCCCGCACGACACGTTAATCAGGGATGCTAGGCAGCCGTTCGCAGTTACCGGCACTTCTGAGAAGTACGATGTCAAGGCCAACATTATTGGTGGTGGCTACTCTGGCCAGGCTGGTGCACTCCGTTTAGGAATCGCACGTGCCTTAGTCAAAGCTAACGACACCTACAAGCCGCTTCTTCGCGCTAAAGGACTTGTCACGGTTGATAGCCGTGTCGTCGAGCGTAAGAAATACGGTCTCCGTAAGGCCCGTAAGGACAAACAGTTCTCTAAACGTTAATCCGTTTGGATTCCTGCTCGTCAGTCAAACTCAAAAAAAGAGCCTCCCTTCAACAAGGAGGTTCTTTTTCGTTTCTTCAATCATTCGTTTGGCTAATCATGCAAGCAAAAAGATTGCCAGAAAGTTTTATTTGATCTTAACCAGCCAATATTCTTTGCGTGCTTTATGCCAATTCAAAAGGAAATTAGGATAATCCCAGTAAAGCGTTGTTGCCTATTTTCTGCAGGCAATCGCCGAAGATTCGGTCTTCGAACTCCTCGACGGACGGATTCCTGTTGTACAGCGTCTCATACCAGGAAAGGTACTCTACAAGATGCTCCAAGGCACTTTCCTCTTCGGTGACCTGTCAACTCTTCCTCTAATTGCATCCCAAATGGCCGGAACTTCCTGCCATACATCAATTCATCGAGGCGAACGTCCGTCTAATACTGAATCATGATCCATCTCGGCAATTCTTTTATTATTAAAATTACCTTTAGGGTTTGCCAGGAAAAATTGACTGTTGGAATGAAACATGCCCGTCCTGGTCTTGCTATACCATTTTGGGCCTTCAATCAGCAAAGCGCCAAACACTTTAAGATGAGTATCAATTTTATTATCAATGACACATGCTTTGTATTCTGGTATCTTCATTCCATTTTCCTACTGATATGAATTTAAACAATCCCGAGTGTTTTGCAAATTCTATTCCGAGAGTTTTCAATTTTCCATTCCGTGCAATTTCTACTCCACCAGATTCCTTTGAAGGTAGGACAAGAAAGAAAATGCGAAAATATGGGTAGATTTGTCCAATATCCATCCTCCTAAATTTTGCCTGGATGGAAACATCTTGTTTTGTTTTTTGCATGTTCCATTTCTGATCAAAGACAGATTTGTCTTTTCTTCAGACGGATTACTCAGAGAAGAGAGTTTCTACTTCTATTTAAGGAAAAGCCTATTTTAAAACTCTGTTAATTTTCTCCACTCTTAAATTTTCGTATACTCTCTCAAAGAGCCAAAATATCCCAAGTAATAATCGAGGAAGGGTTGCTTTGATTATTTCTTTCTCTTAGAAAAATAACGAATATAGAAGAGAACAACTCCGAACATAATAATGGAAAGAAATAACGGTGTGGTCGGTTCAAGTAGGAGTCCTCCAAACCAATCCCAGTAGGTACCGACAATACAGAAAAGGACAACAACAGCAACACATATAGCTATTTCCATAATTGCGTTCTCCTTTGATTACTTATTCTTGCGATTCTTAAGCATCGTAGTGAATAGGCTCTTTGGTGACGGCATATCTCCGTCGCGTCATCCAACTTGAATTTAGTCCAAGCCCGAAGCAGGAACCATTTGTAGAAAAAGTAAGAGATGGTTCAAAAGCGAAGCTTCGTTCCAGATGATCATGAATAGTGAAAACATTAAAGTTCTGTGTCTGATTCGGATATTGAAGCACACCATCAAATGAAAGATGAAATTGAACATCAGAATAAATGTATTCAATTTGAACTATCGTTTTATTATTCGGAAGGTCGTAAAGATATCCGATTCCAGAAGTATTTTGTTCAGAAGCCGATTTTAATTCTTGAGATGAAATAGAATGTGTCTCACTATTTGATTTACTATACGGATGCCCCTTATTGGAAACAAAGGTTTTACAAATATCGGTAACATACCCGTTTGCCGTTGAAAACACTGGGATGACACCATTGGCACAAATGCTAAAAGAATCTTTTCCACGATTAAATGGCCTCTTGTTCCACTTTGATGTGGCATAGAAATGATATTTTCCGTTTGATAAATCAGAAACGATCAAGTTAATCGTCACATAGCTGTCTTGGTAATTTTCACTCACATCAGAAGACAATGGACTAACTTCTGATTCATCGTCTTCAGTATTAGGATAAATGGCAGTGTAGAACATTACTTTGTTAGCCTGTAAAAGAGAAGAAATCGTACTTTGATCCATCAAATCAATTTATTCCTGAGATAACCCATAGTTTTCCAACGAATCTAGGGGATTAGATGACAGGGAAGAGCAGCTAGCGCCAAGAAGCGAACTGCAAATCAGAATAGATGCAAACATGTTAAGCCTCCTATAGTTTATTATAACTAACAAAATATTAGTCATAACTAACTTATTAGTCAATAGTTATCTTGCCTTTATTTTTCCCAAAAATTGTTACATAGACATTACTTCGATTTTCTGTCCACAAAAAAAGCCAGAGTCTTAGCTCCGGCCTTTGTTCTTCTATCTGTTCTCCCGGAAGTAGGATAAACCGAGAGATTCCGGCGGCTGGTTTTCTTTCTTTTTGCGCCTCGAATTAAAGACAAGAATAAGGATGGTAACAAGATACGGAAGCCTTTCAAGAAGCTCGTTCCTGCCTTTGAAGCCTGAAATTTTGAGAAGGGAAGGAAGATAAGTCCAAGCCCAGAAGAGGAATCCGAATAAAGGAGCACCCCAGATAAGATGAACCGGCTTCCAAGAAGCGAAGATAACGAGAGCAACAGCAAGCCATCCTAAAGCTTCAATGTTGTTATTCGTAGACCAAGAACCGGTAGAGAACTGCCTGACATAGATCCTTCCGCCGAGTCCTGCTAGTCCGCACCCGATCCTAGTTGCAATATATTTGTATTTTGTAACATTCAAGCCAACGGCATCGGATGTAGCTGGAGATTCGCCAATAGCACGAAGATTAAGACCGATTTTTGTTTTGCGGAAGAAAAGCCTTGCCAGAATCAGAATCAATAATGTGATATAAGTCCTGAACCCGTAGTTGAAGAAAAGCTTTCCGGCCACGCCTAAGTCCTTAAAGAAAGGAATGCCGGCGTTAAAGACTTGATTGGCCTTTGTGAGTTTCGGAGTATTTCCCAGCCTGACAGAGATGAACTTTCCGAAGCCGACGCCGAAAGAAGCGATTGCTAGGCCAAGAACGTTCTGATTGCACTTGAAGGTTACAGCGAAGAGAGAGTAGATAAAACCAAGAACTGCACCAACAGCAAAGGAAGAAAGAATTGCAATCCTAGCAACCACAAATCCGTTAGGGTTTCCAGTTCCTTCATACCTACTGGTGAGTGCAAAAGAAGCAACGCCACTTAAATACCTAATTCCAGGAATACCAAGGTTCAGATGTCCGACTTTTTCATTGATGGTTTCTCCACAGGCAGAAAGAGAAAGGATGGTTCCGTAGACAATTGCAATCGTGAACCAGGAGATGAACGTTTCCATATTACCTAGCCTCCTTCTTTGCTGGATTCAATAATCCTTTTGTCAGTTTCGCTTTCCTTCGTTTCTGCTTTCCTGGCAAATCAAGAGTTACTTGATAGCGGAGGAAGAAGGTAGCAGAAAGGAATGCAAGAATAATGACGAAAATGACAAACTGCGTAGAGTATTCGTTCAGATATGGTGCTGCATACTGACTATCGCTAAGGTTCTTAGCACCTCTTTCCAAAAAGACAAGAAGTGACGAGTAACCAATCCTAGCGAAAGGATTGAAGTTACTAAGCCAGCAGACAATAACAGCCGTGAAACCATAACCAAAATCAGAGAAGGTGGAGATAGAATGATCAAAGTTCGAAACAGATAAGAATCCGATCAAACCGCAAAGCAATCCGCTTAAAGCAGCGGTGCGACGAATGACATGACGGACATTGATACCAGTGTATCTAGCCGTGGAAAGAGATTCGCCGACAACAGTCCTTTCATAGCCATGCTTCGTATATTTAATATAGACAAACCTAACAGCAACAAGAACAGCTACAAACAACAACGGGAAGAAAACATTGCTGTTAAGGAACTGGTTCTTGATTGCCGTATTCGGAATCTGGTAGAACCATCCAAAACGATTCGAGACATTGATTTGTCCAAGTGCTGATTTACTTCCACGCCAGATATTCGTGCATAATTCAACAAAAAGGATGGCAAGATAGTTCATCCTCAGAGTGAAGAGGGTTTCATTCGTATTCCACTTGGCTTTGAAGATTGCAGGAATATAAGACCAGATAGCTCCGCCAATGGCAGCAACAACAGCGGCTATCATGACAGCAAGAGCGTTCGGCCTTGTCTGCGGAAGATAAATCCTGCAACAAGCCGTAAGAAGTGCTCCAATAAGAACTTGTCCTTGTCCACCAATGTTCCAGTATCTCATTTTGTAGCATGGTGCTAAAGCAAGTGCAATCCAGAGAAGGACAATGGCATTCTTAGCAAAAGCAAGGAGACGAGACGGAGATAAGGATCCAGAATCCGTAATGAAGAAGGTTCCTTCAAAAATATACTTAACAGCGGTGAACGGATTCTTTCGTCCTACCAGCCATAAGAAAAGGACAGAAAGAACTAAGGCGAAAAGCAAGGGGACAACATAAGCTTTGATTTTATCAAACGGAGAAGCAATGCTCCGTTTCGCAACTCGGATAATCTTTGGTCTTTTTGTTTTAGTCATTGTTCTGCTCCTTATTCCTGCTCATCCTCTTTCCAATCGTCCTCTTATCCGTGTCTGTTGCGGAGACAATGCCAGTGCATTGCCCATCACATAAGACAAGGATTCGATCGCATAGGGCAAGAAGAACATCCAGGTCTTCACCGACATAGATAACAGCAGCACCTTTCTTCTTCTGTTCATTCAGAATGTTGTAGATTGCATAAGAGGTGTTAATATCAAGTCCACGGGTAGCATAAGCAGTGAGAAGGAGACGAGGCGAAGAAGAAATCTCACGTCCGACAAGAACCTTTTGAACATTTCCGCCAGAGAGAGTACGGACAGGAGTTTCCAAAGAAGGAGTGAGAACATTGAGACCTTCTTTTACTTCCGCAGCAGTATGTTTCGGATTCCGGAAATTAATAAACGGAGACTTTCCATCTTCATAGGAGCGTAACCTCCTATTACCAGTCCTTCCGAAATCACCAACAAGACCCATACCCAAACGATCTTCTGGAACAAAGGCCAAACGGACACCTTTGTGCTTAATCTGTTTCGGAGTCCTTCCAATCAAATCTTCTGTAATGTTTTGATGGTCTGTGAAGAGAATCTTGCTTCCATTATCGGCATGCTGAAGTCCGCAGATGGCTTCGAGCAAGACTTTCTGTCCAGATCCGGAAACACCTGCAATACCAAGAATCTCACCAGAATAAGCGGAGAAGGAAACATCTTTCAAGCAACGGATTCCATCCTCAGCAGTGCAGGAGAGATGAGAAATCTCAAGAACTTTTTCTTTTTTCTCAGCTGAAATCTCGTCCCGCTCGATTTCAAGCTTGACATGCTCGCCGACCATTGCATCGGTTAAGATGCTCTCGTTCGCTTCACTCGTCTTAATCCTATCCACCAGTTTTCCCTTGCGTAGAATAGCAACCCGATCCGATAGTTCAAGAACTTCATTCAGCTTATGGGTAATAATGATAATCGTTTTTCCACCCTTCTTCCTTTCACGAAGAACATGAAATAAACGCTCTGTTTCTTGAGGGGTCAGAACAGCGGTCGGCTCATCAAGAATCAAAGTATGAACACCACGATAAAGAAGTTTCCTGATTTCAACAATCTGTTTTTCAGAGACAGACCTTTCATAGACTTTTTTCTTGGGATCAAGATCAAATCCATATCGATTTGAAATCTCTTTGACTTTCTTATTGATTTTTCTACGGCTGAGGAAGAAAGGCTCGTTCTTCAAGCCAAGGACAATGTTTTCACTAGCAGTAAAAACATCTATCAGCTTAAAATGCTGATGAACCCTTCCAATACCAAGATCAAAAGCATCCTTCGGAGAAGAAATCACCACTCTCTTTCCATCGACATAAATTTCACCCGAGTCAGGATAATAGATTCCGGAAAGCATGTTCCTTAAGGTTGTCTTTCCAGAGCCGTTTTCGCCTAATAAAGAAAGGATTTCGCCTTTCTCAACACTTAGATTAACGTTTTCGTTTGCGATTGTCTTACCGAAGTGTTTGCTGATTGAAATCCTCTGAATTGCTGTTTCACCCATATTTTTCATACCTTTCATAAACGGCAAACAGGGAGGGTATAGCCCTCCCTGTGATTTTTAGAATTCCTTCGTTGAAAGACTACTTGGCATCAACGGCATTTTCCGTAATACCATCAACACGAAGAGCAAAGTAAGGAGCAGAACGTTTGACAGATTCTTCGACGTAGCTGACATCGCCGCTCTTCTTGACAGTGTCGACAGTCTCACCCTGATAGACGACCTTTCCGCCCTGGGTCCAATCTTTGTAAGAGAAGTCAACCCTGTTCTTAGTGACATGTCCGGTTTCATCAAGAGTTGCACCGGCATTGTTGAAGTCTTTCTTCTTATCACCGGTGATGGTGAACTTAGAGGTATCAAAGACATGCTTGGTGCCAGCTTTGATTGCAGCGACAAGGGAATCAACCTTAGCCTTGGTTCCTTCAGCAACCTTCGGACCAAGAGTAGTGATACCAACAGCATCATCGGCATATCCTTTTGCCCAGTCAACAGCAATGGATTCGCCTTTCTTGAACTGGCCAATGGCATACTCATAATACTTCTCCCAGTTATTCGTGGAAGAGGTTAATGCAGCAGTCGGAGCCTTGGAAAGCCTATCAATGTTATATCCAACAGAATAGACTTCCTTGCCTTTATTGTGTTCTTCTTCGACAGCTTCCGGGGCACCAGTAGAATCAGCATGCTGACCAATGATGACGCAACCTTTGGACCTTAAATACTTGGCAGCAGTATTTTCAGCATCATGATCATACCAAGAGTTGGTATATTTGACTTCCCTGACAACATTATCTGCTTCGAAGCCTTCCTTGACACCAAGATAGAAAGCAGTGTATCCAGAAACGACTTCAGCATAGTTATAGGCACCAACGTAGCCGATCTTGATGTTTCCAGCAGCATCTTTGCTAGAAGCTTCAATCTTTCCAGCAGCATTGAGCTCTTTCAGTTTCCTTCCAGCAACAACACCGGAGACATAACGTGCTTCATAGATGTTGGTGAAAGCATTCTTGAGATTGGAAAGTCCAGAGATAGCAGCATAATCACCAGTATCAGCGACAATGGTAAGATCCGGATTATCTTTAGCAAAAGCACAGGCATAATCCTGATGGCCATAGGAGTTGGTGAAAATAAGCTGTGCGCCAGCTTCTTTTAATTCCGTGCAGGCATCAATAACCTGGGTTCCTTCTGGAACAGAGTTTTTATAAATGACAGTAGCTCCAAGCTTATCAGCAGCTGCCTTGATTCCATCAATGTGGGCCTTGGAGTAGGTCTCAGTCTCATCACCGACACAGATTAAGCCGACTTTAAGCGTGCTTGCAGGTTTGTTGCTTCCAGCAGTAGCAGTAGAATCTCCGCCTTTGGTGCATCCCGTCCTTGCTAAAACAGATAAAATAGCCAGACCAGCAAACTTAAGACCTTTTTTCATTTTGAATTTTCTCCTTTTTGGCCTTTGATTACCAAGAAAGGATGAAAATCTCTTTTTTAAATAAAAAATGAAAAAAGGTGATGGATTGTTTTTTATTCGTAGTGCTGGATTTGCGGTCCACAGCGTAGAGACTTCCCACCAATCTGGGTAATTATACGAATAGAAACGATAAAGTCATCTCGCGATGACAGAAACATTATAAGGTCAGGAAATAAAAAGTCATTCTCTTTTCTGCTAAAATCGATTTAGAAAGCGCTATCAATAAAATCATGTTATTTCTCGTGTTTATCGATATTTTTTAAGAAAGAAAAGGCTTTTCTAGTTTTTCAAAATATTTTTTAAAAATTTTCTTGACTAGGTCTATAACCACCAATAGCGAAGCATCTGTTGTTTATTTGCAACGGATTCTGTTTGTTTTGTTTTTTCAGAGGAAAAAGGAATGGAATCTGCCATTCGTTAAAAACGATTGAATCCTTCCATCTATTTCTTTCTTTTTCCATCAGAAAAAACGATAATAGAAGAGATAGGATTCATTATTATGAGACTAGATAAGTATCTGAAAGTAAGCCGCCTAATAAAAAGAAGAAACGCAGCGAAAGAATTCATCGATAAAGGCTATGTAAAACTCAATGGGAAAATAGCCAAACCATCCAGTGAAGTAAAACTCGATGATATTATTGAAATTTCATCTCCTGTCGGAAAAACAGTGAGTGCAAAAATCAAACAGATCCGCAGGGTGTCTAAGATTGATGATGCCGACCAAAGGTACGAAATCAGGGAGGAGAAACAAGATGAGGAAAAAGAAACAAGGAAGTAGTTATTCGAATAAGAAAACAAGGTCCATCATCTATATTGCTGTCATGGGTTTCTGCATCATTCTCCTTGCTGTCATGGTCATTCTCTCTGCCCAGCAGATCCAAAAGAATCAAATTCTAAAGGCAAAAGAAGCTGAGATTGTAGAAAAATACAAAAATGTAGCTCAGGAAAACAATAACATCAAAGATCAAGACTACGCCGATATCTACTTTGAGGGAAACAACATCTTTATTCCATATGAAGATGTCATCATTGAGTATGAACCTTAAACCGATTGAATCGGTTCAGAAATCGTTAAGTGAGTTGTTGAAGCAAAAGAATAAATATCTTCTTGCATTCTCCTCTGGTGGAGACTCGGTTTTTCTTCTTTTCCAGCTTCATTTCTTTTATCAAGAAAAACTAAAAGATCATATTACCTTAGTTTACATCAATTATCATGATTCTCCGTTCGTGGCACAGGAAGAATCTATCTTTTTTCATTACGTTTCCCTTTTCGGCTTAACCTATTTCAAAAAAGACGTCCACTATCGAAAGTCCTACGGGAATTTCGAAGAATGGGCGAGAAAGTATCGATATGATTATTTCCAGAAACTATGTTCTTCTTATCAATATAAGGGAGTCATCACTGCCCATCAGAAAACAGATCTGGTTGAAACCTATCTTCTTCAACTCAAAAGAAACAATCTGCCCAAACACTATGGATTAAGTACAACGTCTTTATATAAAGGAAGGCCAATCCTTCGACCGAGGTTATCGATAAGCAAAGAGGCTCTGACAAAGCAATTGGTAGAAACAAACACACTTTTCTATGATGACATCACCAATTACAATAGGAAAAAAAGCAGAAACCGGATTCGTCAGGAAATCAAAGAGGAAGATAGGAATAGAGAAATCAAAGAAGCTGAAAACAGGAATAATTATCTCTCTTCTCTTTATGCCTGTTTTAATCAAAGGAAACCGCCTTTTTCTTTTGATGATTATTATTTAAGGACAGTCAATCAGAGAAAGCGATTCTGCTTCTACTTGCTTGAGAAATCCTTAAACAAAACCAAGTTCTGTTATGGTCTAGGTAAAAAAAGGTATTCGTTCCTCTGCAACAGAGAAAGTGGTGTTATGAAATTAACAGAGAATCTATTCCTGTATCGTTGGAAAGAAGGCTTTTTCCTTTTTTCGGATTTACAAAAGATTTCTTATCAATATATATTTAAGGAAAAGAAAATCTACCAAAAGAAATACTTTAGAATTGATTTAAAGGATCCTTCTGCATTTAATAGGAAATCCCTTCCTGTATTAATACGGAACTATCGAGAAGGGGATCAGCTAGGAACAGATTTAGTAGAAAAAGACGTCTTTGCGTTTCTGAGAAAGCAGGGTGTTCCTTCCTTCCTTATTCCAATATATCCTGTATTCATCCAAAACAAAAAAATACAATGTGTACCTTTCTACAAAGACTTGAAGAAAGAGGGCTTTCCTCTTTCTTTGTCCATTCCTTGCTTATTTGTCAGAAGCAAGCAAGTTTCCGTATTATTTCCTTTAGAACCTATTGAAAAGTAAAGAAAAATATAGCTTTTGAGGATAATTTCCTATTTTTTGTGTGTTTTTTAATAAATGACAGGAGAGTGTATAAAATCGCTTACATTTTTCTCTTGAAAAGAAAGGGGTTACAAACTACAATATACGCAGTTGTGGAAATCCACATAAAACCACTAAGGAGGGTTTTAAAGATGAAAAAGTATGTCGCATTAAGTTTGACTGCGCTGTCGTTATTCTCTTTAATCGGCTGCAAGAAGGGAGATACGTCTGGTACTACTGAAGCACCGAAAAAAGATTCAGCAACCGTTGAACCGGCTAAAAAGACCCGTGTTCAGAAAGCTATCGAAGATGCCGAAACCTTAAATTGGGTTGACCTTTATAAGAAAGCAAAAGATGAATTAAAAGGAAAGGAATGGTTTGCCTGCGGAAACACTTCCCGTGGACAGGGCGCTATGGATGCATTCATCCAGTGCTTACAGGGCAACAAATATGCTGATGATCATAAGACCTTTGTTGAATCCACTGATGCCAATTATGCAACACTGAAGGCCTACAACAACACCGACTTCTCTGTCAAGTCCAACTGGTCCAACCAGACCGGTGGTCAGATTTATGACTATGTTGACAACGATATCAAAGGTGCTAAGCAATTAAATAGGGCACTTATCCAGAACGCAAACGATCTCCAGGCAAAGGAAATCGAGACTGGTAACCTTCTCAACTTTGTTCCAAAGGAATACAAGGCAGCTGCTCCGGGCGAAGAATATGCTCCGTTAGGCAGGGAACGTAACGCTAAGGTCTTCAGGCACAACAATGCCGATGGCAAGAAAGTTAAGAACAGGTGGCAATTCACTGGAACAGACTTCCAGTTCAGGAACTTCCAGAACGAAACTGTCGGCCGTAATTTCTTAATCAGGCTCACTCAGGACAAATATGCTGATCAGGTCAAGGCAGCTTATGATGCTATTGATGACGCTACATTAAAAGCAACTGCTGACGCTGCCATCAAATATGTCGAAAAGAATAATATTGCCAAAATCTATGGCATCACTTCCACCAACGGAAAATATGCCTTAGCTTGGGACTACCTTGTTGGCAGGAACAACTCCTATGCAACGGATGATGGACCGATCATGACTGATTTAGCCAAGAAATCCAATGCCGGTAGGAACGGCTTACTTGTTTATTCCAAGCTCCGTAAGATTAAAGAGACCAAAGAGTCCTCTGTCAACAATGTCGATATCGTTTCTTACAACACGGAATACAAAGGTGTTGGTGGATATTCCTACAAGCATTATTGCCAGATTTTCAAAGACGCTCCGTATCCGTATGCAGCTTGCGCCTTCAGCCACTTCATCACCTGCAACAAGGATGGCTTCTATGCCTGGGGTAAAGATATGGGCTGCTACCCAATCAACACCACTGTCGGTGTCGATCATTCTAAAGGCGGCGAAGGCTGGAAAGTCTACAACGAAGCAACCGGTGAGGTCGATAAGGTAATCACTGCTGAGACCAGGAACGATAAGGGATGGAGCTATTGGAAGGATAAATTAGTCGAAGAAGATCCTGTTTACTCTTCCGCACATGCTAAACTCTCTGTCTGGCTTGGCACACTGAAATCACTGAAAAAGTAGTTCTACACAAAATCAGTAAATGGAATAGCGAGATGAACCATCATCTCGCTATTCTTTATTAAAAATCTGTTTATCCGGCTTTATATCCATAGGAGAAAATTAATGGTCAACACAAACATTAATACTACAAATTCAAGTCCAAAGCCGCAGAAAAACGATGAAATCAGTTCTGCGAGAAAGACTTGGAACAAAATCGCCACTTATTGCCGCAAACCAGACCACATTATTCTGATTGTTTTCGGCATCCTTTTGACTATCGGAATCATTGCTCCGATGTTTTCCTTGGTTTCCGATTCTTTTACCATCCATGCAGGCTTTGAAAATAGGTTCTCAGAAAAGGAAATCGGTGCAATTTATCCTTTTGGATGGCTTGCCGCCTTTAATCAGGATTACCTTGGATTAGCAAAAACCGTCTTCTGGGTACCACTAGGACGTTCCTTAATCACAGGCGTCTTAGCTTGTGTCTTTGCTCTCATTTTCGGTGGACTCACCGCTTACTTGGTCACTCGTACCAACAGGCCATGCAAATCCTATATTTCCACGATTTTCATCTTCCCGTATATTAGGCCGCAATGGACGTTAGCCTTAATTTGGAAATATTTATTCTGGACAGCACAGAACCCTGGAGAAACAAACGGCATCCTTGCCAACTGGGGTATCAATTGTCCGAAATGGTTAACCGAAGGTCTTTTCCCTACCTCATTGATCCTAGGAATCCACTACGCAGCCTTCGCTTACATGAGGATTGGAAACGTCTTTAAGAACAGGGATTCCAACCTGGAAGAAGCTGCTACAATTCTTAATACACCAAAATGGAAGATCTTCCTCCGTGTCACCATTCCTAGGATTACTCCTGCTATCCTTTCAACCGTTCTTCTTGTCTTCTCTAATGCTATTGGAGCCTATCCGGTTCCTTACTATTTGCAATACGATAACCTAGCTGTTGAATACATGCTTCAGAAGAAGGATTATCCTTCCATGGCAGCAGCCATTGCAATTGTCATGACACTGATTGGATTCGTCATTCTTTTCGTCAACACTAGGTCAAGCCGAAGCCGTAAGCAATATACGACGGTCACTGGAAAAGCCGGTCAGGTCGAGCCAGTCAATCTTGGCAAGGTCGGACGTTGGATTGCTGCAGTCTTCCTTATTCTTGCCACAGCATTTACTGCTATTTATCCGATTGTCTCATTCGCGTTACAGACATTCCTTCCAAATCCGAACGACTTCTCTATGGGATTCACCAACTTATGGTGGACAAATAGCGATCCAGGCAACTCTGAAACAAGGAACGAACTTGGCATCTTATTCAACCCTACTATCTGGTCAGCCTTCGGAAATACGGTTAAAATCGGTTTAATTTGTGCTCTCTTTGCCGGTACGATTGGTAACTTAATCGGTTATGCAGTCAGCAAGAACCGAAAGAACGGGTTTGCCCAGTACGTCAATGCAATGGCATTCATTCCTTATCTGCTTCCTTCCATCGGTTTCGGTGCCGCATTCGCCGTCATCGGCGGAAAGAGGAACAGGATGGGTACAACAGCTCTATTCGTCCTTGTCGGTACCATCAAGTACATACCTTTCTCCTCTCGTTCATCTCTTAACGCAATGAGCCAGCTCTCTGGCGAAATCGAGGAAGCAGCCGTAATCCAGAATGCCTCCTGGCCGAAACGTATGGGAAAGATTATCATTCCGATTCAGAAGTCTTCCTTCATCTCTGGATACACGCTTCCTTTGATTACATGTACTCGTGAGCTCTCTCTGTTCGTCATGTTATCCACCAATTCCTCTAGCTTACTGACCTTAGCAAGGAACCACTATGATGAAATCGGCGTTTACGCAAGGTCTTCCGCTTGTAACCTTATTATCATCATCTTCGTCTTAGCAGCTAACCTGATCGTACAGTGGACAACTGGTTCACGCCTTGACGGTGGAGTTGCCAGCAAAAACAAATAAATCCATTCAGGAGAATTAAAACTATGCCAGAAATTAAAATCATAGACGTTGTCAAACGTTGGAAGGATTTCTACGGAAGCGACCATATCACTAGGGACATTCCGGATAAATCCTTCGTTGTCCTCCTTGGTCCTTCCGGATGCGGAAAGACAACTCTGTTACGAAGGATTGCTGGTCTTGAGACTCCGACATCTGGAGAAATCAAGATTGGTGATGAAATCGTCTTTTCGTCCAAGAAGGGAATCAACGTTCCGCCGAACAAGCGTCATGTTGGTTTCCTCTTCCAGAACTACGCACTTTGGCCGAACAGGACTGTCTATCAGAACATCCAATTCGGTCTGAAGAACATTAAGGATACAAGGCCGGAAATTGACTTCGATTATGTCACCCGCCAGCAGATTATCCGTATCCTGAAAAACAAAGCAGATCGTGTCATCTACTTCGTTAAGGACTCTGTTGATAAGAAAGGCAAAATCAATGAAGATGTTGCCTTAATCAAGTTAATCGACAATTTCACCATCTCTAGGTATACGGCAAAGGAAATCTATGCCTTACACCTTGAAGAAGGCGTCAAGGAAAACAAAGTAGCTGCCAAAATTGCAGAATGCGAAGCGAAGATCAATTCCATCGTTGAAGGATACAAAGCCAAAGGCATCACAGTCAACGAAAAAGGCGAGCTTATCCAGAACGGAGAAGTCAGGTTCAAGCATCGTGGCCTTTCCAAGGAAGAATGCGAACAGGCTATCCGCCGTGTTGCCCGTATTGTCAAAGTCGAAGAGTTCAGGAAACGTTATCCGAATGAGCTCTCCGGTGGTCAGCAACAGCGTGTTGCCATTGCCCGTACTTTAGCACCAGAGCCGAAGGTCATCTTCATGGATGAACCTCTCTCGAACCTCGATGCCAAGTTACGTCTTGAAAGGCGTTCCGAATTGAAACGTCTCCATGTCGAAACTGGTGCAACCTTTGTCTACGTCACCCACGATCAGCTTGAGGCAAGGACACTTGCCAGCCGTATCTGCTTAATCAACAATGGATCTCTTCAGCAGTATGATGCTCCTTTGACTGTCTATAGCCGTCCGAACAATCTGTTCGTTGCCGACTTCGTCGGTAACCCGGCTAGGACCTTAAGGGAAACCAAAGTCCATCAGAAAGAAGACGGAACCATCGAGTGCGTCTTCTTTGATTCTATCCATGCTGTTTTCAAACCGAAGGAACCACTGAGCCTCAGCAAAGAAATCAGTCTTCGTAATGAGGAAAGGGCAAAGGCCAAAGCTGAAAAAGAAGCTAGGAAACAGGAAAAAGGCTACGTTGAGAAGCTCAATAAGGATACCACCTTCAACTACAAAATCACCAAGACCGATGGTATCTATGAGCGTAAGGAAGAGCATGATCCGACCGATGAAGACTATATCTTAGGTGTTCGTCCGGAGTTCATCACTCTCGCCGAAGGAGAAGGAAAAGGCAGGGATGCCATTGTCTACTCCGCTAGGCCGAGTGGTATGGAGACGACCATCAAGATGGATATCAATGGCTATGTCGTCACTGGTGTCATCTTCGGCGCCAATGACTTCACAGTCAACGAGCATATCAAAGTCGGATTCAAAGGAAATGATATCCTGCTCTTTGATAAGACTAGTGAAAAGCTGATTTCCGCTGGTTCACTCGAAATCGATTAATCATTCTCCAATAGATAAGCAGGCTGTTTCTTCTAACAGCCTGCTTTTTCTGTGGAGAAGGCAAAGAACAAATAGAGTGATTTTTTTCTTATTCTATCTGTTCCAAAATCAACGGGTTTGGAATAGAATGAATAAGGAAAAGAGGTCTTGAAAATGGCAGAACGTGACTACAAAAGCATTTATCAGAATTGGCTTAAGAAAGTCGATGATGTCGACTTATCCAAAGAGCTGAAAGGAAGGAACGAAGCACAGATAGAAGATGCTTTCTATCGTGACTTAGAGTTTGGCACTGGAGGTCTTCGCGGCGTTATCGGAGCTGGAACAAACCGCAGGAATATCTATACCGTTGCTAAAGCAAGCCAAGGCTTATCAAACTATATCTGCAAACATTATCCAAATGGAAAACGGTCTGTTGCCATTTCACGAGATAGCCGTTTAAAGAGCGATGTCTTTGCCAAGATTGCAGCTCGTGTCTTTGCTGCCAATGGAATCGAAGTCCACATCTATCCTCAGATTTCACCTGTTCCGACTCTTTCTTTTGCCACTCGCTATTTGCATTGTTCTGCTGGTGTCAGGGTTACGGCAAGCCACAATCCTTCAAAGTACAATGGCTACAAAGTCTACGGAGAAGACGGCTGCCAGATAACAACAGAAGCTGCAGCGGAAGTCTTATCTGAAATCGAGTCTATCGATATCTTTAAGGACATCAAGCTTATCTCTTATGATGAAGGATTTGAAAAGGCCCTTATTTCCTATATACCTCCAAAGGTTCTGACTGCCTTTATCAAAGAAGTGAAGAGCCAGTCCTTATTAGGAAACGAAAGTATCAATAAGAACGTTGCTATTGTCTACACTCCTTTAAACGGAACCGGACTTATCCCGGTCACTCGTACCTTAGAAGAATCCGGATATACAAACATCACTGTTGTCAAAGAACAGCAGTTCCCGAACGGCTACTTCCCGACTTGTCCATTCCCGAATCCGGAAATCCAGGAAGTCATGGCCTTAGGAAGGAAATATGCAAAAGAAAACAATGCTGATCTTCTTCTTGCAACAGATCCAGACTGCGACCGTGTCGGAATTGCTGTCCGGGATAAGGATGGAAACTACAAGCTCATCAGTGGTAACCAGACCGGAAGGCTTCTCTTTGACTATATCTGCAGCCGTCGTATTGCTTTAGGCATCAGGCCAAAAGAACCGGTCTTAGTCAAGACTATCGTTACTTCCGACAGGGCAGAGAAGATTGCAGATCATTATCATGTGAAGACAGTCAATGTCTTAACTGGATTCAAATACATCGGTGAACAGATTGGTCTTCTTGAAAAGCAAGGAAAAGAATCCAACTACATCTTTGGATTCGAAGAATCCTATGGATGTCTGACTGGCACCTATGTTCGTGATAAAGATGCTGTCGATGGTGCATTCAGGATCTGTGAAAGGTTTGCTTATTACAAATCCAAAGGCATTTCCTTATTAGACAAGCTGGATGAGCTCTATAAGACCTACGGATATACGAATAATTCTCTTCATAACTATGAGTTCGATGGTTCTTCTGGTTTTGAAAAGAGGCAGGAAATCAGGAAGAAATTCCGTTCTGGTATCAAGGAAATCAGCGGAAAGAAAGTCATCAAATCCTTCGATTATCTGCCAGGACTCGATGGACTTCCGAAAGCAGATGTTCTCAAATTCGTCCTTGAAGATGAATCCTCCATCATTGTCCGTCCTTCTGGAACAGAACCGAAACTGAAAGCCTATATCTCTGTCACAAAAGAGTCTAGGCAGAAAGCAAAGGAAGAAGATCAGAACATCGCTGATAACTTAGCCGGATTCTTCAAGTAAAGACGGAACAGGTGTGTTTTAAAAGTCAAAGGCATTTCATTTGATTTAGAAAGAAGCAAGAAATTCAAAAAGCAAACCCATTTTCCATTCGTAGTCTCATGAAGTTCTTGGATTTTCTAAGAATTGGTCTATAATTTAAATGATAAACATGCCCTTTGATGCGTCTTAGGGAACGAAAGTGGCTGTGATGCAACTGTGTTGCTGGCGGCCACTTTTTTAGTGTTCGCTCATAGAATATCAAACAAGTGCCCTTAGAAAATTCGTCTCTCTAAAAAAGGGACCCGTTCCGGGTCCCACAAAAAGGAGGATCAGAATCTGTCTGTGTGAATGCAGACAGATTTTTATTCGTGATCTGCTTTCGCTAAGAAGTCTTTGAGAACTTCAATTCTCTTCTTAGTGATATTGATATCCGGAGATTCTGCCCTGATACGGCATAAGGGCTCAGTACCGGAGAAGCGAATCAATGCCCATCCGCCATCATCGAACAGATATTTGAAGTTGTTATTCACACAGATTTTCTCTTTTGGTGAGGATTCAAATCCAGGCATCCTATTCTGTCCAGCAGCAAAAACATTCTCACGATAACGGAAGGTATAGCTGTCTTCGATCCTGACGGAATGGAAGGATGCAAAGTCACGGACTTCTTTGACAATTTCACTGACCGGCTTATCCCTTGCTTTGACCATCTCTAAGAAGAGGGCTGAAGCAAAGGAGGAATCTTTTCCGAAGATATATCCGCGAATGGTTAAACCACCAGAGGATTCGCCTCCGATTAAGGCATCGTGTTCCTTAATACCAGCGGAAATATTCTTGAATCCAACATCAACCCTGTGGCAGTGGAATCCAAGTTTTTCGCTGACTGCGTCAAGAAGATTACTCGTTGCAATGTTCTTGATACAATCACCTTTCCTTCCTAAGAATTTAACAAGATAGTAGTAAATGCAAGCCCTGACTTCATTGGCATCAACATAGTTTCCCTTTTCATCGAGAATAGCAATACGATCGCAATCAGAATCCGTGCCGATAGCTAAATCATAGTGATTCTCAAGAATGAGTTTCTTATCTTCAATGAGATTTTCCTCAATTGGGTTCGGAAGACGATGTCCAAAGAAAGCATCATGCTCGGAATGAATCCTATCAGCATCAATATTTAAGTCATTCGCGATGCTCCTAAGAGTCAGAGCACCAGTACCATAGATTGGATCAAAGAGAACATGAAGACGATGGGAAGGTTCTTTTGTCGGATGGAGGAAGTTACGGATGTTCTCTAAGAAAGGAGTCAAGATATCTTTCTTAACAATCTTTCCTTCCTTCAAGGCATCTTCATAGTTCCTTGTTTTGTATTCCTTAAGAGCCTGGACTTTGTTTTCAACTTTGTCCGTCAAGGAAACCTCTGCATCCATGCCTTGGCCTTGGAATAACTTCACACCATTGAAATAATAGGGATTATGGCTAGCCGTAATCCTGATGCCAAAGTCATTATCCATAGCTTTACTGACAGCCCTGACAGCTGGAGTCGGAGTCGGTCCACTGGCTAAGATAACCGGAATATTATTTGCAGCTAAAGTATTCGCCCTGTAAATCGCAAAGGCATCCGAACCAAAACGGAAATCATAGCCGATAACAACAGGTTTCTTTGAGTTGTCTTCATGAATAACATCACTGATTGCCTGTGCAATCCTTTTCACGTTTTCTTTTGTGAAATCATCACCAATAACACCACGGAAACCACCTGTACCAAAATGAATCATAGGAACCTCCAATTTCATTACAAACGAATCAAATCACGATAAGAATGGATACGTATATATTTTACATCTCTGTATTCGTCTTTTTCAGCTAATAGCTCCTGAGAAGGACGATGAGAGAGAAAAATCGATTTTGAAAATCCAAACCGGAAGGAACCGACAACATCATCCAGGAAGGAATCACCAATAAAGATGCTGTCTTCTTTTTTCTTTCCCGCCTGCTTTAAGGCAGCCTTGTAAATCAAAGGGTAAGGTTTTCTAAGAGCATAGTCATTGGAGAAGAAAAAGGTTTCGAATCCATTATCAGGAATCTTCTGTTGGATAATCTTTGCGGTTTCTTCTCCATCAAATACAGTATTGCTGATAACACCATGATAAATATGACGTCTATTAAGTTCATGGAGAAAGTCTTCAATTCCATCCATTGGTTCACCAGCAATATCATCAATGATTTTTGAAGATACAACTTCTACTTTAGAATCAAGTCTTACATCGTACATCAGACAAAAAAGATTAACAAACGCATCAATTCTAACATCATTGTGCGTTGTTCTTTGATAGTCATCCCAGAACTGTGAAGCCTTCTCGTATGCCCTCTCCCAAGGAACCTCTTCCTTGTTCACACAATGATCGTAAATCTGTTTCAGGTATACTCTTCTGTCTTCTTTTTCGTGAAGAAGTGTTCCCCAACAATCAAAGAACACTGCTTTCACATCATCTAGTACTGGGTAAGAATTAGCTTTTCGGTCCATGTTTAATTCCTGCCGATTACCATTTTACCCTTATTGGATTTCGTTTTGGTGCTCTCAAAAGAGATTGTGCGTTTTATTGTTCATTAATCAAAATTCGTTCCTGTTATCACATGTCTTATTCCTTTGCTATTAGAATGCTAGAATAATCAAACAGGAGTAAAAAAGATAATGAAAAAAATCAATGGAATTCTGAATTCGGATATCTATGTCGAAGGAGCCGGAATCAAAAAAACAAACCTGTCTGTTTTAGGTGACACCATCAGTACCATCGATGATCACAGGATCATCGAAAACAAAGACGGATATCTCTCTCTTCCAGAAGGATATATCGTTCTTCCTGGCTTTATCGATGAACACATCCATGGTGCAAAAAACGCGGATGCTAGGGATGCCACAAAAGAGGCATTGAAGACGATTGCCGATGCAGAAGCAGAAGACGGCACCACCACCTTCAACTTCACAACGAGGACAAGGGACAATAATCATATTGAAAATGCCCTTGTTGCAATCAACGACTATAGGAAGAATCCAAGCGGTAAAAGCCGTGTCATGGGAATCCATCTAGAAGGTCCCTTCATTTCAAAAGAATTCTGTGGTGCACAGAACGTAGAAGATATTGTTCCTTTGAATGCTGAGCTCCTGAATCATTACTATGAGCTCTCAGGGAAACATATCAAGGAAGTCACTTTCTCCTACGATCCGAATCACAAGGAATTCCTTGAGTACAGGATTAAGAATCATATTGCTGCCTCTATCGGTCACACAAACAACACCTGTGCTCTTGCCTTAGAAGCCATCAAGAATGGTGTTTCTATCGGCACACATACCTTCAATGCAAGGACTGGAATCAAACATCGGGAAATGGGTACTGCCGGTGCCTTAAGGATTTCGGATTCTGTATCCTGTGAACTGATTGCAGATTTCCACCATGTCTGTCCAGAATGTATCAAGAGGATGTATCGCTGCAAAGGCAAAGATAAAATCACTCTGATTACGGATTCCAGGGAAGCCAAAGGCAGGCCAGATGGCACCTATCAGCTCGGTGGACAGAAAGTCTATGTCAAAGACGGAGCTGCAAGACTCATTGACGGAACTTTAGCAGGTTCTATTCTCCATCTGAATCAGGCAGTCCGAAATAGGAAGAATCTTCTTTCCTTATCCTTAGAAGATGCCGCAGATATGGCAAGCAAGAATCCAGCAAAGAACAGGGGACTCTATGATAAAATCGGATCCATCCGTTCTGGAAAGAAAGCTGATTTTGTCATTGTGAATAAAGATATTAATGTCTGTGCCACTATTGTCGGCGGAGAAATCGTGTATCATAAATAGACATAGAAAGGAAACACAAAATGAAGTTAGTTATTATCAACGATCAGGAAGTCAGGGCAGAAACCATTGCAAAAGAGATTCTCTCCCTTGTCAAAGAGAAACCAAACGCTGTCTTAGGACTTGCTACTGGCTCCAGCCCAATCAAGACTTATCAGAAAGTCATCGAGTTAGCAAAAAAGGAAAACATTGATTTCTCCAATGTCACTTCTTTTAACCTTGATGAATACATCAACAATCCAGACTTCACTCAGTCTTATCGTTATTTCATGGATACCCATCTTTTCAACTTCATCAACATCAAAAAAGAAAATACGCACTTCCCGTCTTTAGAAGGATTAAAGACCTATGATGAAGAAATCAAAAAAGCTGGCGGAGTCGACCTTCAGCTTTTAGGTATCGGTGCGGATGGACACATTGGCTTCAACGAGCCGAATACTCCGTTTGATTCTCTCACCCATATCGCAGACCTTACAGAAAAAACAATCCAGGATAATTCCCGTTTCTTTGCTTCCATCAAGGATGTTCCAACCCAGGCTGTTACCAGGGGCAGGCAGAGCATCAGGAACGCAAAGAAGATCATCCTTATCGCTACCGGAAAGAACAAAGCCTTAGCCATCGAAAAGACTTTTGGAACAGTCAATGAAGCAACACCGGCATCCTTATTAAATCGTCATCCTGATGCAACAATCTACTGCGACGAAGAAGCAGCAAGTCTTTTAAAGAAATAATCCTGAAGTTTCTACTTTACAATTTTGCATAAAAAGTGATATGCTATTTTTAGCATATCTTGGTTTTTATATTATTCAGCAATATCCTTGCTTTCATTACTTTCGCTACTGATTTTATCCTATCTCGCTTATCATAATCCTACCTTAAGTTTTGCCCAGAAGAGTTCCTTTCTCCTGCTTTTTCTATCCATCTTTTTAGGTAGGACATTCGAGTGGACATCCTCCAGCAGGATAGCTTATAGCTGGGGTAATGCCACCGCTAGGAAAATCCTTCGACATATCGAGTACAGGCTTACCCCTTTTGTTAGGCTATTCGCCGGAGCCATAAGGGACAAAAATCGTATTTCCATTGGTAATCTAATTTTGTGCATTGGAAATATTATTTTCCAGTGTACGAGGATGCCGAATGATTTACTGATTTACTATAATCAGGAAACACAGATCATAGAGCGCAGAAGCAGGTATTGGGTCTTCCAGGCAATCGTCCTTGTTTCCTTAGCACTGGCTGCTATTTCCTTATTCATTTCAAGGCATAAGCGGCAATATCGTTGCTGGCCGATTCTCATTGCGACACAAGTTCTAATCTTTGTTTCTTTCATTATCCACAGGATATACCAAGGCCTGCACATTGATTGGATTACACACACGCTTTCTTCCCTGTTCATTTATATTAGGACATGTGATGTTAACTCAGAAACGGATGGATTGACTTCATTAAGGAATAGAAGAACTTTAGAAAACAGCCTTTCTCACATGGATAAAGATGGTCTTATCATCAGGTTGGATCTTGATAATTTCAAATTAGTCAACGACCGCTACGGCCATAGGGTTGGCGATCAGGTGCTTGTTGAAATATCTGCAATCAGGCGTGACACATTCTCCCCTTTGGGTGATATCTTCCGTTATGGAGGAGATGAGTTTGTAATCATCATCAAGAAGAACAAAGACCGCTTGCTAAAGGCTGAAAAAAGCTTCTATCAGAAATGGCAGGAGAAAATCAAGGAACATCCTTGCTATCCTACTTTTTCCATTGGAAAAGCACAGTTTACCCCCGGCTCAACGAGTCCTAGGGATGCCTTAAAGCAGGCAGACGAAAACAGGTATCACTCCAAAGACATCATCCACAGGAATTAGTCGTGCCGGCTATCGTCTTCAAATGTTTCACAGAACCGGGCTGCAAAAGATGCCGGTTCTTTTTGATAGAGATGCTCTAAAGAACCAAACTCTGTCCTACGGAAAGAAGCAATTCCTTTTCTACGCTCTTCCGTATAAAGAACAGTAACAGACGAAGGCAGGGCAACAGAATGCCTAAGCATAGGCTCTGGAGATACCGAGAAGAGATGGGAAAGAAGAATGCATTCCACTCCAAAGTGGCAGAATAAAGCAATCGTATCATGGTTACCTTGTTCAACATGGTAGTGCTTTCCTTCTCTTCTATATCCATGCAGAGCAAGGACACCATCAAGTCCCTTAGACACCTTCTCGATTTCTTCCTTCAGACTGCCTTTGACTTCTTTCAGATTCTTATACCATTCATCTGCATCATATAGCGCTTTTTTATCTTCCCATTCTGTTGGAAGAAGGTCCCAGCAGATACCTGGACGGTATTCCCGTTCCACGGAGACATTATTGAACTCATGCAACCAGTCAACCGTCTTTCCTGTCTTTCCACTAGCTTCTAGATATGGTTTTGCAGTCAACTGAGCACGTCCCAAAGGAGAAATATAAATATCATCGATTTTTTCTCTCCTGAGACGTTCTTTGAGTAACTGCGCTTCCCGTTTTCCTTTTTCTGTTAAACCATCGATTTCATAATCGGGCTCAGCATGGCGGATTATCCTAATACGCATCCCCTATTTCCTCCTATTCATCCCGATAGGAACGGCTTTCGCAGATAGCGAAGATCTTATCTAGATCCTGAGAACATTGATGATGGAAAAGATCTTCTTTCTTAATCCAGAAGACTTTGCCTTCTTCTGAGCTCTGCAGTTCTCCTTGAAAGTCGTTTGACTTATAGACAAAAGTGAAATATCGAATGTCATCTCTCCAAGGCCACTCCCTGATTCCACAAAATGTCACCTTACCAAGACAAAGTCCTGTTTCTTCCTTGATTTCTCTTCGGACAGAATCATCTAAGGGCTCTTTGTTCTCGACATGTCCACCCGGGAAGTTTAAACCCGGCCAATCTTTCTTTGTCCGTTCCTGAACCAAGACGTTTCCTTTTCCGTCCTCAATCCTGCAAATGTTGCAAAGCATACATCGAGTGATAACTTCTCTCATCTTACGCCTCTTTTCTTCTATTTTCTCAAAAGATTATAATAGATTCAGAAATGAAAAAGAACCTCTTTCTCAGTCTGATATTGGCTAGGGGACTATCCTCCTGCACGAATAAAACGATGGCTGCTTGCTACCAATGCTACTACGGGTCAAGGCGTGTGTCCAATGCCAGGCCATCCTTTGAATCTATCCAAGAAAAGAAGCTCAACAGGAACCTGAAAGACACCGCCTTGGATTCCTACTATTTTTCAGTGAAAAGCTTCACAGATCAGCACGACTACCTTTCCTTCCAACAGAAGAGGAACTGGAAAGAACACACACCCGATAAAATCGACTTCAGTCCCAACACAAGGGTTCTCTATTTCTTTGCTCAGATTCCAAGCGGATACCGAGCCTACAAGCGAAATAATATTCAGGCCTTAAATAGGAACGGAGAAAAAGTCCTCCTCACGGATAACTTCTTTTTCTATCGTTCCAGACCAGAGTTATCCATCTGCTATATCGATGTTGTAAAAGACAAGGAAACATCCGAAAATGTGTTTTCTTTCTACTATACGTTACCTATCCGCTATAAAGACCAAAGGAAGACTGAAAATATACGTGCTTTTCTCTCCGATCAGGAAAGAGAAGAACCCAAAGAAAGTATTTAGCTGTTATAAATCTGACAGAGCTTATCCGTAAGGAAGAGCCTATCCTGGAGATAGTCACGGGTTTTCGTCAGAACAAAAGAGAAGCGTTGATCAGACGTTACTTTCCTGTGGAGCTTAACCCTCAACGGGCGAAGTTCCTCATCCCTTTTCTTATAGGCTTTTGGTTTCAAGGAAAAAGCTTTCGTCCTATCCCTATTATATTTTCCAAGCCCTTCTTCAAAGGACTGGAAAATACCAGAATTCAAATTGATTTCAATTTTTCGTTTAATCAAAAGATTCGCAACTTCCTCTGGATAGGGACCATAGACATCCCGTAGCTTATCAGCAAAATTTTTAATATCATTATCATCCTTGCAGTCGGATAATTCCTGATACATGGATATCCGCTGAGACTCATTTCCGTATTCCGATGGAATATGAGCATCCAAAGAGAAGGATAGTTCGAAATCGGTTTTATTTTCCTTTACGACTCCTTCCTTCCTAAGCTTCTTTTCACTGACGACTTCCTTAAGCAAATCCCTATAAGCATCATAGCCAAGAGAATCCACAAATCCGGCTTGCTCGCTTCCTAAGATATCACCAGCACCGCGGATATTAAGATCCTGCCTTGCAATCTTATAGCCAGAGCCAAGTTCCGTGAAATCTTTCAATGCCTTGAGACGCTTTCTTGCATCATCGGTCAGATTCTTGGAATCCTTAAAGAAAAAGTATGCATAAGCAAGCCGATCACTTCGTCCAACACGTCCTTTGATCTGGTAGAGAGAGGAAAGTCCGAAATGGTCTGCGTTTTCAACAATGATCGTATTGACGTTCGGAAGATCCAAACCGGACTCGATAATGGATGTGCAAACAAGAATATCTGCTTCCTGTGCATAAAACTTTGCCCTGATTTCTTCCACTTCGCTAGCATCCCTCTTTGCATGGACAACAGCGACAGTTGCGTTTGGAAAACTCTTCTCCAGTCTTCCTGCCACTTCAAAGATATCCGAAATCTTGTTATGGAGATAGAAAACCTGTCCTCGACGATCAAGCTCTTTCTGGATAACCTCTTTAATCAGTTCCTTGTCCTGCTTTGCAACATAGGTTTTAACCGGCCTACGATTCACAGGTGCTTCTGTCAAATACGACAAAGTACGGACTCCAAGCAGAGACCTCTGCCTTGTACGCGGAATCGGAGTCGCAGTCAAAGTCAGACAGTCGACATTCTTTGCCTTTTCTTTAATTTTCTCTTTATGTGCAACACCGAATTTCTGTTCCTCATCGATAATTAATAGACCAAGATCATGGAAAACAACAGTGTCTGAGAGAAGAGCGTGGGTTCCAATGACAAAATCAATTTTTCCCTCCGCAAGTCCTTCTTTAATATGCTTTTCCTCCTGCGGAGTCGTGAAGCGATTTAAAAGCGCAAGATGGATACCAAAATCATGGAATCTCTGCCTAGCCACTTTGAAATGCTGCCTCGAAAGAATAGTGGTTGGACAGAGAAGGACCGCCTGTTTATGGCTTAAAACACACTTAAAAGCAGCATAGAAAGCAATCTCGGTCTTTCCAAACCCGACATCACCTGCTACAAGACGATCCCTTGGATGAGGGCTTTCCCTATCGATACGGATATCTTCCCTTGCTTGTTTCTGACTTTCTGTATAAGGATAAGGGAAGCTTTTTCGAAACGATTCTTCCCTTTCCGGTTCACTTGCAAAAGAATAACCAGGGCGCGTAGAACGTTCGGAGTAAAGAGAAAGAAGCTGATCTGCAAGATAGGAAATCTTGCTTCGGATACGGCTCTTCTTTCTTGACCAAGTTGATCCGCCAAGACGATCAAGGGATGGCGTGAAGCCTTCCCGAGAAGAATACTTCCGGATCCTCTTGTATTGAGCAAGAGGAAGATAAAACAAAGCATCCTCTGCATACTGAATTTTCAGATATTCAAGGCCATTCAGTTCACTTACCCCAAGATATCTTCCGACACCGTTGACCTCGTGGACAACATAATCTCCGACTTCTAGATCCTCATATCTGCGAATGACTTTTGCTTCTTTGTATCTTGAAAGGAAGCGAGAACGCTGGCTGCTGACACCATAGATTTCCTTAGCAGATAAATAGACATGCTTTTCTTTTGGAATCTCAAAGCCGTGAGTCAGTCTTCCTTCTAAGAACCTGACGGAAGAATGAAGCGGATAAAGACTATAAGGAATTTGTGCCTCGTTTAAATAATTCTGGTAATTGCTATAGTTTGGTTCTGGCAGGACGATACGGATTTTATATCCTTCCTGAAGATAGGCTTTGAGCCTATCATCGGATTGAGCATAAGAGATAGACTTGAAGGAATTGTTCCGAAGAATAAAGGAATCTTCTTCGCTGTTCTTCACTTTATGGAACGAAGAGAGCTTGCACTGAGTTAAAAACCTCTTTTCTTCTTCCAAGGATGTTCCTTCTTTAACTGACTTAGAAAAGAAACTATTCTCTCTCTTCTTTAAATCTTCTAATTCGTTGTTTGATTGCTTTTCATCAAAGACAAAGCATTCATAATCCGAAAGATAGTCAGAGAGCGAATGCTCTTCCTTTTCAAAGAAAGGATAAAACCGGGCATGCAGTTCCGAAAGATATCCTTTCTTTGCTTCTTCTTTCACCTCTTCTAAAGTTTCTTTTAATCCATCAAAAGAAATACGATCTAGTTTCTTCTCCTGTTCTTTTAACAGAGCATCCCTAGAAGAAAAACCGCTTTGTATTTCTTCATCCGAAAGAAGACGCCTAGAGGCGGGATGAATCGTAACGCTCTTCACATGTTGGAACGAGCGTTCATCATTGACTTTGAAGAAACGGATATCATCAATCTCATCACCGAAGAATTCCCTCCGAATCGGATCATCATAACTTGTATCAAAGATATCTAGGATTCCGCCACGCATAGCCATCTGATTTGGCATTGTGACGCGGTCCATCCTCTGGTATCCAAGCTTTGAAAGTCTGGTGACCAAGTCCGAAAGAAGTATCCTATCTCCTTGTTTTAAATTGATCCTTGAGTTCCTATATCTTTCCTTGCTCCTAATCCGAATCTGATAGGAAGACCTATGTCCGACTAGAATCGATGGTTTAGCCGATGCAATGGAGGAAAGAGCAAGCAGACGCTCTTCATCCCTTTCTGGAGAGACACCGATTGCACTGGTCTTGAAAATCTCATCAAACGGAAAAAGAAAGCTTTCATCTTCTTTGACATAGTCACTGAGGAATTGATTGAAAGCTTCTGCATCTCCAATTGTCGGAAACAGGAAAAACCTCTTCCGCTTTCTTTCATGGAAGGAAAGAGCTGCTAAAAGAGCAAGAGCCTCCGGAGAAGAAACTGAAAAATCAATATCCTGATTCAGTTTTTCAAGTTCCGGATTCCCGTTGAGATACGAAAAAAGAGACAGATGGTCAAGGATTCCCATTACTTATTGAACCTATTCCTCGCTTTATCAAAAGAGAACTTCCTGCAGTATTCTGCAGCTGCTGCCGCCTTATTGATTCCATCCTTCCACTTTTCATAGACCTCTTTGTCTTTCGGATGGGATAAGACAAAATCAGCAACATCACTATGTTTGATTTCTGGTCTTCCAATACCGATACGGATCCGGTTGAAAGTATCCGTTCCAAGAACAGAAATGATCGACTTCAGTCCGTTATGGCCTCCGGCAGCTCCCTTCCTTCTAAGTCGGATAGAACCCGGTTCTGTATCCCTGTCATCCACAAGAATCAGAATATCGGAAGTGTCCACTTTAAAGAAGTTCTTTGCCTGAATCAGAGCATTTCCGCTCAGGTTCACATAGGTCGTCGGCTTCCTTAAAAGGACATCCTCCCCGTAAATATTTCCTTTGCCGACAAAGGAATCAAACTTTTTCTTTCCCCTATCGATATGAAAATCTTCGCTGATAACATCGATTGCTTGGAAACCAGAGTTATGCCGAGTGTCTTCATACTCGGGTCCGATATTTCCAATACCTAAAATAATCTTCATTGTTTATTTTCCTTCTTCATCCAGTTTCTGTATAAACTCTACGGTCTTCTTCAAAGCACGGCCACGATGAGAAACAGAATCTTTTTCCTGCATGGTAGCCTCACCGAAAGTCTTCTTCAAATCATAAGAATAGAAAATCGGATCATATCCAAAACCATGCCTTGCCGTACCATCCGAGGTCTTAACAATCTCTCCTGGAGCAATACCTTCAAATACTTCTTCGATTTTGTTTTTCTTGTCTAAGTAGACCCTAGCAGTATGAAATGCCGCTTTCCGGTTTTCCTTTCCTTCCATCCTCTTGAGGATAGCAAGGTTCTTTTCCACATAAGGATGACCTTCCCTGAAGCGGGCAGAATGAACGCCAGGGAAGCCATCTAAGGCTTCAATAGAAAGTCCGCTATCATCGCTGATAATCGGATAATCACATTTCGAGGCGATGTCTTCTGCCTTGATCTTAGCATTACCGACAAAGGTCTCAGCATCTTCTGGATGTGTGACTTCCAGCCCAAGGTCCTTTAAGCAGAGGACCTCATATCCTAAAGGAGCCAGCATCTCCTTGACTTCTACGACTTTATTCGGATTCGACGTTGCAAATACAATTATTTTCTTGTTCATATCTGTTCCATTATAGTTGAGAAAGAGAGACGAAAAAAGAAAAACAGATCCAGTTCAAAAGGAAAACACTGCCACAGGAAAATTCCTAGAACACATTTGGCTGAAGCAAAACAATCTACGAAAGAAAACAATCACAGATGATAATATCCATTACCATGAACAGATATTTCGTTTCCGTTATTCTGCGGCTGGAATTTGTAGCTTATTTTCTTTGAGCAAAGAAGAGAATCGTCTCCGTAAAACTCGCTGTTGAAATCAATCGTCTGAGCCTGCTTTGGAGCAAGGCAGACAAGTGTCAATGTCGCTTCCTTGTCATCGCCAAGTATCGAATAGCACGCAGTGAAGTCAATATCGATGTCTAGGCAGATATCATAAATATTGAACGCTTCATTATTGATTGACAGAGAAAACCTATGATAGGAGGTATCTCCTATAGCAGGGAAGGCTAGGACTTTATATCCGAAGTCTTTTTCAGAATTTTCAAAACTGAACTGACAATAAAGATAAGGGGCAATGGAAAGATACTGTTTCTCCATACTGTCACGTAGTAGTCCGATTCCGACAGTAAAAGGAAACAGAGTACCTGAGGCTTTTTTGTCACCTGTCTTCTTAACATCAAACTGAAGAGGGCTTTTTAATTTCCCACTAGAGTCATAATCAGATACATACTCGTATTTATTATGAAAGGTGTTTTTTCTATTTAGTTCTTCTTCCGTATAAGGAAAGCAATTATCATCATAAAGAAATTGAATGTCTTTTGCTTGTGTAGAACAGCCTGTGATCAAAGGAAGAATCCTTGACAATAAAACAATTTTATTATTCATGTTTAGTTCCTTTCCTATCAGAAGGCATCTGAGACATAGTCCGTTTTACTAATACGGAATTGAAAAGATTCATATTGCCAGAACAGCTTTACTTCATTTGAGAATACATCTTCTTTTCCAATTCCGGAATCAAAGGAAGAAAATTCGTTTTTTGTCTTATCAAACCTTCTTAGTCCGATAAATACAGAACCGCTGTTTCCTTTTTCTCTATTCTGAAAATAGGAGAAATCGATATCAATAGAACACGCCTGACGATAGGTAAGAGTATAAGTGTCAGTTGTGTAATCTCCTGAGTATTTCAGACTATAGTTGTCTTGTGAAACAATTGGAAATTCTTTGGAGAAAGCATAGTCATGATTGTTATCGAACATAGTAAGAACAGGAAGAAACCCTTGCCATTCGTTGGCTTTTTCTCGAAAGATTCCAATATACCTTTCCGAATGATAGATATGGCTATCATCTGTTATAACCTGATCAAATTTCCTATCGACTCTTACCGGCTGATAAAAGCCATATTGTTTTTTATCAATATCAGAAAATAAATCAGAATAGTGATAAATGATTGTATGCTCTGGTCGTGATGTTTGACTGCTCCCCTTGGCACAGCCACTTAATGAAAGAAGACCCACTAAGCAAATGACTAGTCTTTTTGTTTTTATCATCGTTCTATCCTCCGTTATTTGATGGCAATCTTAGCAAATAGACTACCAATTGGCCCAAGTTCAGAATCAGAAGAAGAAAACTTGTAGTACGATGAAAGGGAAACGTAGCATTCAGGCATCGATTTGATATAACTGATTTCTTCGTTTGTTAACGTATAAAACATAGTATCATGGGATTCTACGGGAGAAATAGGCTCATTATTATTAAGCCTTTTAACTGGATTCCCGCCAAGCTGATCATAAAATTCAATGAAGAATTTGTTATTACGTCTGGCATCGCAGTCAAAATAATCACCATTGAAGTAGTTGCTAAACGTTTTCTTATCATACCATCGAATCACATTCTTATAGTTTCCTCTCATGCATAACAATATAATATGTCCTGCTTTTAGTATAGGGTTTGAAAAGAGTATCGATTAGCCGTTTTTTTGATGAAATTTCCTTATGTTTCTGTTTTTGTTCGATTTAAGGGGATAATACCTGATTCTGCTAAAATTTGAAAGCGGTTTCCTTTATGTTTCCTTCAGATAATTTGTTTACGCTTTTAACAAAAATTGAAGCACCTCACGCAAATCAGAAAAACAAGATTCTGCCTTTTGCATTCTTGAGACAGGCATAGAGTATAATTAAAGATGAGAACTGCGAGGATAAAGCCATGAATATTGATGAAGTAAGAGAAAAAAAGACAGCATCCAAGGAAATCTATAAGGGACATATTCTGGATGTTTATGTCGATGATGTCACTCTTCCAAGCGGAAGAAAAACACATCGTGAAGTCATCCGACACTGCCATGCTTCTGCTATTCTTGCAATCAACGAGAAGAACGAAGTCATCTTAGAAGAACAGTATCGTTATCCCTATGATGACGTCAGGATTGAACTTCCTGCTGGAAAAGCTGAAAAAGGGGAAGATGGTTTAACCACTGCAAAGCGGGAATTTGAGGAAGAAACCGGATATCAAGCAAAAGAATGGAAGAAGCTTGGGACCTTCTATCCTAGTGTTGCCTACACCGATGAAGTCATCGAAATCTATTTAGCAACAGGACTGACTTTCAAAGGACAACATCTTGATGCAGGAGAAGAGCTGAAATATCGTTTTGTTCCACTGGAAGAAGTGAAAGAAAGGATCAAAGAAGACAAAATCCGGGATGGAAAGACCCTAGCTGGCCTTCTCCAGTACCTGCTTCTCAATAAATAAGATGGCCAAAGGAAAACGAATCAGGGAAGAGAACGTCTTCCACGGAATCGGATTTGAAATTGAAAACACAAAAACAGAAAGGGATGATGGCTCTGTTGTCCCTTGGCAGCTGATTCATTACTATGGATGCAGCTGTGTTTTAGCAATCAATGAAAAAGAGGAAGTCCTGATCGAAGCCAACTTCCGTTATCCTTACTGTAAGGAAATCCTTGAAATACCAGCGGGTGAAAAGGAAGAAGGAGAAACCTGGCTGGATGCTGCAAAACGAGAATTGAAGGAGGAAACCGGATATGTCGGAGAAGAGTGGTCCGACCTTGGAATCATCTATCCGTCGGTAGGTTCTTCTGATGAGGTCAGGCATCTTTTCCTGGCAAGAAAACTGAAAAAAGAAGAAACCCATCTTGATGCAGAGGAAAGAATCACCTGTTCCTTCATCCCAAGGGAGCAAATACTAAAGCTGATTCAAAACGGTCAACTACCGGATGCAAAAACACAGAGTGCTATTTTCAATTATTTGCTGAAACAAGGGAAAAATATCACAACGTTACAAATACAAGAAAAGGTTAATATCAAAACTCAATTGCTTTAAAGTTGCATACAGAAGCTATCCACCATACTAAACAGAAAGATACTGAGGCCAAAAAAACTAGGCCATCTTTTTGTTCGACAGATTTATTTTCATGTGGATTACCAAGCTATCACGATTATCAGCACATAGTTATAAAAGGCTGAAGCATCCTGCAGATAATCCCTGCGACTATCAGAGAAAATAAGCAATTTCGTTCATTACCGCTTTTTTATTAGCTTCCTCTTACAGATGTGAACTTTGTTCCGCATGGACTGGTGTTCGTTGATCCTGTGTATATATTTTCTATCACCAATTCCGTTAAAATTGTCTGTCTGATTCCTTTATTATTATTATTTGCGAGAAAATCCTAAAAAATCATTCTTGTTGTTTTTGTAACCTTGGGCAATCAATATAAATACTAAATCAAAACCTTCCCGGCATGTACTAAATGCGAATCATGTGAGCAATGGTCGATGAAATACCATATATTGAATTGTGCTAATTAAGGCAATATAATTTAAAAAAGGAGACTTAATCATGAAAAATATATTTTCATGGGCTTTACTTTCTTTTTTGCTAATAGGATGTGGTGAAAATCAAAATAGTAAGGCCATGGCAGATTATGTTGCTGTCTACTTCAAGCAATATACAAGGGAAACCAAGGAAGATGGCATTTTTTACTTTTCCGGTAAAAGGAAATATGAAAAATGCTACCTCTTCCAAAAAGATTATGTACTCCGCTATGATGATTACCGGGTTAAGAATATCCAGGGCATAATCTACGGATGCTATTTCTATCGGACACCATTTTACCTTGACTTTGATGCTCCACAGCTTAAGAACAGCTTAGATGAAAACGGAAGGCAAGAAATCATCCTGAATAGAGGAATGGTCTTCTATTTTGATTCATATTAATTATGAGAAAGACAATATTTTTGCTCCTCCCTATTCTTCTTTCACTCACTAGCTGTCACCAGGAAAAAGACGAATCCATTGTCTCTTTCCGGCAATATGCCTATCAAGAAGGAAAAGGATTAGATAAGGATAAGCTTTTAAAAGAAACCATTGTATCCTACCCATATGGAATAGAGCTGTCCTATAATGATTCTTCCCTTTACTGGCTTTCTTCTTCGGATGAGGATAAGAAACTCATCGGTCCTTACCTTTCTATCAAGAAGCAGACCGATAAGACTTTATTCGCGAAAGAACACGTAGAGAAAATAAAACTTGGAAACAAAACAACAGTTCTCTCTTTTGGGCTCGTCTTCAAAACCACCGGAGAAGACTTTGTCATAGAACCACATTTCACTAACTAAAAAACAGGTCGGCTTATTTGTACCGAACCCCTAATATTGGACTTTAAGTAGGACTATAGCACAACAAGGGGACAGGTTCAATGCTCCTGTTGGAAACAGGAGCACCGCCGAGCCGCTGGACTATTCTTTCGTTGTTGTACCAGTCCACGTATTCGTCGATGGACTTCTTGAGTTCCGCGAAGCTGCGGAACTCTTTTTCGTGTCCGTAGAACATCTCCTTCTTCCTCTTGAAGAAAAGGTTCTCCGTCTTGCTGTTGTCCAGGCAGTTCCCCTTTCTCGACATCGACTGTATGATCCCGTACTCCGCAAGCCTGTTCCGGTAGGCTTCCATCTGGTATTGCCACCCCTGGTCCGAATGGAGGATCCTGTGTCTTGTCCTCGGGAACTTCCTGTGCAGCCTGGAAAGCATGTCCGTCACCATCTTCCTGTTCGGGCTCTCGGAGACCGAATAGGCAAGGATCTGGTCATTGCAGAAATCGATGACGGGGGAAAAATAGGCCTTGCCCCACAGGCACTTGAATTCCGTGACGTCCGTCCCCGCCTTCCGGAGGCAGGCATCGGCATGGAAGTCTCTTCCGAGTATGTTCGGTGCCGTCTTGCCGACCTTCCCTCTGTAGGAGCAGTATCTCTTGTCGTGGCCGCCGAGGACCGCATGGATGCCCTGCACGTTCATCAGTCTGAGTACTTTCTTGTGGTTGATCCTTTCCGAATACCCCGCCTTCAGTCCGATGAGGATCTTGCGGTATCCGTATCTCTTCTTCGACCGCAGCCATATCGCCTTGATTTCCTCCCTGATGCGCAGATTGTCCGGGTTTTCGGGCTTTTCCGAGCGCTTCAGGGCGTATTCGTAGGAGGACTTCGCCAGTCCCGCGACGGCCAGCGCTTCCTTCAGGGTTATTTTCCCTCCGTATTCCTTGCCTTGGACGATTTCCCTGACGATCCCCGCTTTCTCCTTTGCTCTGAGATCCTCTTCTTTTCGGCCAAGGCATGCGCTTTTTTTCTGTATTCCAGCTCGAACTCCAGCAGCGCGACCTGATGTTCCAGCTCTTCGATTTTCTTCTTGTCGTCGGTCGCGGCTGCGGCGTTTCCTGCCGCCCGTCTTTCTTCCGGATGTTCCATGTTCTTTCCTGGTCTTCCTTTCTTAGAGCATTTTAGTCCTTCCGGTCCGCTCTGTCTGTATTTCTTGATCCAGGAATATAAGGTCCCCTGGTTGATGCAGACATCCTTTGCCTGCCGCACGAGCGATTTCTCCCCTGTCAGCACAGGCAGGATCATCCCGAGCTTCTGCTCAGGGGTATAGGATGAATTGGCCGTCTTGTGCATCAGCCCTTCCTCGCCTTTCGCGAGGTAGACGGAATGCCAGAACTTCACTTGCTTGGCATATGACCTCTTCCGGGCTCTGGACTTGCATTCCTTCGGATAATCATAGGCCCCGCTTCCGGCATACAGCCTGACCGCCTCAAGCTTCTGCTTCCATGTATACTTCATCTGAAAAGCCCCTCCTATGGCTTCGGACAGGCGCCGATGCCTGAAGGACTAGTCCTTCAGGCATCATTGTCTTGTCCTTTGGTCCAATTAGAGGGGTTCAGTACAATTCCGACCTGTTTTTCTTTTTCAATCTATGTGCTTTTACAGTAAGTCTTCTTGCATCATCCGGTGAGATAGCAATATCCTTCCTGTTCACCTTCGGTGTGGATCTCGTAAATCCATATCCTAGAATTTCCTTTGTCGCAATAACCGAAACAAAGGCATTCGGATCAAACTGCTTGATAGCCTGCCTGATAACCGAATAGTCATGCTTATCAAAGCAAACCTGTAATAGTTCCGTCTCTTTCTTTGTATATCCGCCACGGCAGGAGATCAGAGTCGTACCACGTCCCAAATCCTGATTGATAAACTCGTTCCTCTCATCAATTTTCTCCGATGAGACTAAGGCCATGAAGTACTGCCTATTTCCTAAGAACACCTTATCAATCCTGAATGCGCAAAGGAAGGCAGAGAGAAGACCAACCAAGGTTGGAATCAGCTGATATCCGTTCGCAAAGAAACCACCCGTGATGATTAGCAAATCACAGATAAAGGTGGAAGTTCCAATGCGGATATGAAGATACCGGTTTGCTAATACATTAATGACATCAGTACCTCCAGAGGAGCCTCCGCCGATAAAAGCGAAACCGATACCGATACCAACAAGCCTGCCTCCGAAAACCGCACCTACAAGATAAGCTAAGGGAAGCCAGTCAGTTGCATTGATCGTGGCACCACTTGGCGTTGTCAAAGAAGGATTCCTATCAGCAGCCCTTTCGACAAGGTTGAAGATATGCTTACCATCAATGACACAATGATTGACCCTATAAGTAAAGAGCCTGACCATCAAAGGATAAGTAATCGTATAGACAAGCGTGTTGAGAGAATACTTGAGTCCAATCAGAATAAGACCCAAGAAAAAGAATCCCCAGGTATAGATCAAGACATAGACATCCTTAGTAATGGCACTCCTACCAGGAATCTGGTGAGAAATAATCGAAAGAGATGCAATACCGCCAGAGACAATGTTCCTAGGAATCGTAAACAGAGAATCTCCAAACGCAGAAATACAAGCTCCTAAGAAGATAGAAAGGATGTTTTGTATGATTTTGCGTGGACTTTCGCTTGTGAATTCCCGTTTTACAATATCAACTTCTTTCTTGACCCATTCTTTCCTAGACCTTTTCATTTTTGATGGTTTCTCCTAAAGTCCCATTTGAGATAAGCATCAATGAAGCCATTGATCTTGCCATCCCTAACCGATTGAACAGAGACTTCCGAATAGTCATCCCGATGGTCTTTAACCAAAGTATAGGGGCAGAAAACATAAGATCGAATCTGGCTGGAGAAGGAGATATCTTTCTTCTGTCCCGAGATTTTATTCAGCTCATCCTGCTTCTTCTTCAGCTCAATCTGGAACAGCTTCGAGCGAAGCATTTCCCTACAGGTTTCCTTGTTAGCAAGCTGATCCCGCTCAATCTGGCAGGACACAACAATTCCAGTTGGAAGATGTGTGATTCGGACAGCAGACTCTGTCTTATTGACGTTCTGACCGCCAGCACCCGAGGAATGATAAGTATCGACATGAAGATCCTCAGGACGGATTTCAATCTCAATAGAGTCATCAATCTCCGGGATAACGGAAACCGAAGCAAAAGAGGTATGACGGGAACCAGAGGCATCAAAAGGCGAAATACGGACAAGACGATGGACGCCATTCTCAGAACGAAGGTTTCCATAGGCCATCTTTCCTTCGACAACCCTAGTTGCCGAAGAAATACCGGCTTCTTCGCCCTCAATCCTATCGACGATTTTATAGCGATAGCCATTCGCTTCGCAGTAACGTTCATACCTTCTTAAGAGCATCTGGGCCCAGTCATGGGCTTCAGTGCCACCCGCACCTGGATGGAACTCAAGAATCGCGTTGGCTTCATCATAGGGTCCGGAATAGAAAATAGACTTTGAAAAAGCAGTGAAATCCTTGTTCAATGCATTCAAGGATTGATCCGCATCCTCAAAGATGTCCTGATCCCTGTCCTCTTTCAGGAAATCCAAGGATTCCTGAATCGAGGACAAACGGGATTTGAAGGACTCAATTGAATTGATTTTGTTTTCGATATCGGCAAGTTTGCGGTTAACGCTAGCAGCTAGGCTAGGATTCTTCCAGAACGAAGGGTCTTCGCTTTGCTTACTTAAAGCTGCCTTTTCTTCTTCTAACTTAGGGAAGTCAAAGGCAGCCTTGCAAAGAAAGGACCTGTTCTGCAATCGTATCATGTAGACGATTGAGATCGGATAGTTCTTTCATTGTTCGGCGCTCCTATATAAATTCAAATGATTAGTTAATCTTAGCCGTCGGATTGCTGCGATCGATTCCGTCATCATCCGGAGTAATGTTACTGACAGCATCCGGATTGAATTTGACTTTCTTCTCAGTAGCAGGAATCGTCTGGTTAATCGGTGCTTTTGCTAAGTTCTGCTGGACTTCCGGATTCTTGCGGAACCTAACGTGAAGGATGGTACGGACAACATCGTTTGCGATATTGCTGTTCCTATCATCAAACCTAGCAAAGCCTTCATTGGTATAAGCCTGAAGCGGATCCGTCTGAGCATAAGAACGGAGCCAGATGGCATCACGAAGCTTGGACATAGAATCGATATGCTTTGTCCAACGACGATCGATGCAGTCAAGGCAGACGGTCTTTTCTGCAAAGTCACGCCTCTCCTGAGTCCAATCCTTACTATGTTCCTTATACCTCTTCTCTAGGACTGCAGAGAAGAGCTCGATAGCATCATTGATATTGGCCTGATCAAGAGCTTCGACATGGATAGTAGAAGGATCAATAGATAAAGCTTTAGCAGTGACCTCAGCTAATTTCTTAGCATCAACAATTGTTTCCTGATCTTTAACATAAGTTGCTTGATTGCAAAGAGTCTTACTAGTCAAGCGGAAATAGTCAGGCATAGTTTCAGAAATCGTCTTGCTATATAAGATATGGTCACGACGATCGTACCTGATTTTACGTTGACGAGAGAGAACATCATCATAGTTCAAAAGCTGCTTACGGGTATCGAAGTTCCTGCCTTCCACACGCTTCTGTGCAGAAGTGATGGCTTTCGACCTCCTTGCAGACTCAAAGGCTTCATCGCCAAGTTTAGCATAAAGGTTCTTCCTGGACTGCGGAGCAAAGCGGACGAAGATTTCATCTTGCAGAGAGACATAGAACTTAGAATAACCTGGATCACCCTGACGGCCAGCACGTCCTTTGAGCTGGTTATCAATACGACGGGATTCATTACGTTCCGTTGCCAGAACAGCAAGACCACCGATTTCCTTCACGCCTTCGCCGAGCTTGATATCGGTACCACGGCCAGCCATGTTCGTTGCAATCGTAACAGCGTCTTTCTGTCCGGCTTTGGCAATAATAGCAGCTTCCTTGGCATTGTTCTTTGCATTGAGAACTTCATGCGGAATGCCAAGAGCAGTGAGCTTTTGATCGACAATTTCAGATTTTTCAACAGAAGGAGTACCGATTAAGATTGGCTGTCCCTTCTCATGACGGGCAACAACCTCTTTGACAATCGCGTTGTATTTTGCCTCTTCGGTTCCAAAGATCGAATCCGCATCATCAATACGGGCAATCGGGCGGTTCGTTGGAATGGTAACAACACGCCTGTTATAAACCTTACGGAATTCTTCCTCTTCGGTCTTAGCAGTACCGGTCATACCGGCAAGCTTATCATAAAGACGGAAGAAGTTCTGATAAGTAATCGTAGCTAAAGTAACAGTCTCCGGTTTGATTTCGACATGTTCCTTAGCCTGAAGAGCCTGCTGCAGACCATCCGAATACTCACGGCCTTTCCTAACACGTCCCGTGAAGCCATCAATCAAAAGGATGTCTCCATCTCCAACCATGTATTCGACACCATTACGCCTGATGTAGTTTGCTTTCAGTGCCTGTTGGACACGATGGGTGAGGTCAGCCCACTGAGCATCGAAGAGGTTATCAATGCCGAAGGCTTTTTCAACTTTAGTAACACCACTATCGGTCAGCTTAGCGACCTTCTTTTCAATATCGATGGTATAGTCGCGGTCTTTTCGTAAACTCTTAACAGCACGATCCGCTGTAACATAACTAGAAGCAGTGATTCCGCTGCCACCAGAGATAATAAGCGGGGTACGGGATTCATCAATCAAAATAGAGTCTGCTTCATCGATGACGGCAAAATGGAGTCCGCCGTCTTTCGGAGAGCGGATAACACGGTTCTGAACAGACTTTGCCCTGTTGTCACGAAGGTAGTCGAAGCCGACTTCGGAGTTCGTGGTATAAGTGATATCGCACTTATAGGCATCCTGTTTCTGCTGTGTGGATAATTCACGAAGGTTAACACCGACGGTAAGGCCTAAGAAACGATAGATGTTTCCCATCCATTCGGAGTCACGCTGAGCCAAGTATTCGTTGACAGTGACAACATGAGTACCTTTTCCCTCTAAGGCATTAAGATAAACAGCCCTAGTAGCAGTAAGGGTCTTACCTTCACCGGTACGCCTCTCTGCGACATCGCCTTCGTTTAAGACGGTAGCACCAAAGACCTGGACCGGATACGGAAACTGACCTAAAACACGACGTCCGGCTTCACGGGCAGTTGCAAATGCTTCCGGAAGAAGATCGTCGACAGTATAGCCATCAGCGAATTTCTTTTTCAGATAAGGCGTCCTTGCCTGAAGCTCGGAATCAGTTTTCTTTTTGAATTCCTCTTCATAGCTGAAAACACGGCTTGCCTTTTTCTGGATTTTCTTAAAGGCTCTGGCATCAATACGGAATAGTTTATCGAGAAAGCTCATTGTTGTCTCCTTTGGTTCCTATGAATCACACACGAAGAAAAAAGCATTTAAAAAAGAGGCTTTTTCTTCAACCTTGTTTAATATATCATTTTTAGTCTTTAAATAGAATAAGAACTAGTAAAAGAGATATTTGAATTTTTTTAATATCCTTTGCCTGAAAAGCTTCTTTGCATGTTCTATCTGCACTATCAGAAACAAAATCTGAGAAAGGCAGAGAAATTGAAAAATTTCCTCGAATATATCTAGCAATAACATCCAGAAAAAAACGATGCACAAGTTAGCATCGTTTTCTGCTATTTTTTCAATCAAGAACCCGGTCCAGAAACAATAAGCACTCATCAAACCAGGAAGAAACCTCCTCCCTGTCTTTTTCATGTCCCTTAATATCATAGTTCAGATATTTTTTTCCCAAAGACAACCCATGGCCTAGATGCGGATAAAGAATAAAGCAATGTTCAACCGATGCTTTTTTAAGAGCCCTATCCATCCTCTTAGAATTCAGGACAGGAACGACATTGTCTTCCTCCGTAGCCCATAGAAATGTAGGCGGATAGGCTTTTGTAATATGCTTCTCGATTGATAGTTTTTCCCGAAGATATGGATCTCCCCCGGTAATAACCTTCCTCGTCGGAAGATGAGTCCATTTATCCCTTGTAATCACCGGATAAGATAGAACAAGTGCATTGACATGCACCTGATGATTTTCAATTCCAAGATAGGCTTTCCTTGACTCATCATCCCAAAGGGAACAATAGCTTCCGGCAAGATGGCCACCTGCCGAAAAACCAATCCTTGCAATTTTTTCTTTATTGATATGCAAGTCAGCTGCATGCTCCTGAAGATAATCAATGCAAGCAAAGAGCTCTAGATACGGAGTCGGGAACTGTCGGCCGGTGCTATACCAAAGGACAAAGGAACAATATCCCTCAGAAACAAACCGGCAGGCTATCGGATCAGCTTCACGATGTGAACAGAAACTATAGCCGCCGCCGGGAAGAACAACCATTGCTCTTGTTAATGGCTGCTGTTTCCTCTCAAAGTCAAAATAAGTAGGCTGGAACACTTCTAGCACTGGGTCAGTATCCAAAGGATATAATTGATTAAGATGAATTAGTCTATGGTTCATGGTTTACAGGCACTTTTTATCATCTAAAATAATTTGCTTTATCTAACTATCTAAAGAATTGTCTTTTCCGTTTCTTTATCGAAGAAATGGATTTTATTCTGTTTGAAAGTTATCCATGCTGTCTTCTCTTCGGGGGAAATGGAGTCCGCTTCACACTTTGCTGTCAGATTTGCCCCACAGAAAGAGAAATGAATCAGAAGTTCACTGCCAAGAAGTTCTGAAACATCGATAGAAATCGGATAGCTTCCTTTGTCCGAAGAAATCTGAATATCTTCCGGACGAATACCTAGGATGACTTTCTTGCCGTTATAAGCCTTTAAAGCTTCTATCCTTTCTGCATCAACTTGTTCTTCACCACCATCATGGATGATTTTTCCATCCTGATAAAGAACTTCGATAAAATTCCTTGCAGGAGCTCCGATAAAACCGGCAACAAATTTGTTCACCGGATGAGAATAGATTTCCTTTGGAGTTCCGACCTGCTGGATATAGCCGTCTTTCCTGACCACGATTTTATCTGCCCTTGTCCTTGCTTCTGTCTGATCATGGGTGACATAAATCGTCGTCGCATTTATTTTCTTATGTAGCTTAATGATTTCGCTTCGCCTGGAAACACGGAGCTTTGCATCAAGATTGGAAAGAGGTTCATCCATCAGGAAGACTTTAGCATTGCGGACAATTGCACGTCCTAAGGCAACACGTTGCCGCTGACCGCCAGAAAGTTCCCGTGGTTTTCGTCCAAGATAATTCTCGATATCAAGAATCTTTGCGGCCTGATGAATCCGTTCCTTGATTTCATTTTTGTTCCTATGTTTGAGTTTATATACCGGACTAGGAATCGTCTGTGCTTCTTTTAACTGTTCTTCTTTCCTGGAAACAATATCCTCTGGGCTATTGTTCTTTTTCAGCTTGCTAATCTCTTTGAAAAGCTGAGCGATTCTTTTCTTATCAATGGCGGTGCAGACTTTTGCATTGGTCTTAGCCTGTTTGAATTCATCCTGAACAAGATCAATCTGATCCTGAAGGTGATTGCATTCCTCAACTAATTGGGAAAAGCCCGCGAGTTTTTTCTCATACTTATCCCTCTTGGATGGATTAGGTTCCTTGTTCTTGCTTTTTTCGAAACGGACATATTCGTTATATTCGTTCTTAATATCTTCCAGTTTTTTCTTTTTCTGAAGTTTTTTATCTAAAACATCATAGAACCCATCAAGCTTTCTGTTGATTTCCTTAAGACGGTTTTTATCTTCCTCTTCAAAAACCGGGAAAGGAAATTTCTTGATTTTCAGGGAAAAAGCCCTGTTATCAAAGACAGTCCTATGGGGATAAAGGGCATAGGTTTGGAAAACCATTGCAATCCCTCTGTCTTTTGGAGGTACATAATTACAGAAAACACCGTCAATATATAATTCACCCGTCGTGATTTCCTCAAGTCCGGCAATCCTTCGAAGTGTTGTTGATTTTCCGCATCCGGACGGACCGACAAAGACCGTGAACTCCTTGTCTTTAATATCCAAGTTGAAGTCATGGACAGCCTGCACCTTATTATCGTAGATCTTATTGACATTAATGAGCTTTACGTCTGCCATCTGTTTTTTCCTCCGTTTGATTTTCGACACGCTTTGCGTGATAAGTCGCCGTTATCAGATCAGCATAAGATTGATGGGATTTACTAAAAGAGAGGACAAAAAGATTGATTAAAGCGAAAATCGTAAGGGTAAATCCTACGGTTGCTAGCGGGAGAGAGAAAGAACCAATCTTCAGCAAAGGAACCTTGCATGCGTTCTCTACACCAGTAACAAGGGCAAGAACATAGAAAGGAATGTAGCAATCAAGAATAAGATTGACAAGAAACCGAATCAGTGTCTGCCACCAAGCTGGGCGAAAATTGCCGCTTTTTTTTCGGATGTCAGAATGAAGAAGAAGATTCCCCCTTGTCCGCTGCTTGCAGGAAAGAGGCAGGATAAATTCAAAGAGAATCCTTACAATCAGATAAGAGCAGAGTGCCGGTATTCCTAAACCCAATCCCTGCAGTAGGACCGATTGATTGAACTGATTCACTAATGAAGTGATGATTGGTCCTTTCTTTTCTTTCTCTACGGCATTGAACCAGGCTTTCGAGAAAAAATCAGAAAATGAATTATATGTTTTCTTGTTCGAATCCGTCACCTTTCCATCAAAATAAGAAGACAGCTTTTCCTTCACTTCAAGTTTGAGATATCCTAGGCTTTCCCTATCCTTTGCTTCATAGAACGAATCTTCGTTTCCAACAAGAAGAATCCGATGATTGAATTCATTGACAGACCTAGATTTATCAAAGCTGATGTAATAATAAGCAAGCGGATCAAGATAACTACCATCTGCATCTTTCATTTCCCCAGCAAGCTGGTTCTGAACATAGTTTTTGAAAATTTCATCCACTTCCCTTGCATTACCATCTTTATCTTTGCAATAAAGGTGGGTATCATACCTATGATTATAGATTTCGCCGGTAAGTTTCTTCTGATGTAGGACTTCCTGATCAAAGCCCACCATTTTCTTTCCAATCCCGATTCCTCCCACTAAATAGAGAAAAAGAGTAAAAAGAAAAACAAGGCCAAGATTAATCCTTCCTGTCAAATATCTTTTTCCGATGGTCAGCTTTTCATAATTTTCCATGGCATACCTCACCATTTCCATTATAGGAAACCGGTTACATACATGAAATTGTGAAAAACATAGGTCAATACTCTTTTTTTACCTTTTGCGGAAAACAGGGATACGATTAAGCGGAACTTCAATCTGATATGTTCCTTTCAAATATTGTTTTCCGGTTTCATCCACCCAGATTCCATCGGGAATCACCACTTCTCTGCTTGTTCCTTCCTGCACCATTGGCGCAACAAGAAAATCCTCCGTCAAAACGAATTCGTCTTTAATCGAATCATATACTGAACCTGGGTAAAAATAATTCAAAGGCTTTACAATCGGTTCTCCTGTCTCTTTAGACTGTTTGGCTAAAGAAACGATAAGGTCGGAATTTTTAAGATGGATATCTACGGCTTTTTTTACTGCCTCTAAATGTTCTTCATCCAATTTTTTATAAGGCATAAGAGAAAACTGCCTCCTAGGCCTATATGCAGCGGCCTGGGCATAGCGGACGAAAAGGTCCTGCGAAAACACAAAATCCGGTTTGGTAAAATCTAAAAGCCTACCTCCTCCGATCCTATCTGGACAGAAGTAAGGATAACCAAGCAAGCCTTCCCTGATTCCATCAGGTATCAATGTGTTGATGCCATCCTCGTTCCAGGAATGGTTTTTATCTCTCAGACGATGGGCAACTCCTTTCAGATTATTATTAAAAGCAACACGGAGTTCGGAAAGAGGAAATTTCTCACCAAGAGCCGCATATTCCTTAGCCTGCCTTGAACGTTCGATTCCATGGAATTCAAAATCATCTGGATAATATTCCGGATCTCCGGCATCAAGCTTAAAGCCATCAATTCCGTATTTTTCCTTAAGGAAAGAAAGCGACGCTAGAAACGCACTTCTTGCTTCGGGAAGAGTCCTGTCATAGACAGCAGAATAGCCATTCCACCAATGAGAGATACCGGTGTCTCCTTTTTTATTCCGGAAAAAGAGAGATTCCTGCGAACGGAACCGAGCACTGTCCGGAGAAACAAACGGACAGCACCAAAGCATGACAAGGAAACCCCTCTGATGAAGCTTCTCAACCCTCTTTCCCGGGTTTTTGAACTTACTAGGATCAAAGTCCCATTCTCCATAGTCCTTGCACCAACAGTCATCAATCCTAAGAATTCCGGCAGGATAGCCGTGTTCAAGAATCGATGATGCATACTGGAGAACTTTTTCTTCCGTGCAATCCCATCCCCTTTCAATCCAGGTATTGTATTGAATCCTGGTGAACCTTCTCTCATCTGGAATGCGATGGTCGGAATGGAAAAAGTCTCTGATTAGACCTTGGTGAGCGGACTTCAGCGTCTGTCCGTTTTCCTTAACCAGAATATCCTTTCCTTCGAGTGTCCTAATTCCTTTTTTCATAAGGATATGGAAAGGATAGTCACTATAGATATACTTTCCCCTTGTCGAAAGAAGAACAGAACTCGCCTGATTTCCGCTATGATAGGTTCTCAGATCAAATTCATAGCTACTGGATTGAGTCAACGGAAAACGAACGCCTTCATTACAGGCCAGGCCATAATAGGCTTCTCCTTGCCGAATCTGTATCTCAATTGTCATATTAATATCTTGAATATCCTTCCCATTTTGCTACCTGAATATTGATTTTCTTACTCAGAACAATATCGTTGGCATTGCGGCCAATCTGAATCTCATAACTTCCTGGTTCAAGATAATAACGATGAAGATTAACAGAATAGTACCTGAAATCTTCTTTAGAGAGAGAAAAGACGACTTCTTTTGTTTCGTGTGGAAGTATACTTACTTTTTTAAAGGCCTTCAATTCACGAAGTGGACGGGAAACAGACGGAAAGACTTCCCGGATATAAAGCTGGACAACTTCTTTTCCTGGCCTATCCGAATCATTACGGATTAGCACTTTGACTTGATAGTTATCATTTACCTCAAGAGATAAATAACAGACATTTAGATAGGAAAGTCCGTATCCAAACGGATACAGAACCGGAATTTCTTCACTGCAATAATAACGATATCCGACAAGTACTCCATCTGTATAACGTTCCCTGAAGGAATTCCCAACCTTTCCTTTCGTGTAGGTGTCTTCTAAAGAAAGAGGATAGGATTCCGCTAGACGTCCGCTCGGTGATACTTTGCCAAGAAGAATTTCAGCAAGTGCCGGATAAATCCTTTCACCAGCATAGCCAATTTGAAGGATTGCTTTTACTTTGCTCTGAACAACAGAAAGATCAACCGCAGACCCGGACTGAACGACTAAGACAATATTCGGATTGATTCTGGCTACTTTATCAATCAGATCAAGATAGGCCTGGTCAAGAGATAAGCTTGTCCGATCGGTCTCTTCTTTTTCCTCGAGAATCGTATCTGCCACTCCAAGGATAACCACATCAGCAGAATACGCCTTTTCCCTAGCAATCTTAAATCCAAAAGGAGTTACCAAGGAATAACGCATCCTATAAGCCTGTTCGTAGGAATAGTTATGGCTTTGATCAATATCTGTTAGAGCATTCAATAAGCTTTTTACTTCATTCTTGGGAGTAATCTGAGAAGAACCGCCGCCACCAAGAATCGGTTGATCAAGTATGGACCCCAAAAGAAGAATATTCTTCTTCAGCGGAGATAAAGGGAGAATCCCTTCCTCGTTCTTCAGAAGGACGATTCCAGACAGACATGCTTCTTTCATGACCTGATATTGATTCGCTTTTTCCCTTGGTTTATTCCTATTTACTTGATCTGCAAATTGATCAATCCGATTCAAGGAAGCGTCAATCTCCTTGTCTGAAAGATATCCATCCCGATATCCTTCTTCCAACTGACTAGAAAAAGAAGGATTGTAAGGAAAGGCTACATCAATTCCTGCTTTCAGGGAAATCGCCCGATTTCGGACAGCTCCCCAATCCGAAATAATAAGTCCTTGATAGGAAAACTCCTGTCGAAGAACCTCTTTCAGAAGATAGGAATTCTCACTGGCAAGAATTCCGTTCACCGGATTATAGGAACACATCAAAGCATAGGGATGGGCTTTCAGAGCGATTTCAAACGGACGGAAGTAGATTTCGTGAAGTGTCCGTTCATCCACTTCGCTGCTCTGAAAAAAGCGATCATACTCCCGATTATTACAGGAAAAATGCTTCAAAGCACAACCGACATGATGTCTTTGTACTCCCTGGATATAGGAATACCCGAGCCGGCCGGAAAGATAAGGATCTTCAGAAAAATATTCAAAGTTTCTACCGCAAAGAGGAGTCCGTTTAATATTGACTCCCGGTCCTAAAAGGAGAGAAATCCCTTTTTCCCGGCATTCCTGGCCAAGACAATATCCGATTTTTTCGACAATTTCCTCATCAAATGTGTTTCCCAGAAAAGATAAAGTGGGATAGGCATCGCTTTCCTTAGCAATCTGATATCCGTTCTGTTCTTTTATGACCTCACGAATTCCGTTCGGTCCATCACTGCAGCGATATAAATTGCCTTTGCTATCCTTAATATCCCAGGAACCAAAAGAAGTCAAATGTTCCCTTTTATTCATGAATCCACCCTCTTCTACGGCATTCGCTCTCCAAAACAAGATAGGTACCTGCCGTCCATCCCATCCTCTCCGTATCCTGATATTCGTTTTTCCGGCTCTTTCCGCCAAAGAGAACATCATATTTTTCCCAAAGGCATCCTGTTTCCAAATAGGCTTCTTCTACAGTCGAAAGGTATTTCAGTCCAATTTCCTTAGCAAGCTCGTTTTCCTTGACGTTTAGGCAGGAAAAGAAAGAAACCATTGCAAGATTCGGCCACCTGTTCGGAAATCCCCACTGGTAATTGTGAGTATTGTCTATCTTCTCTGAAGCTGCAATTCCTTTTGGATAGATCAACTTAGAACATAGTTTCTCAAAAGCATTTTTATCAAAGGTAAAGTCAGCAAGGAACGGATAGAACATTCCACAATGATAGAAAGAGGATGTCTTTTTATTCTTTGTATCATAATCAAAGAAAAGACCATCCTTATACCTATACTTCATCCTGTTTTCCTTGCGTTTTTTCTGTGCAAAAAGGTATTGCTCCTTTTCTGTTGGACTATTGGAGTATTTGGCAAGGATTCCTTCATTGATATAAAGAAGGGCATTTAAATCAACAGGGGCGAAATCAACACAGCGCTGATCAAAACGGGCAGAGAAATCCCATCCAGATTCACATTCCGCAATTGCATTATGCCCGATTGTTTTCAAATCAAATTCCGGATGGCTGAGGGTATGAACCCGCTGCGTAAATACCTTAGAAAATTCTTCAAGGAAATGGTCATCGGCATGTCCGGAATAATGGTTTAGCCCACAGGGAAGGAAACGATTTGCCATCCAGAACTCATATTCTTTTTTCCTGTAAGGGAAAAGCCTCTTCTGCCTTGCTACGCTTGGATACTTTGAAAGATATTCATCGCACATCAAGATAAAATAGGGCACCTGAGTGCGATTCACCATTCCGAAATTAGCCGAATTCGGAATAAAGCCGTATTGTTCAATAAGGAAACAGAAGTCAAGAATATTATCACGAACCCTCTGTTCTTCTCCTTCGAGAAGAAGTGCCTTGTTAAAAAAATAAGTATCCCAATAGTACAGATCATCAAACAATCCATTTGCACAAGGAGCGGTGTAGGAATATGGCAGGCTCCTAGCGCCTTCCTGACGTCCCTTTTTTCGTAGCGTATCATGAAGATGAGAAATAATATATTCTTTAGCATTCATAATGAAATAAAGAGGCTGCTAAAGAATTAGCAGCCTTTTGTCTCCTTTCTGGAAATTATTCCGTAATTTCTAAATCGGTAAGAAGAATTTCGGTTTCTCCGCAGGCGGCACCGGAATGACCAAACTGAAGGCTTAAAAGACCATAGCCTTTTGTGGTATCGCAGGTAATGTCAAACGCCACAACATTTTCCCCTTCGGTGATGGTAAAGGAATGCTGCTGTTTTCCTTCGTCAGTAGCACCGGCAAGTTCGGCAACTGCCTCTACAGGATTTCCCTTAAGAACGGAGAACTTCATTTTGAAGTGTTTAAACGCCTGGGCTGTACCAAAGTTCGCAGTAAAGGAATCCCACTCATGGCCAGCACTTCCTGTAAACTTCAGATGATATCCGTCTTCCTTCTTTTCTGCAGAATACGATTCCTTATCTCCATTCCATTGATTCGGACTAATCGTTCCATCGGTAAATCCAACACAAGTGAATCCGGACTGCTCCTCACTAGCATTCTGATCAATATTGACAGTGATTTTCTCGCTAGGCGTTCCAAATCCGACACTATTCTTTGCTGTAATCTGGAAAGTATAGACACCTTTGATTTCAGCGAAGTTCTCATTGATATCTTTTGTCTTCTTCGGAGTGAAAACCGTACGGATATCGGTCATCGGCTCTGTAATAGAAGCAAAGCGGGTATAAGCAGTATCTAATTCAAGGGGGGAACCATCTTTTGTCGCCTCGACCTTATACTCTGTTGCCCCAATGACTTTCTTGAAAGAGAGCTTCTGAAGAGTCTCATCGAATTTCAGGCCTTCGACTTTTCCAGGCGCTTTCTTTTCTCCTTTCACAAGTTTTGCTTTCTTGATTCGTAATTCAACATTTTCGTTTTCCTTGCGATTAGAATCATTATCATCTGTCGGATTATTGAATTCTAAAGCAATAGAAGACCAGCTGCCGGAATCTTCGATAATATAATCGGTAAGCGGAACATTCAAAACGGCTTCTTTTCCCTGTTCCAAGGAAACGTTATAAAATGATTTGAATTCATTCGTTCCCTGGAACTCAACACCGAACGTTGAAAGATTTCCGCTAACCAGCTCAACTCCTAACTGGAAATCAGTATAGTCATAGATTTTGGCATCATAATTTAAGATAATCGATGCCCACTTATCCGTTGCACCACGATCAAACTTAACCGTAACATAATCCTCAGATGAGCAATCAATCACATAATCAGCAAGCCCGTTCTGTGTATTGTAAGGATTGTTTGCTAAACGGGTAATATTTTCAAACACCGAAGAGGAACGATGATAGTCAGTGACAGAGACTTTGCAGCTTGCTTTGATTTTTCCAATTTTTGCACTAATCTCACAAT